>Ga0310690_10011222_pt1 | contig 11075 bp, 9 predicted proteins | sample AusTroGonzalo_MG_2_FD_207661 | JGI IMG/M metagenome (GOLD analysis project Ga0310690, IMG submission 207661) | Bovine rumen microbial communities from tropical cattle in Woodstock, Queensland, Australia - Gonzalo_04 (v2) (version 2) | ecosystem: Host-associated > Mammals > Digestive system >...
TGGGCGTGATCGAGGTGCCCGGCCCCGGTCCGAAGAAGATGCAGGCGTTCATGCAGAGGACGAAGCAGCTGCTTCAGGACGGCGAACTCATCTGCATGTTCCCCGAGGGCGGCGTGTCCGGCAACGGCCTGATCCTGCGGTTCAAGAAGGGGCTTTCGCGTATCCTGCCCGCGGACCGCGACGTGCCGGTCCTGCCGGTGCGAATCGGCATGCTCTGGGGCAGTATGTTCCCGTACTACAAAGGCCATTTCCGCTTCATCATGCCGCGCCAGTTCCCGATCCCGGTGGCCGTGGCGATCGGCAAACGCATCAGCCCGGACATCACGCCGTTCCAGCTCCGCCAGCTCATCTCCGAAATGGGTGCGGACGTGGAGAGCGAGGGCTTCCCGAGCGAACGCACCATCCACTACGCTTTCGCGCGCCAGGTGCGCCGCCATCCGTTCCACTGCATGTACAAGGACGCGGAGAAGAAGGGGCCGAAAGACCTGGACACGCTCATCAAGGCGCTGATTTTCTCGCGTGTGATCCGTCAATTGGACGAAAAGAACGACAGCAAATACATCGGCGTGCTCCTGCCGAACTGCGTGAACGCCGCCATCGTGCTCTATGGCGTGCTGTTCGCCGATCGTATCCCGGCAATCCTGAACTACTCCGTCGGCGAGGCCGTACGGCAGGCGTCCATCGAAAAAGCCGGCATCAAGCTTATCCTCACGAGCCGGAAATTCCTGGACAAGCTGCATCTTCAGCCGACGCCGGAGATGTTTCTGCTGGAGGACATCCGCCCGCACATCACGAAGAGCATCAAGTACACGGCGATCATGGACGCCATCCTGCTGCCCTCGCGCATGCTGATGTGCCAGTACGCACCGAAGACGTGGCGCGACAGCATGAACGATGCCGTGCTGCTCTTCTCCAGCGGGTCCACCGGCATGCCGAAGGGTATCATGCTGACCCACCACAACCTGAACTCGGACTTCTTCAATTTCTGGCGCAACGTGAACTGGACGCCGCACGATACGACCGTCGGCAACCTGCCGCTTTTCCACGCGTTCGGTTTCATGATCGGGTTCGTCCTGCCGAGTCTGTGCGGCACGCGCGTGACGTTCCTGCTGAATCCGCTGGATGCCCAGGGCGTTTGCAACGCGGTGGAGAAAGACAAGCTCACGATCCTGATCGCCACGCCGACATTTCTGCAGACCTACATGCGCAAACTGAAGCCTGGCCAGTTCAAGTCGCTCCGACTGGTCATCACCGGCGCGGAGAAGCTCCGCAGCGACATCTCCGAAAAGGTCAAGGCCATGACCGGGCTTACCGTGACCGAGGGGTTCGGCTGCACCGAGCTCTCCCCCATCGTGGCGATCAATCTCGCGCCGAACATTTTCACGCTCGGACGCGAATGCGGCAGGCCCGGCAGCATCGGCGCGCCGCTGCCCGGCATCCACGTGAAGATCGTCGATCCCGATACGTTCGAGGAGCTTCCCCCGAATACGCCCGGCCTGATGCTCGTGAAGGGCGGCCTCGTGATGAAGGGCTACCTGAACGAGCCGGAACTCACGGCGAAGGTCATCCGGAACGGCTATTACAACACCGGCGACATCGCCACCATGGCCGAGGACGGCTACATCACGATCACCGGCCGCCTGTCGCGCTTCTCCAAGATCGCCGGCGAAATGGTCCCGCACGAACTCGTCGAGATGTCCGTGAGCGAGATCATCGGCAGCGAATCGCATGACGTGGCCGTGACCGGCGCGCCCGACGCGAAGCGCGGCGAACGCCTCGTGGTGTTCTACTCGAATCCGGATTTGGATCCCGAGAAGGTCATTGAGGAGCTTCAGAAGAAGAACGTGCCGCCGCTCTGGATCCCGAAGGCCCCGGATTTCGTCAAGCTCGAACGCATCCCGTTGCTCGGCTCCGGCAAGCTCGATCTCCAGACCATCAACAAGCTCGCCCGCGAACACGGCGACAAGATCTGACGGAGGCAGGGCCGCATGAACAACCAGTACGCGCTCGTCGTTTTTTCAGGCGGGATGGACAGCACCACGGCATTGCTGTGGGCGCGTCGCGAATTCTCCGGCGTCTCCGCGGTATCGTTTTCCTACGGTGCCAAGCACAACGCCCGCGAACTGGCGGCGGCGAACGTGATCTGTCGTAAGCTCAATATCCCGCGCCTTGAGATCCCGCTCGACTTCATCGGAAAATACTTCCACTCGTCCCTGCTCAAAACGGGCGGCAGCATCCCGGAGGGCGCGTACAACGAGGACAACATGGCGTCGACCGTCGTGCCGTTCCGCAACGGCATCATGCTGGCGGCGGCAGCCGGTCTCGCGGAGGATTCCGGGTATTCCGCCGTGATCCTCGGCAACCACTCCGGCGACCATGCGATCTATCCCGACTGCCGCCCGGAATTCATCGACGGCATGGCGCGCGCGATCGGGACGGGAACTGCGGGCAAGGTGAAGCTCCTGTCGCCGTTCTGCAACATGACGAAGGGGCAGATCGCGGCGCTCGGGGCAAAACTCGGCGTCGATTTCTCCCTCACCTGGAGCTGCTACAACGGTCGCGAAAAACACTGCGGCAAATGCGGCACCTGCCGCGAACGCAAGGACGCGTTCCGCGAGGCGGGCATCCCCGATCCGACCGTGTACGAGGACTGATGCGCCATGTACAGCTACCGCGTCAACGAGATATTCTATTCCATCCAGGGGGAAGGCGAGTTCGCCGGGACCCCTGCCGTCTTCGTGCGGCTCTCCGGCTGCAACCTTGCGTGCCTTTGGTGCGACACCGACCATTCGCATGCTGAGGAAATGACGAAGGACGAACTGGAAGATGCGGTGCGCAAACTTCTTGCGGGCCGCGACGGCGCGATCATCGTTCTGACCGGGGGCGAACCCGCGCTCCAGCTTCACGACGACGAGCCTCTGTTTCAGGGATTTGCCCGTTTCCTCTGCATCGAGACGAACGGTACTCGGCCCGTGCCGGACTGGATCGACTGGGTCACGGTCTCCCCGAAAAACGAGCTCAATCCGGTCGTCCCGCGTGCAAATGAACTGAAATTCGTGTTCGAACCGGAACACATCCCGTATTATCTCTCCATGCAGGACGCCGGATGCGTCAAGTACATCCAGCCGCTTGCCCGGAAGGACGGCACGACCAATCTGCCCGAAGCGGTCGATTTCGTGCTCGCCCATCCGCGTTTCAAATTGTCCGTGCAGCTGCACAAAATGATAGGAGTTCGTTGATATGCCTAAAAAGGCAGTTACCCCGCGTCCGGCGGCGTCCGGGCGCGATCAGCAGATGGAACAGCTCGTGTCGAGCTTCTTCCGGCTCATCGGCGAGGACGGTTCCCGCGAGGGGCTCGTCGAAACGCCCGCCCGCGTCCGGATGGCCGCCGAAGAGATCTTCTCCGGCTACCGCCAGGATCCGAAAAAGATACTGAAGACCTTTACCCAGGATGTCTGCAAAGAGATGGTCATCCTGAAGAACTGCGAGTTCTACTCCACGTGCGAACACCATCTTTTTCCGTTCTTCGGGCACATCTCCGTCGCGTACCTGCCGAACCGCCGCATCGTCGGCATCTCGAAGCTCGCGCGCCTCGTGGACTGCTTCGCGCGCCGTCTTCAGATTCAGGAACGCATGACCGCGCAGATCGCCGACGCGATCATGGACGTGCTGGATGCGCGCGGCGTGTACGTGATGTGCGAGGCCACGCACTTCTGCATGACCAGCCGCGGCATCCGCAAGCAGAACGCCAGCATGGTGACCACCGCCATCCGTGGCGCGTTCGAGAAAAGCGAATCGCTCAGGCTGGAATTCCTCGCCGCCGTAACCGGAAACATCTCCGTGAAATAACGGTTTCAAACAAAAAAAGATCAAAAAGGAAATCCGGCATCGCCCGGCCCGTCATCGGCGCCGGGCGCGGGATGAGGAAAAAAACTCTTTTACGGTTCGTCCTCTTGAGGCGAATCCGATTTCTTTCTTGAGAAAGAATCCTTGAAGTCCAGCCAGAGGAATTGGCACGCCACCTTGTAGCGTTTTACGCGCTGTTCCAATGTATAATTCTCGCCTCTGAGGCTGACGGTGTCCACGACGATGATGCAGACTGCGGCCGCTATGATGAGGGCAAACAGGACGAGTATTATGGTCGCGATCAGGAGAAGACAGCCTTTCGCCTGACGGGAACCATTGTCGCCTTTTTTTCGTGCCGGAAAATCTGTTTCGTCGTTCTGCATGGTTTGAGGCGGGGCGGGTTCATACTCACGGGAAAAGTTTTTTCCCGCAGTGCGGACAGTATTGCGGCGGCTCGAATGCATTGTCCGCGGAGGCGTGCGAACAGGAATCCGCGGGTTTCGAGGCCGTTTCAGCGGATGCCTTTTCGGCTTCATTCTCGCCGGACGTCTCTTTCTCCAGCATTTCCATGAACCCGGCGCTGAGGATACTGGTCGGGACCGCGACCATGCCGATGCCGAGGATGGCGATGACCGCGCCGAGGAAACGTCCGAGCGGGGTGATCGGGTATAGGTCGCCGTAGCCGACGGTGGTCAGCGTGGCGACCGCCCACCAAAGCCCGGAGAAGGCGTTTTCGAACTGGTCTGGCTGGGCATCGTGTTCGGCGTAGTAGATGAGCAGAGAGGCGAGGATGAGGATCATGAAGACGAAGAAGACGGAGGCGACCATCTGCTGGGATTTGCGGCGGAAGACGTCGCCGATCGCCGCGAGCGCGTCGGAGTAGCGGTTGAGTTTGAAGATGCGGAGCAGACGGACCAGGCGGAACACCCGGACGCCGACGAGGTTGTAGGTGTGGAGGACGGGCACGAGGAACGGCAGGATCGAAATGAGATCGATGATCGCCATGGGCGAGGTGACGTATCGGATGCGGGCGCGGATGGGATTGAGTTCGGGGTGCAGCAGGTTTGCGGTCCAGATGCGCAGTGCGTACTCCACGGTGAAGATGATGATGGAGATGAATTCGATGCGGATCAGGATGCGGAAGAGCCAGTCCGGGATCGTGAAGGTGCAGATGAAGACGGAGAGGACGCTGAACACGATCAGCGTCAGGATAAGGTCGTCGAAAACACTGCTGGCGATGCGCCAGCGGCCGGATGTGGCGGCGGACGGTTGGATCACCTTGAAAACGCCGCGTTTGATGCGCTGGTAAAGATTCATGGCGGAAAGCTCCTGTCGGGGGGAGGATAAACAGAATCCGGGACGAAGGGGGAACAAGTGTTTCAATTGCTACAATAGCACAAAAAAACGGCTTTTCAAATGCCGGATGTGCGGAAAACTGGGGCAAATGCCGAAAAATGAGAAAAAACAGGAAAAAAGACGCGGCAGAATTGATTTTCACAAAATGCGCTGTATATTTTATTGAAAAGATATACCAACACACTGAAAGGACTTACTGCCATGAAAAAACAATTGCTCGTGCTCGGATGCGCCGCACTCGCCGCCATCGGAGCCGCCTGTTCCTCCGATCCGGCTTATAAGACCGCTGTCATCTCCCCGATGGAGGAACCCTCCGAACAGATCCAGCAGAGATTCGCCAACGAGATTCGCACGCTGAACGAGCTGGAAATGAAGCAGGAAGTCCTGACGAACTGTAACGGCGAACTGCGCTACTGCCAGGGCGTGTACAACGAAGATGAGCCCGGCAAGTTCGCGATCCTGGTCTTCCTGCACGGTTTCGGCGAACGCGGCGAGGAGAACCTCGCGCAACTCCGCCTTGGTCTGCCCGAGATCGTGAAGCAGATGCGCGAAGGCAAACGCAAAGTCATCGTGCTCGCACCGGAATGTCCGAGCGATCAGGTCTGGGCTCCGCTTCACCGCGGCGGCGCCATGGGCGACCTCATGGAGGAACCCTATCAGGCGCTCGGCATGATCCCCGTGCTGATCGAGAAGAAGATCAAAGAGTTTGATGCTGATAAAAAGCGTGTTTATGTGACCGGCCTCTCCATGGGCGGCTACGGCTGCTGGGACCTCCTGGCCCGTTACGGCACCGACATCTTTGCTGCCGGAATCCCCTGCTGCGGAGGCAGCGATCCGAACCGCGCCGAAAAGATGAAAGACCTGCCCGTCCTGATCTTCCACGGCAGCGATGACACGACCGTCCCGCCCCAGCTTGCCCGCTGGATGTTCATCACCATGAGGGCGGCCGGCAACACGAACGTTTATCTGCGCGAATTCTTCGGCGTCGGCCACAACTGCTGGGACAGAGCGTATTCCAATCCGAAGACGTGGGAGTGGCTCTTCTCCCAGCGCCGCGGCGAGCAGTCCAAGATCCGTCCCGGCATCCAGCCCGTCGGCCCCGTCACCGCCGGCCAGTATGAAAAAGGCTTTGGCTTCAACGGCGGCCCCCGTCCGAAAGGATCCAAGCCCGGCGACGGCTTCATCTCCGCGTTCCCGAACGCCGAAGAGCAGGCGAAGCAGCGCGAGTGGCAGGCGCTCGAATCCGTCGAGCCCGCTGAAGGCGAAGAGAAAACCGCCGAAGAATAATTGTCCGGCGGACGGCAATCCGGGGAGACCGATTTCATGGTGTTCCCCGGTCGCTTCAGTCAGATTTCAGAGCGGAAGCCGCAGCAAGCTCCCGCTCTTTTCATTGCTTTTCCGCAACGGTTTGAACTGAAAAAGAGCTGTTTGTTGGAAAAAATCCAAAAAAAACGGAAAAAAAGAGAAAAGGCGCTAAGAAAACGGGTGCCTCGCCCGTCTAATTCTTATAAACACGTTTTCCGAACTGATCCACAATACTCCTGATTTGACCGAATATGAGAATCCGAAAAAAAGACGATGACGACGTCACTCTTGAAATGTCACCGCTCATCGACTGCGTCTTTCTCCTCTTGATCTTCTTCCTCATCACCACCATGATGAAGAAGCTCGAAAAACAGATCCCCATCGAAGTCCCGGATCCTGACGTGACCATCTCCGAACGCATGGATGCGCGCCGCGTGATCCTCGCGATCGGCAAGGACGGCCGTTATTACTCGGCGGAACGCCGCCTTCAGGACGGACGCCCGGACTTCCGGGTCGTCGGCGACGTGGACAAGTTCGTGGAGAACCTGGGCCGCATGACGCAGGGCGCGGGCGAGGAGATCAACGTGCGCCTGTACGCCGATCCCGACGTCGAGTTCCAGACCGTGATCGACATGCTCGACAAGCTCCAGATCAACCACCTGAACAAGGTCGACGTCCGCATGCGCGACTACCGCGAATCCCGGTTCTACATCCCCGGTTCATCGGATTAAAAGCGAGGCTCTGATATGAACAGCAAACGCAAAATGCAGTCCGGCCGCAACACGGCCATCATCTGGGGCCTCACGCTCCTCTGCTACCTCGGCGCGATCGTCGCCGCCTGGCAGCTCGATTTCATCCGCTACAGCCGGTATTCGCTGGAGGAGGCTCTGAAGCAGAAACAGGAAAACGAGGCGAAGCGCGAAGCCCACAAGAACGACCCCGAGAAGATCAAAAAGGAGGCCCCGCCAGCCGAACTCAAGAAGATCCGCGACCGCGTCCAGAAACGCAAGGAAAAGGAAATCCGCAAAAAGCTGGAGGAGGTCGAGGAGACCCTTGAAAAGATGGAGGAACGCAAGGAGGAGCTGAAGGAGATTTATGCCGAACTGCGCGACCCGATGGAAGAGGCGTACGAACGCCTGTTCGATATTGCCGAAAACTTGTCCAACGAATTTGATTATGTCGTACCGTTCACGGAGAACGCCCGTATTGCCGGAGACATCCGCCATCAGCTGGAGAATTCCCCGACATCCGACCAGATCCCTGTCTTCCGTGCTCAGTTGGAGACCATGAAAGCCAACAGCGAACGCTTCCGCGCGAATCCGTCCAGCTTCCTCGACTACGGCGTCGATTCCGCCACCGCCGAATGGCAGTCGCTCGAACTCGAGCGCATGATCGACTCCATTTTGAGCGGCGATCTGTCTGGCGTGTACGACATCGGCATTATGAACACTCCGCCCGAAATGCCGCCCGTCGACGCCACCCTCCAGCAGCTGAAGGATTTCATGGCGGCGAAGGAGGAACAGCTCGATACGAAGTACGCCGAGCTGAACGCCTATCAGAACGCCATTCGGTCCATGGACTCGCTCAACAAAAACATGGACCAGACCTCCATGGAACATTTCTCCCGTGACCTGGCGCAGAATGACGGCGCCGCCGAGGACCCGCAGAAGATCCTTGATGCAGCTGAAGAGGTGTTACGCCTCACGCAGGAAGCTTACGAGCAAGCGAAGAAAACCGCGGAGGAAAGCCGTGAGCGCATCGAGAAGGAAGAGGCGGAACGCAGAAACCGGCCGCGCCGTCAACGCGCTCTTCCCAGGCCCGGTATTGTCGGGCCAGCCGTTGTTTATGACGACGATGATGATTTCGGCTACGATTACGACTACGACTATGATGTGCCGTCATTCGAGATCTATCTCGTGAACGAGGTTGATGAGAACGCGAAGCACACGATGGAGCAGGCGCGGCACGCCTTCGAGGCGATCAAAAAAGCGGTCGAGGCCAACGACCTCGACACCGCCAGACAGGACCTCTCGTTCCTCCAGACCGCCTCCCGCGACATGCAGGGATTCGGCCGTCAGCTCAAAGACACGAACACGACCGTTCAGCGCAAGCTTCCGGATCTCGCGAATACCGCCTACATGGCCGCGATCAACCACCGCAGCGAGATTAACTCGAAGCTATCCGAGTGGATTTACAACGTTGATCCGGAATTCGCCGACATCCAGGAAGCCGCCAAGGACATGGACGCCGACGCAGAAAGTTTCCTCCTGAAAGCCCTGGACAATCGTTACCGCGACGAGTTCGCCACGGTCGAGGCCGAACAGTACCTTCGCAAGCTCCTTGAAGCCCTCAAAAACGATCGCCAGAACGAATCCTCGCAGAGCGCAAGCCAGCAGGGCGGCCAGATGGGACAGAACGGCGAACAGGGCGGTCAGCAAGGGGGCGGTCAGGGCGGAGGAGGCCAGTTCATGACCAAGGAACAGCTCCTCCGTGCGCTCGAACAGATGACCGCGCTGCAGGACGCCGCCGACTCACTTTCGTCCCGTGCAAACAGTCTCGCGCGCATGGCGGGCATCAACCTCCCGCTTTCCGCCGAACGTCTTTTCTCCGCCATGCAGCAGCGCGCCATGCGCAATCAGCAGGGCGGCATGCGCGGCGGCCGGCAGGGGCAGGGACAGGGCAGTCTCGCCGACATGATGCGCCAGCTCGCTCAAATGGGCCGTGAAGGCGTGGAACGCGCCGGCCAGCAGGGGCAGGGCCAAGGACAGGGACAAGGCCAGAGCCAGGGCCAGGGGCAGGGTAATGGCAACGGTTCCAGCTTCGGCAACAACCGCAACGCCTACGGCGGAGGCGGCATCGCGTTTCGCGGCGACTTCGACTTCGAGTTCGGCGGCAGTATCTACAGTCCCGTTGGCAATTCGGACAGCAAACGCATCGCCTCCGAGCCCGCCGACTATGCCCTCATCGCGGAATCCGTCCCCGGCCGCCGCGTCAGCAAGGACGCCGCCCGTCACGGCTTCGTCTTCATCGACTCCTGGTACGTGATTGGTCCGTGGGAAGGCAAGTACGACGGCAGCAGGTTCACGCACATCGCGGACCGCGTGAAACGGGAACCCGAGACCAGGATCGACCTCGATGCCGAATACGACGGCAAGATCGACCCGGTCACGCAGAAACCCATCCGTCTCCGCTGGCGCTACGTCCAGACCGACACGACCTGCATCCGCACGCCGGACAAGATGGACAACGCGATCTACTATGCCTACACGGACGTTCATTTCGAGGAGGACACCGATGTCCTCGCCATGATCGGCTCCGACGATGCCAGCGTCCTCTGGATCAACGGCGAACAGGTCTGGTTCGACGACGAACTCAGCACTTGGGGGCTCCACGAGAATATCATCCACATCCATTTCCGCAAGGGCTGGAATACCATCCTCTTCTGCGTCGAAAACGGTCCCGATGAATGCCAGTTCTCATTCGTCATGGTCCGCGAAGAGACCAGGGCCGCCGCGGATGCCGCGAAACGCGCCGCCGAACAGCACGGCAACGCACCGCAGACGCAGGCCGCGCGCCCCGGTACGACCACTCCGAACGCGACGTCTCCGATCACGCGTCCTGTCACACGCCCTAGGCTCCCCTGATGATTATCACGAAATATGAATAACATAAAACATTACGAAAGGTTCTCCATGAAACTTCCCATCCGTGCTTCGATTCTCTCCGCCGCAGCGCTCTTCTGTCTCCCCGGATTCCTTGCCGCTCAGAATGCCGAAATCGCTGCCGACGCGCCCGCCGAAGAATTGACGATCGACTGGATCCAGGAGATCATCAACGGCGGTATGACCTCCGTTGTGCTCCTGCTACTCAGTGCTGCCGCAATCGGATTCCTCGTCGAACGTCTCATCCGCATGCGCAAAAAATATCTGGCGCCCGCCTACTACGCCGATTTCTTCGCCGATGCCATCGCGAAAAATGACGTTGATGCGATTCGCAAGGAAGCCGAAGCGAAGCCCAGTATCCTCGCCGACGCCGGCGCTTACATTGTTGATCATCCCAGTATGGACGAAGGCCGCCTCCAGATGGCCGTTGCGGACGCCGCCGCACGCGCGATCGAACGCCACAGACAGCGCTGCTATCCGATGGCGATCATTGCCACGATGGCCCCGATGCTCGGTTTGCTCGGCACCGTGATCGGCATGATCGAAGCGTTCTCGAAGGTCGCCATCCTCGGCGACACCGGCGACGCTGCGCTCCTTGCCGACTCCATCAGTAAGGCGCTCATCACCACCGACATGGGCCTCGTGCTCGCAATCCCGGCGCTCGGCGCGTATCATTACCTGAAGCAGAAACTCTCCATCGCCGAACTTGCCATCGAAGAAAACCTCGAAGCCATGTTTGCCGCACTCGAAGCCCGGAAGAACTAACGCTGAACCACGGGACCGTCTTACATGCGCATCAGACGTTCATCGGAGGATAAACTCGAAATCGGCATGTCTTCGCTGATCGACTGCGTGTTCCTTCTCCTCATCTTCTTCCTGATTACCACGGTTGCCAAGAAGGAAAAC
>Ga0310690_10011224_pt1 | contig 11074 bp, 15 predicted proteins | sample AusTroGonzalo_MG_2_FD_207661 | JGI IMG/M metagenome (GOLD analysis project Ga0310690, IMG submission 207661) | Bovine rumen microbial communities from tropical cattle in Woodstock, Queensland, Australia - Gonzalo_04 (v2) (version 2) | ecosystem: Host-associated > Mammals > Digestive system >...
TTCCGTACATTCTATTCTTTGCCACCTCAATAACGTTTCCGTAGCCTTGAAAGCGTTGTATCTCGCTTTGCCCGAAGTATTCAGCACCAGCACGGAAAAAGTCGTTATTTACACGGTGAATAATAAATACATTATCTACCGCATTTGTTAGGTCTGACGAACCGCTAATATCATTCTTACGCAAGAAAGACATTACCTTACGAGGATGCGCTACAAGGATAATATGTACTTGGTTCTTTTTGGCAAATTCCTTGATTTGCAAAATCAACTCTTTCTGCTTGTTGTTTTTGTCACCCTCAAGTAAGTCGATATTCAACGAAAACAAGTTATCAAGAACAAACACCTTTACGCCTACTTTCAACAACTCGTTCATGTCGTGAAAGATTTGTTCCCATTGGCAACCGTATTCGTTGTTATACAAGAAGAATTTGCCATCAAGCCATTTATCTATACGTTCCGCAATATTATTCGGTACATAATACTTTCCATCGCCATAGGTTGATTGGCGCAAGTTATTCTTTCCTGCGGCAACCATTTGCACCCACGTTTTGAGAATGTCGGGGCGCAATTCTCCCGACCATAAAGCAGTCTTTACGCCTTGCTGAATAATGTTCAAGATAAGCGTATTCAACCACGACGATTTACCAGAACTATTTGAACCACTAAGTAGCGTTACCTCGGACATATTTAGTTGAACAATACTACGGTCAAGTTCAATAAATCCAGTTTTTACGCCTTCAAGGTTCGATAAGTCTACTTTTTGTATAGATGACATCGAAAGCCACTTCTCGCCCAATTCGGGCAACTCTTGCTTTATTTCATACTTTTTTCCTTGTACCTGCTTTGGTTGTGGCGTGTAAGCCCTTTGCAGTACTTGCTGATATTGCCTTGGCTCGTTTTCGTGGTCGTATGCGTGTGGGTCGAAATGTAAACGGAAAGCACGCCAATCGTACTGACTGCAAGAATTATGATAGCACTTGAAAGCAATCGCACCATTTGGCATTTCAAACAATGCGCTATCGGGTGCTTTGTGACCTTCATCAAATGGGCAATGTGCAAGCACGTATTTTGTACCACCACCAGTAATGGGAACTTCTTTTGCAATCTCAATTCCGTACTTTGCTATAAATTCACGCAAGTTAAATTGTTCGCTTGGCAAACCATTGAATTGTCTACGTTGTGGTTGTTCTACCTTGATAGCGTACTTGTCGTTGAAAGCCACAATTTGCTCACGTTTCATTCTTACGATTTCGCTTGGCACGGATAATATCTTTGCAAGACGATGTGGACGTTCATCGGTTGAACGACCTTTACGACCATAACTTCCCGACAAGCGTAATATACGATTTGCGTCGTGCAATACGGTATCTATCTTTACGCTTTCGTCTGTAAAGTTGTTAGCAAGTATTTCAAGAAACACCTTTATGCAATCCTCGCTTGCTTGGTCGTTATCCATATCAATAGGATAAAGCAAATGATAGCCGCTTGATGAATCGCAGACTACTGGCGTGCTAAAGCCGTTATCGCGTAAGAACACAAACACGTCTTGGGCTTTCTTATGCGCTTTTGCCTTTTCCTCGTTGGTAGACGAAACACCACTTGGGCGTTCACAGTCAACATCAACTGCCATCCACCAACGATGTTCGATGTCCTGCTTGCTTGTGGCAGTACCTTTGACTTGACGGAAGCAATTGAATTGCTCGCGGCTTGCACATGCCTGCTTAACCTCATTGATAGAGTAATAGATGTTAAAGTTGTCAAACTTTCCCAATTCCTTGATAGCCGTTTCGACATCGTAGAAATATCCACTCCAAGGATTTCTATCACCCAATATGCGTATTTCAAACAGTTCGTTGTCGCGTTTGAACACGCTGTGCCATTTTCTTATTTCGTTAGCATCCATGATTTTGCACTTTATATTTCCAAATAAAACCTCCAGATGTTTTAAGTTTTCCTCTACAACATCTTGAAATGGTTTCAGAAGATATGTTTGTTTCTCTTTCTGCTTGGTTTAACGATATGAACTCTTTTATAAAATCTCCATTCTTTGAATATTGCAATACGGGCTTGTTGACACATTCCCGTTCTTGCTGCCCTTTTATGAAAATCGGGTCTTTCCACTTTTTTTTCATTTTCAAAGAATGATTTTGTTTATTTATAGGGTTATTCATCTGTTTCTTCGTCGATTCGCTCTTTTTCTTTCTCCAATCCTCCCTACTATGTATTTCCTTTTGTGCAATTTTCTTTCTTTCAATAGCGACAGCAAAATTACAATTTTCTTTTTGCGTACACCACCTAAGATTATTGGCATTGTTGTTTAACGGATTTCCATCAATATGGTCTATACAAGGTTTGTTTTCTGGGTTTTCAACAAAAGCAACTGCAACAAGACGATGAACTAAAAAATGTTTTCTTTTGCTATTTGAATATAAAGAAACACTATAATAACCTTTGTTATTAACATAACTTTTTATTTCTCTTGTTTTGCTGTGTTTACAGTTAACAACACGACCAAAGTTCGATACTCTATATCGTCCCTCATAGCCAACGACATCTTTCCAAAATTCTTTCATTTTTGCTAATCTTTTTTTAGTTACGCTAATCAATTGAAAAAGTGGAAAGGGCGATTAGCTTACCCCTTATCAATACGGTAGCTACCCGTATCTATCCACTTTGCAAAGTTACAAATAATATTTCATAAAACCAAATGTTTTGTAGTTTTTAACATTGCCGTATTTAATGCTTTTTCGTATTCAATTTCATATAACTCAAGAATATCCTCTGTATGAGGCCATTCAATCATTATTTCGTCTATTTTGCACATCGAATTAAAACAAACTTAGTTGTGTTACTTTTTGTGTTTTACCTAAAATAAAATCACAAATAAAGTTTCTTGCGTAATCTGGATGTATCATACTTCTTTCTTCTGAACACAAACCTGCCACATTAGAGCCACGACTCGCCATGTGGGTTCTTTTCTGCGACAATTTGTCGTACTGTCTTGTAAAGCCATTTGTTGCTTCACAGTTCACGAACCAATACGCTGTTGGTTTCACACGAATGTCTCCGCGTAGCATCCTATTTGTGTCAACAATCGTAGGCGGCATAACAAAGTTTGCCTTTAAGAATGTTTGTTCAGCCCAAGGATTTTCCATAATAAGCCTTAACCCCCTTTCTTTTGCTACTGAAAACATAATAACAGCAAGACGAAAAAACTTTTCTCTATTTGCAGAGCGTTCCAAGATTTTTTCAGTTGCTTCCTTTATTGTTAAATTACGATAGTTTGTATATCCAAAAGAAAAAGCCATCTGCGACATTGCCGAAAAATAGATACATGGGAAAAACGCAAAAATAAGGTCATCTTTTGTCATATTGTCAAAAATGCTTACCCCACCGCTATAAGCAGATTCTATTTCAGCAAAAAGGTCTATCTGATAGTCTGTTTCGCCAAAATTGTTTTGAATGTCATAATCATAAGCATCGTAACCGAGTTTTTTTGAACTCGTTCTTGAACGTTCCAGATTGCTCGAATAAGCAATGAACCTTTCCCAATATCTCCATAACTTAATCAAATAATGTTTTTGTATCTTGTAATCTTTTGTTGGCTAAGTCGCAATACTCTTTGCTTATTTCAAAGCCGATATATTTGCGACCTAATGCCCTTGCCGCCACAGCCGTCGTGCCGCTGCCCATACAGTTGTCGAGCACCGTGTCGCCCACTTGGGTGTATGTACGGATGAGATAGGCAATAAGCTCAACGGGCTTTTCCGTAGGGTGCATACCCTTTCGCCAGACTGAGTTAAATGGCAGCACACTTTGGGAGTGACGCACGCCGTCGTCCGCCTTACGTTTCATTACGCCACTATAGTGCTCACTCTTGTAGTAGCTATTGCGGATGGATTTCCGCTTGTCGATGTACTTCTCGTCGACTCGGAACTTCTGGTCGTTGAAGGTTGGCTGCTTGCCGTAGAAAACAAGGATGTTTTCGTGAATGGCGGAAGGCTGCTTACCAAGCTGCATAGAGTTGCCTGCTCTCGTCTTTTCCCATATTAGCTCATAACGAAATTCGTCTGGGTTGCTCAAAAGAAGATGCGACGTAAACGGCTGCTTTCCAAACAGCACGATTGCAGAATTGGGTTTGCATATACGGTGATACTGCTCCCACAGCGGCTCGAACGGTATCACCACGTCCCACTTGCAGGCGGTTGTCCCATACGGCAAATCGCAAATCACCGCGTCAATCGTACCGTCGGGAATCTGTCGCATACCCTCCAAACAGTCCATGTTGTATATTTTATCGAGTTCTATCATATCTTATTCCAAGTTTTAGTTTCACTATTCCAAGTTATTGTACCGCGACCATTGTTAAGAGTAATTGTTGCACCATCGGGGCGCGTTTCATCATCGTAGCCGTCAGAGATGTGCTTACCATCCCAATAACCAACATACATAAAGCATTTGTAGTATTCATTCCAAGATAATGCACCATCGCACGTAGGCATATACACATCTTTAACGGTTTCGTCTTTCGCTATCTTTGTCGGGTCATACACAACCTTATTACCATTAAACACAATAGTCATAAACAACTTGTCGCGCAAATAGCGTTCAAAATCCCTTTGATATTGTAGTTCGCGTGTTGATACATACGCCTTAATATGCGGCAATACCAAGTCCTTTTCTTTGTCGGAAAGTTTTTTCCAATATTCCAAAGCCTTTTTCTTGCTACCTTTGCGATTGTAAGCCTTCCAACACTCCTCAAACAATTCTTTCTTCGTGTCGTTGGGTTGCCTTAGATAATCAACTATCTTGGCCATTGCATCAAATGGAATGTACCCGTCAATCGCAGTTCCACTTTCGTTTGTATCACCGCAAAGGTCAACGTTGTATTCGTCAAGTATTTGCATTACATAGGCTTTCTGCCCATCCGTTTTTGCTTGTAATTTCATAATATGACCGTTTATAAAAGCCAATGGACGATTTTACTTGTTGCGGTCATTCAACGTTCAAATCGCCCATTTTGGCAAAATAGTTATAACTTATATCCTTGTCGCTTTTGCGCCTAAAATGACCGTCAACGCATACACGAATACTTTTCTAAAGCAATGCAAAGATAAGCATAAAAGTTGGAATATGCAAACTTTTTAATGATTTTTATATATTAAAATAAACTTTGTTCTTGTATTGTGCATTTTCCGTTTTGCAAAACCTCCACACCCTTACAAATCCTATCAAAGCGTTCGTTGCCTTTATTAAAATATAGCGGTTCTACCTCGCAACCTACGTAATCAAATCCCATTTTATAAGCTGCGATACGGCTTGATTGAGAACCCATCATAGGGTCAAATATAAGTTGCCCTTCCGTTGCGTAGTTTTTAAGAATCCACCCATAAAGCTCTACAGGCTTTTGTGTTGGGTGAAAACGTTTATCATCTACTTTTGACAGTTGGCTGTACTCAAAGATTTTTGCGTTACCTTGAAACGACGTCCAAGCGTATTCACACATTGCCATTGAGAAATTTTCTGGAATTTGCTTTTTCCAAATCAAAAAACACCTCGTTGCAGGCATACCGTCGAAATAGTTAGCACCCCAAATAATTTGATTTTTGCTAACACGGAATAACTCTTCAAAAAACTCGTCGCTCGGTGTTTTATCCCATTCGTCAATGTCTATAGGTTTTCCGTCTACTTGCCTGTATCGGTTGAAACGGCCTTTATGAAAACGCCCACCTTTTATAATCACATCTGAATTTCCGTGTGAATAAGGAGGGTCGGCTATGGCTAAATCAAAATAATTGTCTGGCAGCGTTTTCATATACTGCACACAATCAATGTTGAAAACATCGCTTCTTTTTTCTGACATAATAATCAATCTTTCTTATTGTTACTTTTTCTATTTGCGTATAATATCGTAGATACTTTGCTATATATACCGACGTGTTTGAGTTTCTTGATTTTATCGAAATCGTCGTTATCGAAACATTGGCGATAAGATTTACCTAAAACCTTTGGCACGTCGGTACGCGATAGACGTTCATCATCGCATAGACGAGAAAGCATTTGTACTTCCTTTTCCGTGGCTTCACATTCGCCGCGTCGGTTTTCTTTGATAAGTTCATTCAACCATTTACGCAACCCGTGTTTAGCCGCCATATAACGTAACTTTTTCAAGTATTTACGGCATAACGATTGTAATACGACGTTATTGTTTCTTTCCATCTTACACAATGCGTCTTACCGTCTTTGAACACTCGCGTATTTCGTCTACGTGACTTTCAATATACGACTTAAACTTGCCAGTGCCACCAAAGATTTCGTCAATCCTCGCGCTCAAATTAGGATGAAACGCCCAAGAATCATTTTTGACTACTTCTTCTGGCGAATATAGAACAACCATGCTCGCAGACACGTTAAGTTGTATAAGTATGTAAGCGTAACACGTTAGTTTGTTGTCTGCCGTTACAGACCACTTGCTACTCATAATACCATATTCAATCGTCATAGCGTAAGTACTTTTTAGTGAACATTAAAACGGCAGGTCATCTTTGTTTTCGCCACTTTCCTGCGATGCTTGCGGCTGTGGCGTTGGTGCTGGCGTTGGCGAAGCAACGTTTGTTTGCGGTGCTTGCTGAGTATTTGCATTTGCATCAACATTCACAACACGCCACGCTTTAGCGTCGGTAAACCATTTATCATTCCACTCTCGGCTTTCAACGTCAAACGACACATTGTAAGTGTTGCCTACAACAATACCCATTTGATTGAACTTGTCAGCACCCATCACCGTAAAGGCAATCTTCTTTGGGTATTGCCCTGCGGTTTCGCCTACAAACGTGTTCTTTACCGTTGGTTCACCACCATTCTTGGAGTTAAACGTCTGTGCTTCCAAGATTTTGATAACTTTTACTGATATTTCCATAATTCTATATTCTAAAATCGTTCTTTTCTAAGATTTTTGTCATAACGCTCCATCTTTTTGCGCCTCTTTGTCTTGTATTGCTTGTTATGGCGCACAAGTTCGCAAGGCTTGACGGCATTAGTGCATTTGCAATAACCACGTTTCGCACGACTTGTAACCCAATATTCACAATTAGAACATTTCATATACTACAAAGCGTTTAGCCAAGCGTTACACACTCTATTGTGATGGCTTTCGTCTACCGACCACACAGCGTTTTCAAAGTAGATAAGGAACTTTCCAATCGGCAACGGCTTGCTAATAGCCACAATACGGCGCAAATCAACGGTTGTTTCCACACCCTCGTACTCGAAACTAACAAATCTTTCTTTCATATCCATAATTGTTTTTATTTATTGGTTAATACTTTTTTCCGTGCTTGTTTGAGCGAGTTTTGTTGTAACGCATCTTCTGCTCGATATGCCAGTCAAGGTTGATACCCATATCGTGCGCCCAAGAATAGATGAAATGAAGCAAAGCCGAAACAATATTAGAGGGTTCTTCCGTAGTATCGGTAATCATTACACACATGCTAAAAGCACGTTCGGCAAACGAATACTTACCAAAATCCAATTTCCACGCACTTAGTAATGTTTTGTCATCATGTTTCGGGCGCAACATATCAATATTGAACTCTCCGCAAATATCAAAGATACGGATGCAAACGTCTGCCATTTCATCCTCAACCGTGTTTTTTACATCACGCTCGAAATACGTTGCCCAACTTTTCTCGTCAACATCTTCTGGATGCTTGTCGCAATAATCTATCGCACTATAAGCAGCATGGCGATTCTTACGGTCAGCCTCTACCATTTCCGAAATCTCGGTGATAACAAGCATAAGCCAATGCTCGGAACTAAAACGTTCGTCGTGAAATCCGTGCGCACAAGCAGTTTCGTGGGCGCGTTTTACATAATCATTAAAATTCTCAATCATAATAAAATAAAATTGTTTTTTTGTTTGTATTTATAATATTTTGTTGTGCGTATAAGAATTATCGTTGATATACTTTTGAACAAGTCTAAAACTTTCGTCAGTTAGAATATAAGGAACATCGTTTCCAACAACCCAAACACGATTAAAGGACGGTTGAACACACGTAATCTTCTCTAAGTCGATATATTCGTGGAATTTATCGTAACCGATGTCCGTCTGAATGAATTTTGCCATAACACACCAGTTTTTTGTTCTATTGCTTGATTCCACTCTCTTCTTCGCACTTTCCGCTTTCGCCTAACCCACTAAGCAATTCGCATACCAAAGACGTTATCAAGCCATTACTTCCCCAAATAATGCTATACAAACCGCCAAACATGGAAAACAACTTGAAATAACGCTGATATTCCAAATCCGATTCATAGTCAATACCGCGCTCAATACACTTAGCACGGCACTCGGCCATACCACTACGCAGTTCATCAACAATACGTAGCAACGCGGCAACAAACTTGTCTGTGTCCGTTTGTAACACACCAAGCATAGCACCCCATTGATGTTCTTTCGGCAATTTTACACTTTCCATAAATAAGAAACACTATATAAAATAATAAATTATTTAATTTCGATTGCAAAGATATATACTTAATTTCATATTCATAGCATAAAATACAATATTTAACACAAGATTAACCTTTATAAAGAATAATACTATATAAAAGTATATCCTTTTTTAATAGGTATATCTTATTGCGCATACGCACACGTACACACGCGTAAAAAGCATATCTTTATATAATAGTAAATACTTTATAAAAAGAATTATCCTATATAAACACACACAAAAAACAACAATAACGCATTTTCGGGCTTTCTAACGGCTTTATTTTTACTAAACCTTATAACTATACCAAAATAAGATAAAAAACGTTCTACGGGGCTAAAAATAGCCTAAAATCGAATCGTAAAGCATAACATAACATGACGCAAAATGATTTTTTCTTTTTTTGAAAAAAAATTTTTTTGAAAATTGGGCGTTTGCACCATATACTTTTTTGACTGCTAAAATACCCCCACCCCCCCACCTTCTTCGCGTTTACAGCTAATTTACAGGCTTTTACGAATTAGGAACGAACGTAGCAAAATCTTAACTTAACAGCGTATCAGCAAAAACAGCAGAAAACGGGAAAAGAAACATAAAACGCAAACAATTTAACTAAAAGTATTTTTTTGCCCACCAAACGACCTCCTCCTGTTTTATCCTGTTATAGTTTGTTATAGCCCGTTATTGCCTGTAATATCCTGTAATCTTTTTGTTTGTTGTTTATTAGCTGTTATAATATTATTTCCTGTTATCAGAAAATAGAAATATAAAAAAGGTAATTTACAAGGAACAGGGCTTAAAAGAAAATACTAACAATAAAAGAAAATAATAAATAACTATCCTATAATATAACGTCCTCTTTTAGTTTACGTTATTATAGTATATACATATATATAAAAGAATAAAAAGAAAAGATAAAGAAAAGCAAAAAAGAAAACAACGGTCGGCAGACCTGTCCTATTTATTAAAAAGAGTTAAATTCTAAACTTTTTGAGGAAAATGTTTGGTGGGTTCGAAAAAACTCCGTACCTTTGCATCGTGTTTTAGAAACGAAAGCACCGCGGCGCAGAACTGAGGGAGCGCTATACAAACAACACAGTCGAGACGTAATAACGCTTTTTGCGGTTTAACGCAGGGCAAAAAGTAGCAGGTTTTCGCTGAGCCGCTGTAAGGTAAAAACGCAAAATAGTTAAGCGTATTTAGTAATTTAGTGAATCGACCGTGAGACTGCTTTTTGCTTAATGTTTCCTTTCGCTCGACTATTAGTGAAAGTTTAGATGTTAGTTCGGTTTATTCTAACAATAAATAAAAAACTGAGTTTCCTGTTTTGTACTGCAAATTTTTTAGGTGAATAAGAAATAACAAAACAAACAATAAAAATTCACTGAAGGCAATATAATAAACCTCACTATCTAACAGGTATTTTTTAGTTTCTATGGAGCGCTGGTGACAGACCGTAGGGGCTGATAGTTTACACCTGTTTGCAGGTAGATAGAATTTATTTCCGCTGATAGTGAAAAAGGGCTGATAATTGTCTGATGCTGTTTTCTAACAGCTAACAGGGCAAAATTAAAAATCGTATTTTTTCAGCCCACACAATTACTAATTCTTACAAAAAAATGAAAACAAAAACTTTTTCTTTTAGCTGTGTAACAAACGGCAAAACTGAGGTAATTACCGCAAGCGTTTCAGTTTACGAAACAATCTGCAAACTTTACAAATGTTACAAAGAGCTCGGTATTATTGAAAGTTATTCAATACCCGTAATTAAGTAAAAAAAACAATACATAAACAACAAACAAAAAAAACAAAAAAATGAAAAATCTCAAGTTCAAATTTGACCTCGACTGTAAAGTATCAATTTACGTCCCCTCGACCGTAAACGTAAACGAAAAGGTCGACAACAGCGAACAGGTAAAGCGTACCATCACGGAGCTTGCGAGTATGTTTGGCGGCGCTACGGCTTCGAAGGCCGTAGGCGGATGGGTCTGCGAAAGCGGCGAGACTGTTCTGGAGGAGGTGACTATTGTGTACTCTTTTTGCAGTAGCGAACAGCTACAGGAAAACTTCACGGCTGTTTATGCTATCGCTGAAAGAATAAAAAAGGAAATGAGTCAAGAGGCCGTCACCCTTGAGGTTAATGGTCAAGTTAAATTCGTTTAACGCTGTAATATTAAAGTAGTATTTTATTATTCACAATTAAAAATTTATAGGAGATTTTATTATGCAATTTACTAACAAAATCACAGGTGAGAGTATTAACGTTAGCAACCTTACAATTAAGGACGGTCGTATCTTTTTTAGTGTACGAGGCAAGGGCTGTGGCGCTCGTTTCTTCAATAGAAACGTTTGCGTAGTTATGGATGAGCAGGTGTCTGACGGCACATTTTTGAAGTGTGCTGAAGGGTGGGAACTTGTTGCTACACCTCGCAAAAAGAAAACAGCTAACAAACAGGCTGAACCCGTAGCCGCTGAACCCGTAGCCGCTGAACCCGTAGCCGCTGAACCCGTAGCCGCTGAACCCGTAGCCGCTGAACCCGTAGCCGCTGAACCCGTAGCAGAGCCCGTAGAACAGG
>Ga0310690_10011225_pt1 | contig 11074 bp, 10 predicted proteins | sample AusTroGonzalo_MG_2_FD_207661 | JGI IMG/M metagenome (GOLD analysis project Ga0310690, IMG submission 207661) | Bovine rumen microbial communities from tropical cattle in Woodstock, Queensland, Australia - Gonzalo_04 (v2) (version 2) | ecosystem: Host-associated > Mammals > Digestive system >...
CGTTTCCGTCTCCTCGACCTTGGGCGCTTCCGCCCTCTGCGGCACCACGACCGGCTCAACCTTCTTGGGCGCTTCCACCTTCTGCGGCACCACCACCGGCTCAACCTTCTTGGGCGCTTCCGTCTTCTGCAGCACCACCACCGGCTCAACCTTCTTGGGCGCTTCCACCTTCTGCGGCACCACCACCGGCTCAACCTTCTTGGGCGCTTCCGTCTTCTGCGGCGCCACCACCGGCTCAACCTTCTTGGGCGCTTCCGTCTTCTGCGGCGCCACGGCTTTTGGAGCCTCAGCCGGCGCCTTCGTTTCCTTCACCGGAATGACATCCAGAAGAAACGACTGCGAAGGCGGAGAAGCCGGCTTCGGCTTACGGAACATCACGGCATCCGCCGACGTGTCGGCCGTTGCGGAGATTCCAAACGCAAAGGTCACATAAAGCCCCAGCAAAAGAGCCGGAACACGACCACGCCACGTGTGGCTACAGCAAATTACATTCACATTCATTTTTCAAAAACTTTCTCCGCGCCCAGCTTGAGAGCCTTCGTGCGGATTTCCGTTTGCGAGAAGATCTTGATGAACTCACGATCAAAAGAGAAATAGATGCCGCGCCCCTTGATGGCGGTGCCGTCCCAGTCCATATGGGCATTGCCTTCCACCCATCCCGACTTGGACTTGCGATCCACGATGCAGTTGTCGGCCGTGAGAAAGGCCTCGACGGTCTTGCCGTCCGGACGGTACTGCTCCACGCGAATGCCTTCCCCCCAGATGAACCCTGTATCCATGAACATGTACGCCTTCCGCGCCTTGAGCCGGCTCTTCACGATGCCGTTCGGATAGGTCTCAAGCGGGAACGCCACGTTCTCGGCGGGGGCGTCGATCTTCTTCACGCAATCCTCGTAGGCGCCCCGCAGACGGATCATGTCCGAGTCGTCGCCGCGCTCGCCCAGCCATTTCTCGGAATCAAAGGCGATTGCGTTCAGCGCGACCAGCGCCAGCAGCAGAAATGTCCGGAACGGCGTCAACATACCCTCCCTTTCGGATTCCCGACCTTGAGATCCTTCACCGTTTCATTGATCGCGACCAGTCGCTTCCAGAGGTCTTTCACCGCGCGGAAGGCGATCGCGTTGGCGGCGTCGGAAAGCGCCTTCTTCGGATTCAGGTGCGTTTCCATGAACACACCGTCCACCCCGGTCGCAACCGCCGCCCGCGCGAGCGCCGGCGCGAAACGCCCATCGCCGCCGGACCCCGTGCCGAGTCCGCCCGGGCGCTGCACCGAGTGCGTGGCGTCCATCACCACAGGATAGCCGAGCTCGCGCATGATGAGAAGCGAACGCATGTCCGCGACGAGATTGCGGTAGCCGAAGCTCGCGCCGCGTTCGCACAGCACGATGCGCCGGTTGCCGGTGGATTCGATCTTGCGGATGACCTGCGCCATATCCTCCGGCGCCATGAACTGACCCTTCTTCACGTTGATGACGGCCCCCGTCTCGCCGGCGGCGACCACGAGATCCGTCTGGCGCGCAAGAAACGCCGGGATCTGCAGCACGTCACACACCTGCGCCACGCGTGCACACTGCCAAGGCTCATGCACGTCGGTCAAGACTGGGACGCCAAAGCGCGCACGCACCTCCGCGAGGATGTCCAGCCCCCGGTCGATGCCCGGCCCGCGGAAGGAATCCACGCTCGTGCGGTTCGCCTTGTCGAAACTCGCCTTGAAGATGTAGGCGACACCGAGCTCTGACGCAAGGTCGACAAGCCGTGCGGCAAGATCAAGAGCCATCTTCCGGCTCTCAATCACGCACGGCCCCGCGATAAACGTCAAGGCGCCCGTTCCGAACGAGACCCCGCGGTCAACGTCGATTTTTCGTATCTTCATGAAAGTTTTCTTGTCTCCGGCGCATAATTATACCAAAAAAAAGCAACTTGTGCGCACACGGCGAGGCGATGCGGCAAGTTTTCCATTCTTGCCGTCCTCCTCTGTCATTTGAGGCAATTCCAAAGCCACGGCACGTACGGCGACCGAATTCTCACGACAGGGCGGAATCCGCGGCGTCCGCAGCCTCCCGCTCCGCCGCCACCAACGACTGTGAAAGCGCCAGCCAATCCCCGTTCGAGAGCTCCTCGGCGCGGGCGGTGGATTCGATGACGCCCTTGAAGATGCTGCCGAGCTGCTTGCGGCGATGCTCAAACGCCTGCTTTGTGAGACGGCGGAACATCGCACGCACCTCCGCGCCGGCCGCATCGTTGCGATGGTGCCGCACCAGCTTCACGATCGTCGAGCCGATCTCCGGGCGCGGCCAGAAGCAGGTCGCCGACACTTTCCGGACGATCTGCACATCGTAGTCGAACTGCACGCGCACCCCCGCCAGGCCCCGGGTCTTCGATCCCTCCTTCGCCGCCAACCGCTCCGCGACCTCCGTCTGCACCAGCACGACGATTGTTTCAGGAGGCTGCGCGTCGAGAACGCCGACGCGCTCCACCAGCTCGATCAGGATGCGGGTGCCGGCCTGATACGGCAGGTTGGAGACCATGAGCGGAAATCCATCGCACATCCCCTGCTTGACGAAATCGAGCGCGTCGCCCTTCAGCGCCGTCAGATTTTCGGGATTGCCCAACGCCTCCTTCAGACGGTCGGCGAGCACGGGATCCTTCTCGATGGCCGTCACCGTACAGCCACGCGCCAGAAGCCCTTCGGTCAGCACCCCCAGCCCCGGCCCGATCTCCAGGACAGTTGGCAGTTGGCAGTTGGTAGTTGGCGGTTGGCAGTTGCCACTCAACCCGCAACCCGCAACACGCACCTCCCCCAGCGCGGCATTGAGGATGGCGTCAAGCGCGTTGCGGTCGATGAGAAAGTTTTGCCCCAGCACGCGGTTGGGGTGGAACCCGTTGCGTATGCACCAGTCTTTGACCTGCGATGGACACGTCAGATTCATCCCCACCTGCCACCTATCAACGCCCGGCTATTCCTTCGGCGGCGGATAGACCTTGATGAACGCATCGTCCTTCAGGCGGGCAATCCACTCGTCATACGCCTTCTGGGCGGCATCGTTTCGCACCGTCCAGGAAATCTTTTCGTAGGCCTCCTCAAACGACATCGCCTTCGCGCAGGTCTCGGCCTCCTTCTTGACGATGAAGCCCCAGCCGTCGAGATCGATCATCTTTGAAACCTTGCCGACCTCCAGCTTCGCAATCTCCGCCACGATCTCCGGGCGAAACGACTCCTCGGGATTGACATCCTTCCAGAGCCCGCCCTCCTGCGCATGGGAGTCGGCGGAATACTTGATGGCCATGTCCGCGAAGTTCTCGCCCTTGGCCAGCTCCTCGCCGATCTGCGTCCAGCGCGTGTTGATGCTCGCCAGCCCGTCCTCCGCCGTCGGCGGCTTGAGCAGGATCACCCGCACCGAGACCTTCGGATCTTGACGGTAGCGCTCGGGATGCTCCTGATACTCCTTGCGCATGGCGGCAGGCGTGGCCGTCACGTACTGCTCGACCATCTGCTGACGCATCCCGCGCACGGTGATGTCCTCCTTGATCGTGTTGCGGTACTCCGGCATTTGGATCTTGGAGCGCGCCAGCTCCTCCTCCAGACGGTTCATGTCGCCGCCGAACATGTCATGCACGATCTCGCGGATCTGGTTGTCGATCACCCACTCGGGGATCTCCATCTTCTTGGCCTCCGCCGCCTTCAGGATGAGACGCCGCTCGATGAGGGTGTCCAACGCCGCCCGGTAGAGCGCCTGCACCTCGGATTCGTCGGCGGAAGCCTGCACCCGCTCCCGGATCTCGGGATGGCGGCGCAGCTCGGCCATCACATCCCCCACCGTGATCACGCGCGAATCGATGCGCGCGGCGATACCGTCCAGCATGGCGGCGGACGCAACAAACGAAGCCGCGGTCGCGGCGAGAAATAACAAACGCTTCATTCGTTCACCTTTTCGTATTTGCCTTTATCCAACGTGTAATCCAAACCGGTGCAAAGCCATGTGGTGAGATCCTTGAGGTTGTCCTCGGTCGCGCCCCTTGGCATCACGATCTTGGCGCAATGTCCATCCGCAAATGCAACATGCGCGCTGTAGTCGTTGCCCGATTTGTGGTTGAACCCGATAATCTCGCCGGCGCCTTCCCCGGCCCGGTTCGCCTTCGAGTCTTCGTCGCCGCCGGGCTGATACTGGAGGATCGCATCGTTCTCCTTCCCGGCGGCGGAGGACCATTCCGGCGATTGCACGCCATTCTCCACGTAGGGGATTTCCGCAAAAAGCAGCACTTTCTCCAAGGCACGCTTGCGCGTCGTCGGATTGGAGTTGTACCGGAACCTAAAGCTCCCCTTACCGTACTCCCGCCGACCGCTGCAGATATCGGCGGCCGTCCGCACGTTCCATCCAAAATAGCTGTTCATGGCATAGCTCCAGGACGGCGTGGGCTTCTTCCGCTGCTTGCAGTACTTCGTGTGCGCCGGGCACAGATAGGCGCTGCTCTGCCCGCTGATCGCGTGCCATATCGACCCGTTGGTGATGGCATAATACTGATCCACGCCATTGTCGCCGTCCTTTTGGTAGCAGGACACAGGATTGTTGCCTTTATTGTAGCCGATCCACCCCTGCCACCACGATTTTACGCTGGAGTCTTCCTCGTAGTATTGGTAGGAGCCTGCAGACGGGTAATGCTCTTCCTTCGTTGCGTCCGCCATCACCGCATTGCAAAGCGTGCGCATGTTGTTCATGCAGCTGGCGGCAAGCGCGCTGTCGGTGGAGCTGGAGAACTGCGCCAGCATGACACCGCCCAGCACCGCGATGATGCCGATCACGATCAGCATCTCAAGAAGAGTAAATCCGTTTTTCTGTTTCATGGCTGATGTTTTTCTTTTCGTCAATCAAATTGGTGGTAGAAAAGGATGCGGGTGCGGTGCGGGGGATAGGTGCGTTCGTTGAGCCGCCAGATCTCTTCCATCCGTCCCGCCGGGACATTGAGATAGCGCGAACCGTTGTCCTTGCCATAGTCGGGCTGCTCGGTGCCGCCCTGCGATTTCACGAACTGCCCGTTGCCGTCCATGGGCGGGTTTGGATCACGCCACACAAGCGCCACCGCGCGCGCGCCGCCCCCCACGGCGCCGCCGGCCGTGGTCTCGGCCCGCACGAACAGGAGGAACAGCTGCGAGGTGTTGGCATAGCAGCCCTTCAAGTACCCATAGAGAAACTTGCGCTCCGCAAAAGTGAGGTCTTTCAGGATGCTCGCCGCCGTTCCTTCCGAAAGATCGGTCGTATCGAGATTGGACGTCTCATCCGCGCCGCTCACCGGCACGCTGTACCGGAGATCGCCCAACCGCCAATCCACGGCATCCTCAAACACATCCTTCCAGGCATCGGCCTTGTAAAGATGCCTGCCGCGCTCTCCTTTCGTCAGATCCCAGCGGCGGAACGCCCCGTACCAGAAATACGCCATGTTGAACGCTTCCTTGTAGTTGCACGACCAGTCGAAAAGATAGCGGTCCTCAAAGGTCGTGGAGCCGGGAGCCATGTAGTCCTTGCCTTCCGCCAAATGGTTCGTGCTGGCCGCCCACCAGTCCTGCGGCATGTTGGCGATCGCCGCCAGCATGATTTCCTTGCAGTTCGAGTAGGGATTCACCCGCAACCCATTTTCGGCCTCATCGAAAGCAAGATCATCAAGGCTCCCCCACGTGGGGTCGGGGGTGCTGTCGAGATAAAAGGCATCCGACTTGTACGTGCGCCACATCACGCCCCGATGGAGGACGTCCCCCATCGCCGTACGCATCACGCCATCATAGCCATTGCCACTCTCAAACGCACCCCATTCCAGGTTGCCGCTTCCCTTGATCTCCCGCACCTGCGGTATCATCATCCATTCATACATTGACTGGAGATACCCTTGGTCGGAGACGGACATGAAGATATCGGAATCGCGGGTTATATCTCCACCACGGAAATTCACCACGCCATTCAGCCAAAGCTGACCGGGATCCGTCGTCTGATCCGTCGTCCACCACTGCTCCGGCGCCCAGTTGATGCGCGGATCGTTGGCGATGTAGGCCTTCTGCTTCCAGTCCGGATTTACCGAGGAAGTTTTGGGCGCTCCGGCAACCCAATCATACTGGCCACCACCTCGCCCATCGGGAACGATGCCCTGCGAAGACTTGAGCGGATAGAACCGGAAGGCCGGCGCACCGGACGAAGCCCCCGCCGCGCGATTAAATCCATTGATGTTGGCGGTTTCAGGATGGTCATTCGCACTATCGTAGGCCGGTATCGCCGGAGCCATGTCAACGGTCTTTCCTGTGCTATCCTTGATGCGCACCCATAGGGCAACCATCGGGCGGTAAGTTGGCGCCGTAGCGCCGGCGGCAAATGTCGACTGGAAATTGATCCGGCCCGGCCCGCCCATCGCACCGGCCGGATAGAAATTGATGTCCCCCGGATCCGTCACGCCCACGAGCGTCCAGGCACCGCCGCCAGAGGGTTGCTGCAAATTCAGTTCGGCCAGCTTCTTTGTGGTGGAAGGGATATTCACCATTGGCACCTTCTTCGTAATCAACGCGGCCTTCTCCCGAGCGGTCCCCGTTCCGTTGGCGATGTTCCTAAGCGCCTTCCGCAGATCGCTTGCGCTCAGCGCCACCCGTCCCTTCGCCTCAAAAAACGACGCGCCCGTCCCTTTGTCATTGAGCGTACTCCAAGTGTTGTTGAGCGTTCCAAGATTAAAGAGCTCATCGCGCAACCCGGAATCGTGAATGTCCGAATCGACTGTACCTTGTTCCTCCTGGAAAAAGATGCGCGCATAGCATTCGATCTCATAGTCCAGGAGGTTGGGTCTCTCATTCACGAATGGATAGGCAACCGTGATGATCGGACTGAAATCAACCTCCACCTTGAGGTTACATGAATCATTACGGGTGCTAGGCGCGCCCGGGGCTCCCGCGACGATGCTTCCCGGAACGTATTCGGTCTCACATTTAACGCGCGTGTCGTCCAGCTCCACGCCGCAAATCATCGGCACGGCTTCGGTGCAGGGGATGCAGAGCGAAAGCGGAACGCTGTCGAAGTCGAGATAGTCGCAAAGCATGGCCGTGGCAATGATCGGGAAGTTGTTGTTGAATGGCTTCCAGAAAGGATGCGTCGCCGCAACACTGTTGTAGCAGTGAAACAAGGTGGTTTTCCCCTTAGCGGGGAACCAGGAGGAATAGCCGGCGAACGGCTGGAATTCGGGATAGCGGAGATTGATGCGGGTGCCGCCGTATGCGGCGGAATACGCCTGATACGTCAAATTTGAATCACCGTTCCAGCCGCCGGCCATGAACACGGTGCGGAGCGCTATATTCTGCATGTCGTTGCCGGAGTAGAACGTGGAGTTGTTGTTGTTCTTGATCAGGTTCATATAGGGGGAGGCAATCCCGCCGATGTTCCCCAGCTGCCCCAACACCAGATTGAAGTCCATCAAGGACAGGAACGGGACATCCGAAAGAGACGGGTAATCGCCGCCACCGATGCCCGAGCCGCTCGCAAGGGCATTCAGAAATACCGACGACGCGCCCCCCCCCGTATCCATGTCGCCCGTTCGGCTGGCTCTGAACAGGTGGGTCGGCGAGATTCTGCCGTGCGGCGCAGAGGACCTGTTCAGGTACGGACGGCGATTGCCGGCGGAATCGGGGCCAAACATGTTCAGGTCGAAGAAGTCCGAGACGTTCACCGCCGTAAAGGCGTACCGCCCCAGCCCGTAGTTGAACGAATGCCACCTGGCCGTGCGCGTATGGCGGCTCCAGTAGCGCACTTCGTTCACGAGGCAGGGCGGCAGGTAGCCGAGTCCCTCCAACGTGAGCGTGGCGACGGTGTCGGCTAAGGCCACCTCGTTCGAAGGGGTGAACACACGCCCGTGCCAGTTGTCGTTCTTGCGCCTGTCACCCTGGTTTAGCCCGTCGCTTCCGTAGTCGTGGTTGAAGCCGACATCCGGGAACGGGTCGTTGCCGATGGCCGTATCCACCTCGTCGATCGCCCGCGCCACCGCCGCCTTCAGCACCTGACGCGTGGCGGCGTTGCGGCGCACATACGAGCTTGGCGCGCGGCTCGCGCGCATATACATGGAGAACGCCACCGCACTCACGAGCATGAACGCGAACATGCCCAGCACGATCAGCAGCGCGGAGCCCCTCTTAGTGGGTCGTGGATAGTTGGTAGTTGGCATTTTCATTCCTGCTCATCCGCCTTGAGCCGCCAAAGATTTGGCAGGTACATGTATGTGGAAAGGTTGCGCCCCACCTGATCGTTGCTCGCTTCGGCGTCGCCGGCATTGGCAATCATGTACTGGTAGGGCGTTCCCCACGGATCGCGGACATGGCCGTCTTTCACCGCCGCGTTGAAGAGGACCGGCACCGTGCCCTGCCGGTTCTGCACGCCGCCGAGGATGAACTTCAGGGAATCCTCCTTTGCGGGAACCCATTCCTTCTTGGTGTCTTCATCCTTGAGCGAATGGTCGTCGTCCCAGTTCTCGTAGGCGAGGATGGCGTTCGTCATCTCGCGCACTTCCGTCTCGGCGCGGGCGATCTGCGAACGTTTGCGCGCTTTCATCACCGTCGAGGACGCCGTTCCGGTCAGGACCGCGATCATCGCGATCACCACCAAAAGCTCTATAAGCGTAAAACCCCTTTTCATCATTCCACCTCGTCTGGCCAGGTTGAGATATCGTCATCGGTCTCCATCTGGCGGTCGGGTCCAGCGCTCCGCACACCCACGACAAACGCCCGCCCGCCATTCATGTCGGGCTTTCCGAGTCCGGGCTGCTTCCAACGGCCGTAGTCGGCAGTGTCGTTGCAGAAGGAACCGTTTATCGACTGGAAGTTCTTGTGCAGACCGGACGCCTTGCGAATCCCGCGCGTGTTGAGCGTGGTGGAATTATCTGTCGTCATGTCGTCCCAAGGCGACACGATGCAGTAGTTCTCGCCCCCGCCGGTGTACGGCAGAACGCTATCCGCGTAGGCATGTATGCGTGAAAGCTTGCGCTCCGTCTCGGACATGTCCGCCACGCCCGCCTTGCCGGTGCGCCAGGCGATCGCACTCTGGTTGAAGATCATCGTGAGGATCGTCACGAGCATGCCCATCAGCACGCTCGCTACAAGAACCTCCAAGAGCGTAAACGCTGCGCGTTTCCGCTCAGTTGATAGTTGATAGTTGGTAGTTGGTAGTTGGACGGCAGACGATGGACGGCAGACAGCATCATCTATCGTCTGGCACCCAGCGCCATTTACTTCAAAATCTATCGCTTTGCTCTTCATTGCATCTATCCTCTACCATCTATCCTCTATCAACTACCAACTATCAACTACCAACTAATTATTCGGATCCCCCTGGAAGTGGACTTCGGTGGAGAAGACGGGCTGCGCCATCAGCGTGTTGCGGAGATTGTTGCGCACGCACCTGACGGCCAGCGTGATCACCGGCGAGGTTTCATTCTCGCGCGAGGCCACAAGCGCATACGTCATGCCGGCGGGCATCGTCGGCGTCTTCGGAAGACTGCCATGCCACACGTCCTTGTCCGAGGAAGGATTGATCAGCTTTTCATACACCTTGTTGGCCTTGCCCTTGGGATCCGCAGGGACGTAATACTTAGTATTGCGACCGGTCCCCCTCGTCTCGACATACGCCAGCCACCCAGATCCGTCCCGTCCGCCGCCCGGGAGCACCTGCACATCGCCGCTCGCCTTCGTCCCGTCTCCCGCATTGACCGATTCAAAACCGATCCTTCGCCACTCCGACCACTTCATCTTGCGAGACGAAAGCGCGATCACGAGCGGGTTCAGCACTTCGTCCGCCAGCGCGGCGGACGCCACATCCTCACGACTCTGCCGACTCTCGCGGAAGCCAAGCGAATAGAGTGAAATCATCGCAAGAACGCCTCCCGCCATGATGAAGATGGCGAGATTCACCTCGATGAGCGTAAACGCCCTCTGCAATATCCTGTTCACGTCAGATGTCATTCATTTCTCTCTTTGAGTCGCCAATTCTCCGCCACCCGTCTGGGCGCTTGCCGCTGATCGGGACGGTCTCGAGCGTCTTGGAATCCGAATCGGGGTAGCATTTGAGTGTCAGCGAGGAAAGCTCCTTGATCGGATCGTTCGCCGTTGGCACCTCGGATCCGAAAATGTAGTTGTCGGGGAGCCGGATCCGGGCAAACTCATAGCCGTAGGCATCGCCCACGCGCCAGCCTTCGAAACCATCCTTGATCTTGAAGGCGTAGGAAAGCATGTTTTTGGGGTCTTCCAAGGCATTGCCCGGCGACGTGAAGCCCCTGAGCTTCGGATTCTCGGCGAGATACGTCTCGTTTTCGATCGGCGACTCGACCGTCTCGGAATAGACGGACGAATACTCCATGCGCGTGAAATTGAACCGGTAGAGGCGGAACGTGTCGCTCTGGATGCTGTTGGGGTTGGCCGCCAGATCATACGTCCTTTCAAGGTCGCCGAATTCATCGTGGATCAGCTTCCCGTCCACGTGCGAAATGCGTCCGGCGCGGCGGATCGCCACCGCCACGCCCGCCGCCACAAGATCGGTGCCCTTGCCGCTGTCTTTGTTCTGCACCAGTTCGTTGTAGAAATACACGACGGTCGGCTGCATGTCGATCCGCGCCCGCTCCAAGGCAAGCGAAATCACCGACGTGGCCGCCGCAAGCGCCCCGCGGTCCGCCATCCCGCGCACGACCGCGAAGTAGCTCCCGATGGAAACAGTGGCCAGGGTGGCCATGATTCCCACGACCACCAGCAGTTCCACAAGCGTAAACGCGCGTTTAGTCATCCGTGTATCCATTTGGGTGCTTGACGCAAGTATGTTGGTTTGCCGGCTGAAGCAGAACCTGGACCGTATCCGCCTTGGGATAATACCGCAGCAGGAATCGGCAGAACCGCCCATGGTTGGGCCCTATGTAGCCAAATGCCATCTTGTCGATCTTCAACGACCCTTCGGACCCCTTTTTCGTCGCCTCGATGAAGCCGCGTCCGCGCACACACTTTCCGTTGCACGGGTGCAGCCCCGACTCCGTGTCGTACACATGCTTCTTCACGCTGACCGTCGTGCCCCCCACC
>Ga0310690_10011228_pt1 | contig 11072 bp, 10 predicted proteins | sample AusTroGonzalo_MG_2_FD_207661 | JGI IMG/M metagenome (GOLD analysis project Ga0310690, IMG submission 207661) | Bovine rumen microbial communities from tropical cattle in Woodstock, Queensland, Australia - Gonzalo_04 (v2) (version 2) | ecosystem: Host-associated > Mammals > Digestive system >...
AAAAAATAGAAACCGCCCTAAAGTAAAGCGCCGGCTCTGATCGGAGTCGGCGTTTTTTTAGCTGGTCTGTTAAACAGGAAAGATCCTCAGCTGAACTTCGGCATCCAGTCGCCGTGCGCTTCGATCAGCTCGTCGCACATGGCCACGATATCGTCGATGGACAGTTCCGCTCCCGCGTGGGGATCCAGCATCACAGCCTGATAGATATAGTCTTTCTTCAGGGTACGCGCCGCCTCAACGGTCAGCAGCTGCACATTGATGTTGGTCCGGTTCAGCGCCGCGCACTGTTCCGGCAGGTCGCCGACGTAGGTCGGCTGAACCCCGTTGCGGTCCACCAGGCACGGAACTTCCACGCAGGCGTTCCGCGGCAGGTTGGTGATCAGTCCGTTGTTCAGCACGTTGCCGCCGATCCGGGTAGGTATGCCCGTCTCCATCGCTTCCATAATATAGCTGGCATATTCATGGGTGCGTTTGTGGCTCAGCAGCGGATTCCGGGTCAGTTCGTGCCCGCGCTTCTTCCAGTCTTCGATCTGGTGGATGCAGCGGCGCGGATATTCATCCAGCGGAATATTGAATCTGTCAATCAGCTCCGGATAGCGTTCTTTGATGAACCAGGGCGTGTATTCGGAATTGTGCTCGCTGGACTCGGTAATATAATACCCGAACCGGCGCATGATCTCCAGCCGCACCATGTCCCCGTGCTTCCCGGTCTCTTTGTAGAGTTTGTAGTCCTCCTTCATCCGTTCCATCCACCAGTCCGGCAGTTCCTCTCCCTGGCTCAGCCCGCTGACCCGTTCCTCAAACGTACCGATGTCGAGTTTTCCGGCGTTGTACAGCAATGCCCGGCGTTTGATCTCGGGATACAGGTCCACGCCGTCCTTTGAGATTTCAAGCAGCCACGCCTGATGATTGATTCCGGCGATTTTCCACTGGATGCTGTCGTCGTATTCCATCCCCAGCTCCTTGAGCAGCGTGGAGGCGCAGACCTGGACGCTATGGCAGAGGCCGACCGTCTTGACCCCTGTCATGGTCAGCATGGCTCCCGTCAGCATGGCCATGGGATTGGTGTAATTCAGCAGCCACGCGTCCGGGCAGACTTCCTCAATGTCCCGGGCGAAATCCAGCATCACCGGTATGGTGCGCAGCGCGCGGAATACGCCGCCGACGCCGAGCGTGTCCGCGATGGTCTGCTTCAGGCCGTATTTTTTCGGAATCTCAAAGTCGGTAATCGTGCACGGGTCATAGCCGCCCACCTGAATCGCGTTGACCACGTAGTTTGCCCCGCGGAGGGCCTCCTTTCGGTTTTCAACGCCCAGGTACTTTTCAATCCGGGCTTTCGATCCGTTGTTGCGGTTAATGGCTTCCAGCATCTGGTATGATTCGTCCAGCCGTACGGCGTCGATGTCGTACAGGGCGATGGTGCTTTCCTCCAGGGCTGGTGTCATCATGCTGTCTCCCAGCACGTTCTTGGCAAACACGGTGGAGCCCGCTCCCATAAAAGTGATCTTCGGCATAAAAGTAACCTCCTCAATCAAATTTGAATCTGTGACGGCTTCCTGCCGTTATTCCTGTGTTTCCTGTTGTTTCCGGTAATCCAGGGGCCTGACGCCGACGATTTTCCTGAACATCTGCTGAAACTGCTGTGTATTGCTGAAGCCGACCTCTCCGGCGATTTCCTGCATGCTCTTCCTCGTCCCGGTGAGGAGTTCCTGAGCGTGCTGGATCCGGATCCGCTGCAGGTGCTCCTTCATGGTTCTGCTCGTGTACTCGCGGAACAGTCTGTGCAGGTAGGACGGATGGATATGCAGCTGCTCGGCGACGTAAGATGCCGTCAGCGGCTCGGCGTAGCTGCTGTACAGGATATCAAGCGCTTCCGTGATATACCGGTTTGCCGTAACCTCCGGCGATTGGTTCAGGCTCCGCAGCCTGGCGATCTCCAGCATCACCTGTGTGCAGAGCAGCGAACACAGGTGACGGGATTGTTCACAGGTACTGTCCGCCAGGGGGATGATGCTCTTCAGCAGTTGAAAGATCACGCTGTTGCGGTCGGTCAGCGTCAGAACCCGCGGCCGCTGCGCGAACAGGCTCTGCAGCATGCCGTCTTCCTTCAGCAGGCTCCCCAGATCCGGAGCGAGATCCGCCCCTTCCTCAAACTGGAATTCAATGTTCATCATGCTGCACAGCCCGTTGTTGAATCGCAGGTCCCAGTGCCTGACCCCCGCGTCGATCCAGATGAACTGGTTGCAGCCGACCCGGTGGACGCCGCTCTCTGTTTCGATGCTCATGGCCCCTTCGTTCACATACATGATCTCGCAGAGGGAATGGCTGTGATTGATGACCTCCGGCGTGGATTCCATCATGTTTGCCCGGTCGTAGTAGCCGTAAACCACCGGGACGAATCCCGCCTGCAGGTTCTCGGCGTCATAGATCGAATTCACGCGTTCATCGCCTCCGTTTCCGGATCGTTTCCGACGATCGGCGCCGGATAGAATTCCGGATCATAGTGGCAGGTCAGCGCGTAGGATTTGCGGTATTCCTGGGGAGAAATGCCCGTTTCCTTTTTGAACATCCGGCAGAAATACTGCTGGGAGCTGATGCCGATCCGGGAAGCGATGGAGGCATTGGAAATATCCGTGTGCATCAGCAGCTTCCTGGCCTTTTCGATCCGCAGGTGGGTCAGGTATTCCCCGATCGTCATCCCGACCTCTTCCGGAAAAATACGGTGGAGATGACCCACATGCACCCCGGCCGCCTCCGCGATATCTTCCGTGGAAATGCTGATCATGTAATTCGCTTCGATATAGTCCAGTGCTTTCCGCACGTGCGGATTAAAGCACCGCGGCTGCCCGTTCTGGAGGTGAAGCGCCGTCGAAATCCCCCCGAGAATCACGCACAGGGTAATGAAGGTCTGCAGGTTCCGCTGCTCCGGAGGGAAAGCGGAAAAGCTTTGCAGGTTTCGCAGGGCAGAAAGGATGACAGCGCCCGGATCCTCGAATTCGACACAGGAACCGTGCTCCTCCATCAGTTCCCCGCTCCGCGGAAACACCTGCGCCATCTGCGCCAGTCCGTATCCGCAGATGCTGCCGAGGCTGGTGGAAAAATCCAGCCGGCTCACGGCAAGGTCTCGGGAGGCATCCTTCATCTGATAGCGGATATTGCCGGACAGAAACGCCATTCTCGATCCTGCCAGATGAATGTTCCGTTCCCCGGCAATCAGCGTGCAGCTGCCGCTCATGGCGCACAGGAGGCTGAACATCCCCGAAGGGCATTCGTACAGGAAGCCCGCGGCCATTGCGATCGTGGTCAGGGAGACAAGCGACGGAATCCGCTGGAGCGTCCCGCGGGTTGTTTCATTCATGGCTTATCCCTCCCCGCCTCTTCGTAGATGCAGAACTGCGCGCTGTCAGTCCTGAATGATGAATGCTGAAAGACCGTCTTTGTTTTAATTATAAAGAAAGCACTCATGGAAGCAAGGATAGAAACAATCCATTTGATTGCACTATTCTCGCATTTGATCTCAAATTGTCGATAAAACCACACTTTTTATGCGGTTGTTGGCAATTTCGGTCCCGTTTTTGACATGATTTTAAAATTTGTGCGAGAATTGTGCAAATGTTTTGTCGAAATAGGACTGTTCTCCGGATGGCTGCTATGCTATCGTTAAGACAACAAAATTCACCCATAAGGAGGTAATTCCCAATGCGTAAGCTCTTCGCAATCCTGTTGACCCTCTGCATGGTGTTCTCCTTCGTCTCCTTCGCGGGCGCTGAGGAAGCCACCATCACCTTCGCTTTCTGGGACACGAACCAGGAGCCCGGCATGACCGCTATCGCCGAAGCCTATATGGCTGCGCATCCCGATGTGAAGATCGAAGTGCAGGTCACTCCCTGGAGTGAGTACTGGACCAAGCTGGAAGCTTCCGCCATGGGCGGCTCGATGCCCGATGTGTTCTGGATGCATTCCAACCAGTTCTTCAAGTATGTGACCGCTGACACCCTGCTGCCCCTCGATTTCGAGTATGACTATACTCCCTATCCGGCCGGCGTCACCGCGCTCTACACCTACAACGATGTGCACTATGCCGTCCCGAAGGACTATGATACCATCGCCCTGGTTTACAACAAAGAGATCTTCGACAATGCCGGCGTGGCCTATCCGGATGGTACCTGGACCTGGGACACCCTGCTCGAGACCGCGAAGAAGCTGACCGACGCTGACAAGGGCATCTACGGCTTCGGCGCTCCCAACGATCGTCAGTCCGGTTATCTGAACCTGATCTACCAGAATGAAGGCTTCGCGTTCGAAAACGGCAAATCCGGTTACGATCTGCCCGCGACCCAGGAAGCTGTTCAGTGGTGGGTTGACCTGCAGAAGGTCCATGGCGTATCCCCGAGTCAGGAATCCTTCGTGGATATGGGCGTGGATGATCAGATGCAGGCCGGCAAGCTGGCCATGTGCTTCACCGGCAGCTGGAACATGAGCGCTTACACCAACAACGAGCTCTTTGCCGACAAGTTTGATCTGGCCGTCCTGCCCCAGGGCAAGACCCGCGCCTCCATCTACAACGGTCTGGGCTATGCCGGTGCCGCCTCTACCAAGTATCCCGAAATCGTGAAGGACTTCATCCAGTTCTGCGGCACCGAGGAAGCCAACAAGCTGCAGGCCGAGAAGAAGGCTGCGATTCCCGCCTACGCCGGAACCGAGCACTACTTCACCGATAACTTCACCACCATCAATATCGGCTGCTATCCGGAAATGATCGCCTACGGTGTGCAGTATCCCTTCTCCCCCAACAAGAGCCTGTGGGAGAGCCAGGAAGAAGAACTGATGAACGAAGTGTATGCCGGCAGCAAGACCGTTACAGAAGCCTGCAACGAGCTCCATGCCATCATCACCGAGATTGAAGGAGAATGATTCAGGAACCCTGATTCACGTACCTGATCTGAGATAACAGACGCCACTGCCGCGGCATCCCTGCCGCGGCTTGTGGTCTATTTAGTGAAAGGAGGTCCGGCGCTCTGTGACTGTGTCAGCCAAAACCGCCGCGCCGCGTCTCGGCCGCCGGGAACGCTACGATCCCAAAGTCGTCGTCGCCGCTTTTATCCTGATCGCGCCGACCATTATCGGCCTGCTCGTTCTGAACATCTACCCCTTTTTCGATACGATCCGCCGCAGTCTGTATAAGACCCAGGGTCTGGGCCCGGAGGTCTATGTCGGCCTGAAGAACTTCGAAAAGCTCTTTACGGACGATATGATCGGCCATGCGACGGTCAACACGCTCCTGTACATGGTGCTCACCGTGCCGGTGGGCGTGCTGCTCTCCCTGATCTTCGCTTCCCTGCTGAACAGTAAAATCAGGGGCCGGGATATCTACCGGGCAATTTACTTTCTGCCCATGGTCGTGGCGCCCGCGGCGGTGGCCATGGTCTGGCGCTGGATTTTCAACGCGGAAAACGGGATTCTGAATATCGCCCTCGGCGCTCTGGGGATTCAAGGCCCCAGCTGGCTGGCGGATCCGAATACGGCGCTTCTTTCCTGCGCCATCATCGGGATCTGGTCCGCCATCGGTTATGACCTGGTGCTGATCCTGGCCGGCCTGCAAAGCATCTCGAAGAGTTATTATGAAGCGGCGGAAATTGACGGAGCCAGCGGGATCCAGACTTTTTTCCATATCACGATCCCCATGGTTTCCCCGACGCTGTTCTTCGTGGTGCTGATGCGCGCCATGTCCTCCCTCAAGCAGTTTGATACCATCTATCTGCTGATCAATACCCGCAACCCGGCGTACAAATCGGCTACCGTGCTGATGACCCTGTTTTACCGGGAAGCCTTTGAGAAGTTCAACAAGGGATATGGTTCCGCCATCGTGCTCTATACCTTTGTGATCATCGCGATCTTCACGGCGATTCAGTTCATCGCCGAGAAGAAGCTCGTTCATTACGATTAAGGGAGGGATGAAAATGACGACGGTCGCTCAGCCCGCGGCAAAGAAAAAGGTCAACTATCGTTCCCGCGGCAAACTGATCATTCATATCGTTCTGATTATCGGCTCGTTCGTGATGATCTTCCCCTTCATCTGGATGATTCTGACGAGCTTCAAGAGCAACGGCGAATCCCTGCTGATTCCGCCGACTTTCCTGCCGAAGGTATGGCTGGTGGAAAACTACTCCGAGGTTACCCGCACGCTGCCTTTCGGCGCCCTGTATCTCAATACCCTGCTGTTGATCTTTTTCCGGATCATCTGCGCTCTGGTGTTCTCGAGCATGGCCGGGTTTGCCTTTGCCAAGCTCCGGTTCCCGTTCAAGAAGTTCTTCTTCTTCCTCGTGCTGACCCAGATGATGCTGCCGAATCAGATCTTTATCATCCCGCAGTATCAGATGCTCGCCTCCATGGGGCAGCTGAACACCATCTTTGCCCTCGTCTTTCCCGGCCTGGTCAGCGCCTTCGGTACCTTCTTCCTCCGGCAGTTCTATATGAGCCTGCCGAACGTGCTCTCGGAAGCGGCGGTCCTGGACGGATGCAATACCTTCCAGATCTTCTTCCGGATCATGCTCCCGCTGACCAAGACCGCCATGATGGCCCTGGCGGTGTTCACCGCGATCTTCGCTTACGGCGATATGATGTGGCCGCTGATTGTGAACAATAATATCAACATGATGACCCTCTCCGCGGGAATCTCTTCCATGCAGGGTCAGTTCACAACGAAGTATCCGATTCTGATGGCCGGCTCCACCCTTGCAATGATCCCGATGCTGGTCCTCTATCTGATCTTCCAGCGCCAGTTTATCGAAGGTATTGCCCTGACCGGAACAAAAGGATAAATCGTCCGAACGGATCGCTGGCATCTTTTCCTGATTCAATCGAAGAAGGTTCACATTCTTTGCCAGATCCATTCAGAAAACCCCGTATAGAACCACTACCCGAAGGAGAGGTCGATGCCTTTTGCCGGATTCAATTAAAAAGTTCCATATAAAAGCACCGACCGAAGGGGATAAGGGGGCGCAGGCGCCAGTGTGCGCCTGCGTTGGAATCGATCGGAAAGCCCCCCGCAGAATAATCATGGCCCTGGTCGGCATGGCCCTGGCCGGTATCGCTGTCGGTTTTTTCAAACGGGCCTTCTTCGGCGTGGATCCGTTCCAGTGCTTTTGCAACGGGATCAACCAGGTCGTTCCGATCGGTTTCGGAACCCTGTACATGATCATCAACGCTGTTTTGCTCGTGATCGATTTCTTCCTGGATCGGCATTACATAGGGATCTCTACCTTTATCAACCTGTTCCTCGTGGGCTATGCCGTCGAGTTCTCGGAGAATCTCCTGGCGCGGGTTTTCGGTGATCCCGGCATCCCGGGGCGGATTGCGTTCCTTGTCATCGGCATTGTCGTCAGCTGTATCGCGGCGGCTCTCTATTATACGGCCGATCTCGGCGTATCCGCCTATGACGCGATCCCCCTGCATATTGCCGACAGGAAGCCCCGCCTCTTCGGAAAGGTTCTTCCTTTCCGGGTGATTCGTATTATCAGCGATCTGATCTGCGTCGGTGTCGGCTTTGCCCTGGGATTCATGCCCGGCATCGGGACGATTATCACGGCGCTGTTCATGGGTCCTCTGATCTCGTTCTTTAAACGCACCTTCTCCGATCCCCTGCTGGCAAGATAGGGTACAAACCTTTCCCGCCTGCTGTTTGAAACCAAATGAAAAACTTCACAAAAAAAGAGCAACAGAAAGCCGCGCTGACCAGGCGCGGCTTTCCGCTAAAAAGGAGGAAATATAGTAAGGTTATCCCTGGAAATCAGGTAAATTGCCGAAATCCCTCTTCTTCCTTCACAACTGACTTTTTCAGCCTTATTCCTTTACAACGCCTTTCTTCAGAATGACATTGGCATACAGCGCCGTCTCGCCTGTGGCGATACAGGCATAGCACTTCGCCCCGCGGGGATAAAACTCCGGCTTCTGCACGGCGATCTCCCGCAATCCGTCTTCTTCATACTTCTTCCCGATCTCCCGGTAGGTGTCCCAGATTTCGGGCTTGTAGGGATCGTTCGGAAGCACGGCCATCAGGATGGTCGGGTTCTCCACATAGGGGTCCAGCGGGAAAAACTTCAGGATCGCGTCCAGGATCTCCGGAATTCCGTGTCCGTCCATCCGTACGCACCGCTCCGGACATCCGAACTTCGGATAGTTTCCGTCGCAGATCAGCAGCTCGTCCCCGTGGCCCATCTCCATCAGGATCTTCAGCAGTTCCGGGGGAAGAATGGAAGGAATGCCTTTTAGCATAAGTATTCCGCCTTTCTCTTTTTTACTTCACGATCACGCCGTCTTCGTCCCACAGGTCGTGCCAGGAATTGGCGCCCGGCCACAGGAACACCTGTCCCTTGATCAGGCGGCAGTTCTTGTCCACGCCCTTCAGGATCTCCATCTCGGCATCCGTCAGCGGATCCTTGATCGTGGATTCGAGATTGGAAACATATTCGTTCTCATGAATCGAGAACGGAATCGGAATCTGTCCGCGCTGCACCGCCCACTTCAGGCAGATAACAGCGGGATGCACGCCATGGGCTTTCGCCACTTCGACCAGTTCCGGTACCTGGATATCCGCGATGTCGTCGGGCGTCATGTCCCGGTCGGGACGGGTCGGGCTGCCGATGGGGCAGAAACCGATGGGCTGAATGCCGTGAGCGACCACGTAGTCATACAGCTCCGGCTGCTGGAAGCAGGGATGCAGTTCCATCTCGATCACCGCTGGCTTGATCCGGCACAGGGGTAGAACCGCCTCCAGTTTCGGGATCGTCATGCTGCTCATGCCGATGTTCTTCGCCAGGCCCATATCCACCAGGCGTTCCATCTGGCGCCAGGTATTCATGAACTCCTCCACGGAGAAGGGCTTGCTGTCCGGATTCCGGCTGTCGCCGTCGCAGCCCGGTGCGTGATAGTTCGGGAAAGGCCAGTGGACAAAGTAGAAGTCCACATAGTCCAGCCGCAGATCCTTCAGCGTCTTCGCGCAGGAGAGCAGGACGTCGCCCTGTCCGTGCATGTCGTTCCAGACCTTGGAGGTAATGAAAAGCTCTTCGCGTTTCACCACGCCTTCCTTCATCGCGTCCTCAAAGACCTTGCCGATCAGGTCCTCGTTGCCGTACACGGACGCGCAGTCGAACAGGCGGTAACCGCTGCGGATCGCCCCCGCCACCGCGTTGGAAACCTGTTCGGGGGTGAAGCGGTCGCTGCCGAACGTGCCCATTCCCATGCAGGGGATTTCCTGGCCGTTGGCAAGTTTACGTTTCGGAACCAGTTTGGGATCGATAAATGCCATGTTCTTCTCCTCCTTGTTTGATTTTGAAATGATTTTGCCTTCAAATTGATTACGATTCTTCGTTGATCAGCATGATCTTGCCGTGCACGTCCCGCGGGTTTTTGTACAGGGCGAACGCTTCCGCCGCCTGGCTGAGCGGGAACTTCCGGAAGATCATCGACGGGTCGAACTTCAGTCTCCCGTCCGCGAAGCAGTGGGCGGTCAGCTTCCATTCCTTTCCCGGGAACGGCGCGGAATAGCTCATCCAGCTGCCGGTCAGATAAAACTCCTTCCGGTTCATGTTTTCCCACTGGGCCGGGGTGAAGGTCAGGTCTGTATGCGGGGTTCCGATGAAGCAGACCTTTGCCTTGTTCGCCGCCAGTTCGAAGGCCATCCGCATCGTGATCGGGTTGCCGGCGGTTTCCAGCACGTTCTCGAATCCCCTGCCGCCCGTCAGCGCCTTCGCTTCCTCCATGAAGCCTTCCTTCAGCGTATTGATCGTCTGGTGGGCGCCCATCCGCTTCGCCAGTTCCAGCCGCCCGTCGTCGATGTCGAAGGCGACGATCTGCTTTGCGCCCAGGATCTTTGCCCACTGCAGGGTAAAGATGCCGATCGTGCCGCACCCCAGGATTGCTACGGTCTCCCCGCCCCGGTACCGCATCTGCAGCAGGCCGTGAACCGCCACCGTGGACGGCTCGAACATCGCCGCCTGTTCGTAGGGAATGGAAGAATCGTATGGGATCGCGTTGGCCGCGGGAATCACCACGTATTCGGCGAAGCTTCCCTGCTCCCGGCTGCCGATAAAGCTGTAATGCTTGCACAGCGAGAAGTTGCCCAGCTGGCAGTCTTCGCACTTCATGCACGGCACCAGCGGCGCGCCGCTCACCGTGTCGCCGATCTTCAGGTTCTCAACCCCTTCGCCGACCTCCACGATATCGCCGCTGAACTCATGCCCCAGCACCACCGGATAAAAGTGCGCGCCGTGGTTCAGCACCCGGGGCACGTCGCTGCCGCAGATGCCCGTCGCCCGGATCCGCACCTTGACCGTCCCCGGCCGGCAGACCGGCGTCTCCCATTCCGCATACCGGATATCCTCATTCCCGTACAGTACCGCCGCTTTCATTTCATTCCTGCCTTCTTTCTGATTTAACCCTTGCTTCGCTTATTGCATAAGTTCTTCCAACGCCGGGTACAGCTTCCTGAAAGTCTCATACCCTCTGTCATAAACCGCTTTCATCGCCGGATCCGGCTCATACGTCTTCTTCACCCGGACCGTCCGTTCCGCCGCTTCCTCGAAGCTGCCGTAAACGCCGGTTCCGACGCCGGCCAGGATTGCCGCTCCGAGGGTCGTCGCCGTGTCGCTGGCGGGCACCTCGATCCCGCATCCGGTCACGTCCGCCTTGATCTGTGTCCAGATCCGGCTGTTGGCGCTGCCGCCCATCGCCCGCAGGGTATCCGCCTTCGCTCCGGCGGCTTCCGCCGTCTCCAGGTTATGCCGCAGCGCATAGGCCACGCCTTCCATGCAGGCCCGGATCATCTCTCCGCGCGTGACGCCGAAGTTCAGTCCGAAAAACACGCCGCAGGCCTTCGGATTCCAGATCGGACTCCGTTCCCCGGCCATGTAGGGCAGGAAGATGACCCCGCCGCTTCCGGCCGGCGCCTGCTCTGCCAGTTCGCTCATCTCCGCGAAGCTGAGTTCCGGGCACATCGTCTCCCGCAGCCATTTCAGGGCTCCGCCGCCGCCGGTCGTTCCGCCCTGCAGCAGCCACCGGCCCGGCGCCACGTG
>Ga0310690_10011229_pt1 | contig 11072 bp, 7 predicted proteins | sample AusTroGonzalo_MG_2_FD_207661 | JGI IMG/M metagenome (GOLD analysis project Ga0310690, IMG submission 207661) | Bovine rumen microbial communities from tropical cattle in Woodstock, Queensland, Australia - Gonzalo_04 (v2) (version 2) | ecosystem: Host-associated > Mammals > Digestive system >...
TCGGATATTTAAATATCAGATTTTCGACATTAAGTATTTCCATCTGAATTTCTCCATAAGTTTTAATATAATCGGGATCAATATCATAACAACATAGGAAACATATCCTATTATATTAATGGTGTCAGGTTCTGCTATCTTAAGCAGCGGATAAAATACGGTATCAAATGAACCACAAGCTATGGCCATCACTATCGGTACCAGACATAAAACAGTGATACCTATAACTATAGCATCACGCTTTTTAAATTTCAGAGTAGAAAATGATTTTCTTTTACCCTCTCCGTAACCACGAGCTGCCATACTGTCCGCAGTGATTATGCCGTTTTCAATACCCCACGACACTGTAGCAGACAAAACATTCATGCTGCCGTTTATCCTGTCTATGGCATTGTCATCTTTATTTATCCCGATGGCTTTTTGTGCGTTTGCAGTTATCCTTCTCTGTTCACGCAGCATGGGTATATACCGTAATCCCATCGACAAAATAAGTGCGGTTTTGGGTGATACCCTTCCGAATAAATATAGCAGTCTGTCGCTTGTCATTATCTCAGAGAATACCCTGAAAAGATAAAGCACACCGACCACCATAATGGCTGAATTAATACCAAATATGAAAGCTTCTTTAGTTATCGGATTATCGTTTATGATAAACAATACCGTTGCGCCGTTATGTGAAAACAACGGTCTGACAAGTGCCAAAATCAAGCCCAACAGTAAATACCATAAATGAGTACTTAGTTTATTTTTTATAGGTAATATTACAAACTGTATAAATCCACCGACAAAGGAAATGATATGCAGGAAAGGATTCATCGTAAACATCGACACAACCAGTACTGACATATAATAGACAAAAACTGTTATTGGATTATATTCTTTGATATCCCGCATGTCCTCTCCTTTCCGTTGTAAAACATTTAATCTAAATAGATTTTCATTTAAGAGAATCATTACCAAGATCAAGTGTATAACACCATTCTATTATATCCCCGTCTTTTAATTCATATCCACCGCATCCGACCGATGGCAGTACTCCGTTTACTTTATATACCCAGCCGGACAGATCACCGTAGTCATTTTCATAAAGGTAATTTATTCCGGAAATATAAACTATATCAGAACTGCCCTCATGTTCAACGCTGATGTTGTATTTTTTTGCTGCCTCAAGCAGAATATCGTATACTGTTTCACCTTTTTCAAGGTCGAATCCTGTAGTTTTTAGTACAACATAATCTTCAGGTATATGCTCATTTTTCTCTTTATCTTTAAGGATATCGCAGGTTATGGACATAGTAACCGTACCGACTGCGTTTGATTTTACAGTTTCCTGTCCATAGTAATTTTCAGGGCTGCTAAAATCTGTAAATATGATTATAAGTACTCCTGCTAAACCAACCAGCCCGACAAATAGATAATTCTTCCAATGTTTCTTTGAAATAAACAGCAGGATACTTACCGCAAGACAAACACCAATTAATATGATTATTGCATATGTTTTATATCCGGAGTTTTTACCGGCATTTTTGTCAGAACTATTATCTGCATACTCGGAGTCTAAATCTGTATCATTTATTGAATTCTCATTTTTGTTTTCTTTACTATTTGCATTATTATCGTCATTAGAAGCACTTTTACTTTCACTTAATACGCCTGTATCCCCATAACACACAGTCAGTTTCGTCTCATTTACATCCCTGACATACAGAGGTGTCAGGCCTTCTCGCATTCTAAGATACGCCACCATAGCATAAAATGTCTGTACTGTCGCTGAAGGATTTGAAGCATCATCCTTTTTATGAGAAAAACTGCCATCGGACAATCTGTATTTCATCAATCCGTCAAATACAGTGTTCCCGTTTTTTATAAATCTTTCATCCGTAGCACAGTCAATACCCAATGCTGAAAGCGCAGTTATTACCTGGGCATTACTCTCGGCATTTTCGACACCAAAGCTTGAAAATCCACCGTCATCAAGCTGACTGTTCGAAAGGAAATTAATCGCATTTTCTACCAGTAACTCCAGTATCCCATCATTTACTATCGTTTTTTCGTTATATTCAGTAGAAGTACTTATTTTTGCCTGTCCGCTGCCTGTATATAACGGTGCAAGTGCGGTCAATGTCATCGCTGTAACGTCTACATCACCGTAATTGCCTGTAACAGACCAGCCGCCATCCTCATGGCACAGTTTTATTATATTTTCCAATATTTCATCCAGTGAAATATTTCCGGTATATCCGTTATTAATCAAATGAAGACCGAACACATAGCTCATAATACCCTGGCCGCCCACGGTACCATCAGACATGCATCGGTCTATATATTCTCTATTTCCGTCAGAAAAAGACAACAGTAAAGAAAACTTCAGCCTTGCCGAAGCTCCTTTGACATCCTTTTCATTTAAATAATTTTCAAGCGCACTGCGGTATTTTTCCAGATCATAACCACCATACTGAGACAGACCAAGTACATACCATTCTGCAGTACCGCCTATTTTTTCAGGGAAAACATCTGATAAAAGTGCCTGAGCATCCTGTACTCCGGCCTCTTCTGCATTAAAAGAAACTATGTCTTCAATGACACTTTTTGCTTCATTTTTAGCATCAAAATCAGCTTTAGTATATGTTCCATTAATGCATAATAATATGCTGATTAATATGCAAGTAAATATAAATATATAACTTTTCTTCATTTATAAATATAATATACTCCCGCCTGCTTTCACAGACGGGAGATATAAAAAGGATCAGTCGATAACCTTAACCTTGTAAGTAACTCCGGCATACTCGATGGTCTTAGGAGCTTCCTTATCTTTATTTGCAGACTTAGAATAGGTAACCTTACCCTTCTTGCCGGTAGATACCTTTCCGTTCTTAACTACAGTGTATTTCTTATCCTTTACCTCTATGGTTTCACCCTTAAGAGGCTGAACAAATACAACACAAGCAGGAGCAATGATGATGTTATCATCTCCGGTTACTGCAGAAACATAATAACTTCCGCAAGCAGCTGCGGGTACCTTTACATAACCCTTCTTGCTGGTAACAAGACCTGAATCAATACCATTGACTGTAATCTTAGCACCTGCATAAGGAATAGCATTGGGTACGCCTGCCATATAATCCCATTCGATAGTGCAGAGCTTTAACTTGATCATATTGCCTTCTTTAACGCTCTTTACTCTCTTGGTAAAATAGGTATACTTATCGCTGAAAGTATTAACATCAACATAGCAGTAAGCATTAACGTAATCATTATCAGCTACGGGATCTGCTAAATTGTATGCATATGCATCATTTACCATGTAACCATAGCTACCGCCGTTCTCAATACCCCAGAGCTTGGTAAGTGAAAGACCATACTGTGTGTCTTCAGCTGCAAAACCGTCTGCAGCACCACCCTTAAAATACTTCTCATGAGCGCAGTAAAGGGCATCATAAACAGTATAAGCACCGTCTTCATCAACATCGGTAACTTCTACGGTTTTCTGCTTAACAACCTGTGCTCCGGTATCATCAGCTATAGTAACGAATACTTTGATCTCGTCTTCAGCTGCTGATGCTTTGGTGTTGCCGGCAAAACCGGTAAAACCAGTCATGATCAAGGCCGCAATCAGGATCATAGACAGAAATTTAGATAATCTTGTTTTCATATCTCTTATCCTCCGATAGATTTATTTATAATTCTACTTTCCATATCTGAAAAACAATAGAAAGTAAAATCATATATAAAGCAGCTCTCTGTATTCAAGACAGTAAAAAACTGTCATACAAAATCCGGTGCTCGCAGATGACCAAAGTCTACAGAAAACACGGCTAAGTCTTCCGGCTCATATACTCTACATATCTCACTCATCTTCTCGAAAGCCTAAGCCTCAATGATGTTAAAGAATAAATACTTGCGGCGGCATTTATCCCCGTTCGATATGCCATGATACCAAAATGCATCAATGTCGTATATTTACGGCGGCGGGCCCGCTCAGGTTTTTCACCTGATTCCTTACTCCGCTACTGCTTATAAGCATATGACTTGATTCCGAAGGAATCGAGTCAGTCAGTCCGCGTGACGCTTGACGCGGTATAATCAAAGGAAACCCAAAGTGAAACGGAGGGTTTCCATCCTTTATGCATAAATCCTTGCTATGGCATCCTTCATCTCAAATCTTGCCTTCTCGGCATCTATGGTCTTGTAGATTCCGTTTTCATACAGGATCTTTCCGTCAACCATAGTCATCACAACATCGGATGCCTGGGCACTGTATACTAAAAGATTCATAATATCAAAAGCAGGATACATATGAGGCTTATCCATGGATACGGCTATAATATCCGCTCTCTTACCGACCTTTAACTCACCTGTATCGGTCCTTCCAAGAGCCCTTGCTCCGTTAATCGTAGCCATTTTCAGCACCTGTCCGGCATTGAGCACGGTAGCGTCTGAGGCTTTATTCTTTATCAGCAGTGAACCGAGGTGCAGTTCCTCAAACATATTCAGGTTATCATTGCTGGCACATCCGTCTGTACCTATAGCCACATTGAGACCTTTCTCCAGCATCTTATCTATGGGAGCAAAGCCCGAAGCCAGCTTGCAGTTGCTTGAAGGATTGAAAACAGGCGAAACCTTCTTTTCCTTCATAATCTCAATGTCACTGTCCTCAACCCATACACAGTGTGCAGCATAGGTATTCTCATCAAGTATACCCATTTTATCAAGATAACCGATCGGAGTAAGTCCTCCATGTCTCTGCTTACACTCCTCATGCTCGCGTCTGGTTTCGGAAACATGTACATTGATGTTTGCATGCAGACTCTTGTTTGCCTCAACGATCTTTCTGACAAAGCCCTCATTGGTCAGATATTCAGAATGCAGGCAGAACTCAGAAATCACCCTGTCCTCATCATCTTTAAGATTCTTTACAATATTTACACACTCATTAAATCTGTCCTTCGGTATCTCTTCTGTCTCTGAGAATGAAAGACCTACACGGCATACATTACCCTTTATACCGGCGCTTTTAAGCACCTCCCATGTAGCCTCCGGGAAATCATACATTTCAGATACGCAGGTAGTACCACTCGCCAGCATCTCCATCACTGCCCAGCGCTCACCGATCTCGATATCCTTGGGAGTCAGCTTGGCCTCTATAGGGAAAATGGCTGTCTCCAGCCACTCCTGCAGGGCAAGTCCTCCGCCGACACCTCTGAGTAATGTCATCGGACCATGTCCGTGAGCATTTACCAGACCGGGCATAAGTATCATACCGCGCATATCCTTTTCAGCATCGCACTCAGGTGCGTCCCTGTCCGGACCTATGTACTTAATATACTTATCCTCTATACATATACAGCTTCCTTCGAGAACCTGAAATTCTCCATTCTCACCTGTGGCAAGTATAATGCCGCCTGTCAATTTCAAACTCATATTTTCTTCCTCGTGGTTAACATTTTTAGATTCTTCGCCGGTGACTCAACTGTTAAAGCAGTCAAATCATACCTCATGACGGCAAAGATCAAAATTTTAATTTTTCAGATATTTCCTTAAATATTTTATCGTCCGCCTTGATATACACTCTATCAAAGGTTATCAGTCCGTTCGTCTCCTGCTCGATATCGGCAAATTGGGTATAAATACACCCGCACAGACCTCGGCCCATAGCCGGGAGCACCTCTTTCATATACAGCTCCTTAATCGATTCCAGAAATACCTTTCTGTCCTCAAAGTGCTTATAACCGTAACTCTGTGCATCTCCGCTGTGATCGTCGATCTTTAAGGAATATCCTCCAAACTCCGAAAGGATGATGGGCTTTTCGGCAAACTGGATCTTAAACTGCTTTAAATAACAGTGAATACTCTCAACATCCGTTTTTCCGCCTTTAAACCAGCCTGAAGCACTGTCGACAAACCTAGTAGGATCGAGTCCCTTTATCAGTTCATAAATCTGGGTGCTGCAGAACTGTCCCCAGCCCTCATTAAATATCGTCCAGTAGCATATGCTCGGATGACTGTACAGGCTCTTTACAGTGTTCTGAGCCGCAGCAATAAAAGATTGTCTGGATACTTTGCTCCTGTGCTTAAACTTATCCGGGAATCTCTTAACTCCGATCATCGGGAATACAACATCGCGCAGCTTCGAGAAACGCCCGTTGTTTACCATATCCTGGAAAACGATCATGCCCAGCTTATCACACTGGTAGTAAAATTCATCGGCTTCCACCTTCAGATGTTTTCTGATGGTGTTAAATCCGAGATTTTTTGCCGTTACTATATCAAGCTTATAATCATCGGGTCTCTCAGGAGTATAAAGTCCATCCTTCCAATAACCCTGATGCAGGACTCCGTGGAAGAAAAGCGGCTCACCGTTGAGGCACAGCCTCTTCATACCGTATGATTCCTTTATCTCCAGAGTCCTCAGCGCAAAATAAGAGTCAACCTTATCATTACCGACCAGTACGCTAAAATAATACAGATGCGGCTCATCAGGACTCCACAGCTTCTTTATCATGGGAGTGAGCCTTATTTTCCCGTCATAAAAACGGTAGCTCTTTCCTTCAAATAAAACCTTTCCTTCATCCACGCCTTCCATTTCCACATCGGCATATTCCAGCGTGGGAGTTATCTTTAATCCCTTTATGTAATATTCCGGTACTGACTCCAGCCACACTGTCTGCCAGATACCCGAAACCGGCGAATACCATATTTCCTTAGGTTTATCTGATTGTTTTCCGTAAGGGATATTCTTGTCCATATCATCCATTACCTTGATGATAAGTTCATTATCGTCCTTTAAAAAAGGAGTGATATCCACAGTCAAAGGTCCGTCAACCGCAGTACAGCATTCTATAACAAATGCACCGTTGATAAATATCTCCGCTTTCTGATCTATCCCGCCGCAATGAAGCAGTACTCTTCTCCATCTCATTCGCAAAGGAGCATCAAAAAACTTCCTGTAAAACAGCCTGCTTCCCTTCTTAAAATGTCTTTCGACACCGGAAAGCTTTGATTCCACAGGATATGGTACCATGATTCTCATGCTGAACTTTTTTGGAATGTAATCGTAATTACTTACTTCAAAATCCCATTCCCCGTTAAGATTCAGGAAACTGTCCCTCTTCATCTGCGGTCTGGGATATACATTCCATGGGATAGTCTTATCAATCTCCATAAATCATTGGACCTCAATGTGTTTATTGTTAAGTTTCTTTTCAACAGCCTTATTTACAAGATAAACTATTACCGCGGTAAAAGGTACTCCAAGGAACATACCGGCAAATCCGAAATATGCACCTCCGACAGTAATACCGAAAATAACCCAGATAGGTCTGACTCCGGTAGAGTCACCGAGGATCATAGGTCCGAGTATCCAGCCGTCAAACTGCTGTACTGCAAGTATAATGCCCGCAAAAATGAGAGCGTCCACAGGCTCTATACAGAGATAAAGCAGAACACCGGGTATAGCTCCGATAAACGGTCCGAAGAAAGGTATCATGTTGGTAACACCTACTATAACCGCTACCAGCAGGCTGTATTTCAACTGGAAAACAGTAAGGATAAAGAATGTAAGGATTCCGATAATAAGGGAATCTATAGACTTACCGATGATAAATCCGGTAAATATCTGGAAACTTTCCTTGGCATCTTCAATAACCTTCTCTGCCTTTTCGGGCTTAAGCAAAGCATATATAAGTTTGGTAGCTGCTGCAGCGATACGGCGCTTATCACATACCATATATATCGAGATAGCTACAGCAAGAAGGATATTTATAACTAACTGTACTATAGAATATGATGTACTGAAAATCTTAGGCAGTGATACCTTCAAGATATCTCCTATATTGGACAGGATAGCAGGAAGGTTTTCCTTTGCCGTATCAATGATATTCGAGAAATCAATATCGGGAAATTGTTCATTCAGAGCATTAAGATTGTTCATGATTGAGCCGTATACCGATTTTGATTTTCCTATAAGCTCCTTGATACTGTCTGCCATCTCGGGTACCAGTTTGATCATTGCCAGTACTATAAGTCCGAGGAATACGATATAGGTAAGCAATATTGCAAGACCTGCACGCAACTTGGGTTTCTTGATCTTAAAACATTTTTCAAACAGAGCCTCATCCAGGAAATTAACAATGGGCGTAAGCACAAAGGCTATGATACCGCCGATGATAAACGGTGACAATACATGGATAAAACGCTTAATACCCTCCATAACGGGAGTAATGTTTGCTATCATAATAGCAATTATTACTATTGCAAGCACTGCGGTAAAGGCATACATCGTGATAGTAAAATACTTATCGTTAGGCACAAACTTGGCATGTCTTTTACCGTCGACTGTTTCATTTGAATCTTCTGTAGTAGCTGAACCGGTTTTATCTGCAGCACTTTCATCAATGCTGACTTTAAGATGCTTTTCCGGATCTTTTTCTTTAAAGAATTTAACAACTATCGGTTCACGGTGTCCCTTCTCAACACCCTGCTGCTTCTTCTTTTTCTTTTTAGAAAACGGATTCAAACTCATAGCTACTGTGTGCTCCTTTTTTTTTATGTAAAATCATCAGGATTGATTCTTGCTATCAATACAACGCTGCCGTAAGGGTAGCCGCTGAAATATACTCCGCCGCCGTTCTTACCTGCATGTACTATGGTACCGTAACCATCAGAATCTGCAGGATAATAGCTGTATTCATCATAAGAAATATCATACAGATCCTCTGTCGAGTAGTACATAGCCACATGATCTATCTTCATAAATCTGCCGTTATCATAACCGCTGCTGGTAAACAGGAGGTCACCTGGCTGCATCTCGGATGTAGGAAGGAGTCCGTAACACAATGTGTATCCCTTTTCATCCATGTACTGTGCAAGATCGGCTGCTGTAGGTGCGTAATCGCTGTTCTTAAGCTTTATGCCTGCCTTTGCATAGCTCCTCCATGCCAATGAACTACAGTCGTAGAATCCCTCTTCCATTCTTCTTTCCTGGCTGTAGGTAGCTTTTCCTACCACGTCGCTGGCTGCAAGTGCTGCCTTAACGGGAATTTCCTGACCGACATTTACCGTATAGTAATATGTCATATCCTCAATCTCAATGGTAATCTTTGCAAAACCGGTCTTTAAAGTCTTTAACTTGCCCTTCTTTGAGATAGTGGCTACCTCGGGGTTAGAGCTTGAGTACTTTACTTTCATCCCTGATGGAAGTCCCGATACTGCAAAGCTGAACTTTGTCCCGGGCCATGTAAGAATGTTGCTGCTTTTAATATTTGCATTGATGATCTCTACATCATCAACAAATGTCATACCGTCTATCCATATGGTAAGTGTAGCCTTTCCGCCGGACATGGGCACGATCTCATCTGCATTGTTAATGGTAACAACATCGGGGTTTGATGAAGTTATCCTGATATCTGAGTTCCATCTGCTGTTTTCAAAGCTGGGAACATAGTACTGTCCAACCCAAAGATATTTCTCAAAAGGCATGTACTTCGGCTCATATCCCACTACGGTAAGCTCTGAAGTAAGAATGCTGCCATCGTTTACCATATAAGAAATCTGATATATGGCTGTACCTTCACCGTTTGCGGTAAAGCCTCCCGCTTTATCTGACACTATGGGACAGCTCACACCGTCACCGGGCTCATGGTAGTAGTTGCTTTCGGGCTCATACCATCTGAGCAGATCCACGGATATGATATCCGAGTTAGTCATTCCGACTTCCTTCTTCCCACCTAATGCGATACAGATGTCTGAAGTCTCAGGACCTGATTCTATAGTATGAAGTATGAAGTTCTTTGAAAACTCGACTCCGTTTTTATTCTGGATCACCAGACGTATACGGTAATCTCCCTTTCTGCCGGCCTTTATCACGAAATTACCCTTGTTATCCCAGTTAACCTCGGGCATATCATCCCAGACCCATGCCTCATCGTTGTCTATTCTGTGTATATCACAGCTGTTATATGCCGCATTCTTGATGCCGGATGCCTTTACCTTTATCTCCTGGTGGGAATACAGGGTAGCTTCCGACTCACTCAGCTTCATCTTGCTGGCCTTAACCTTAACGGTACATTTTACGCTCATATCAAGATAGTAAGCGGTAATAACGCACTTTCCGGTACCCTGTGCCACTACATCACCCGAATAACTGACTGTGCAGACACTCTCGTCAGAACTTGAGAAAACTCCGTAATACCAGAAATCATCGGACTGCTGGATCATCTCCTCACCGTTATAGATGAGGTTAAGGGTAAACATATTGCCTTCGTAAACAGTATATGAATCCTGCTCAAACCAAAGGTCTGACGCAGCCTTTACTTTTCTGCCTCCCAAAGGTATAAGTACCATCAGACTTAAGATCAATATAGTTGCCAAACATAAAGTTATTCTTAATTTTCTGTTCTTCATTAAACCGGTCCCCATTCTTGGCCATGCCAAAATATCACATATACCATTATAGCACAAATTTCTTTTATGTAAAATAAAATATTAGTAAAATTAATAAGATTTCTTCAACCGGCATCATTTTTCTTGCAAATTCGGAATTTATAATATAAAATGAACCTATCAGATGCGGATAACAGCCGCAAAACACTCAAGGAGGTATGTTTATAATGGACATTAAGGGTTTATGGACTATGGTATCGGCTAAAGGATTAAATGCTGAGACTTTTGAGCAGGAATGGTTTACAAACGAACAGCTCAACGCTCTGCCCGACGATAATTTTTTAAAGATGATGGCAAACACTATGGTTACGATCGAGGATGATGCTTTAAAGATCTGTAACCCCGTTAATATTCCCGAGGGTACACCTCAGGAAGAAATTGATGAATTCTTAAAGTCAGGTCATGGCGAGTTGGTTGACGGCAAGCTCATGATGTCTAAGAAGCTGGCAATCAAGTTCGAAGATGGCAAGCTCATGGTAGACAGCGGAGAAAGAGGCACCGTATTTGACGAGCCCATCAATCCCTGGAAACCCATCGAAGAACTTGGCAACACCCTCATCATCATGGATCAGTACCAGGTCGTTCGTGCAGGTGAGACTCCTTCAGAGATAAAGAAGACCGTTAAGGTA
>Ga0310690_10011231_pt1 | contig 11070 bp, 9 predicted proteins | sample AusTroGonzalo_MG_2_FD_207661 | JGI IMG/M metagenome (GOLD analysis project Ga0310690, IMG submission 207661) | Bovine rumen microbial communities from tropical cattle in Woodstock, Queensland, Australia - Gonzalo_04 (v2) (version 2) | ecosystem: Host-associated > Mammals > Digestive system >...
TTCAACTTTTAACTTTCAATTTTCAACTATTCGTGACTTCCCCTTTCTCCACGAAGAATATTCTGTTGTCTTCTTCCATCCTGGCGAGGATGGCATCCAGATGGTCACGGTTGGTGTCTGTGATGAATATCTGTCCGAAGCGGTTACCGCTGACCAATTTCACTATCTGTTCTACTCTTTGGGCATCGAGCTTGTCAAAGATGTCATCGAGCAGGAGCAGTGGGGTGGTGTGGTTGCCGGTCCTGCTGAGGAAATCGAACTGCGCCAGTTTCAGGGCGATGAGGAAGGTCTTGCTTTGTCCCTGGGAACCTTCGCGGCGGACGGGATAGCCGTTCTGTAGCATCTCGAGGTCGTCCTTGTGGATGCCGTGCAGCGAATAGCCGACGGCGCGGTCCTTGAAGCGCTGGCTGGTGAGCTGTTCGAGCAAGGGGCCGCGCTGCAGGTGTGACACATACCTCAGCTCCACCTTTTCCTGTTCCTGCGATATCCGATTATAAAAAGTCTGGAAGATGGGAATGAGGTTGCAGATGTATTCGTTTCGCTTTGTGTAGATGTACTCGCCCTCCCGAGCCATCTGTTCCTCGAAGAGCAGCATGACTTCCGTGTCTGGCTCCGTTTCCTGCTTGAGCAAAGTGTTGCGCTGCTGCAGGGCTTTGTTGTAGCGGATGAGCGACTCGGTGTAGGCTGGGTCGTACTGGCAGATGACCATATCGATGAAGCGGCGCCGTTCCTCGCTGCCTCCCGATACGAGAATCTGGTCGGCTGGCGACACCATGACGAGCGGGATGAGTCCGATGTGCTCCGTGATGCGGCGGTAGGCCTTCTTGCCTCGGCGCACCACTTTCTTCTGCCCTACCTTCAGGCCCATGTGGATGTCCTCCTTTGTTCCGTCTTCGTGCTCGTAGAGTCCCTGCAGCGACATGAACTCCTGTCCGTGCCGTACGCTCAGCTGGTCGATGCTGCTGCTGTAGCTGCGACAGAAACTGAGGAAGTGTATGGCATCCAGCACGTTGGTCTTGCCCTGCCCGTTTCCGCCTATGAAGCAGTTCAGCTTGGGCGAAAAGTGCAGCTCAGCCTCAGCGATGTTCTTGTAATTAAATATGGTAAGGTCGGTCAGTCTCATTTCGACTACAAAGGTACAAAATAAATTGAATATTGGACATCGAACATTAAACAATTTTCGTGTCTTTGTAGCAGAAGTGGATTATTACCTATGGAAATAAGGGAAACCCCGAGACAGATTAGTCATCGGGGTTCCCTTATCGCAGGTGCATCATAAATGGTTGCTGCCTTTGGCGTCCTGCCAAGATTTTGCCACGGAAAAACTTGTTATGAATATAGGGTCATTTGCAATCTGTTCTAATTATCTTTATTTCAAGAACTGAATTTAATGGCAATTTATCCATGAAATATCTTTACAATATTATTGTTTTATGGGTAGAGATGCAGGGGCTTTCGATGAACTTCACGAGGGCTATTGGCCAACGCAGCACGTTGTGTTTGCCAACGCGGCACGCTACGTTTGATAATGAGCCACGTGTTGTCAGCCCTCAAAATATGCCATATTTTGTCCCAAAATACGCTTTTCCCAACCTTTTTCTATGCTTTGTCTGGGGGCGCGACTTTGGAAGCCTCTCACTATCTGCAAGATAGAGAAATCGCAAAATTTGGAGCTTTTGCCACCTTTGGTCAGGAAGAAGGCCATTTTCCGCTTTTGAGTTGCACGTTTTCATGAAAAGTTTTGACATGGTTGTTTCTGCTGATTACCCCGGCAAAAATGTGGAATACATGCTTCTGCCTATGCGAGAAAAGTTATGCATCGGGTTCGGGCTTCACGGAATATTATTCGTAAAACGAAATGATAGAGGAAATTTTAGAGGACTTAATTTTGATATTTGAATAAATAGTCGTATCTTTGCACGCAATTTCAAAAACAGAAACAATAAATCATCAAATATCAAACATCATTATGTCTAAGAAAAAAGCTAAAGCACAGGTTAATGAGTTCGACGAGACTCTGGCAGCCTCCAGAACATTCTACGAAAAGAACAAGAACGCAATCCTCTACGGAGGAGGTGCCGTCGTGGTAATCATCATTGCAGCCCTCCTCATCCACCAGTTCTACATCACACCGCGCAACAACCGCGCCAACGAGAGCATCTTCTATGCCGAGCAAGCCTTCATGGACGGCAACTACGAGAAGGCTCTGAACGGCGACGGCGTCAATATGGGTTTCCTCGCCGTCATCGACGAATACGGAAGCACCAAGGCCGGTAACATCGCCTGCCTCTATGCCGCCAAGTGCTATGCTGCCACCGAGAAGTATCAGGAGGCCATCGACATGCTCGACAAGTTCGACGCCTGTGGCGACATCCTCGTCAGCCCCGCTGCCATTGCCCTCAAGGGCAACTGCTATGCCGAGCTCGGCGAGAACGAAAAGGCAGCCGACCTGCTCCTGAAGGCAGCCATGAAGGCCGACAACAACACCATCAGCCCCACCTGCCTGCTCCAGGCCGGACAAATCTACGCCACCCTCGGACAGACGGACAAGGCCCTCGACTGCTACGAGCAGATCAAGAGCAAGTACCAGCAGAGCAGTGCATATTACGAGATTGACAAGTACATCGAGGCAGCTCAGTAATGGCATCATTCCTACATAACCTCTCCGACTACGACGTCCACTCCGTCCCCGATGCCACAGGCATGAGGGTAGGCATAGTTGTCAGCGAGTGGAACGAGAAGGTCACCGGCGCCCTCCTGGAGGGAGCCTGCCAGACCCTCATGAAGCATGGTGTCCGCGAGGAAGACATCAAGGTGAAGCCCGTCCCCGGCAGCTTCGAGCTCGTCTATGGAGCTTCGCGCATGGTCAACTCCGGACTGGTCGATGCCGTCATCGCCATCGGCTGCGTCATCCGCGGCGACACGCCCCACTTCGAATACATCTGTCAGGGGGCAACGCAAGGGCTGGCCGACTTGAACCGCGAGGGCAGGATACCTGTCATCTATGGGTTGCTCACGTGCAACACCCTCGAACAGGCACAGGAACGATGCGGCGGCATGCTCGGCAACAAGGGCGACGAATGCGCCGTCACCGCCATCAAGATGGTCAGAGGCTGGGAATAGCCAAAAACGGATTAGGAAACAAGTTTCTTTTCTCGGGAGGGGGAGCACTCATTATATTTATATATATAAGAGCCTCTCCCTTTCCTTTTTTCTTTTTGCGGGATATGAACATCAGCATCGAAGAAACAAAACTGCAAGAGGCAGCCAGCCAGGGCACCGATGCCTTCCTGACCCTCATACACGACAGCATACTCCAGGCCGTCGGGGGCGAGGTGAACAGCCAGAGCCTCCCCTTGCTTAGCGGCGAGCAGACAACGCTGCTGGCTTACTTCATCCTGCGGCAGGAGGTGATGGACGGCGGCTTCGTCCAGCTCATCCACAACGGCTACGGCCCCTTCATCTTCCTCAACCCCTTCGCTAAGGCAATACGCCTCTGGGGAGCCCACGACCTGAGCAAACTCATCTACCGCGGCCGCAAGCTCTTCGAGCAATACGGCGACCAGCTCACAGCCGACTGCACCGACGAGGAGTTCATGGCCCTCTTCGAGCAGTACCCCGAGTTCGACGACCTCGACGACGCCTTCATCGAGATGGAAGAAGAGGCCACAGACCTCATCGCCCATTACGTTGACGACAACCTGGAAGAGTTTGTTTCCATTGAGCATTGAACATTTCAGGGCGGCAGCAAATTCTTAATTCTTAATTTTTAATTCACATAGATGTCCAAGACCTTGATTCCCAATAAAGGAGCCACCATCAACATCAAGAACAAGCGAGCCGAGTTCGACTACCTGCTCTTGGACAAATACACCGCCGGCATTGTGCTGACCGGCACCGAGATAAAGAGCATTCGCAAGGGGAAGGCAAGCCTGGTCGATACCTATTGCTACATCATCGGCGGCGAGGTCTGGGTCAAGAACATGTATATCGCCCAGTACGAACAGGGCTCCTACAACAACCACATGGAGCGGCGCGACCGCAAGCTGCTGCTCAACCGCAAGGAAATCCGCAAGATGCAATCCTCCGTCAAGGCACCTGGCTTCAGCATTGTCCCCACACTCCTTTTTGTCGACGATAACGGCCGGGCCAAGCTCGACATCCACATTGCCCGCGGCAAGCGCGAGTACGACAAGCGCGAAACACTCAAGGAAAAAGAAGACCGCCGCAACATCAGCCGCCAGTTCAAGAAGGAATATTGAGCCGGTTCTGCGGCCTTTCCCATCGCCCCCCAAAAAAAAGACGCCGCATGCGAGGTCATTATTTTCATCGAATGCGTCGGATGGAATTATGGTATATGAAAGACACAACTTTCGCCAGCCCAAGTTGAATGGGGCAAAGGGCAAGAATCAAGAGGAAAGTTTTGTTACTGTTTTCCTTAAGTGTCAGAACTGGAAGTAGATGAAGGGCTGCATCTCGGCACTGACGAACTGATAGATGATGAGGACTGCCAGGATGCAGACCACACACATTATGGGCAAAGGCAGGGAGGCGAAGGCCAGGCGGTAGCGACGCTTCCAGTTCTCCGGCAGCCAATGGATAATCATGCCAAGCAGGAAAAGCAGGAAAACTGCGCGATGGGCACTTATCATGGCCCAGACGTTACCCGACCAGCGGGAACCGATGCGAGTGACCATCTGGCTTGCTGTCTGCCAAGCCTGCTGATTGGCGGTGGCTGGGTCGAGGTTGCTGCCCGAACGGAAGAAGAGTCGCGTGAAGGTGATGAAGGTGAAGGTGACGAGGATGGACCAGGAAGACCCCCAGACCTCCTTTAAGGGGAGATAATTCCTGAATACTCTGATTATTCTGAGCCAGCTACTGATGGCGATGAAGCCTGTGAAGCAAAGCAGAATATTCCAAAGGGGTGCTGGCCACAGGATGGCGAGCAGCCAGCAGGCTAAAGCGATGGCTGTGGTGGCAAAGGAGCGATGCATGGGCTTAGCGTCTCGCCAGAACTTATAGACAATCATGCCGACGCCATTCAGTCCGCCCCAGATAAGGAAGTTCAGACTGGCTCCGTGCCAAAGGCCGCCCAAGAGCATCGTTATCATGCTGTTCAGGTTGGCAAAAATCTTCTTGCGGCGGTCGGGGTGGCGCCAAGCCGTCACGATGACAGAAACAGCCAGCAGAAGGGCACAGAGCGCTACCCAGATATTGCCGCTCAAGATGAGGGCCGAGAGGGTGAGCGTGGCTATCCAGAAATAGGTGCCGAAGGTGATTTCGCGATTGCCTCCCAGGGGAATGTAGAGGTAGTTCTGCAGCCAGCGGCTCAGGCTGATGTGCCAGCGCTTCCAGAAGTTGGAGCAGTTCTGGGCCTTATAGGGCGAGTTGAAGTTCTTGGGCAGATGGAAACCCATCAGCAGCGAGAGACCAATGGCGATGTCGGTATAGCCAGAGAAGTCGGCATAGACCTGCAACGAATAGAGAAAGAGTGCCGCAAGGTTCTCGAAGCCCGTGAAAAGCAGGGGATTGGCAAAGACGCGGTCGATGAAGTTCAGCGCCAGATAGTCGCTCAGGATAATCTTCTTCGTCAGGCCGCCCAGTATCATGAAGATGGCGAGGCCGAACATCCTGCGGCTCAGGAAGTAGCGGCGGTAGAGCTGCGGGATGAAGTCGCTGGCTTTGACGATGGGGCCTGCCACGAGCTGCGGGAAGAAGCTGACGTAGAAGCCGAAGTCGAGGATGTTGCGGACGGGACGGATGAGCCCGCGATAGACGTCGGCCGTGTAGCTGATGACCTGGAAGGTATAGAACGATATACCGACGGGCAGGATGATGCGGTCTGCGCTGAAGACGGGCGAGCCGGCTGCGGCGTTGAACCACTCGGCTGCGATGTTCCTGACCTCGATGTGGATGCCGAAAATCTGTCCGATGATGTCGGCAAAGAAGTAGCTGTACTTGAAGTAGCAGAGGATGCCGAGGTCGAGCGCGACGCTAAGTGTGAGCCAGAGTCGTTTCCGCCAACGCTCGCTGCAGACATAGATGCGCTGGGCAATCAGGAAGTCGCTGCATGTGACCAGCAGCAGAAGTCCCACAAACAGACCGCTCGTCTTATAGTAGAAGAGCAGGCTGACGGCCATCAGGTAGGTATTACGCATCAGGGTGCGCTTCTGCATGAAGGCAAAGCCGGCGAAGACGATGCAGAAGAACACCCAGAAGTGCATCTGTGTGAAGAGCAAGGGACTGTTCTCGTCGAAGGAAAAGACGTCCAGCAGGTAGCGTATGATTAATTCATAATTCACAATGAGGGCGGTAGCAAATTCTTCATTCTTCACTCTTCACTTCCCTCGAAGGGGGGGCATATTGCATTATAGAGCAGGTCGGCCAGCAACTCGTATCCGGCACGGAGGAAGTGTATGTGGTCGCGGTTCATGAGGCGGGCACCCACCCAGCGGTTGCTGCTGCCGAAGCCGCCCATGATGCGGAACTGGTTCCAGACGGCACCGTCGCATTCGCGTGCCAGCTCCATCATGGCCTGCTCCACCTTCTGCGTATTGCGGTTCGGGATGCGACGCTGGCGACCAATGCGCAGCCAGCAGTCGTTGTTGGTGATGAAGAGGAAGCAGACGTTGGGGTTGACCCGTCGCAATTCGTCCATGAGGGTGCGATAACCGGCCTTGAATGCCTCGGCATCGAAGCGGGAATGGAGCACGTTGGCGTCGTTGATGCCGATGCCGAAGATGACCAGGTCTGGCGGACAGAAGCGCGCGAGCTCTTCCCCGAGGAGGTTGCATCGCAGCCAAGCAGGCACGTTGGCACCGTTCACACCGCTTTCGGTATAGACGATGCGCCGTTCGTCCTCGGGATAAATCCCGCGAAGCACGAAGCGCGAACTGCCACTCATGCCTCGGAAGGCAATGGTGCAGAGGCTGTCGGGCTGGTTGAGCGAGTAGAGGAAATCACAGTCCCGATGTTCTGCCAGAATCGTGTCACCATTGTCGCAAACGAGGTACGGCTCTGTCCCTCCCTCTGCCTCTCCGATGATGTGCAGACGAGAGAAGGCATACTTAGCCGGTAGCTCCAGTCGAAGCGTAGCAAGGGAGTCGTAGGTAATGGCTGCCGCACCGCTCATGCCAAGCTTCTCCATTGGTGCATATTCTGTGCAACGAGACCTTTCCCAATTGCCTGATGGCATGAGGCTATAGTCCGTTGGGGCATTGGAGCGGATGGCTTTCCAGGGGAAGAGCAGGCCTCGGGCTGCACCAAGATTCTCTCGCAGACGACTGGGGAAGAAGCCTGCCTGGACGTGGCTGCCACCGATGTGCAGGATGTTTAGAGGCTCGTCGTCCGACCGCAAACGGTGGAGTAGGGAGTCGAACCGTTCGCAGGAGCCTGGGAAGTCCAGACGGTTCTCGCCCAAACGGATGCCTGGCACCTCGGGAATGGGTACGGATTCGTGTGCCACAGCCGAAACGCTGACACAAACAACTATAATAAAGTACCACGGACTTAATTTATAGCAGGGATTGAACGGATTATTAAACCACGAATTACGCGAATTACACGAATTGCTTTCCTCGTCTGATGAAACGAGCAATCCGTTAAATCTGTTATATCCGTGGTTCTTGCAACTCATATTCCTGTAATTCGTTTAATCCTTTGTTATAAATAATCAATCCGTTTTGTCCGTTAAATCCGTGGTTTGTATAATGTTCGCAGCAGCAGAGTCTTCGGCCGTCAGTTCCACTTGTTCCTGTCCGGTGCGGAAGAGGTAGAAGCGGTAGTAGAGCCGGAGGGTGTCGTAGAGCAATCCAGCTATCTTCTTGGCTCCGAGGGGCGTGAAGTGGATGTAGTCCTCGCCTGCCAGCTGCGGGTTGGCCTCCACCCAACGGATGATGCTGCCCCGTCCTCCCATCGCCGCATACATGTTCCAATAGGCCGCTCCTGCCTCGTCGGCTGCTGCACGTAGGCTGTCGTTCAGGGCAGGCAGGATGGGGTAGGACTCCAGTTCGCCGTCTTCGCGATTGTGCGCCATATCGGCGGGACCGATGAAGAGAACCTTTGCGCGGGGTGCCAGTTCGTGGTAGGTATGGATGAGCCGCTTTATGCTTTCCTTGAAGTCGTGCAGCTTGGCTTGGGTGAGGTATGGGGTGCTGTTGCCACCGAACTGCAGGATGACGAGCGCCACGTTCTCGCGATTGAAGAACGGTCGGAGCGATGTGCGGCTGATGGTTGTGAGGTCTCTGCCTGAACTACCGCGCATTGGTATGTTGTCCATGCTGACACCCGTCTGTCCGTCCAGCTGAATGCCGAGTATATCTGTCTGACCCTCAATCTCCAGCGTGGCATTGTTAAGGGCTTTGTTTAGTGTCACTGTATAGAAGCAAGGCTCTCCTGCCGTCTCGCACGTCATCTCCAGCTGTTCCTCTTCTTCCTCGCCAGTTTTCAACAGGATGGTTGCCGGCTGCCTGGTGATGACCGTGATGCGGCTGAAGCGGCGGGAGAGAGAATAGTCCTTTCCGCCTGAGCCAGCCAGACGGATTGTGGCGCGCTCGGGGATGTGTGTCACCTTTGCCATCGGGCCATAGAAATTGTCTTCTCTCCGCATATCGGCCGGACCGTAAGCCAGGTATTGCTTCACGTCATCGGGCGTGATGCTCGCACTGAGCGTAAAGGTGGGAATGGTCTGCAGGGCTGGCACCAGGCCGACGCCCATACCGCCGAACTCCTCCTGGAACTTCTGGCGGAGCAGGCTCGTGATGCGGTCGCACTCGATTTGCGAGTCGCCATAGTGCATGATGCGCACATGCCGGGCATGGGCCAGTTGCAGCGTCTCCCAGAGGCCGTCCAGATAGGTTTCGTCGCCGTGGGGCATATAGATGCGGGCTGCATCCCTCGAGCAGTAGTCGCGCAGTTCGTCAATCCGCTGGGCGTTGAGGGCGTCCTGCCGCATCTGCAGGAGTTCCTCCGGTGAAAGAAGCACCTCTTCGCTTGCAGAATCCGTTTCTTCCCCCTCAACGAGGGAAATGGAGGAGGGCTTTTGCATTACCTCCTTCAGGCTGGGGAAGCGCAAACGGATGTCGCCTCCCAAGGGCAAACCGTCGGAAGGAAAGCAGACGCATAGCAGGACCAGACCAGCCAGAACGCTGCAAAAGAAAAGCAGAGAACGACGCGTGTTCATGTGCAATTTTCGATGTGCAAACGAGGTACAATGTATGATTTGGCGTGCAAATGTACAACTTTTTTGTAAATTTAGAGTCAAGAACGAAGAGTTAAGAATTAAATTTCGTATATTTCCTCTAAAAACAGAGAAGCATGGTCCTGACATTTTTATTCACCAGACGTAAAATCTCAGAATTTTTATTTATCTTTGCAGCCATAAATGTGATTTTAAGGAATGAAATCCTTAAAAGAAAGATAGACAAGTACTTTCAGGATTGGAAACACAACCCAAAGAGGAAACCCTTGATTGTGAAGGGTGCCCGCCAGATTGGCAAGACAGAGTCCATCAGGGCATTCGGCGAGGCCAACTATGAGTCGGTCATCGAAATCAACTTTTTGATTCAAAAGAAGTTCAGGGCTATCTTTGATGAGTTACAGAAGTGTCCCGACTGTGCCACCTCGCTCAAGTCATTCTGTCAGGACAAGCGGTATGATGGCATCTGGCCAGTAAGAATAACAAACCTCCTTTTTGCAAAGATATGACAAAAAGACTAAATAATTCATAATACATAATCCGTAATTCATAATTATTCCGTAAATTTGACCTCAAAATAACGCTAACTAAAATAATATAGACTATGGAAACGCTAATTAAAAACCTCGAACCTCAGATTATCTGGAAGAACTTTTATCTCCTGACACAGGTTCCGCGTCCCAGCGGACATCTCCAGAAAGTGCAACAGTTCCTGCTCGATTGGGCGAAGGAGCACGGCATAGAAGCCTTCAAGGACAATGCCGAGAACATCGTCATGCGGAAGCCTGCCACTCCGGGCAAGGAAGACCGCCCCTGCGCAGTACTGCAAGCCCACATGGACATGGTGCCGCAGAAGGTGGATGAGAGTACGCATAACTTCGAGACAGACGCTATCGAGACCTATATAGACGGCGACTGGGTGAAGGCGAAGGGCACCACATTGGGCAGCGACGACGGCATTGGCGTGGCTGCCATCATGGCTGTCATGGAGAGCACGGACATCCAGCATGGTCCGCTGGAAGCCCTTATCACGGCTGACGAAGAGACGTGCATGTACGGCGTGAACCATCTTTCTGCCGACACGCTGAAGGGCGACATCCTGCTGAACATTGACAACGAGACGATGGGCGAGTTCGTGATTGGTTCGGCAGGCGGCGTAAACATCAATGCCTCGATACAGTACAAGGAAGTGCCCCTCGAAGAGGGAGATATCGCGGTGAAGGTATCACTCAAGGGACTGCGCGGTGGTCATAGCGGACTCGAAATCAACGAGGGCCGCGCCAATGCCAATAAACTGATGGCACGCTTTGTCCGTCAGGCGATTGCCGACGACGAGGCGCGTCTCTGCTCATGGCAAGGCGGCAACATGCGCAACGCTATTCCGCGCACGGCAACAGTCGTGATGGCCGTTCCTCTGGAGAATTACGACGACTTCTGCGAGTTGGCCGAATATTGTCAGCAGGTCTATACCGACGAGTTCCGAGGCGTGGAAGAGAACATCTCTATGACTGTCGAGACGACGGCAATGCCTGCGGGACGCATCCCGGAAGAGATACAAGACAATCTGGTCGATGCCATCATGGCTTGTCACGACGGCGTGTTGAGGAACATTCCCAGCATACCTACCGTAGTGGAAACGAGCAGCAACCTGGGCATCATCAATATCGGAGGCGGCGAGGCCAGCATACTCATCCTGGCACGCTCAAGCAATGAGACGATGATGGAGTACATCCAGGAGATGCAGGAAAGCTGCTTCGCGATGGCAGGCATGAAGGTGGAGTACGGCGGACAGTATGGTGCTTGGCAACCGAACTTCGATAGTCCCATCGTAGCCAAGATGGTGGAGGTCTATCAACGCGTCCTGAACGAGGAGG
>Ga0310690_10011232_pt1 | contig 11069 bp, 20 predicted proteins | sample AusTroGonzalo_MG_2_FD_207661 | JGI IMG/M metagenome (GOLD analysis project Ga0310690, IMG submission 207661) | Bovine rumen microbial communities from tropical cattle in Woodstock, Queensland, Australia - Gonzalo_04 (v2) (version 2) | ecosystem: Host-associated > Mammals > Digestive system >...
AAGGTGGTATTCCGATATACAAGTATTGCCCTAATTGCGGTTGCCGTATGGTTGAGCCACAGGAAAGTGAGGGATAAATGGGTTGTATATTTGATGAACCATTAGAACCTTATTGGTGCGAGGCAGATTGGAATTGTAAGGATTGTCCGAATTGGATTGATGAAAAAGAGCCACAGGAAAGTGAGGATAAGGAATGAGCGCATACAGTGATTGGCGCTGCGGTGCCATATCGGATGAAGAATACAAGTTTCTGTATAATCATGAACTCGGTGAGGATCACGGAGAAGATGAGCCTGAAATGGAATGTGAGGATCTGGAAGGAGAAACAGATGATTGATTCAAAGGAATACGCAAAAAGAATACTGGCAATATTAAAACTTAAACATATCAGAATCGGTGACGTTGAGCATGATTGCGGAGTTGCCAAAGGTTATCTGTCAAGGGTTATTGCTAATGATTCAAAAATGACACTTGATCTTGCACAGAAACTTGCAGAACAAACCGGCTATACATTCATAGACATTCTGACAAGGGACATTCCGAAAGAGTGGGAAATGTTCGAAGTCAAGAAAAAATTGCGAGAGCTGGAAGAACGTGCAAAGGGTTTGCGGAAGCTATTAAACGAGTGTGAAGTTAATCCGTATAGGGAGGAAGAATGACAAGACTATATAACGATGATTGTCTGAATATTCTGAAAACTCTTGATCCTGAAAGCATAGACTGTGTTATTACGGATTGCCCGTATCACATCATAAGCGGCGGATGCACTAATGATGCCGTAAAGATCGGGAGATATGCCGAGACCAGCGGGATCTTGTCTCATAGATACAATGGCAAGTTAGATGATGCGGCAGTCAAGAATACAAGGCAGGGCAAAATCTTTGAACATAATGACATTGAGTTCAAAGATTGGCTTCCGGAAGTATACAGAGTGCTAAAGAATGATACTCACTGTTATATCATGATAAATCCGCGAAACTTAAAAGAGTTGTGGCAGCAGGCGGAAAATGCCGGTTTTATATTCCAACAGTTGATCGTCTGGGACAAAGGCAACAGCACACCGAACAGATGGTATATGAACGCTTATGAGCTTATCTTGATGCTCCGGAAGGGAAAAGCAAGAAAGATCAACAACATGGGAACGAGTAATATTATCCGAGTGCCGAACATAGTTAGATCAAAAAAGCACCCGACTGAAAAGCCCGTGGATCTTATGACAGTGCTGATAAAGAACAGCACAAACGAAAATGATATAGTGCTTGATCCTTTTATGGGAGTGGGGGGGGCAGGCGTAGCCGCCATAGATGCCGGCCGTAGCTTTATCGGAATAGAGATAGACCAAAAGTATTATGCAATAGCTGAAAAGCGGATAATGCGGCCGAAAACAATCATAGAGGTTCAGATGAACATATTTGATTTCATAAGGGAGTAAGAATATGAGCTTTCAAGTGGTACACGCAAAACCCGGACACAGATTTATCTTGACATATCCGGGCAGGAAACAAAAAGCAATAGCCGTGAAGTTTCAGGAGAACGGAGACAGCATTTATTTTACTTGCGTTCCTAAACGATGGGTTACAGACGGATTTGTAATTGAGGTCAAAGACAATGACACAATGGTACACGGCCCCGATGGGGATAGACAATGATGGCTTTTGGGGGGCTTTTGGAGTAACTTGCGATAAGTGCGGCTCATGGATAGCATACGGCGATACGTGGGCCGAAGCGCAAGCGCAAAAGATCAAGGCGGGTATGATCGTCACTGATAATGGCGATATATGCAAAGAATGTCAGGAAAGGCGAAGTTATGACAATTCAGGAAATAGGCCAAAAGGTAGATAAAATCGTAATAACCGACAAGGATTTTAAGCAAGTTTCTAAATGGGCGAAAATAAATAAATTGCCATATATGCTTGATAAGCGGTATTTTTTCCCGCTAAAGACGTTCGTGATAGACTTACAGCCGACAAAACAGGTCCGGATCCTTGCACTTGTAGAACTTGATGATTTTAATCCGACAAGCGGAAGGATTCAGACAGATCAATACTGGTTTACTTTTAAGCATCTAAAGGGCGAAGGGAAATCCGAGATAAAAGGGCAGGGAGCGCCACAAAACGTCATGGAAGTTACTCACATATGGGTAGTTGGAGTGTTGCTTTACATCTGCGAACAGGCAAGGGAAAAGCGATACAGAATATCACCTATGACAGATCATAAAGAGAATGATAATCCTTATGAATATCAGGACAGGGTATGTTTTCTGTTAAATGACATAATAGAGTATTCCACAACACATCATAACAGGAAATCAATTCAGTATCAATGCGAATGTTGGGGCGTTAGAGGTCATATACGGCACTATACGGACGGAAGAACAATCTTTATTGAACCGTACAAAAAAGGCCGCCTACGGGACACATTAGAGCCTAAATCAAAGACATATATGATAAGGAGCGAATCATGACAATAATAGGAGTACCAACAACGGGCGCTATCCCCGTAAGGGTTATCGGAAGCATAGATAATCTGATACTTCAAAGGCAGCCTATACTGCCGCTATACATCGAAGGATCGCTTGTATATGATGCCAGGGCGCGGATCGTCAATTATGCCTTGAAAGAACACGCGGATCTGTTATTCCTTGACAGCGACATAGCTTTTGATGTGTCAGACTATGACAAACTTGTAGCACATAATACAGACATTGTATGCGGATTGTACTGCGGACGGACAGAAGATCATAAAGTACCCGTAGCATACAAGAAGGTTAAGCCTAAAAACCTGTTACATCCCGCCATAGTCGAAAACATAGACGCTAAAAGCATGAGCGACTACATGGAAGTAGAAGGGGCCGGGCTTGGCTTTTGTCTCATCAAGAACAAAGTATTGCGGAGCCTTAAAAAGAATGTGAACCCTTTTGAACCTTTTGGCGCTCTTGGTGAGGATCTATCGTTCTTTATACGCTGCCGGAAACTTGGCTTTAAGATCATGCTTGACACAACAGTTAATCTACAGCATATCGGGCAATATGCCTATTCAAGAAAGGACATACAATGTTAAGTGATTTATGCAAGTTAAAGAAGTGTAAAAAGCAGGAAGGAGAACTTTTCGCAAAATTCTATGAAAAGAGCGGCTATCTGTATTTATCGGCAGGAGCCATTCACTACATAGAAGCACTGACAGATTGCGACACGATAGACATATACTTGGTCCCGGAAGAAGGTTTTTTGCTCATTCATGTAACACCGGAAGGACAGTATATCTTATCAAAAACTTCAAGCGGTGCAAAGGTCTGTTTATACGCCGCAAGAGACTGCGGAATTGAGGCAGGAAGGCATGATATAACATTCATCGAAGATCAGGACGGTTTGAAACTAAAAGTCGATTTTAAGGCATCAGAGAGGGTGTAGACGATGGAAAAGCAAGACATAGAATATTTATTCAAGAGATACTATGTATATATCCAGCAGCGGGATGCTCTTTTAGAACAGATTGAAAAGCTGGAAGCAAAGGCAACAAAGATCACGCAATCTTTTGATGCAAACAAAGTAGGATCGGAGCCGATAAACAATCCTAAACCGTCAAAAGTAGAGCGTTTTGCTGTCAAGATCGTTGAGGCACAGACAAAAGTAGACCAGCTTAACACCCTTATCGGAGCTGCGGAGGATCTTTTTAAGGTGCTGCGGCCGCATCAAAGATACTTAGTCAAGTGTATAGTGTGTAATGGTATGAAGATAGAGGATTTTTCCCGGAAGGAAGGCATTAAACCGTCAACGGTCAATATCAATCTATCAAAGATATATAAAAAGCTGGAAAATGTATAACAAAAAGCCCTTGACCGTTATGATCAGGGGCTTTTACTATATTCACCGGCCGGAGATAAATTTTTAACAACAACAACAAACAACAAACCAAACCGGTGATTATATGCTATTTGTTTATTTTTTCTTTGATCGCTTCAAGAATAAAACTATTAACTGTCATCCCGGAATCATCTGCGGCGGCTTGTATATCGGACCGCTTTAGTTCTCCGTCCGTTCTGATCCGGAGTAGTATTTTTTCATAGGCTTTAGCCTCATATTTGGCATTTGCGCGGCGTTGTGCGTCTGTTCTCGGCATCCTTCAATCCTCCCCGTTGCTCGTTGGGTACTTCTTATATATCATATGATTTTTGTAGATCGTTTCAAATTCTTCTACATTGTTCTCGTTGCGCTCCATCGTATTCCAGATCGCAGTAACTACGGGACTGTCAAAACCAAAAACTTCAACTGCCTTTTCAAATTCGGCAACACTTATACATCCATTAGTCATTTGTTTATTCCTCCTATTAAATGAATCTCTCATGTGATCAACCTCAAAAATTATTATACCGTTATCATGATATATTGTCTATCTTTTGTGCGCCCCCGGCTCCGGTGTTACCCTTTGCCGGGGGTTGATTGTGTTGTGTTAGCAAACTTCCTTTATTTCGGCATATGCGGCTTGTCCGATCATCGGCGTTCCGTCTGCATACTTCATGTGCGGCTGTAAAAATTCAAAAGTAAAGTTTTTCGGGCCGCCTTTGATATATTTAACCTTGCCCCATCTCTCAACAATAACGAGCTGCCCCGGCTGTAATGATTTACGGTCTACAATGCCGCCTTGCTGCTGGATAAGTGCATCATAATAAGCCACTTTTTCAATATTTGTGTTTATTATCTCGGTTGCCTCGTCAATCCATCCGGTCACAGTCTCCGCGGTGAACGGCTCGCCGCTCCAGCTTTTGACAACTTCCCCGGCATTGATCCGGTTTAGCTTGTCCTCATAGCTTTTAAGGTTGCGCTGCTGCGCTCTTATGGTCTTTTGTGCATCTTCAATCCGGCGCTGGCAAAATCCCTTTGTCGGGATCTCTTTTGCGCTTCTTGCTATCTCGGCGCGGTGCTGGTAGTATTCACTTTTCCGGAACTCATCAAACCCGCGCTCGTAGCTTTCCCACATCCGGTTGCGCTGACGGGTAAAAGCTCGGCCGGCGCTGGTGTTAATATTGGGCTGCGTGAAAAAGGCTATATCTCCATGCATCCGGTTAATAGGTGCTTGTAGCGCTTCGGCTTTTGCTTCGGCCTTGCCTGCTTTGTACTCGTAACGATCCGCGCGGGCTTCCGCCTTCTCTATCTTGCGTTCCTGCTGTTCCTCAAAGGTTAAGCGCTCGCCGGTGGTCCCGGCGTTGTAAAGTCCTAAATCCTCGGCAACTTTGCGGGCCCAGTAAAGGCGCGGAAACTTGCAACGGCTGATCCATGCGCCAGTGTGCCGGCTGAATAGAAAAGTGCTTTTGATTGTTTGCTTCTCTGTATCTGATAAGGCCATATATGTTGATTTATCAAAATACAGCTCAATCTTTCCAGTCTCTTTATTCTCGATAAAATAATCATTGTCGGGTACTTCCTCCGGGGCCGGTGTTGCTTCCGGCTCCGGTACTGCTTCGGGCGCTTCCTCGGTGATCGTCTCAGGCTCGGCGGGTGCTTCTGTAAAGAAGTCAAGCGTCATTTGCTCCGGCTCTACTTCCTCGGCTACTTCGACTGCCTCAGGCTCCGCGGGTGATCCGGTCAGACGGTCCGCAACTGATTTATAAAAAGCCGATATTGTGCGGGCCTTTTGTGTTGTTTCGCTATCGTCTCCGAACCTATAAGCGTAAGTCTCGGCGGCTTCGCTATGCTCGGCGGCCTTCTCGGAGAAGTGCTTTATAATCTCGGCGGGATCTATGCCGTTTATAACTTCTATTGTGGCGTTTGCTGCATTGTGGGCTTTTGCTTCCGCGTTTTTGCTCCGGTCATTAGTGAAAGCGCACAGCGGCCAAAATGCTAAGTTATATTTTGCGGTGCTGATCTTTCCGCGCTTGCTGATCTTAACTAAGCTATACCCGCCGCCAGTCCAGTTTGGATCATTCGGGGCATGATCTACAAAATAAAGCCCGTTGTCATTCTTAAAATATGCGCCTTCGATCTTTACAACGTCTCCGGTGTGCATCGTTACGCCGTTTTTATCATTCATTAAATCGTACATTTTTTATCCTTCCTCCGGGCCTTTATCCGGGGCCCGGTCCGGTGTGGTGTTTTATTCGACTATTTCAAATGCTACAGCGCCGTTTTTGGTGCTAAAGTGGTCAAGCGGTGTAAACTCTCCGGAGTAATCAATTCCGGCCTTGCCTTCCTTGCGATATACCTTGTAAACTGTTCCGTCTTGGCGGGTGTGGATCTCGCGGCCTTCATGCGTCAGATCGTATATATGAACCTTTATTGACTCGCCAACAGTAGCGCATCCGGTGTGGCCTTTCCAGTAGTAGATCACCTTATATGCGGCGCCGGCATCGTGGAGCGCGTGAAAATGTCTTGAAGCTCTATCTATTGCGAGTTCGCCGGAGCCGGGAAAATCCTCATAGAATAGGAATTGCGGCTTATGATCAGCGCGATAGAAGGCAGCGCCCACGCCCTTTATCGTTTTTGTCTTTTGGATCATTTCATTAAATGTCATTTTATCTCCCTTCCGGCCCGTGTGGGCCTTGCTTGTTTGTTGTTGTCTTTACTATATCCCGATAGCGGTATAAATTCAAGCCGGAATATTCAACAAATAGTTGCGGCTGATTTTGTATAATATGCCGATAGCGGTATCTAATAACCGAGAAAAGTTAAAAGCTGGTTTACGGTCCATCCGGTCACATCAACAAAATTGATCCCGGCGCTGCCGTTCGTGTTGGTGTAGTGTTCAAGCGCTACTATATAACCGTTAATCTCCATGTACTCTATATGATGTTCTTCTAATATGTTTTTAATTGTCTTGTTATCCATTGTTTTTACCTCCGGCCCGGATTGTATCGGCTCCGGGCGGGCCGTGTGCTGGTTTATCCTATTACATGAAAACCTTTTTCAAGTTCCGGCATATTGCGGGTGTTTATCGGAAGGATCATATAAAAAGTGTTGTCATTTGCAAATACTACCGGGCTTTTGTGGTCTGTGAATTTATATTCATTGGCGCCGGTTGCTATTACGGCATTTAATAAATAGTTTGCGTTGATCGTTACGCCGTAGCCGGTGGAATATACAACTTTTGCGTTACGCTTGCCGGCCTTCGCTGCCTTTATGCCTTCCCGGATTTCTTTTGCGCTCATGTTAAGATATGCGGCGTTAGTTGTCTTTATATCGTAGTTAAAACGCTTAAAAAAATCGGCTTCGTATGCTTCCAGTTCCGGCGCTTCGATTGCTTCCGTTGTTTTCATGAGCTGGTGTCCTTCGGTCGCGTATGTTATGCCTTCATAGCTTCCGGATTTATAGGCCGTGAATTTTTCCTTTGCGGCGTTCTTTACTATCTGATCATATGCTTTTTGTGTATCGCTTTTTGCTGCCTTCTTAGCTTCCGGCTGCTTCTCCGGCTCCGGGCCCTTTACGGGCTCCGGCTCCGGCTGTGCTTCCGTCTTAACTTCCGGCGCTGCTTCCTTTGCGGGATCTCCGGCGCGTTCTACTTGTGAAGTCTTAAAGAATGACGCCTTTTTCATGTAGTAGTAGCCGCTTTTCATCAGGCCTTCCGGCTGCTCCGCTTCCTCCGCTGCTGCTTCACCTTTTTTGCCGGTTGTATAATTCCAAATAGTGAAACTTGCTATTGCTTTTTCGCCCTTCTTTACATAGAAGCCTAATGCCTTCCAGGTTGCGAAAGTGTGGATCGGTTCGGGCTCGTTCACTATTTCGGTTATATTCTCGCCGTTTTTCTCGTATGTGATTTTGATTTTGCGGCCGGTGCTGCCGATTTTGCCTTCCTTCATAAGATCCAGTGACTCATTAAAGATGATCTGTGCGTTTGACTGTGACATTGTTTTTTTACCTCCGTTAATTAAAAGTTGTTTGTTGTTTGTTATCCCTTCCGGGAAAACCCGCCGCCGGTATCGGGCCGGTTGTGATCCGCTCCGGCGGGATAGTATTAAATATTTGAATAAATCGCTTGCAAGTTCATGTGTCTTAATACTCGGCGGGCGCCGCGCCACATTTGCAAGTATTCGATCCGGGTTTCTTCCGGAAGCGTGGGATCATCGGCGGCAGCTTCCAAACCTTCTATATATTCACGCCCGGCTGCCTGCTGTGATAATGTGATCGAAAGCTCTTTATTTACTATTTTTTCAAGCTCTTTTATTGCAAGCGCTACTGTTGTGGCCTGATCTTCTGTGTAATAACCGGATTTAAGTTTCCTTGAAAGATACTCAACTTCTTTAATCAATTCATTCATGTTTTTTTAACCTCCGTTTTTGTGGTCCGCTTTTCTAACTGGCGCCGTAGCTTTTTGTGTTTCCTTATCCAGCGCCCGCCGGAATTGTGGCGGCTTGTTTGTTGTTTGTGATTACATCATATGCCGATAGCGGGATAAAGTCAACATGGCAAGATCACCAAAAGATCAGGACTTGTTTTGTGCAATATGCTGATAGCGGGATAGTTTCTCCTATACAATGCGAAAAAATCAGGCAGCAGGCGCTGCCGCGTTGATCTTTTAAGTAAGTAAATAAATAATGAGTAACTATTTACTCACAATATGGAGTATGATCCTTGAAAAATAGGTATTTACAGCTACAATATATTGTGCTATTATGTTAACATAGGGATATTATAAAGTTATTTATTAAAAGTCTGGTGTAAATATCAGGCTTTTATTATTTCCGGAAGGATAAAAACAAGTATGTCAAGTACAGATCATCAAATAGAAAATAGCATATCAATAGAAAACTATAACGGTGATCCGGTTATAGATTCTAATAATTGTTGCTATGATCCTATAACCGATACAACTATATATAATTGTGTTATGTCTGATGATCATACTTTTATATCAGGGTTTACTGATACTGGTACAAAAGCAAGGTATATCTATAAAAAGTCTAAATGGTATTACGGTAAAGATATAAGAGAGACTAATTTAATCAATCTAAGAGAGCGAAACAGAGAAGAACGATTAGAGATAATAGCAAAAGCTAACGAGAAAAGAAAAGAAAACAACGAGAAGAAAAGAAACTTTAACGAGTTAGCAAAGGCTATGTTAGAGCAAGTAGCTTCTGACAAGATGATCAATAACAGTATAGATGATCCTTCTATGTTGATAGATAAAAGCTATGGATCGTTAATACTGGCAGCTATGATTCAGGGGGCCGCGAACGGCAGTTTCAAGTGTGCCGAGTTCATCCGAGACACGGCCGGATATAAACCTAAGAATGAAGTAGAGCTAAGCGCCGACATAATGACGGATCAGGACCGGAGCTTATTAGATAAAGTATCACATAGACTAACAGGATAATATCTCGCGGAGAAATGTGCATTTATCGGATAGTTCATTGTAGTACAATTTGTTACTACCACAATATGTTGTAGTTTGTAGATGGATCTATCATTCTTTGATGGAATCTATCATGACTACCACAACATATAGTAGTGATATCTATCCTGAATGTTTATTGCTATGTATTCTGAGTTATTGATCCCCACTACTCTATCCGGAGATACCCCCTACCCCCTGCCCCCAGAGCCAAAAGCGGAGAGCGCGGGAAAAGGAACTTTAATGCCCGTCAGAAAATTTTATAAAATTTCACTGGGGCCGAGGTACACAGTATGTCAGACAATATATATAACAAGCTAAAGAACAGGTCAAAGGAGACAGGGTTAAGACCTGACTATGACGGAACGGTAGACAAGCACAGACGGCCTGTTGGAATAGATGCAGAACAGCAGCAGGCGAGAGCGGAAGTGTATGCAACGCCTAAGCCTACTGTAGATAATATACGGAGCATGCTTAATTCCATGAGTGCAGACACGCAGCGGGATTTAGCACAGCGAGAAGCAGAAGGCAATCCGAATTTCATCACGCAGCCTGATCTACTGTATGGGTACGGGCAGGCACCTATGGACTTCTTTTCAGAATACGAAACACCGAAAGACAGGCCACAAGGTTACAGAACGGTGTATGACTACTTCGAAGAAGAAGGGCTTGACGATTATTTGAATAATTATGCTGCGCCGTTATCTCCGGCACAACAAAACGGAATGGCAAGACAGATTCAGTTAGCACAGAACCGGAATGACTACACAAGAGCGCAGAACTTAGCAGATGTGGCGGAACAAATGCGGAATGAGCAGTTATACGGAGAAACACTTGCTTCTCTACTGGAACAGACTCCGCAAGGGCAGTCATTACTCGGCAGGTTTGGCTTTAACAAGCCGAGAGCGAGGCAGCGCCATATTACCGGCGAGGGCCGCTGGTAATCTGTAAAGAAATAAGACAGCTACGGTAATCCTTTCCATACACTTTTCCTTAAAGGAAGCGTTGCATTTCATAAATCGTGACAACCTCCAACAATACACGGCGCACAGAGACAACAATACCCCCTATCTAATAGTCTTTAATGTAGCGCTTCCTAAAGGAACAAAAACAAAGAATGGCTGACATTCAATATGTTCGTGAAAAAGAAATTGAATATTGCAGAGGAAATATCGAGTATTTCATAGATGAATACGGACATATCGAGGATAAGGATGCTGAGGAATTGATACAGCCTTTTAGGATGTGGAAGGAACAGCGGGAAGCGTTAAAATCCATCATGGACCACCGCTGGAATGTAATCCTTAAAGCGAGGCAGTTAGGCTTTTCGTGGTTAGTGATGCACATAGCTGCACACACATTGATAAGCCCCGGCAAGACAGTGATCGGTCTGTCAAGAACAGAAGAAGAAGCAAAAGAGCTTGTACGCAGGCTCCGAGTTATCTTTACATATATGCCGGAGTTAGTCGGAGATAAGGACTATCTTCCTGTTAATTGGAAGGGTGCAATCTTTGAAGGAACGGCGCTTACGCTAAAGGTTAAGTTCCCCAACGGACAGGAAAGCAAGTTTCAGGCATTTCCGAGCAGCCCCGGTGTAGGACGTTCATTCACAGCTAACTTGATCATTTTTGATGAATGGGCTTTCCAGCAGTTTGCTCATGAGATATGGCAAGGCGGATTTCCTACCATAAACAGACCGGGCGGCGGCAAAGTCATAGGTTTGTCTACCATAGAGCGTGGTTCACTCT
>Ga0310690_10011233_pt1 | contig 11068 bp, 13 predicted proteins | sample AusTroGonzalo_MG_2_FD_207661 | JGI IMG/M metagenome (GOLD analysis project Ga0310690, IMG submission 207661) | Bovine rumen microbial communities from tropical cattle in Woodstock, Queensland, Australia - Gonzalo_04 (v2) (version 2) | ecosystem: Host-associated > Mammals > Digestive system >...
GTACCCGAGCGAGCCCCCCGCCCGGCGAATTGCTGTCCTAGCTAAGCGCGTATCGAATTGATCAGAGATTCCCTTGATAACTTAGGGAACTTTCTTTAGAATTTTTCTCAAGTTTGTTCCCTAAATTCCATTTCCCATGGTCGATCAACACTCTCAAATTCATGAGCTTCTGCAGCAGAGGGCGGACTTCCAGGCACGACTCAACCTGATCCCATACGAGGGTACTCCTGAGGTTAAAGAGATCAGTGGCAAAAAGTACCTCTATACCCGCAAGCGCATAGGAAGCCGGCTCAGTTCCACCTACGTCGGTGAATACTCAGAAGATCTTCATCAATTGCTTCTGAAGAATACCCGAGAAGCAAGGGCTCTCCGAAAGGAAATCCGTGCGCTAGACAGAGAACTGGCAAAACTCGGGTACGCCGATGCCGAACTCTCTGCCAGGGTTCAAATGAACCTTGATTTCGCGAGAGCAAATCTAAAAGCCAATATTTATGACCAAGCGGTATTGGAAGGTGTAGCAACAACATTTCCACAAACAGCAGAAATTTTGGAAAACGGCATCATCACCGGCGTATCAGCCTCTGATGTCCAGAAAATACTGAATCTCAAACATGCATGGGAATTTGTGTTGGACAAGGATGTGATCAGCTATCCGACCAATTATTCGATTCTCTGTCATATCGCAAAACTGGTTAACGAAGGTTTTTACTACGATGGGGGGCGCATCCGAGGAGTCCCTGTCACCATTGGAGGAACAACTTACGTACCGCCATTGCCAATTGAGACCGTTGTCAAAGAGCGAATTGCAGCGATACTCACCGAACAGACCACAGTAGAAGATAAGGCCATCAACCTTTGTCTTTATTGCATGAAAGCACAGATCTTCAATGACGGCAACAAAAGAGCTGCCGTTATCTTTGCCAACCACTTCCTGATTTCACAGGGCGGAGGCATGATCATCATTCCAGAAAAAGAGGTTCCGGAATTCAAGCGGCTTCTCGTGGCGTATTACGAAGGCAGGGACAGCGGTGAAATTGTCTTGTTTCTCAAGGGGAAGTGCTTGAAGCGTTTCTAATGGGTATACGCCTCGCACACAGACGCTCATTGACCTCTTTGAGGTTACGTCCGAAGAAATGACGCATCTGACAACGATCATTGATGATGATGTGCGCAGAACACGACATGCAACGGCTCAAATGAAGTTGCGTCGAACAGCTGGAGCGGTGCCTCGTCAAGAGTACGAGGCACATGCTGCGGCCAGAAAGGAGAGGGCGAAGGCTCTTCGAGAGCAGGGCATGAGTGTTCGAGCGATTGCTGAAGAGATGGGAGTGTCTAAGAGCCAAATTCACCGCTATCTGTAGGTGTCCCATGTCCGTGATGTTTACTATTGGCGAAGCCTATACCTTCGGCAGCTTGCTGCCGACACTTTTTGATCCTTGTAGCAAGATCTTTCTTGCGGGTAGCGGCAAGGCCGTCAGGCCGCGCAGTCGCCGTTAGGCGACGGAGTAGGAGGGGGGTTCGGGGGGAGGCTGGGTTTGTCCTTCGACGGCTTCTGAGGGCCTCTATACGCATTTGAGCGGCCTGGCCGTCAGGCGGAATGCAACGGAGTGCAAAGAAGAAAGAATCGTGTTTTTTGGGCTTGTTGGTTGTATCATTCATTTTGCGCAAAATTGCGCAAAATTGCGCAAAATGGTTTAGGAAGGTTTATACGGTCATGGCAACAGCAATCAATGTCAGCGTTGACAAAGAGTTAAAACAGGAAGTAGCAGAGGTCTACGAGCGTCTTGGCCTTACTGTCCAGGATGCGATCCGTATCTTTTTGCGTCGTTCGGTCAAAGTTGGTGGCCTGCCTTTTCCCATGAGCGGGCAAATGGTCGAGGCTGACGAGGAAGTACGGAAGTTTTTGGCAACGGGCGAGGGGTTGGAGGTTTATAAAACACCGGAAGAAGCTTTTGAGGCACTTGATCGGCTTTGATCTGGGGGAATCACATGTCGAACGCCCCTCGGAAAATCGTTTTTACCAAAACCTTTAAAAAGGCCTACAAGCGTTGCAAGGATTCTGGACGCTACAACCTTGAGAAGGTCAAGACAGTGTTGGCTTGGCTAGCCAACAGGCAGCCTTTGCCGGCTTCATTTCGAGACCACGCTCTGATTGGTGATTGGCGCGGGTATCGCGAATGTCATCTCGGCGGTGACTTTTTGTTGATTTATCGCATCGAGAATGACGTGATCGTCATCGCCGCAATGTTGGGCAGTCATAACGACTGCTTCTCATAATATGTCGCGAGCGCGTTTTTCTGATACGACTGTCGAGGCAGCTCGTTCGATGCCGTTGCTTCTTGCTGTTCAGAAGCTTGGCTTTAGTTGCGTGGAAGAGGACTTTAAGCCTCGTGTCCATATGGGCTCAAGGCTCTTCACTGTTTCGGACGGGGACAGTTTGACGTTGTTGCTGATCACCGGTGTTCGCTGGTACGACATGAACTCCAAAAAGGGCGGCGGCGGCGCGATTGACCTTGCCATGCATCTAAGAAAGGTGAGCTTTCGTCAGGCTGTGAAGTTGCTTTTGGCCAAAGACGAAACAACGCATTAAATTCTGTTCGTCTGTTTGGTTTGTTTGTTTGTCTGTTTCGTGCGCAACGTTTCGCGATATTCGTCTATACCCGAGCGAAATCGGTGAATAACGTCGTTGCCGCTCAATCCTTCCTCTCCGGCAATGTCGTCGCGTAACTTTCTCCATGCGTGATCATAGGAGAGAGCTTGCAGGCGCTGTTGCGCCGTGCGTTGATTGGTAGCGGCGAGTTTTCTGCGCAGTTCCGCACATTCTTCTCGATGGCTCTTTTGGGCTGCCAGAAGCTTCTCAATGATTCCGAAAGCGATCACCAAAAGCGTGCCGAGGACAGCAATAATCGTGAAAAACGGCCAGTTGATCGGTCTTGTTTCAGTCGTTGAGAAGAGGCAAAAGAGGGCCCAGATCACCAAAAAAATCGCCCATCCGGATGCCACGCTCACCAGACGAATGTAGCGTCCGGCAATCGCTCCAAATTCCAAGGTTTTGATTTTTCCTGAATCCATCAGAGCATTGCCGAGAACGATGAATGCCGACACAACCAAGAGGACAGAAAAGAGGACGTCCATCATCACCAAATTTTTGGCAAGAACAAAGGTGGCTTCGGCAACTGCGGTCGTGGCGATAAGGCAGCCGAGAAGAAAAAGCTCCGGCTTGCGGATGGGATTTTTTGGGGTACAGACCATAGGGGACGGCTTCTGAAGGCTAAAAGAGCGATGGATCCAAACTCATCGGCGAGACAACACGGATGGGACACTCCGGATATGCAGACCGAAATTCGGTGCCGCCGTTGTCCTTTCGCCGGGGATTGAGTTTGCACTCGAAGGCCTGCATATCGTGATCCCGAACTTCAACGAAGTCGATCTCTCGGCTGTACTCGCTTTCCTGCCCGTGGGGTTGCTCCCCGACATTGCCAAGAGTCTCCATGAAACCGTGCCCTTTACCGGACTTATTTTGACAGTTTACGCGTTTGTGGTGGCTGTCATGTCGCTGCCGCTCACAATCGTTACGGCTCGATTTGAACGGCGCAAATTGCTGTTGGTTTTGCTCTTTGTCTTTTCGCTTTGTCACTTCGTGGTACCCAGGGTCGAGAGCTTTGAAACGCTTTTTGCCGCCCGTGTCGGCGTGGCGCTCACGCACTCGATCTTCTGGTCGATCATGACGCCGCTTGCCGCCCGTGTGGCTCCGCACGGCAAGCGAGCTGTTGGGTTGGCCGCCGTGATGGGCGGCACGATTGTGGCGACAGTGTTGGGCGTTCCGATCGGTACCAATCTCGGACACCTCTTTGGCTGGCATATGTCGTTTTTCATCATCGGCATCGGCTCAGCCTTGGTGTTCGTGGTGATTTTCTTCGTGCTGCCGGTTTGTGAAGCCACACACGCAGGGTCGTTAAAGAGTCTGCCTGTGATCTTGAAGCGCCCGGGTCTGCAGCAGCTCTATCTCCTGACGGTGGTGACGGTACTTGGGCAATTTACGGCCTATTCGTACCTCAACCCGATTTTGGCGACTGCGGGCGGTTTGGACGAAGGCATGATCGTCACGATGCTTTTTGTCTTCGGCATTGCCGGCATTGTAGGAACGGTTGTTGCCTCTAAAACGGTGGACAGGCACTGTGAGACGACGCTTCTGGGCGCCATGGTGATTGTCTGCGCATCGTTGGCTTTGCTTGCCGTGAGCGCCGCCAATACGGTGAGCCTGACGGTGTTGATCGTTTGCTGGGGCGCTGCGATGACGGCCGTTTGTTTGGCGTTTCAGACGGTGTTGCTCACGGTCGCTCCCGATGCGGCTGACGTGGCTGCATCTCTATATTCGGGTATTTTCAATGTCGGCATTGGAGGAGGTGCTTTCATCGGCAGTCGTGTTTCCGAAGCGGCGGGATTCATGCCGGTAGCCTATGTCGGAGCTGGTATCGTGGCATTGTCGTTGTTGAGTCTAGCGGTGGTTCGTCTGAAAACCGGAAAATGGCTACTGGGAGAACAAACGGTTCGCAAGGTTGGCGAACCGGTGCATGAGTCGAAATAGTAATTTGTGTTCTAATCTTGGAGCAGTGAGCACAAAAAACGGAGGCAGGAAAATGGACACCTTCCAGGGGGATTTGATTTTTAATCAGGTATTTGACCTTGACATTCGAATGTTCCTGCTTCTGTACGAAACCAGAAGTTTTTCCAAAACGGCTCAAATTGTTGGTTGCAATCAACCGGCGGTCTCCAAGCGTATTTCGAAGTTGGAAGAGTCACTGGGAATAACGTTGTTTGACCGCAGTCAGCGTCCGATTCGTCCGACTTCTTCTGCCCGCATTTTGTACTCTGAAATGAAGACTCATGCGGGAAAAATTTCAGACACCATCGCTCGACTTCGTGTGCAGTATTACGTCAAACCGGTACTCAAATTCGGAAGTATTGAAACAATGTCGGTTGATCTGGCACCCGAAATGATTACTCGGCTGGCACCGCATTTTTCACAAATCACGCACGTAACGCTCACGTCCAATGAACTGGTGAGGCAGTTATTGGAACATAAGCTGGACATCATTATCTCAAGCGACCCATTTAACGAGATCGGTGAACTGCACCGGCGATTTCTCTTTCAAGAACCCAGCATTCTGATGATGAGTCGGGAACTTGCACAAAGTCGATCAAGTTGGAGTTGGCAGGACTTGCAAACTTGCGGCAAACCATTTTTGCACTGGTATCTTGCCAGCGGCGGCGGACGGTTAAATGAGAGATACCTTTCGGCTAACTACCTCAATCTCCCGAACTACATAGAAGTTGATTCCAACACCGTCATGGCTTCACTCGTCAAAAACAATGTCGGTTGGACGATTTGTCGCGCTTCGACGTTCATGCAGCTCAAAGAGCTTGTCAAGGGAATCATTGCTTTGCCTATGCCGGAGCCGGTACTCATTCGGCGGATTTATATGATTTGCCGACAGAGCGAAGATAAGAAAACGGTTGATCTCTGCCATGAAGCTGCCAGTGTCGTTATCCGCGACAACATTGCGCCACAGCTTAGGGCTATTACCCCATGGGCGCTTGCACTTTTCTCTTTTTCCGATGAAAACACAGCTGCTAGTTAAGGGGGAGTGGTAACTAATAGCGCTGTTTTATTCCATAAAGGAATAGTTAGATTTCTCTCCGAAAGCAGTTGATAGAGAAAAATCTCTTTTAACTTCAAGATGAGTCGCGAGGGTTGTTCAGTGACTTTTAGTTGGTGAACTATTCTACATACCGACTCAAAGGAGAGAAACTATGATTTGGTTGGAATCTCTGATAATTCTGGCCTGCATCATGATTGGCGCGCGCAAAAACGGCGTTGCCATGGGTTTTGCCGGTGGTGTGGGCTTGTGCTTGCTTGTTTTTATTTTCGGATTACGACCGAGTTCGCCTCCGGTCAATGTGCTGCTCATTATCACGGCTGTTTCCGCTATGGCGGCTACGTTGCAGTGTGCAGGCGGTCTTGATCTTTTGGTCGCTGTAGCCGAAAAAATTCTTCGCAGTCACCCGGATCGCATCACGATCATGGCGCCGATTGTGACTTTCGTTTTTACGATGTTTACGGGAACCAGCTATGTGGCAATGGCTGTGTATCCGGTGATTTCGGAAGTTGCTCTTGAAGCGAACATTCGTGTGGAACGACCGATGTCAATCGCAATGGTTGCAAGCCAGCACGGTATTTCTGCCTCTCCTGTTTCAGCTTCGACAGCTGCTTTGCTGGGGGTTCTGGCTGTTCATGGCGTCACACTTGGGCAGATTATGGCCGTTGCTATTCCCGCCATTTTTGTTGGATGCATGTTGGGTGCTCTGAGTGTGTACCGTCGCGGTTGTGAATTGGCTGACGATCCGGAATTTCAGCGTCGTTTGGCCAGCGGAGAATTAACGCACGAGGCCAATCGTCCGGCTTACGTTCCCACTCGAGAAGCCAAACTTTCCGTGACGATTTTTGGCATTGCCGTATTTCTGATTGTATTGCTCGGTAGCTTTAAGAGCCTTATGCCGAGTTGGCAGGTCAATGGGAAATTGGTCACGCTATCAATTCCGCATGCCATCGAAATGATCGCTTTCGCGGCGTCGTTCATCATGGTTGTCACCTGCAATGTTGCTCCTGGCAAGATCGCCAAGTCCGGCGTCTTTACCGCTGGCATGACGGGCGTGATTGCAATTTTCGGCATTGCTTGGATGACCGATACGTTCTTCTTGGCTCACAAGGCTGAGTTCATTGCGATGCTCGGGTCGACCGTACAGGCGTATCCGTGGTTGTTCGGCCTTGTTCTGTTTGGCATGAGTGCTTTGCTGCTTAGCCAGGGAGCGACCACTTCTTCGTTAATGCCGATTGGTGCTTCACTCGGTTTGCCCGTGAGTGCTCTGGTTGCGATGGCGCCTGCGGTAAATGGCCTGTTCTTCTTCCCTGCCACGGGCTCTGCGATTAGCGCACTGACGTTTGATCGATCCGGTACGACTCGTATCGGCAAATGGGTACTCAATCACAGCTATCAGCGTCCCGGTTTTGTGACCTGTATTAGTTCTGTGGTTATCAGTTTCGTACTTGTTTCCGTCGTTTTCTAAATGAGGAGTAGTCCATCATGAGAATGGAAAAAGATTCCTTAGGCGAATTGCCAGTTCCCGACAATGCTTACTACGGTATTCAAACCGTACGGTGTGCGTCTAATTACGATGTGACCGATCACACTTTCAATGAATTGCCGCACGTGATTCGTGCCATGGCAGAAATCAAGAAAGCTTGTGCCGTTACCAACAAGGAAATCGGAGCCTTGGATTCGGATAAAGCTGATGCCATTGCACAGGCCTGTGACGAAGTCATTGCGGGGAAGTTCCCGGATCAGTTCCCGGTCAATGTTTGGCGCAGCCATGGTACGGGTGTCAATATGAACATCAATGAGGTGCTTGCCAACCGAGCCAATGAGATCCTGACGGGACACAAAGGCTACGATGCGGTTCACCCCAATACGCATGTCAATATGTGTCAATCTTCCAACGATACATATCCGACCTGTGAGGCGATTGTGCTCTATCGCATGATCGGTTCGACGCTCGAAGCAGTGAAATACATGGAGGAAGCGCTCGCAGCAAAAGCTCTTCAGTTCAAGGACGATGTTCGACTTGGTCGCACGTGTATGCAGGATGCCGTACCAATGACTTTTGGTCAGGTGTTTGGTGGATGGCACTGCATGATGCGGCGAAATCGCTTGCGTCTGGAAAAGTTGCGTCCTGAATATCAAGAGGCAGTGCTAGGTGCAACGGTATTGGGAACGGGCATGGGTGAATTGCCGGGGTACAACGAACTTGTCTATAAGAATCTTTCCAAGATCGTGGGATTCGAAATGCACCAAGCCAAGATGGATGGTGAGGTGATTGAGGATAGCGCCCTTTTTGATGGCTCCGCCAACAACGATGGCCTGATGTTCCTTTTGAGTGTTCTCAAAGCAATTGCTTGTGCAGGCGGGCGAATTGGGAACGACTTGTATGTTTTCAGCTCGGGACCGCGAACCGGCATCGGTGAATTTATCCTTCCGTCAATTGCTCCGGGCAGTTCCATCATGCCGGGCAAGCTCAACCCCTATATGCCAGAACTCCTGCTGCAAATCATGCAGCAAGTGATCAGTCATGAACATGTTGCGACGCTGACGATCAACGAATCTGATTTGGATTTGTGTTCGAGTACCTGTGCGAGTTTTATGGGAGCTATGGAATCACTTGAACTGATCGAAAAAGGATTCCGACTGTTTACCGATCTTTGCCTGAAGGGAATCGATATCAATCGCGACCGGGCACGACGCAATGCAGAGATGTCAACTTCCAATGCCACGATGGTGAGTGCTTTGTACGGTTATCCGGTAGGAACGCGTATCGCTCATCTGGCGTACAACGAAGGAATTTCGTGCAAGGAAGCAGCTTTGCGCGAAGGGTTGATTGATCCGGAAGTTGCTGAAGAACTTTTTGATGTGAACAAACTTGCCAACCGTAAAGCAACGACTGAAATGTTCCGCAAATTTGGCAATTTACGCAAAGTTCACTGATTCGGAGAGAGACAAATGAGTATGAGAATTGAGCATGACGGTTTGGGTGAACTTGAGCTCCCCGAAAATGCTTACTACGGCATTGTGAGTGAACGGAATCGACGAGCTTTTGACGTAGGACCTCTGACGCTGGATAACTATCCCAGTTATATCCGAGCCGTGGCGCTTTGCAAAATTGCATGTGCACGGGCCAATGTCGAAATCGGGGCGTTGGATTCTGAGAAGGCCAAGTACATTGAAATGGCTGCGCGAGAAGTTGCCGACGGCAAATTTAAAGGAGAGTTTGTCGTCAACATCTATCGCGGTTCAGGCACACCTACGAATATGATTGTCAACGAGGTGGTGGCACACCGAGCGAACGAACTAATGGTTGGTTCGAAAACTGGCCCCATTCATCCCAATACGCACGTAAACATGTGCCAGTCGACAAATGATCTGATTCCGACAGCTAAGGAAATGGTGGTGTATGACGAGCTCGGTAAGGTCATCGAAGCGGCCGGTTATTTTGCGGAAGCTTTCGAAAAAAAAGCCGAGGAGTTTGCTGATGTCATCAAGATGGGGCGCACGTGTCTGCAGGATGCGGTGCCTTTAACGCTCGGACAGGAATTCGGTGCCTATGGGCATGCGGCTCGACGTCTGGAAAAACGGCTCAAAATCGAGCGTGAACACTGGAACAAGTCTTGTCTAGGTGGGACGGCTGTTGGCACAGGGATGAGTTGTCTGCCGGGGTTCCGTGCGGTGATTGCAGAGAAGCTGACGGAAGTTTGCGGACGTCCCATCGAAACGGAAGAGGACTTGTTCGATGGCATGATGGCGACCGACGGCCTTGTGATTGCGCATGCACATGTTCAGGCTCTGGCTACTCTTGTTTGGAAGGCGGCTAGGGATATTCGCTTGCTGGGATCCGGACCTCGTGCGGGGTTTGGTGAGATCAATCTGCCGGCTGTTGCTCCGGGTAGTTCGATTATGCCGGGCAAGGTGAATCCTGTTATCCCGGAAATGGTTTTCCTGACCACTGATCGCGTGAGTGCAAACCATACCGGCCTTGTAATGGGGGTTCTTTCCGGCTGGCTTGAACTTGGTACAAGTTCTGGTATTCCGGTAAAAAGCTTTATCGAATCTTGCGATTTGCTCTCGCGTTCCATGAAGGTGTTTGTTGACAAATGCGTATCCGGCATTACGGCCAACCGCGAACATTGTCTGGAAATGACAGAAATGTCGACATCATTGGCAACAATGGTAAGCACTCTCTTTGGCTATGAAGTGGGCACTAAGATCGCGCATGCCGCTATTGATGAAAACATTACCTGCAAAGAGGCGGCACGTCGAAGCGGTCTGTTGCCGGAAGAAGTCGTTGAAGAGCTTTTTGACGTAAAGAACCTTGTCGATCCGGATCGGATGGAAGAACTCTTTAAGAAATATCAGAACTTCCGCAAGGTCTAGTTTCTTCAAAGGGTGAAGAAGCTTCCGGCAGACGTATGAAACGTTTGCCGGAAGCATGGCTTTTCGATGAAGCGAGTTGAAAATCATGCAGATTTCAATGGCAGGGATTCGAGGCCCATTGCTTGTCCTGACTGGTGCCTTGTGCTTTTCTACGAGCGGTTTTTTGCAAGCTTTAGCGCCGGAGGGAGCGACACCGTATGTCGTTGCTGGGTGCCGCATGCTTTTGGGGGCGTTCTCGCTCTATTTGTTTCTTAAATGGCGTCGAGTAGGAATCTCATTTAGGGGATGGTCTTGGCGCTATATCTTGATTTATGCCTTAGCTTTATGGCTTTATCAAATCAGTTTTTTTAACTCTGTTCTGCTCGTTGGCGTTGCTGTGGGGACTGTGGTTTCTATTGGAGTAACGCCATTTTTTTGCGGCATTATTTACGCGCTTCAAGAGAAAAAACTGCCTGGGAAAGCTTGGGTGGTTTCTACTGTTATAGCCGTCATCGGTTTGGTGCTGGTCAATTCGATGGAGAGTGCTAACTTTGAAGTTGAAGATGTTCTGCTACCGATATTGGCGGGAGCCTGTTATTCCGTTGAGATCTCCGTGTCCAAACATCTGACAGAGAAACACTCAGCAGAAGAAGCAATGATGATCATAACTGGCATAGCAGGGGTCGGGTTGTTGCCATTTTTTGCCTTCTTTCCCGTGCAATGGGTGTTTACGTTACACGGTCTTGCCATTGCTATAGCCCTCGGAGTTATGACTTGTGCGCTGGCTTTCACGTTTACGGTGGAGGGGTTAAAAACAACAAGTGCCCCAGTCGGGGCTACCCTCGCGTTGGCTGAACCGCTTGGCGCTGCTTTATTGGGAATTTTGGCGTTAAATGAGCCAGCGACCTGCAAGACAATTTTGGGGATTGGACTGATGCTTACGTCGGTATTTGTTTTGGTTATTGACCAGATGAAAAGCGACAGCAAAATCTGTATTGCGCCCCTTGATTCAGGTCAGTCAGTTACACCAAATTAGTAAAAGTCGA
>Ga0310690_10011234_pt1 | contig 11067 bp, 12 predicted proteins | sample AusTroGonzalo_MG_2_FD_207661 | JGI IMG/M metagenome (GOLD analysis project Ga0310690, IMG submission 207661) | Bovine rumen microbial communities from tropical cattle in Woodstock, Queensland, Australia - Gonzalo_04 (v2) (version 2) | ecosystem: Host-associated > Mammals > Digestive system >...
AACAACAAAAAAATTTTTGACTTATGAAACCGAACATACAATTATTGACCGCTGCCGTCCTCTCCCTCGGAGGCCTCATCCTTCTCTTCTGTGGCGTCTTCATTGACCCACAAGGCGAAATCCATGCCTCCCTCCTCGTTGCCTTCGGCGAGACCTGCACCTTCGCCGGCGCCCTGTTTGGCATCGATTACGTGTATAAACACAAATAGGTGTCCCTTTTGGGCGCATATTTGCGCCCAGAGACAGCATTGATAATCACTTTGTTAATTGCGTCGGAATTGAATTCCGACATCAGAAATAGCTTATTTGTGAACAATAATATTTTTGACAGATTATGATCACAGTAACTCTCCAACGAAATCGCCCAAGCGGCAAAGCGGTTCAAGGCCGGATGAGCATCCCCTTTGACGAAGACCACACCCTCACAATACCAACCCTCGAGAACGCAGATTTCCTCATACCTGCCGGCATCTATCCGCTCACGAAAACATACTCGCCTAAGTTCCGGAAGATGTTACCGCTCCTCGAAGAAGTGCCCGACCGACAAGGCATCCGCATCCACGGTGGCACACGACCCGAACACTCTACCGGATGCATTCTCGTCAACCCGCTCGATATGCCCAATATCAACCTCTTTATCGACAAAACCACTTTCGCCGACCACGACGAACTACAGATAGAAATTACGAATTAAAAATTACGAATTATGAAAGCGGAATCGGAAGAAAAAGACTGGACCAAAGTCCTCTTTGAAATCATCATCAAGATTCTCACGTTAGGCATGTACCACGTGGAGAAACATCGCAAAGAGGTAAAATGAGCCCCTCTTAAAAGAAAGCTCAACCATCTACTTATTCACCTTTAAACACTCACAAAAATGGCAAAAGGTAAAGTGGTAGCGCTCTATGAAACCCTTTCCGGAGCACTTACCAAAATCAACAAAAAGTCGCAACACGTTGAGGACCAGCGTATGATCCTGGCTACGCACCGCGTGGCAGAGACGACCAGCAAAGGTTGTAACCGCGTGTACATCCGTACCGTGGAGAACATCACCCGCAAAACGCCGTTCTCCAACGACGAACGCGCAGCGCAAGGTCGTTTCGGCGTCGTAGCGGCAGCGGTAGCAGCGCGTGCCAAGGACCTGAGCAAGGTCACCACTGACCAGCAGAACTTCCTCGCGCAGAAAGACCTGCCGAACGGCAAAAAGACCATGAAGAGCTACTTGTGGAGCTTGGAATTGGCGGCTTACGATGAGGAGCATTCGTAATGTACGAAGGAACGATGTACGATGTACGAAAGATGTACAAAGGGACTAAGTACAAAGGAAAAAAGCGCCCAAAAAGCGCTTTTTTCTCTTTTTATTTGCACAGGTGAGATTTTTTTTGTACCTTTGCAGCCGCAAAGGTGAAAGTAGCATTTACGACCATATTACCCAAAGAGGGATTCCGCCGCCTTTTGGCTAACGGTTATCGGTTATCGGTAATCGGTGAGGGGGATTGTTCCGATGCCGAGATTCTGGTGAGTACGTTCGATTATCGCGTGCCGAGAGAGATGATTGAATCCATGCCGGCTTTGCGAATGATTGCTAATTTCGGGGCAGGATACAATAACATCGATTTAGACGCTTGCCGCGAACGAGGCATCCGCGTAACCAACACGCCTCAGCCGGTGATCGAACCGACCGCTGAATTGGCCTTCGCACTGATGATAGACGTCGCACGCCGCGTTGCAGAGTTTGACCGAACGCTTAGAGCCGGACAAGCCGCTTTCGGCGTAATGAGCAACCTCAGCCATTCGCTCTACGGCAAAACCTTAGGCATCATCGGTATGGGGCGCATCGGACAAGCTTTGGCACGCAGAGCCAAAGCGTCAGGAATGCGGATTATGTATTACAACCGTAACCGCTTGCCGGAACAGACAGAGCAACTATACAACGCCCAATACGTGGATTTTCAGACCTTGCTGCAGGATAGCGATTTTGTGAGTCTGAACCTTCCCTACACGCCCGAAGTGCATCATATCATCGGTAAGCCGGAGTTGGGTATGATGAAACGCAGCGCGTACCTCATTAACACCGCACGCGGCGCACACGTGGATGAAGCGGCATTGGTGGAAGCGCTCAAAAGCGGTATCATCGCCGGCGCTGCACTAGACGTGTATGAGTTCGAACCGACGATCTCATCGGAACTATTGAACCTGCCGAATGTCGTTCTCTCGCCCCACACCGGTACCGGTACATGGGAAGGGCGCATCGCTATGTGCGAGAACGTTTGCGATAATATCATCGCCTTCACCAATAATGAAATAGACAAAATGAATATAGTATTATGAAAAAGATTTTTATTTTAGCCGTAAGTGCCATGCTGATGGTCAGTTGCGGAATGATGAAAAACGCCGGTGATAGTTCGCAGGCCAGTCAACCAACCCTGAAAACGCAGTCACAAAGTCAACAAGAGGCAGCCGATAAGCAGGCAACCGCTTTTTCTTCCGGTCAAGGCGCCGGCAACGCTTTACTAAGCCTCTACACCCAGTACAAAGCCGACGGGCGGTACGATTACACCAATATCCAAAACCTGATGAACACCATGTCGCTGGTAGCTAACTGCGAGGGACTGAAATCGAACTTCAAGGACACGGATTACCTCAAACAGTTCGGTACGGGTTTGATCGCTTCGTCCTTGGGTTTGGTGACGCAAAATAATGTCCAGACCGTTACCAATAGTTTGGTGGATATGGTTAAGAACAGCGAAGCGGTACAGGACGCTGCCAATAAGGCCCAGAACGCTGCCGATAAAACTTCCCAATACGCAAGTGCCATCAGTACGTTATTGGCTACCTTTAGCGCCCAATAATTCGTACATAAATCGTACATCGTACATCGTAAATTCTTTCATTACTATGAATATCGTAGATCGGTTTTTGAAATACGTGTCGTTTCATACGACCAGTGATGAGCACACCAACATGACCCCGTCCACTCCGGGTCAGATGGAATTCGCGCGATACCTCGCGGACGAACTCAAGCGCATCGGTTTGACCGATGTAACGCTCGATAAGAACGGGTATATTATGGCGACGCTGCCTGCCAGTGAGGGGTTAGCGGTTACGGGTGAACGGTTACCGGTGGTCGGCTTCATTGCGCATATGGACACGGCGCCGGATGCCAGTGGTAAGAACATACAGCCGCGTATCATCAAATCCTACGACGGCAAGGATTTCGAACTGAGCGAAGGAATCGTTTTTGAGACCGCTAAGTATCCTGAGATTCTCCATTACGTAGGCCAAGACATCATCGTCACCAACGGTAAGACCTTGCTGGGCGCTGATGATAAAGCCGGTATCGCAGAGATCGTTACCGCCATGGAGTACCTCGTTCAACACCCTGAAATCAAACATGGTAAGGTACGTGTCGGTTTCACACCGGATGAGGAAATCGGTCAAGGTGCTGACCATTTTGACGTCCAAGCCTTCGGCGCCGATTGGGCCTATACAATGGATGGCGGAGCAATCGGTGAGTTGGAGTTTGAGAACTTCAACGCCGCAGCCTGCAAGATCCATGTCCACGGTGTGAATGTGCATCCAGGTTCGGCGTACCATAAGATGCAAAACTCAATGCGCATCGCCTACCAATTAGCGGTCATGTTACCGCGCTGGGAAACGCCCGAACACACACAGGATTACGAAGGGTTCTACCACCTGATCGGTATGAACGGTACCGTGGAAGAAACCACCCTCAGTTATATCATCCGCGATCACGACCGCGCACGCTTCGAGAGCCGCAAACGCGAACTGGAACATCTCGTTCGTAAGGTCAACCGTGAGTACGGCGAAGGAACGGCAGAAATAGAGCTACGCGACCAATACTACAACATGCGGGAGAAGATCGAACCCGTCATGCATGTAGTGGACCTCGCCAAAGAGGCCATAACCGCCGTAGGCGTAACCCCGAAAGTGAAACCCATTCGCGGCGGTACCGACGGCGCTCGCTTATCCTTTGAAGGACTACCCTGCCCCAATATCTTTGCCGGCGGCGAGAATTTCCACAGCCGGTTTGAGTACTTACCGATTCCGTCTCTCGAGAAAGCTTGCGAAGTAGTGCTGGAGATCGTGAAAAGAGTGAAATAAATCGTACATCGTAAATCGTTAAATCGTAAATAGCTTTATGTTAAAAACAACACCGTTTACGGACATTCACATTGCGTTAGGCGCAAAGATGGCAGAGTTTGCCGGTTTTAATATGCCGATTCAATACCCCACCGGCATCAATCAGGAACATATGATCGTACGCGAAGGCGTAGGTGTGTTCGATGTAAGCCATATGGGCGAGTTTTGGGTGAAAGGTGAGAAGGCGCTTGATTTTCTGCAATATATTACCACCAACGACCTCTCCACCATCGCTGCCGGCAAAGCACAATACACCTGCATGCCGAACGGCAAAGGCGGTATCGTCGATGACTTGATTATCTACAAGTACTCGACCACCAAATACCTCATGGTAGTCAATGCCGGTAACATCGACAAGGACTGGGAGTGGGTCAATAAGGTGAAAGATGAAAGGATGAAGGATGAAGATATTCGTCTGGAGAATGCGAGTGAGCGGTATGGACAATTGGCTGTACAAGGTCCCAAAGCAACCGAACTGCTGCAACTACTGACAGATGCGGACCTCAAGTCCATCGATTACTATGCTTTCCGCGAATGGAGTTTTGCGGGCGTACCGGGCGTTATCCTCTCCAACACCGGTTACACGGGTGCAGGAGGCTTCGAACTCTATTTCCCTGCCGAGCGCGGTATAGAGATTTGGAATGCGCTCTTCGAAGTAGGCAAACCCTTCGGCCTCGCACCGATTGGTCTCGGCGCACGCGATAGTTTGCGTCTCGAAAAATGGTACTGCCTCTACGGACACGATATAGACGACACCACCTCTCCCCTTGAAGCCGGTTTAGGATGGATCACCAAACTCGATGCAAAAGATTTCATTGACCGTGATTTTCTGCGCCGGCAGAAAGCCGAAGGCGTACGCCGCAAACTCGTCCATTTCGAGTGCATCGAACGTGCTATCCCCCGTAATGGCTACGAGATCTGCGACGAAGCCGGTAACACCATCGGTCATGTCACCTCCGGTATCATGTTGCCTAACACCAAAGTAGGCATCGGCATGGGTTACGTGCAAACCGAGCAGGCGAAAAAGGGTAACCTTATATTTATACGCATACGCGAGAAGCTGCAACCGGCAAAAATAGTATGAATGTAGCGCTTGTTTTGGGTTCGGGTGGTGCGCGAGGACTGGCTCATATAGGCGCCATTGAGGCACTCGAAGAACGAGGTTATACCATCAGCAGTATAGCCGGCTGTTCGATGGGTGCCATCATCGCAGGCATGTACGCCGCCGGGCAACTCAAAGAAGCCAAAGAATGGTTCCTGCAAGTGGACCAACAACTCATCCTTCGGATGATGGATATCAACTTGCTCAGCGGAAACTCGCTCGTCAAAGGAGAACGCATCATCAAAGAATTAGAGAAAGTGGTGCCGGACCGCCCCATCGAAGAACTGAACATCCCTTGCACCATCGTTGCTTCGGATATGATGAATACCGAGGAGGTGATCTTTCGTTCAGGTAGTCTGTTCGAAGCCGTACGAGCGTCGATTAGTATTCCTCTGTTCTTCCAACCGGTTCAGATAGAAAACCGTCTGCTCATTGACGGCGGTATTCTCAATCCTCTTCCGCTGCATGCCATCTCCCGCACCGAAGACGATATACTCGTAGCCATGGATATAAGCGGAAAAGATAGCATGCCCGTGGACCCTATCCCTGAACCGCTTGATGTAGAAGGCACTCTGGCAAGCTTGACCGAACGCGGTATACCGATACCCAAAGCGGTGGAGAACCAATTGCGGCAATTAGGCAAACGAGTGGATAAGATGCGACGCGAACGAGCATCCGATTTGGGAAGGAAGGTCAATTTCTTCGGCATCTTAGACCGAATGAGCGATATGCAGATTCAACAAAACACACTGCTCGCACTTCGTCTCACCCCACCCGATGTGCACGCCGTCATGCGACAATATGCCTATAATACCTTCGATTTTGACAAAGCGGAAGAAATCATCGCACAAGGCAAAGCTATCATGAATGCCGCGCTCGAGCAATATGAGAGACCGTAAGGAATATATTATCCGTAAGGCAATGGAGCTCTACGCGCTGAAGGGCTATCAGAACGTCAGCATATCCGACCTGCAAATCGCTCTCGATATGGGTCGAGGCACGTTATACTATTACTTCAAAGACCAAGACGAAATCTTTCAAACCTGCATGCAGCGGTATTTTTTGGTGCCTAAGCAACGTGCCTTATCTGCGATAAACGATGATGTAACCATCGAACAGATGATCGATGCGATGATGGTCTATCTGAACAGTCTAAAAGAGACCTTAATGACCTTCGATAATAAAACCATCAATACCAGCAATGTAAATAACCTGATGTTCACCGCCTACAGTCTTTTTCCTTCCCTCCACCGTCAAGCCCAACGCTTAGCCTTGAAAGAAGTAGAACTATGGCGGAAGGCTATTTACCATGACCAACGGGCAGGTCTGATCCGTCGAGACATCGACCGCGAACAGATCGCTTTGATGTTCGCGCACATCAAAGACAGTTACGATTCGGGACTCGGAAGAACCCAAATGGACTTTTCATTATTGGAAAAATCATATCGCGAATTTCATAAAATACTAAAAAATGCATGATTTTTTGAGTTTTCGAACGATAATTCAAAAATAAAGTAGTACCTTTGCACTCGAAAACAAATCGTACATCGTAAAATCGTAAATATTTTTATGTCTACAAAACACTACTTATCGTATCTTCAAGAAACGATGCACTCCAACTGGGAAGGTTTGGCAATGACCGACCTGGACGGAGAAAATAGATACACGTACGCTGAATTGGCAGCGGCAATCGCCAAACTACATATCACATGGAAAGAGACCGGTATCAAACCCGGTGACAAGATTGCGCTCGCCGGTCGTAACTGCGCTAACTGGGGATTGTTATTCCTGGCTATCGAGAGTTACGGAGCGGTGGTTGTAAGTATCCTGCCTGACTTCACTGCCGAAGGTATTCACAGCTTGGTGGACCACTCGGAGGCCGTGTTGCTCTATGTAGGACCGAACGTAAAGAAGAAAATCGACACCACCCAGATGAAGGGCCTCAAGGCTACTATCTTCATGGATGATATGACGATTGTGGATGCGACTGACGCTTTCCGCAAGAAATTTGAAGGTGCCGAAGCTGCCTTCCAAAAAGCTTATCCGAACGGTGTGCAACTGACTGACGTCCACTATCCTACGGATAATTTTGATGACCTGGCAGTAATCAACTACACCTCCGGTTCAACCGGTAACCCGAAAGGCGTGATGTTAACCCACCTTAACCTGAGCGGCAACGTAGAGTTCGCACACACGCGTATTCCGCATAAACCGGGTGACACAGTGCTGTCCATGCTGCCGATTGCCCATATGTTCGGTCTGATGTACGAGTTCTTGTATCAGGTGTGCGAAGGAGCACAAGTCTATTTCCTGACCCAAGCACCTACGCCCAGCGTGCTGATGAAAGCTTTCGCACAAGTAAAACCGTTCATGATCCTCACCGTACCGTTGGTAGTAGAGAAAATCATCCGCAAAGGTGTGATGCCGAAGATCAGCAGTCCGGCTGCGAAGATTATGTGGAAGACCCCATTCCTTAAGAATATCATCCGTGGTAAAGTGAAAGAAGGTCTCGATAAGACCTTCGGTGGTCAACTCCGTTACCTCATCATCGGCGGTGCAGCGCTTAACGGCGAAGTAGAGCAAGTACTCCATGACATCAAGTTCCAGTACTGTGTAGGCTACGGTATGACCGAGTGCGGACCGCTGATTAGTTACGAAGATTGGTGGGATTACGCCTTCCACAGTTGCGGTAAAGAGTTACCGCAGTGCCGCGTTCGCATTGATAGCGAAGATCCAACCAAGAAAGACGGTGAGATTCAAGTGAAGGGTATCAACGTCATGAAAGGCTATTACAAGAATGAGGAAGCTACCAAAGCTGTCTTCACCGAGGATGGTTGGATGCGTACAGGCGATTTAGGTGTGCTGGATAAAGCAGGCAATATCTATATTCACGGTCGTTCGAAAAACATGATCTTGGGGCCTTCGGGACAGAATATCTACCCCGAAGAGTTGGAGGATAAATTGAATTCAATGCCGTGCGTAGCTGAGTGTGTAGTGGTGGACCGTGACCATAAATTAGTGGCACTCGTCTTCCCTGACACTTCTGCTGAAGGCAAACGTCTGTTAGGCACCAAAACGCTGACACAACTGATGGAAGAGAACCGCGTAGCAGTGAACCGCGATCTGCCTCAATACAGCCAAATCAGCGCCGTAGAATTAGTAGCGCAAGAGTTTGAAAAGACTCCAAAGCGTTCTATCAAACGTTACTTGTATAAGTAACACCCCGCACTGCGGTTTCGTATTGCGTTTCCGTAGTGCTAAATAAGTGAGTAAGTAGATGAGTTTCTCTTTATTGAGAAACGGAGCCGGCGCGTGATTGTGAAACCACGCGCTCGTTTTTTTTATACATTTTTGCCTAAATATTTGCTCATGTCAAAAAAAAGCAGTAATTTTGCATCGCAAAATTGAAACATGTATGCAAAGACATTATTTACAATACTTGACAGATGTCATGACTATGCAGTGGAATGATCCTGCATTGACTGACTATAGTGAGAATCACGAGTACACTTTTGGCGAGTTAGCTACACAGATGTTACGGTTACATGTGCTCTTTGAGGCGCTCGGCATCAAACGGGGCGATAAGATTGCGCTCGCCGGTCGTAACTGCGCCAACTGGGCCGTGGCATACCTCGCCATCTCTTCGTACGAAGGCGTGTGCGTATCTATTTTGCAGGATTTCACGGCAGAGGATATCGCACATTTACTGGAACACTCCGATTCCGAGTTACTTTTCGTCGGTCCGTATGTATGGAAAGAACTGCAGCACCAACCGATGCCCAAAGCACTTAAGATGGCTATCTCATTGGAGGATTTTCAGTCACTCTATACCGCAAAGAAAGTGCATGAACCCGATGCCGATGAGTTAGAAGCAGCCTTCAAATCCCGCTTCCCGCACGGCGTACAGCCGGAGGACGTGCATTTTGCGGCGAACCCGAATGACCTCTGCCTCATCAACTACACCTCCGGTTCAACAGGTTCTCCCAAAGGGGTCATGCTGAATGGTCGTTCTATCAGCAATAACGTCGAGGTAGGTATGAAAATGCTGCCGGTGGACCCCGGCCAACGCCTGGTTTCCATGCTCCCTCTGGCGCATATGTTCGGCCAAGTATGTGAACTACTCTACCCCCTTTGTTCCGGTACCCATATCTTCTTCCTCACCAAATCGCCTACGCCGTCTATTCTGCTCAAAGCCATGAAGGATGTGCAACCGTACCTCGTCGTAACAGTGCCGCTGGTAATCGAGAAAATATACAAGAAGAACCTGGACCCCCTGCTGAGCAAGCGGATGATTCGTGCCTTCTGGCATACACCACTAATCGGACAGATTCTCAAAGCGAAGGTGAAAAGCGGTCTACGAAATGCCTTTGGCGGTAAACTGCGCTATTTTATCTGCGGCGGAGCTGCGATGAATCCTATCGTAGAAAAATGTCTGATGGATATCCATTTCCCGCTCTCCATCGGTTACGGTATGACCGAATGCGGACCGCTCATCGGAGGTAACCCTCCCAAATATTTCAAAGCCCGTACAGGCGGTGTGCCGGTGATGAACATGGATGTCAAGATCGATCAACCCAACGATGCCGGCATCGGCGAGATACTCGTAAAGGGCGAGAACGTGATGTTAGGCTATTACAAGAACGAAGAAGCCACCAAAGCCGTCTTCACCGAAGATGGTTGGATGCGAACCGGCGACCTCGGACGACTGGACAAGAAGAAAAATATCTACATCAAAGGCCGCTGCAAAACTATGTTCCTTGGCGCCTCGGGACAAAACATCTACCCCGAAGAGATTGAGGATAAACTCAATAACCAAGAAGCTGTAGGCGAATCGCTCATCGTCGAACGCGAAGGTAAACTGGTAGCACTCGTCTTCCCGGATGAGACCCTTACCCGCCGAATGAGTTTCGAAGAGATTCAACAATTGATGCGAGCTAACCTCGCCAAACTCAATAATTTGATTCCTTCGTACAGTAAGGTGGCCGATATCGAAGTACAAGATAAACCCTTCGAAAAAACCCCAAAACGGTCCATTAAACGCTTCTTATACAAGTGATTTGCAAAAAAATGACCCTCAAAATGCATTTTTTTGCCAAAATATTTGGTCATATCAAAAAAAAGCAGTACCTTTGCACCCGCTTTTGAAAATTAGGGTGCTATCGTCTAGTGGCCTAGGACAACGGCCTCTCACGCCGTAAACCCCGGTTCGAGTCCGGGTAGCACTACAAAAAGAGCTTCGGCTCTTTTTTTTGTGTGCTACAGGAACGGACTCAAACTCGGGGGTTCTCCGCCGCTGCGCTCTGTCGATTATTGCGACAAGCGCAATTCTCGAGTCCGGGTAGCACTACTGAAAAGCCTGCAAATCGCAGGTTTTTTTGTGCTACAGCCGGCGCGAATCCGGGGGTTCTCCTCCACTCTGTTCCGTCGATTATTGCGACAAGCGCAATTCTCGAGTCCGGGTAGCACTACTGAAAAAGGAACTTTCGGGTTCCTTTTTTTGTGTTCTATGGAGATATTTGTTTTTTTATTTGCGTATGTCGATTTTTTTTTGTAATTTTGCGCCGCAAAATTGTATGACCTGATGGCAAACGACTTAACACCGATGATGAAGCAATTCCGCGACATCAAAGCGCAGTACCCCGATGCTATGCTGCTCTTTCGCTGCGGAGACTTTTACGAAACATACGCGGAGGACGCGGTTCGCGCAAGCAAAATACTCAATATCACCCTTACGCACCGTTCGAACGGCGGCAGTACAGCTGCACAAGCCTTAGAGATGGCGGGATTTCCTTTCCATGCCT
>Ga0310690_10011236_pt1 | contig 11067 bp, 10 predicted proteins | sample AusTroGonzalo_MG_2_FD_207661 | JGI IMG/M metagenome (GOLD analysis project Ga0310690, IMG submission 207661) | Bovine rumen microbial communities from tropical cattle in Woodstock, Queensland, Australia - Gonzalo_04 (v2) (version 2) | ecosystem: Host-associated > Mammals > Digestive system >...
TTCATACACATTATTATACAATAAAAGGGCCACAAATTATGACCCATTTATCTTTTATTTTAATTATTATAATACTTAAGTGTTTTACCAGATACCACTCTTCTTTGCTTTAATATTTCAAAAATTATTCCACGTGATAATGATAAATTTGTATCTAAGCTAGCTTCTTTTATGGTATTATATATAATATTTTGCTCAATTCAAACTATTTTTTTACCACCATTTATACCTCTATTTTTAGCCGATTCACTCATTTTCTTTTTGCTTTCTTCAGAGAAGTGTTTCCCAGTATTTCAAGGTTTATGACCAGCTTTTCATTGACTAGAATTATTTGTAGAATATTTTTTAACAATTTCAGAGGTTTCTTTTGTAAGTCCCTTATTTCATGGCGTTTTTCCAAGATGTGCCAATCTATTTTTTTCTTTTGACTCTTCTGCCTGATGCTTACCTAAACTTGGTTGAGCTAGTCTTCCAAGTAACCAACCAGCTTTAATATAGGTTTCAACATCTTTATTTTTTACCATTTGTTCTTCATTCTTTAAATGCATCCAACGCGTATCTTTTGAAGTGTTGAGATTACATAACCTTAATTTAATTTTAGTTTGTTCTGATACAGGTAATTTACCTATTTTATAATCAGTATTTAATTTTAAAAATTCAGTAAGTTTTTGTCCACCAATATATTGTTGACTTATACCATTGTTAACTCATTTTCCCCCGCTAAGGCGAATAGAATCATTTTGTTTATCTAATATATATAAATCATTTAAATTATTAACTATTATTAATACTTCAGCTTCTGTTATACTATTATCTGCAATTAGTCTATTACTTAAATAGGTAAGTGCACGAAGCATACAATCATTAAATCAACCTTTACTACATTTATATAAATAGTAATGTGCTAAAATATGATCTTTATAAGTTAAGCAAACTAAATTATTTTTAGAATTATCGAGTTTATAATTATTATGCTTAAAATAGGCTCTTGGAATAATATGATGTTTTTGTGTTTTAAATTTAATGTAACTTTTACTATGATTATTAATTAACTGAATATATTTATCTAAATATTCATTATCAATAAAAATAGCTAAGTTAAGTAATGTTTGTTTTTCCATAAAAATAACCTCTTATACTTAATTTAGCATATTTTTTTAACCATCTTATTAAATAAAGTTGCACCAGAATTAGTTGTCTTTTATATTTAAATATTCTACTAGCTCTTTAAATAAAAACTCATCAATACAATAATAATTTGTTTGGCCTGGACCAAAATTAAATACTACTGCATTATATGGTTTACCAGCAAATAAAGCTTCCTCATTATTTTTTGTAAACCACTCTTTTTTAACTGAAATTGAAGTAGAATCAGTCATCTTTGTTTTGCATTCTAGTAGCCATTTATCTAAAGTTACATCACCTGGTTTAAAAGTAGTTGCACCACTATTTGGCTGTCTAGTGCCATTTAGGCTTTTTGCAACCTGATCTTCTTGTTTTTTTGAAAAATACCTCGTGGGTTTTTTTTCATCTTTATTTACAGCTATATTTTTAATTAGTCCCATCTGAGATAGTTGCTCCTGCATTATGAGCTTCAACTGATTCTTCTTGTTGCTTAATTTCTGCTTTTTCACGAGCATCAAGAATATCACCATAAGATTCATCAGAACCGCTAATATATCTATTTAACATTGCAATATATTCATTTTGGAAAGCTGGGTGAGACTTAATATAATCTTCAAGATCTTTCTTTTTGCCTCTTAAAACATTACCAGTTTCATCTGTATAAACTTCACCTGTTTCGAGGTTAGTTAACTCATAAGTAACATTGTTAATTCTGTGAATAAAGTCAAATTTATAGGCAATTTCTAATAAATCTTCCATCCACATAAGACCTTTTTCATAATTAAATGAAATAAATCCACCGCCACGAGCACATGAACCACATTTATTCTTTGTAATAACAAATTTAAGTCTAAATCCTTCGGCTCCTTCACCATCTGAGCAGTCGACTTTATCGCCTTTAATAAATGTTCTAGTACCAAATCTAACTTTAATAGAAGAGTAATATTGTGGAGCTTGACCGCCCGGTTCAGCATAAATTGGAGCACCTGTGAAAGTAGTTCCAGCAACTCTAACTTGGTTAACCATAATAAAGATATTTTTCTTTTGTGCAACTAAACCAGACATAGCAACTAAAAATCTATGAAGAGGTTTAGCAATAGTGCCTCTCATACCAGGGTCCTTAGTCATATCATTTTCCAAAGATTGCGCTGGAAGAAGGGCTGGAATACTATCTAAAGCAATAGCACCAATATCATCTTCTTGTTGATATTCTAAAATTGCATCTAAGACTTGTTCACCAGTTAAAGTAGTAGGTGACATATAAACCATTTTATCTAGTTGCATACCAGTCATTCTTGCCCAAAATTGGAGGTCAAGAGAGTGCTCCATATCAACATAAACACAAACTTTATTTGGATATTTTCTTTGGTAAGCTGCAATAGCTAAACAGGTAGCTGCTGTTTTACCAGAATGAAAAAGACCTGCAAAAGTATGAATTCGGCCTTCAACTAAACCACCTTGAAGTGGATAGTCAAAACCAAAAGCACCTGTAGGAATTCTTGTATAATTTGGAGTAACATCAGCAGTAATTGCTAATTTATCATCATCATATTTTTTATTTAATTTTTTTGCTAAATCTAAAACGCCCATAAATTTCTCCTTATTCAGTTAAATAGGTCTTTTCACCAGGCTGACCGACTGATGTTCCAGCATTCATAAACTTGGCTTCACTCATTCTACTCATAAGAATAGAAGTTAAAGCTGCAACTAATCTATGAAGTTGGTCTAATTTTGTCTTTAATAGATTTGCAACAAGGTTATAAAGAGCTTCAGAAACAACTTCAGAAGAAGTAGCTACAAGAGCTAGCTTATCTTTAACTGCTGCTGAACCATCTAAACCATTAAATTCAACTGCAAATCTTTCTTTTTGAATTGCCTCAGCTAATTCTGCTTTGAGAGCAGCTTTTTCTTTAGTTTCAGAGATTTCAAATGCCTTTAATTGGAGTTGTAAAATGTAGTCTCTAATTTGGTCAATAGATAAACTATTAACTGTAGCATTAATTGTTGAAACTATATTATTAATTGGATCAAAAAGTGGCTTTAACATATCATTAGAGATTTCAACAAGCTCTCCATATGTCATTTCTACATTATCTAACGCTGTTTCTAACTTCTTTTCCATTATTCATCTTCCTCCGGATCAATGTCATCATCCCAATCAAAGTCATCATCCCAGTCGTCATCCCAATCATCGTCATCCCAGACATCATTACCCCAGTCATCATCATCGTCATAATAACCAAAAATATCTGCAATACAGTGATGAAAATCTACAACTTTAATCTTAATAGATGTTACTCTAAAATCTTCATATCTTTCTGAAAGTAAATCGTCTTCAGCTAACTTTAAATAGTTTTTAATTAGCTCTGTATAATCTTCCCTTGTACAAAAAACGTCTAAAGCATTTTCTGTCCAGACAGTTCTATTATTAATTCTTAACTCAATGATTCCAAGCTCACAAAGCTTTGGCCAAACATCCTTAATTGTAATTTCTGACCACATAACTACTCCTTTACAAGACATGTATAATCTGTTTCTAAGAAAACTCTCTTTTTTTCAGATGGTAATACTACAATATTATACGATTCATCCTTAAGCATTCTAAGGCCAATTGACTTTTCCCCAGCTAAAACCATTTTTTCCATTTCCTTAATAGGAACCCACATAACTGTGTCTTGCTCAGAAAACCAGATAACCGCTCCTGCTTTAACATTTGGAGTGTCTTTATAGGCTAATAATCTCTCATATTGAGGGATAGCTACAAAAGGAATTGATTGACCTTTATGCTCTTTACATTCTATTAAGAATAAAGTGTTAAACCCTGGAAAACATATAAAATCACACGGATTTCCTGATGTTTCTTTATATCCAGTCATCTGATCTTTTAATCTAAATATAAATGTATTTGGAAAAGACTTCTGCCAAGAAGCCTTAAAAATTGATTCAAATTTTTTGCCTAAATCAGTCTTAGACATTATTCTGCCTCAGTAAGTTCAGGAACTAAATTATTAATAGTTCCCCTATTAATTACAATTGATTTATGATTACCACAATTTAATGTGATATGGTCTACTTTACAAGTTTCTAAAATACCTTTAATATCTGCTAAGTTAAGAAGCATTGAATATTGCTCTGTAGCATCTGTATAACTACCATTCTCAATTGAAACAACTTCACTATTTTCAAGCTGATCTGTAATAGTCATTTCAGCACTATCAAATGTAACTTTTGCTGGAATTGAATGAATGTCTTGGAGCTTGTCTTTTGTAAATGAAGTTAAACGTGCAATAGCATTTGAAAGCTCTGAAACAGATAATACTAAATGATTTGGGTATGCAGCTGTTACATATGATTTAGTAGCAGCACATGGACGTTGCACATCTGCAAGTAATTTATCATCACAGTTTAAGATAGATGCTAAATAAATATCTGATGTTTCAAATGAAACTTTTGTTTGTAAGCTTCCATCAGCTAATGGGTCTTTACCATAATTAAAATATACATCTTCCTTAAACAATCTAAATAATCTAACTAATTGGTCTGTTAATAATAATTTAACAGGTTTTTCTAATGTGAAAGAATTTAAGCATGCGCCTGTTGTAAATGTAAAACAGCCTGTTTCATCAATATAATAAAGTTTTTGAAGCTCTTTAACTTCAATAAATTTTCCTTTTTGAACCTCACGTCCATTTACATTTAAAATACTCTTTAAAATTTCACAGCTGATTGGCATATCAACTAAAGAGTTATTAATAATAATTGGAGTTAATGAAACAAGTGATTCATTCTCAAAAATCATTGGTGCTTTATAACTACTCTTACCATGTTTAATTAAAACATAGTTATCCTTAATACTTAAATTAAAAGTATCAGTAGTAATCTTAGAAATAAGATTTAAGAATGGTGCAGCATCAACAACTGCTCTAAATACTTCTGGAGTTTCTAATGGGAACTTTGCAGAAACATAATAAACTTTATTTGTAATATTTAAACGTAATTCAGCACCTTTAGTAACTAATTCTAAATGAGCTGCTTCATTGTCTACAGCTGTTAGAATAGTAGCTGTTAATTCTTGAAATTGTTTTGTTTTTAATTGCATAAATTAAAATCCTTTCACTATTATATTATACAATATTATCCTTCAAAGTGAAGTAAATGATCTATTTCTTCTGGCAAAAATTCAGAATTTGCTTTTGCAATAATTTCAGTAGCTTCTGCCTCTGATTTGCCATCAGCAACTAGCTCTTGGAATTTATCTTGAAGAGAGTATGCCATTTCATCCTCATACCATTTAGAAACTATTGATGGGTCACACTTAAATGGAACTGAGAATAAATCTGAAACACAATTCTTCATAATCTCACAAAGTCTTGCTGCACCTTTTTCTGCAAATTCTTCTTTAACTTCTCCAATAAGCTCATCATGAACACCAATACAAAGTTTGAATCCATAACTTGCTAATTCTGGGTCAGCTGTAATCTTATTCATTGCAATTTTTGTCATTGTAGCAGATGAGCCTTGAATTCTTGCATTAACACATTGTCTTTCTGCTTGTGCACGTCTTCCTGAAAATGCTTGAATAATTACGCCTTGTTTTATAGCTTCTTTTGCAAGACTTTCATATTGAGCATTACTCATCTCACCATTTTCTACCCAAACTTCTCCATTATCTGCTGCCTTCTTTGCTTGGAAACGTTGGCTCTTAGCAATGGCTTCTTGAACTTTCTTTTCCCACTCAAGCTTTTTAACTAGCATTTCATTTGTAGTAGTAGATCTATCTGAACAACCAATAATTGGATTAAATACATCTGAATCTTTTGGCGGCTTAACTGTTACTGGATATAAATCTGTAATAGCAATATCTTCCAAACGGCGTCTTCTGCCATAAAAGTCTTCAACATATTGCTTACTTTTTAGAGTAGCTAATGAATTTTCCATCCAATCTTTAACCTTTGGGAAAGACCCATAAAAATTATTAATAATTCCCTTGGCAACTTTTTCATCACTACCAATTTGTTCAGCAATAGCTTTTGGACCACGGGAGTACATAATACCTAAAACAATTGATTTACAACTTGCTCTACGTTTTTTACCCTCTGGATTTGGCGAACCATCTTGATGATGCTCCATACAATCCCAATAATCCATATGATAAACACCTGATGCAACTGTTGCATAGATGTCCTTATTTTCTTGATATGATTTAATAAGTGCGGGGTCTTTTGATAACTCAGCTAAAACTCTAACCTCTTGTTGTGAAAAGTCAGAGCCAATTAATTTATAGCCTGGGTCTGCAGTAAATAACATACGGATAGATTTCATATGAGACGGAATTTGTTGTAAATTTGGCTCACTTGAACTAAATCTTCCTGTTGCTGCACCGTATTGATTAAAGTGACAATGAATTTTTCCGTCTTTTGGATTAACATTCTCTGGAAGAGAATTAATAAAAGCATCAAGAAGTTTAACGATACCACGGCGTTTTAATAATAAATCTGCAAGTGGTGTTTGTTTCTTTAATTTTTCTAAAACTTCTTCACCAGTACCTCTATCTCCCCCATTATCTAATTTTAAGATATCAAATAATAAAATTGCTAATTGAACTGGGGATGCTAAGCTAATTGGGTCTTCAAGCTGTGATGCTTTTGACTTACCTGTTTTATAGCGTCTACCTTCTTCATCTATCATTGGATAAGTAGCTTCAATTTTTTCTGAAGACATTTTTGTTTTTTCAGGAACATAAACTCTTGTCTCTTTATTATTTTCTTCTGCTGCTCTCCAAGCACTAATTAAAGGAGCATAACTATCTAATAACTTAGAAATTTCTTCATCAATTTCTTTTAATTCACCTTCAAATCTTATTCTAAGACGTTCAGCATATTCCTTATCAAAACCAATACCATTTAATTCCATTTTTGCTGTAGAAATTACACAAGGCATTTCAACTTCTGTGAATAGATCATATAAAGACTTACCATATTCTCCTGGTTCCTTTTTATATGCTTCTAATAAAGGTTTTTGATATAAATATAGAGCATCAGTCATCATAGAGTCTGTAGCAGCATATAATGCAAAAATATCTGGATTCACGTCTGCATACTCTACATTAACAAATAAGTGGTCAATAGAATATTTTTCTTGTGTAGGATCAATATATTTAATATATAACTGTTTTAAGCCTGCGCTAAATTCATTTTCATTTAAAAGCTTTGCAGCAATAAGAGTATCCCAGTTTGGTTCAATTTCAATGTCACAAGTACATTTAATAACTTTGTAGTCGAACTTGCCGTTATGCATTACAATATAAACTTTATTATCTAAAAGTCTTTGTAATTGCTCTTTACAGTCTTGCTCTGTTAATTGCCAAGCAAGTCTTTCTTTTGTAACTGAATCCCTATGGTTAACTGGAATATATGCTTGCTTCTCACCTGGAATATATAAACAAAGTCCCATTAATTTACAAGTAATAGGATCAAGAGAATTATTAGTTTCAGTGTCAACTGCAATTCTTCCAACTTGAATAGCTTTATCAATATATTTTATAAAACTTTCTTTATCTCTAATAACTAAAACATTAGCTCTTTGTTTACCTAAAATTCTTAATACATTTTCTGTAATAACTTGTAGTCTATCTTGAAGGGAAACACTTTTTGACTTTAAAACTTTTTCTGGGTCTTCTTCTGTCTTTACTTTTTTAGGCTCTTTTAACTTCTTAATTGTAGTCTTTTCATTATTTTTATACTCATCACCAAAAAGAAGAGTATTACTCTTAATTTCTCCTGCAATAATTAATTTATCAGAAGCCTTCTTAGGAGAAGATTTCTTAGCTTTTTTAGTAGTTTTAACTTCAAATCCTTCAAATAAACCGTCGCCCATATTAATCCTCTTTAATAATCATTTTATTATACAATAAAAAAGACCTTGTTTTCACAAGATCTTTATTGGCACGGGCACCAGGACTCGAACCCGGACCTGGAAGTTTGGACCCTCCCGCTTTGCAGTTTTGCTTACTACTATGATTTTCACCACCAATACTGTTTGTAGTCTGGACTATGCCTTCATCCGGTCTGGATGGGTGATTATAGTCTCTGCACGTTCCCTCTCGGGCTTCGCTCAACGTTACCATCTTACAGGTTTCATTGAATTTACACCATTCACTTATTAATTCCTTAATAAGTGCTCCAATTAGAAGACTGTTGTGCTGCCAATTACACTATGCCCGCATATTATAATACAATAAATAAGGGCAGTTTGTACTGCCCTTATAGTTTAGCATTATTTACCTAAAATGAGAATCTCTTTGGTGTTGCAGGGGCAGCTGGTGCTGGTTGTGGTTCAACCTTTGGTTCAACTACTGGAGCAGGAGCAGGAGCTGTAAAACCTAAATCTTTCTCAATTTGAGCTTCAGCAGCTTTATTTGGAATAACTTGCTCTAAGTTTTTAGAGACTGCTGGCTCTGCTTTAGCAACTTCTGGGAAAGTGCCATTCATTAAGAAATGTTCAATTTCTTCTGCTGATTTTTCCCAGTAAGAATGTTTTTCAATTTTGAAGTTTTCAAATGCACCAAAGTCTGCTGGAATTAATTCTGGCTTATAAACTGTTGGAACTGCATAAGAAATAGCATAACGGGTGTCAAGACCTGAACCATTTCTTGTGACTTTAAGTAAAATATCGCGGAGGTTACCATAATCTCTTAAAAGAGTTGCAATTTCTTTAGAAAATCCTGCTGCACGTTCCCAAATAACTGGCACTGGTGCTGAGAATGTTCCTGTAGCTGGGTCTTTATAAGAAGCTAATAATTGAACATAGACTTTCTTAGAAACTTTTTGGATATCAGCATTACCTTCACCTGCGGCTGTGCAAAGTGGGCAACTGTCTGAGTATGAACCAACTTCATTTAAACAACTAACCTTCATCCATCTGCCATCTGTAGTTTTAACAGTATGGACTGATGCAAATTGAAGATCTGATAATGCGCTAATATTAAAGCGGACAACTGCTTCTTGATTTGGGGAAAGCTTAAACCAACCAATTTTGACAGAATTGGCACTGTTCGCTGCTCTTTCTTGAGCTGCTGCGTATTGTTCATATGAAAATTGTGACATGAACGTTTTCTCCTTTTATTTATCTGTATTGGTATCGTGAGTTTCTATTTTTGTTTCTCACAATTTATTATACAATTTATTTTTAGCATAATGGTAAATTATATTTATTTTTTAAAATTTCCCACTGCTCTGAAGAGACATCATTAGCGTCTTTACATCCAACTGGCCAAGAAACTTCAATTGGCAATATCCTTGGAGAGAGTCTTGCTTTTACATAGTCTCTAAACTTTCTACCTGCCTCATCATTATCAAATGCAAGATATAAAATATTTATACAAGATTTATTTATTTGTTCAATTTGCTCATCTGATGGTGAACCAAGAGTTGCTATTGCTGGAACTCTATTTGTCCAGCAAGATAACATATCTATTGGTCCTTCAACTACCATACAAGCTTTTGCATTATTTTTAACAATAATATTTAATCCATAAACAGGTTTTTCTATGCCCGAATCTAAATAAAATATCTTACTTTCAGTACTTCTTTTTGGAAGCATTACAAGATGACCTTTAGTATCATAAACAGGAAAAATTACTTGTTTATACTTAGGATCATACTTGACTTTAAAGTTTTCACACATTTCCCTGCTAAGTCTTCTCTTAGCTAAATATGGACACCAGGACTGATATTGATCTAAAACTTTTTCATCTAAGTATTTAGGTTTTTCTTTTTGTCCTGGAAGTTTGATATCCTCTCCAAGAGAAACTTGTTTATAAGCTAAAACACCAAAATGCTTAATTAGCCAGTCTTTTGCATATTGTTCAGACCTATCAAAACATTCTGCTACAAATTTTACAAAAGAGCCTTGAAAATCACAAACAAAGCATCTTGCATATCCATACTCAATTTTCTCATCAGAGCCAATATAAATATTTAATGCTGCTTTATTCTCTTTACCATCAGCATGATGAGGACAGGTAACAACAATATTATCAGATCCTTCTTTTACATCCTTTAATTTTCCATTAGTTAATGTAATTTGAAGTCTTCTAATAATTTCAATAATTGGAGCATCTATTCTATAGTTATCTACAAAAAGTTGCCTCATTAAAATACTCCGCCTTCTCCTGAAATATCTTGTGAATAGTCATCCTCAATAGCTTTTGCTTCTTCTTCTGAAATATTTTCAGGAATAAAATCAAATCTACCTGTATTAAAGTCAGCTGCATAAGTTAACTTTCTATTGTCTCCACCATCGCGTGACTTAACAATATTTAAGATAAGTCTATCTTGTGGAATTGAACCCGGACTTGCTTGGTCTTTAACTTGCGCTCTACTTAACATAATAACTGTAGTAGCATCTTGACCAATTCTATCTGATAAACCAATTTGAGTTGTATCTTGTACAGATTTGTCTTTTTCATCTGCTTTTGTCCTGTTCATTTGAGAGACAGAAACAATTGGAATTTGCTTCATTACTTGCAAATTTTTAATTGCCTTTGAAATATTAGCAACCTTTTCATGCATTACTTGAGTTTTGCTTGTGTCTTCAAGTAAAGAATATTGGTCAACAAATAAAATATCAATATGCTCTCTTTCAATAAATGCCTGTAATGCATCCACCGTTGCTGGTCCTGCAATATCATTTGGCGTTAAAACCTTAATTGCTCCCCAACCATCTAAATTTGCTTGTAAATCTTTAATATATTTTTCATATGCTGTACGCACAGATAAATCACCATGAGAAATTGCTCTATTTAAGAGTCTACCTCTTCCTAATAAAGTATCTAAACGATAACCAACTTTATCAACAGACATTTCACCTGAATAAATACCAACAGTTAATCCTTGTCTTGCTGATGCTGCTGCCATAATTAATAATGTCCAGGATTTACCA
>Ga0310690_10011237_pt1 | contig 11067 bp, 21 predicted proteins | sample AusTroGonzalo_MG_2_FD_207661 | JGI IMG/M metagenome (GOLD analysis project Ga0310690, IMG submission 207661) | Bovine rumen microbial communities from tropical cattle in Woodstock, Queensland, Australia - Gonzalo_04 (v2) (version 2) | ecosystem: Host-associated > Mammals > Digestive system >...
CACCTCGACGCTGTCCGGCACGAGGATGTACCCTTTGAGCGCCCGCGGCACCTTCCGCCAGCTCTCCGCGTGGACGATCTCCTTTTTGATCACCGGCTGGGTGAGGTTCCGGCTGGCGCACCAGCGCTTGGCAAACGGCGCGCTGCCGTCGGCAAAGGTGCTCCGCGTCTCCTTGACCATGTACGCCGCCAGGGTGCCGTACTCGCCGGAGGCGTCCAGCGGCGTCACATGCACCCGGCCCCACGGCCACGCCTCCTGCAGCTGCGCCAGCGTGACGCCGGACATGATCATGTGGTGGTGGATCGCCCGGCGCTTGTACTCCGTGGCGTGGATGTACCGCAGCTCGGCCCCGGCCCCCTTCGCCGCCTTCCGCAGCAGCCGCAGGCACCGCTGCAGCCGCCGTCTGGCCTCCTTCTCGTCCGGCCGGTCCTCCCGCCGGTATGTCAGCACCGCGTGGAGATCCCCCGGGCCGAAGTTGGCATTGATCAGCCACCGCAGCCGGTTGACCGCGTTCCGCTCGTTGACCCTGGCCACGTCCTCCGGCGTCGGCGCAGTCCTGGGCGCCCGCCGGCGGCCTGACCGGCCGAAGGTGGGCGCATAGTATTTTTCGACCTCGACCACCTTGCCGCAGGTGACCGTCCGGCGGATGTACTCTCCCATTTTTGTCCTTACGATAATACCTTGATCGAGCTCAACGGGGCCGGCCCGCGGCCCCGTTTTTCGCTTTCGCTCAGCGCTTTTTCTGCGCCGTCTTCGCCCTCGTTTTCGTTCTCGGTTTCGCCGCTTGGTCCGCCTCGTCCACGGCCCTGCGCGTCGCCTGCTCCAGCATCCGCTCCGTCAGCCGGTCCCGCAGCGCCGCGACCTCTCCGTCGTCCTCCCAGTACAGCGCCCGGTTGTACTGGCAGGGCCGCGCCGGGTTGACAACGGTGCCGCCCACCAAGAAGTCGACGTGGTCGGCCAGGTTGGGCCTTACATTGAACACCGTCTCCCGCGGGTGCCTCTCCAGGCAGAAGGCCCGGAAACAGGAGTCGTCTCCCTTGTTGCGCTGCACCCATTTCTGCAGCTCCGGCTTTCTGCAGCCGACGTGCCGGAACCACCATGCGAACTCCCCGGCCAGCGCGTCCGGGATCCGCAGGCACTGGAAGCCGTTCCACATGAATGGCATCGGCACCCGGCCCTCCTTGATCGGCTTCGGCCCCCAGTTGGCGCATACGAATCCACAGACGATCCCGTCCGTCTCCGTCTCCAGCGTCCTCGCCCTGGCGGCGAAGTCGTGCGCGAGGATCACGTCGTCCTGGATGTGCCACGTATGCCCGTTCCCGTTCAGGCTGATCCATTCAAATGAGCGGAGGCAGGATTCCAGATTGCCCCACCCGGCCTCGTCGTTCCAAACGGTGATCTCGCCCTCCGTGACCCCCTGCCCCCGCAGTTGGGGCACGAGGAACTCGTCCACATACCACATCCGCTGCGGGCAGGCGTGTATCATGATCTTCATAAATAATCCTCCTTCCTTATAGGCTTCCCCCGGATGGGGGAATCTGTCAGCCGAAGGCTGACTGATGAGGCCTTGACGGCCCCGCCGTTTTCTGCTATAATAAGGATCAGCGGAACCCTTTCGTTTTTCGTTTTCCTTTTCCTTCCGGCCTGAGCGCTTGCCAGAGCGTTCAGGCTCTTTTCTTTGTCTTCGGCCCCTTGAGCTCCGGCCAGATCGCCGTCACGGTCTTCAGCCCATAGGGACAGTCGGCGAACTCATCGCCCTTGACGCCTGCCAGCAGGATCGTGCCGACGAAGATCTCGCCGTTCATCCGGACGTTCGGCGTCAGCCCGACGATCCGGCCCTCCTCGTTGCAGATCAGCGCGACCCGCGGGCTGGTGCTCAGCATGCAGGCCTCGATGTACCCGCCGACCCACCGCTGCAGGGTCTCCAGCTCGTTGGCGATCGTCGCCTCGAAGGCCGCCTCGCCCGGCCGCTTGATGATCACCTTGATCTCGTCCATGTCATACACCCCCGATCTGCCGGATCGTGCAGTCGATCTCGTACATGGTCTCCAGTACGATCCTGGGCTGCATCCCGGCGGTCCGCGCCACGTCGCGGATGCACTCGTACAGCGCCAGCACGACGTCCCCGGCGTCCTTTTTCAGGCCGACCGCCAGCCGGTCCCGCAGCTCATCCTTCGACCATTCCTCCGGCGCCCGCTCCGGTGCCGGACTTGCTTCGCTGTTTGCTTCTGTTGCATCGGTTGCAAGGGCGTCCCAGGCCTGCTGTACCGTATCCGCTCCGTTTTCCATCGTATCAGGCTCCTTTTCCTTCTTCCGGTTCCGGGTTTTATCTTGCCGGCCATTTGCCGCGGCTTCGGCCTTCCGGGCCTCCCGCTTTGCCCGCCGCGCGGCGTGGCTCGCCTTCATGCCGGCGTTGACCTGCGCCGAGAAGCACTCCGGGCACAGCGTCCGCTTGGATTTCGGCGGCCTCAGGAACATCCCGCCGCATTTTCTGCACGTCGCCCGCTCGGTCCCTTCCCCGGGGATGTCCCAGCGGGCCTCATCGTTCTCGCCCATCTGTACCCCCCCCCGTGGACACTGTTTCCTCTTCGCGGACAGCTTCGTCCCCGTCGCCGGTGCCCAGGATATAGTCGATCGCCTCGTCGACGGCCTTTTCCTCGTCCTCGTACATCACCGGGCACCTCCCCGGCCTTTTCTGGCCTTCGCGCTGACCTCGCCCAGCGCGCAGCGGATCGCCAGCGCCCAGCAGATCACGCAGGGCACGATCTCCGATCCCATGTGCCAGTGCTCCGGCCGCGTGGCGGCCACGCCCTCGCGGATCGCGATCCCCAGCGCCGCCCAGCCGGCGGCGTACAGCGCCCTGTACCAGTTGCGCCGGATCCATCGCCGAGCGTACCCCGGCTGGATCACCGTGCGCATATCAATGATGCGGTATACTTTCATCGTTTTCCTTTCCTTTCCTTGCGCGGCCGCCCCCGGCGGCTGCGCTTTCCTTTTAAGCCTTCCCCCGCACTCGGGGGTGCAGTTGCTCCGCAACTGCCGGTGGCTGCCGCGCAGCGGCAGCCGGATGAGGCCCTCATTTTCCCGTATCTATTCTCCGGCTGCGCCACCAGTGCGCGCCGTTTCGCTTGTAAACCTTCTTGCCCGTGGTCCGACGGCCGCCGCGCGTCAGCATCTCCGCCTCGTAGGTGTTCAGCTCCCGCTCGGCCCGCTTCCGTCCCTCGCTGGCCGCCAGCACCCGCTCGGCCAGGTAGTCCGCGCAGTCGGCGTGGCAGCGCTCTGACCTCCGCGGGCAGCCGTCGCAGCAGCTCACGACGCCGACATCGCCGGAGTTTGCCTGGCCCGTACCCGCTGCAGATCGATGATATACTGCAGCGTCCCGTCCACGTCCTCCGGCAGGCCGGTCTTCGGGCTGATCAGCCAGGCGTGGTAGCGCACGTCGCACTCCAGCGTCCAGTCCACGCGGATCCGAGGGCCGCCGGCGGTCTGGAGGATCCGGGTGTCGATCCGCACCCGCTCGTCGATGGTGCGGTAGTCGTACCATTTGCCGTCCGGCGTCTCCGGCGTCGGCTCGTCCCGGTGGTATCCGCCGTAGTCCACGGTATCCGGCACGTCCCCGCGCAGCAGCTGCTGCCGGAACCGCCGCAGCTCCCGCGGCTCGCGCTGGCCGAAGAAGGCGTATTTGTAATCGTGATACAGCGTCCGGGAGATGCTCTCGACGCCTTCCAGCGTCCACGGCTTCTCCGCGGCGTTTCGTTTGTTTCCCATCGTTTTCCCTTTCCGGGCGACCGATGGCCGCCCCTACGATCTGTCGGGTCCCGTAGGGGCGGGCAGTGCCCGCCCGCCGGTTCCCATCCCCGGCAGCGTGAACGGCGCCTTGATCCGGCCCCCGCTCGCCGCCGCGGCCTTCTCGATTTCTTTCTCCCGCGGCACCGGCCTTTGCAGCAGGATGTGCGCTTCGTCGTACAGCACCTGCCGCAGGTCCTGGATGCTCACCCGCCGCTCGGCCACGGATTCGCCCAGCGCCCGGGCCTCGTCCTGCGCCCTCCGCAGCCTGTCCGGTCCGAATCTGTCCCGCCGGCCCGGACGCTGCAGCGTATATAACCAGATCGCCTCGCAGATCTGCCAGACGTCCCGCTCGGTGCTGATCCGCAGGTTGCGCAGGTCCGATTCCCGGTACATCCGCCCGCCGGTCTGGGCGGTGTCCGCCGCGGTCCAGTACAGCTCACCGGAGCCGATGGGGCGGCGGATGAACTCCGGCGGCGTCACCTGGACACCCCGCAGGTAGGCCAGGTCGGTGATCATGCTGTCCACGCTGATCTTTTCGTCGATCATGGCCTCGCCCATGGCGTGGGTGTCCTCCATGATCCGCCCCAGGCGGTCCGGCCCCCAGCCGAACTTGTCCCGCATGACGGTCATCCAGACCACCTCAAAGCTCTCAAATAGCTCCCGCGAGATCCCGCGCTTGATCGCCTGCAGCTCTCCGTCCGAGACGAAGCGCTGCGGGTTCTTCTTGTTTCCCATTTCTTCCTCTTTTCATTTTCGGCGGACCGCGCCGCCGCGCCCGCAGGGCGCATACGTTTCCCCTGCGGCGCGGGCCGCCGAAAATCAGCTGTTGCCGAAGGCAACTGCGCGGTCCGGGCCGTCCTGCGTGATCCCGCCGGGCTTCTCCGGCGCCGGCCGGCGCCAGCACTTTTCGCAGTCCGGCTCCCCGTCGAACAGCGGGCAGTTGGATACCAGCCCGTCGTCGGGGCAGTACTCGTCGATGATGTACTCGTCCGACAGCGTCGGATGGTCCGCCTTGAATTTATCCAGCCATGTCATGTCCCGGCACCCGCTTTCTCGGCCTCCTGCCTCTCGTACAGATACCGCTCCGCGAGCCTCTTGGCCTCGGCCATCGTCTGGCGCCTGGCCAGCGCCACGCCGCGCCGCACGACGGCGTAGGCGACGAAGCCCGTTTTGGCGTCCTTTCGCTGCTCGATCGTCAGCGGCGACGGGCACGGCGGCGTGTACACGATCACGGTGCCCAGCTCGTCCGTCCGCCCTCCGGTTTTGTCCCATCTCATTTCATCAGCACCTCCCAGATCCGCTGCCACACGCCCGTGACCCAGGCGCGCAGGCTCTCCGTTGTCATATTGCTGACGTCGGCAATACGATCATCCGGCATCATCTCCGCGGCGTCACGAAAATGATCCTCCTCGGCGGCAGCGGGCAGTCCTGCGCAGGCCCAGCGCTCCATGCGCCCGACTACCTTCCTGCTGTAGCCGGTCTGATCGACGCCCCCGCGCCGCTTGGCCAGTGCCCCGTATTCGCCGAGGTTATAGCACATGAGGGCAAAATGGAGATCCCCCTCATAGCGCGTGATATAATCCCCGAGCATCCAGCCCGCGATTTGCAGGCTGTCCGCCGGGTCGAAGCGGTCCCAGTCCTCCATGCCCGCCGCGCGGGCGAACTCGGCGGCGTACACCGAGTTGATCTGCATGATCCCATAGCACCGTCCCGTCCGGCAGCTGGCGTCGAAGTCGCTCTCCGTCTCTGCGACGGCGAGCAGCAGCCCCGCGGGCAGGTCATACGCCTCCGTCATCTCGGCGGCAGCGGCCAGGATCGCGTCGGTCGGGTCGGCAGCTTTCGCGGCACCCGCACCGGCGGTGATCAGGATCGCCGCAGCTGCTCCGGCGGCGGCTCTGCGGAGTTTACTTGTCATCGTCCGGCACCTCCATCCGCGCCGTCGTCGCTTCGGCCGTTATCTTCTTCCTCTTTTTTCTCTCCACAAACATTTGCTCCGCTACCACTGCCACCGTCGCAGCCGATACGCCCAGCGCTTCGGCCACGTGGTTCTGGATGCTGCCCATATGCAAAAGGAGTTCGTCGCTTCGTGCCGTGATTTTTCCAAACGAGTTCTGGCCTTTCTCCGTTTTTATCGATATGTGATAGGCCAGTACCTCCGCGCCATCCGGCAGTTTCTCGCCTATTTGGGCAAGGACTTTTTCCTTTGTCATCTTTTTCCTTTCCTTTCTTTTCTGCTTATTCTCCCGCGGCGTCTGCCGCCGTTTCGGGCTGTTTTGCGAGCACCCGCTCGTACTTTCCGGTCCGGTCGTTCACGATGTCCCTGACCAGCTCGTCCAGCGTCATGCCGGACACCAGCGCGAGGTCCTCCGGCCGCGGCGTCCCCGGCAGGATGACCACCCGCCCCCGCGGAGGCGCGGGCTTGCGTCTGTAGGCCATCGATCAGCCCTCCCCGGCGGATTGGTCCGCGAAGTCTCCCAGATCCATGTTCAGCACCCGGCAGATCCGGATGAACTCATCCGCCGGGAGCTTCCGCTTCCCGTCCAGCGATCTCTGGAAGAGCGCCGGCGGCACCTGCGCCTTCTCGGCCACAAACACCTGCTTGATTCCGTTCTCCTCCATCCGGGTGCGGATCACTTCGTAGGCTTTCACACTATTCCTCCTTTCGCAAGTCTATGTTTTGTAGACTGCTCTTTTATTGTAATCTACATTTTCTAGATTGTCAAGAGGTTTCGATAAAAAAATCTATATTTCAGAGATAAATTACTTTACTTTACGAAATGAGCGTGATATAATACGTTTACAACCGTTTTGAGGTGATATAACATGGCACTTGTCAAAGACGATCTCGCAGCCAATCTGAAAAAATATCGCAAGCTCTCCGGCATGACGATCCACGAGGTCGGCGCTCTGATCGGCAAGAGCGGGAAGACGGTCTCCGCCTGGGAGAACGGCCGCGGCCAGCCCGACGCGGACATGCTGATCAAGCTGTGCTCCGTCCTGCACATTTCCAGCGTCTCCGAGCTGCTCGGCAGCTCCGCTCCCGCCGCGCCTTCCGCCCCCGACATCGAGGCCGCGAAGGTGGCGCTGTTCGGCGGCGACGGCGAAGTCACCGACGAGATGTGGGAGGAGGCCCTCTTCGCCGCCCAGCTGATCAAAGAAAGGCACCGCAGGAAGAACGATGAATGATCTGTTTCGGATCGCCCGCGACAACCGCGTGACGGTGGAATACTGCAGGCTCCCGCTCAACGGGTCCCTCTCCGTTCAGGATGACGCGGGCGACTATATCCTGATGGACTACAGCCTGATCTGGGCCGGATCCGCCGAGCGCGTGCATCTGGCCCACGAGCTGGGCCACTGCTGCACCGGCTCGTTTTACAACATCTACTCGCCCTTCGATGTGCGCGGCCGCCATGAACGGCGTGCCGACACCTGGGCAATAAAAAAGCTCCTCCCGAAGGAGGAGCTCTGCCGCGCCTGCGCGGAGATCGACGCCAGCGAGGCGGAGATCGCGGACCGTTTCAACGTGACGGTCGACTTTCTGCGCAAGGCGATGTGGTATTACCGGGAGGCGGCCGTATGACTGACACAAAGCGGGGCAAGCCCGCGATGACCCCCGAGGAATTCCGCCGCCGGCTCTCTGCCGTCGGCTGGTACGCGCTCGACGATGCGGACCGTCTGGATCCGGCCGATATGGAGGATCTGCTCGCCGGTCTGGAGCGCATGGCAAAGGAGTGTGAGCTGAAATGCGAAAAGTCGGACTGATCTCGCTCGCGCTTCTCCTTCTGCTGGCCGGGTGCTCTTACTATCCCGACCGGGCCGTCTACGCCGCCGACGAGCCGCTTCGGCAGACCGTCCCGGAGTTCACCCCCTCGGTCGAAAGCACGATCCTGACCGATCTGGAGGACAGCCTCCGTGTGGACCCCCGCTCCGGCGTGACGCTGCAGTGGATCGACGTCTCCCGTGACTGGATTTGCCTCGACCTCACCGCGCCCGACGGCACGGCGCTGTCTCTGCTGCACAAGGGCGCGGGTCTGGCCTCCTGGGAAGCCGCCTGCGCCCTGCTGACCGGCCTTACCGCCCACGTCTGGAATGCCTGCCGGTCCAACGGCCGCGACGGTGTGACCGTATACGCCTTCCTGGTCAGCGACGCCAATCCCGACCGCGTCCTCTACGCGCTGCGCAACGGCGAAGCCGTCTACAGCGCCGTTGACGACGACCGGACCGCCGCGCTGGCCGCTCTGCCCGAGCGCGGCTCTTTCATCCTGAACACCAGCACGAAACGGATCCACAACCGGTGGTGCTCCAGCGTCGAGCTGATCAGCCCCGCGCACTATCGGGAAACCATTTCCGACGTCGCCGCCCTGCAGCGGATCGGCTACGTCAGATGCGGCCAGCGCGGCGACTGGGATGTCGCCCCCTCCACCGTCACCGTCTCCCTGCTGGTCGGCCGCGTGCGGGAAGACTACACGGAAGGGATGATTGCGCCGTGAGAGCCGCAGCATACGCCCGTTACAGCACCGACAAGCAGACCGAAAACAGCATCGAGTACCAGCTCGCGGAGATCCGCCGGTACTGCGCCGCCCACGAGATCCCCGTGACGGCCACCTTCACGGACGAGGGCCGCAGCGGCACCAACGCCGACCGCCCCGGCTTTCAGGCGATGGTCGCCGCCGCGAAGGCGCACGCGATCGACGCCGTGGTCGTCTACGACATCAGCCGCGGCAGCCGCGACGTGGGTGACTGGTTCGCCTTCCGGAAAGATATGATGCGCCTGGGCGTCACGGTGATCAGCGCCACCGGCCAGAAGATCGGCGACCTGACCAACTCCCAGGACTTTCTGCTGGAGCTTCTCACCGTCGGCATGGGGCAGGTCGAGGTGCTCAATACCCGGCAGAAGTCCCTCGACGGCGTGGCCGTGAAGGCAAAGCAGGGCGCCTTCCTCGGCGGCCTGCCGCCGCTGGGCTACGACATCGTGGGCGACGCCTACGTGATCAACCCCACCGAGGCCGCCACGGTGCGCGAGATCTTCCGGCTCTACGCCGAGGGCCGCAGCTACGCCTACATCATCGGGCACCTGGCCGGCGCCGTCGGCAAGCGCGGCCGCCCGCTGGGCAAGAACAGCCTCAACTCGATTTTGACCAACGAGCGCTACGTCGGCACGTACACCTGGAACAAGCGCAAGTGCAAGTTGTTCCGGAAGTGGGCCGGCGGCGCCGCGAATCCGAATATGGTGCGGATCGACGACGCGATCCCGCCGATCGTCGACCCCGAAACATGGAGAAAGGTGCGTGCCAGAATGTCCGACAACAAACACAATGCAAAAAATAAAGCCCGGCACAGCTATCTGCTGTCCGGGCTGATCGTCTGCGAGAAATGCGGCGCGGCCTACGTGGGCCACAGCTCGACGAACAAGCGGGGGTACACGACGCGGTACTATACCTGCGGGAACAAGTACCGCACCCGCTCCTGTGACGCGCGGAACATCAACGCCAACGAGATCGAGAGCTTTGTCGTCGAGCAGCTGCGGGAGTACCTGCGGACGCTGGACTACACGGAGACGGCCCAGCGGATCGCGGATCAGGTGAACCACGCCTCGCCGGACCTGTCGGCAGAGCGCGCGGAGCTGGTGAACGTGTCCTCGCAGATCCAGAATGGCATGAAGGCGCTGCTGCGCTTCGATTCGGATTTTCCGGAGCTGGAGGACGAGATCGGCCGGCTGCGGGTCCGGAAGGCGGAGCTGGAGGACATCATCGCGCAGCGCACGTCGGAGCATCCGACGGTGGACCCCGCCGCCCTGGCAGAGATGCTGCGCGACAGCGTGTCCGCCCTGGGCGACGATCAGATCCCGGCGCTGGTGCGGCGCTTTGTGCAAAAAATATACGCCTCCCCGGACGGGAGTTACTCCGTCGAGGTAGGCGTACATTTGGATGGTTGCGGAGGTCCGTTTTATATCGTATGTACAACTATTCGCTACATTTCAGTGCATTCTTGATCCTCGCCATCATGTCAGGCCGCGGCCGGACCTTCCCGCTCTCCCATCGGCTGATCGTGCTCTGTGGGACGCCCAGCTTTTCTGCGAGCGCCTCCTGCGTCATGCCGGCGGCTTCCCGGTGCGCCGCGATGTCATAATACGGCCTGCCCTGCTGCGCGGCGTTGTATCCGAGCTGCCAGCTGCCCTGCTGCGGCAGCGGAAGATATGGCTCCGGCGCTGTGGCCGTTGCGGCGTCTGCTGCCTCCGGCGACACATCCTCAAACGCCTCCCCGATGATCTCGTCGATCTCCGGCGTGATGACGTGCCGGCGGTGCGCCTCTGCAAAGATCGCGCCGATCCCCGTCATCGGCCGCTGGCAGTCCCGGCGGTACTTGTCTCCGCTTTTGTCCCAGTCCGGCAGCAGTTTTGCCACCGTCCCGTATACGTATCCCAGTGCGCGGGCCTCCTGGTTTGTCATGTGTCAGTCCTCCTTCGTTATGTCTCGGCTTCCTTACCGGATGATCCGGACGACGACCGCGTCCCGGATGATGATCTCGCCTGCGTCCTCTCCATACTCGATGTCGTTGCCGGCAATGATCGCGCAGTGCGTGCCGTAGGTGTTGCCGCAGTGGAGGCGGATTTCGCGGCTGTCTGCCTTGGTGGCGCACACGCCGTTGAGCTCCTCGCCGGTGTCCTCGCCGTCATCCCAGATATGGCTCACGTGATCCATTTCGCCCAGCTCAAAGGTCTCGTACTGGCTGCGGACGCCGAAGTACTCATATTCCAGGTTCTCGTCCATGGTCTCTTCAATGATCTTCTTCAGCTCGTCGATCGTCATTTTTCTGTCCTCCGTTTTCTCTCTCTTACGTGTCTTATTATAGCACACATTATATCATTTGTCAATAGTAAAATGATATATTTACAATATTTTTTGCGGCAGAAGGTCCCGCGGCGGTCTCCCGCTCCGGCGGCCTCTGCCGCTTGTGTCATTATTATGGTTGTCAGATCAGCCCCGTCCGCTGCAGGATCACGGCCAGCTCCTGCCGGCTCAGGGGGTCCCGCGGGCGGGTGCCGTCCAGGATCCCCGCCTCGTAGGCCGCCGCCCAGGCGCCGGTTGCCCACGGGTCCGCGGCGTCCGGCGGGCCAGAGGAGGACGGCAGATCCGGCTGCGCCGCGTCGGCGAGCGCGCCGTAGTCCACCAGGCTGACGTCCAGGTCGACGGGGCCCGTGATCCCCGCGACGGTGCCCGACTCGGTGTACTGATGGATCGCCCACGGCCCTTTGTACCAGGTTTTGCCGCCGACGCC
>Ga0310690_10011238_pt1 | contig 11066 bp, 6 predicted proteins | sample AusTroGonzalo_MG_2_FD_207661 | JGI IMG/M metagenome (GOLD analysis project Ga0310690, IMG submission 207661) | Bovine rumen microbial communities from tropical cattle in Woodstock, Queensland, Australia - Gonzalo_04 (v2) (version 2) | ecosystem: Host-associated > Mammals > Digestive system >...
ACAGATGGAGCATGTGCAAATCTGCGGGCTGATGATGATGGCCTCGAACACCGACGACGAAGCACAGATCATGCGCGAGTTCCAGCTCGCGTCTGACTTCTTCGACGAGGTGAAGCAGCAGTACTTTCCCGATTCTCCTGACTTCTGCGAGCGGTCCTGGGGCATGAGCGACGATTATCTCCTCGCCGTACTTTGCCGTTCGACATTGGTGCGTATCGGTACAGCCATCTTTGGGCCGAGAGAATATTAAAAAATATAGTAGTAAGGATAATAAATGAGTGATAGTCAAGGAAGTAAGGCATTCTCAATGATTGCCGATATAGATGGGGACTTCATGAATTTGATAGATGTAGACACACCAACGGAGGTGCCCATCCTGCCTGTCAGGAACCTGGTACTCTTCCCTGGGGTGGTCTCCCCAATCATGATAGGCCGTGAGTCGAGTATGCGACTCGTACGCAAGGCGGAGAAAACAACGACGCTGATAGGCATTGTATGCCAAAACGACCCAGACATCGAAGAGCCTGGGGCAGAGGACTTGTTTACCTATGGTGTCTATGCCAAGGTGGTGAAGCAGCTGACGCTGCCCAACGGCGCCGTAACCGCCATCGTGCAGGGCTTGGGACGCATGCGGCTGGAAGGCATCGTCAGCGAGACACCCTATCTCGTGGGGCGAGTGCAGCCGGCACCTGAGCTGATGCCCGACAAGCGTGACCGCGAATGGAAGACGGCCATCGACGACCTGCGCAAGCAAGTGGAGGAATACGTCAACATCAGCGACGACATACCCGACGAGGCATCGTTTGCCATACGCAACATATCGAACGACGTGATGGCGCTGAACTTCGTCTGCTCCAACATGCCTTTCACTACGAAAGAGAAGAGCCGCCTGATCAGCGTGGACACGGTGAAGGAACGTCTGTTCGGAGTGATGAAAGCCCTGAACCGCGAGATCAACCTGCAGACCCTGAAAGCCGACATTCGCAACAAGACACGCGAAGACCTGGACGAGCAGCAGAAGAACTACTTCCTGCAGCAGCAAATCAAGAACCTGCAGGCCGAGATGGGCAGCGGAACCTCGCCGGAGAAAGCCCGGCTGCTGGAGAAAGCCGTCGGCAAGAAGTGGACGGAAGAGGTGGAGAAGACCTTCTACAAGGAGGTGGAGAAGCTGGACAGCCTGCAGCCCCAGTCGCCCGACTTCAACGTGCAACTGAGCTATCTGCAGGCCTTCGTCAGTCTGCCCTGGGGCGAATACACCAAGGACGATCTGAACCTGCAGCGGGCACAGAAGATTCTCGACCGCGACCACTACGGTATGGAGAAGGTGAAGGAACGCATCATGGAGTACATGGCCGTACTCTCGCTGCGCGGCGACCTGAAGAGCCCCATCCTGTGCCTGTACGGCCCTCCCGGCGTGGGCAAGACCAGCCTGGGCAAGAGCATCGCTGCTGCCATGAAACGCAAGTACGTTCGCATCTCGCTGGGCGGACTGCATGACGAGGCAGAGATACGCGGACACCGCCGCACCTACGTCGGGGCCATGCCGGGGCGCATCATCAAGAGCATCCAGAAGGCCGGTAGCTCAAACCCCGTCTTCATACTCGACGAGATAGACAAGGTGACCCAGGCCACCATCAACGGCGACCCGGCATCGGCTCTGCTCGAAGTGCTCGACCCGGAGCAGAACACCGCTTTCCATGACAACTACCTCGACGTGGACTACGACCTGTCGAAGGTGCTCTTCATCGCTACGGCCAACAACTTGGGAACCATCCCCAAGCCCCTGCTCGACCGCATGGAGGTCATCGAGCTGAGCGGCTACATCACCGAAGAGAAAATAGAGATTGCCAAGCGTCACCTGATACCCCGCGAGCTGGACAACACCGGACTGAAGACGCTGAAGGAGAAACCACGTTTCAGCAAGGCGGTGATAGAGAAAATCATCGAGAGCTACACCCGCGAGAGCGGCGTCAGGCAGCTGGAGAAGCAAATCAACAAGGCCATGCGTAAGCTGGCCTACCGATGGACGATGGCAGCAGCCGGCGATGAAAGTTCGCAGCGGCCCTCGGCCAAGATAACCACCGACTCGCTGGAGGACCTGCTGGGCAAGCCACCCTTCTATCGCGACATCTATCAGGGTAACGACTATGCCGGCGTGGTCACCGGACTGGCATGGACCAGCGTGGGCGGCGAGATACTGTTCATCGAGACCTCGCTGAGCAAGGGCAAGGGGTCGAAACTCACGCTGACGGGCAACCTGGGCGACGTGATGAAGGAGAGCGCCGTGCTGGCATTGGAGTATGTCAAGGCCCATGCCGACACACTCAAGATAGACTACCGCATCTTCGACAACTGGAACATACACATCCACGTGCCCGAAGGAGCCACGCCCAAGGACGGCCCCTCGGCCGGCATTACCATCGCTACGTCGATAGCCTCGGCCCTGACGCAGCGAAAGGTGCGCAAGAACGTAGCCATGACGGGCGAGATCACCTTGCGAGGAAAAGTGCTGCCAGTAGGCGGCATCAAGGAGAAGATACTGGCTGCCAAGCGTGCCGGCATCACCGACATCATGCTCTGCCGCGAGAACGAGAAGGACATCCTGGAGATTCCCGACATGTATCTCGAAGGGGTCAGTTTCCACTACGTGGAGGACGTGCAGGATGTGTGGGCCTTCGCCCTCACCGACGAGCTGGTGAAGAACCCCGTCAAGTTCGATATCCCGGAAGAGGGGAGAAGTGATAAGTGAGAAGTGAGAAGTGGAGTTCGAATTAACACATTGTGACATGGCGAGTGAGGCACGCGCAGGCGTGATCACTACCGACCACGGGCAGGTGATGACCCCCATCTTCATGCCCGTAGGCACCTGCGGCACGGTGAAAGGCGTGCACTTCAGCGAGTTGCGCGAGCAGGTGGGGGCGCAGATCATCCTGGGCAACACCTATCACCTCTATTTGCGTCCCGGCCTCGACACGCTTCGCAAGGCAGGAGGATTGCATCGCTTCAACACATGGGATCGGCCTGTCCTTACTGACAGCGGCGGATTCCAGGTGTTTTCGCTGACGGGCATACGCAAGCTGCGCGAGGAGGGGTGCGAGTTCCGCAGTCACATAGACGGCTCCAAACACATTTTCACTCCAGAAAACGTGATGGACACCCAGCGCATCATCGGAGCCGACATCATGATGGCCCTCGACGAGTGCCCACCAGGTGAGAGCGATTACCAGTATGCCAAGAAAAGCCTTGGCTTGACCCAGCGATGGCTGGACCGCTGCATCAGGCGATTCAACGAGACGGAACCTCTCTACGGCCATCGTCAGGCACTCTTCCCCATTGTACAAGGTTGCAAGTACAGAGATCTGCGAAGTGAGGCTGCCAAGTACGTCGCTGACAAAGGGGCGGAGGGAAACGCCATCGGCGGGCTGGCAGTCGGTGAACCCACAGAAGTGATGTACGAGATGATAGAAGTGGTCAATGAAATACTCCCGAAGGATCGTCCTCGCTATCTCATGGGCGTTGGCACTCCGCAGAACATCCTTGAAGCCATCGAGCGCGGCGTAGACATGTTCGACTGCGTGATGCCCACGCGCAACGGGCGCAACGCCATGCTATTCACCTACCAGGGCACGATGAACATGCGCAACAAGAAATGGGAGCAGGACTTCAGTCCTATCGACCCCGAGGGCTGCCCGCTCGACCGTCTGCACACCAAGGCCTATCTGCATCATCTGTTCAAGGCCCAGGAACTGCTGGCCCTTCAACTGGCATCCATTCACAATCTGGCCTTCTATCTGCGCTTGGTCTCCGACGCTCGCAAGCATATAGTCAATGGCGACTTCACCCAGTGGAAGCGTTCTGTCATCAACGATTTAGGACGACGAATATGAAGCGACTCGACTGGTACATCATCCGTAAGTTCATTGGCACCTACATCTTTGCCATTGCGCTGATCATCAGCATCAGCATCGTCTTCGACTTCAACGAGAACATGGCGAAGTTCACCAACAACCATGCTCCGTGGCGTGCCATCGTCTTCGACTACTATGCCAATTTCGTACCCTATTTCGCCAACCTCTTCTCGCCGCTCTTCGTCTTTATCGCCGTCATCTTCTTCACATCCAAGTTGGCTGGAAACAGCGAAATCATTGCCATGCTTGCTGCAGGAACCAGTTTCCGCAGACTGATGCGCCCTTATATGCTTTCTGCGGCACTTATTGCCGGTCTCAATTTCTATCTGGGAGCATACGTCATCCCACAGGGGTCTGTCGTGCGTCAGAATTTCGAGACTCAATATAAGAACAAGAAAAAGATCACTTCTGCCCAGAACGTGCAGCTGCAAGTGGGGCCGGGCGTCATCGCCTACATTCAGCAGTACGACAACAATACGCGCCGTGGCTACGGATTCTCTCTAGACAAGTTCGAGCAGAAGAAACTCGTCAGCCACATGACGGCCAACATCATTCAATACGATACCATTTCCGACGAGCGTTACCATTGGAAAGCCACTCGCTACAAGATTCGTACGCTCAAGGGGCTGCGTGAGCATATCGAGACAGGGCAGGAACTGGACACCTTGATCATGATGGAACCAATGGATCTGGTGTACTCGAAGGGACAACAGGAACAGTTTACATCGCCTGAGTTACTGCGCTACATATCAAAGCAACAGGAGCGAGGTTCCACGAATGTGGTACAGTATGAGGTGGAATACCACAAACGTATAGCCACTTCGTTTGCTTCGTTTATTCTTACTATTATTGGCGCCTCGCTCTCGGCCCGCAAACGCAAAGGCGGTATGGGCTTGGCCTTAGGTATCGGACTGGCTCTGTCGTTTGCCTACATCCTGTTGCAGACCGTTTCGGCTACGTTTGCCGTACAGGCCAGCTTCCCCCCAGCATTGGCGGCCTGGACTCCCAATATCATTTACGTATTCATAGCCTATTTCTGTTATAGGCAAGCACCCAATTAGCTTATGACATTCGAAGAGACACATCTGAATGATAATATCCTAGACGCACTCTACGATATGCATTTCGACGAGATGACCCCGATACAGGAAAAGTGTATACCCAGGATTTTGGAGGGGCATGACGTACTCGGCATCGCACAGACTGGTACCGGCAAGACAGCCGCTTATCTGTTGCCTATCCTGTCGATGATTGACGACGGCAACTACCCCGAAGATGCTATCAACTGCGTGGTGATGGCACCCACGAGGGAATTGGCTCAGCAGATAGATCAGGCTATGGAAGGCTTCGCTTACTACATGCCTGGCGTGAGTAGCATTGCCGTCTACGGGGGGAACGACGGCGGACGTTTCGATCAGGAACTGAAAAGTCTGCGTGGAGGAGCGCCTGTGGTCATCGCCACTCCAGGGCGACTGCTCAGCCACCTGAAGGTGGGCAACCTCAACCTGGCGCACACCAGTTTCTTTGTCCTTGATGAAGCCGACCGCATGCTTGATATGGGCTTCATCGACGACATCTTGCAGATTACGAAGCTCCTGCCTCAGACTTGTCAGAAGGTGATGTTCTCGGCTACTATGCCCTCGAAGGTGCGTGACCTCGCTGTCTCTCTGTTGCGAAACCCCATCGAAGTGAAACTGAAGGTCAGCCGTCCTGCCGACAAGATTCTGCAGCAGGCCTATGTATGCTATGATCCACAGAAGCTACAGGTCATCGACCATCTGTTCAAGAACGGCGACTTGCAGCGCGTCATTATCTTCTGTGGGAAAAAAGAGCGAGTGAAAGACATCGACCGGCAGCTGCGACGCCTGAAGATCAACAGCGCGCCGATGCACAGCGACCTTACCCAACAGGAGCGCGACGATGTGATGTACCGCTTCAAGAGCGGGCAGGTTGACGTGCTTGTGGCTACCGACATCGTTGCACGAGGCATTGACATCGATGACATCCGTATCGTCATGAACTTCGATGTACCCCATGATGCAGAAGACTACGTGCATCGTATCGGACGAACGGCACGTGCAGAACGCGATGGGCAGGCCATCACATTCATTAATGATCACGACATCAGCCGTTTCAAGCAGATTGAGGCTTTCCTCGGAAAGGAAGTGGAGAAACTGCCTCTGCCCGAAGGAATCGGTGAGGGTCCTGACTATAGTGTGGCTCCTCAAACGAAGAAAGCATCATCGCGTAGCCACAGAGGTGGCGGACATCGGGGAAAGAGAAGTCGCGACCGTGGGCGCAAAGACAAAGGACGCGACGGGAAAAAGGCGAATAAAGGAATGGCATAAATCAATAAAATACCGAAAATGAGAAAAATATCGCTGAAATATAGTTTTTTTAGCGATATTTTATGTATCTTTGCACCCGTTTATAAACAATTGGTATAATGAGTAAAGAGGTTTTGACTCCAGATTATATCTTTGAATCAAGCTGGGAAGTTTGTAACAAGGTTGGTGGCATCTACACCGTTCTTTCTACAAGAGCCAAAACATTGCAGGAGGCTTTTAAGGATAAAATAGTTTTCATAGGCCCTGACTTTTGGAAAGAGAACGAAAGTCCCTATTTCCGCGAAGACAACAATTTGCTTGCCGAATGGAAGGATTATGCCATAGAGCAAGGACTAAAGGTGAGGGTCGGACGTTGGACTGTACCCGGCGAACCTGTTTCTGTCTTGGTGGATTTCAATCCCTATTTCGAGAAGAAAAACGAGATTTACGGCTGGCTGTGGGAAAACTTCGGCGTAGACTCTCTACATGCGTATGGTGACTATGACGAGGCATCCATGTTCTCTTATGCTGCGGCACTAGTGGTAGAGAGCATCTACACGTTTAACGTAGGACAAACGACGTTCAACGATGGTACGCGCATCGTCTACCACGCCAACGAGTGGATGTGTGGCTTGGGCGCACTCTATCTCAACAAGAAGGTTCCTCAGATAGCCACCGTCTTCACCACCCATGCCACGAGCATCGGGCGTTCCATAGCTGGCAACCAGAAGCCGCTCTACGACTATCTCTTTGCCTACAACGGCGACCAGATGGCCGGCGAGTTGAACGTGCAGTCGAAACACTCCATCGAGAAGCAGACTGCCCACCACGTGGACTGCTTCACTACCGTGAGCGACATTACCGCTCGTGAGTGTGTGGAACTGCTCGACCGTAAGGTGGACGTGGTATTGCCCAACGGATTCGATGACAGCTTTGTACCCAAGACACAGGCCTTTGCCCGTAAACGGAGACTGGCACGGCACAAGATGCTCCAGGTGGCTAATGCGCTGTTGGGAGAGAACTTGGACGATGACACGATAATTGTATCTACTTCAGGACGTTACGAATTCAGAAACAAAGGAATAGATGTCTTTGTCGAGGCGATGAATCGCTTGCTGCGTGACCGCAACCTGAAGAAGACGGTGCTGGCGTTTATCGTCGTTCCAGGATGGGTGGGCGAGCCTCGCCAGGATCTCATCGACAGACTGAAGAGCCTCAGCTCTGACCACGCACAGGAAGTAGGGGAGGGCAGTCCGGCCGACACGCCGCTTGAAGTACCCCAGATCACGCATTGGCTTCATAACATGGGGCATGACAACGTGCTGAACATGATGAAGTTCTACGACATGCACAACCGCCACGAGGACAAGGTGAAAGTTGTCTTCCTGCCCTGCTATCTTGATGGGAAAGACGGTATCCTCAATCTCACTTATTACGATGTGGTGCTAGGCAATGACCTGTGCATCTATCCCTCATACTATGAGCCATGGGGCTACACACCGTTAGAGGCTGTCGCCTTCAAAGTCCCCTGCATCACCACGGACTTGGCTGGCTTCGGACTATGGGCCAACAAAGTCTTTGGTCATCCCGGTGAGCTGGCCGACGGCGTGAAGGTGATTCATCGTACAGACTACAATTATTCCGAGGTCGCAGACAACATCAAGGACACCGTGGCAGAGTTCTCTGGCTATACGCAGAAACAGATTGATAGTTGTCGGCAGAAAGCCTCTCAACTCTCGAAGAAAGCGCTATGGAGCGAGTTTATTAAATACTATTATGAGGCCTATGACATCGCGCTGCGTAATGCTAGGCTCCGAATGGCAGAAAACAACGAATAATAAATATTTAAGGTAAAAGGAATTATGAAGATTAAAGCAGACTACACCAATGCTCCCCAGTGGAAGGAGCTGACCGTGAAATCGAGCCTTCCAGAAGAATTGAAGTGTCTCGACGAGATTGCCCATAACCTGTGGTGGGTATGGAACTATGAGGCTCGCGACCTTTTCCGTGACCTCGACCCTGAGTTGTATCATGACGTAAACCACAATCCTGTGCTGCTTCTCGAGCGTTTGAACATGACACGCAAGGAAGCCATTGTGAAGGACAAAGCATTGATGAAGCGCATCAATCGCGTTTATGAGTTGTTCCGCGCCTATATGGATGTCGAACCAGATAAAAAGCGCCCCTCAGTGGCCTATTTCTCAATGGAGTACGGCATGCACTCTGCTTTGAAAATCTATTCTGGAGGTTTGGGCATGCTGGCAGGTGACTATCTGAAGGAGGCCAGCGACTCTAATGTTGATATGTGTGCAGTCGGCTTCCTGTATCGTTTCGGCTATTTTACCCAGAGTCTCTCGATGGATGGCCAGCAGATAGCAAAGTACGAGGCCCAGAACTTCAGCCACATACCCATTGAACGACAGCTTGACAAGGACGGACAGCCTATGGTGGTTGACGTGCCCTACACCAACTATATGGTTCACGCTTACGTGTGGCGTGTGAACGTGGGACGTATCAAGCTTTTCCTGCTCGATACTGACAACGAGATGAACTCTGAGTTCGACAAGCCAATTACTCACAGCCTCTATGGTGGCGATTGGGAAAACCGCTTGAAGCAGGAGATCCTCTTGGGTATCGGCGGCGTGTTGGCTCTGAAGAAACTTGGCATCAAGAAAGATATCTATCATTGTAATGAAGGCCATGCCGCACTCTGCAACCTGCAGCGCCTCTGCGACTACATCGAGGAAGAACACCTCACCTTTAACCAGTCTATGGAATTGGTTCGTGCCAGTGGTCTCTACACAGTACATACCCCCGTGCCCGCAGGCCATGACTACTTCGACGAGGGACTCTTTGGTAAGTACATGGGAAGCTATCCACAACGCTTAGGCATTTCTTGGGACGAGTTCATCGGCATGGGACGTACCAATCCTAATGACCATGGCGAGAAGTTCTGCATGTCGACCTTCGCATGCAATACCTGCCAAGAGGTGAACGGTGTGTCAAAGTTGCACGGATGGGTCAGCCAGAAGATGTTTGCAAGCATCTGGGATGGTTATTTCCCTGAGGAGAATCATGTCGGTTATGTTACCAATGGCGTTCACTTCCCCACCTGGTCTGCAACGGAGTGGCGTGAGCTCTATGCCAAATATTTTGAAGCTACGTTTATGTCCGACCAGTCGAACCAGAAGATTTGGGAAGCTATATACAACGTGCCCGACGAGGAAATATGGAGTACTCGTATGGCGCTGAAGCAAAAGCTTGTCGACTACATCAAGGAACAGTTCCGCGACACGTGGCTGCGTAACCAGGGTGATCCTTCACGTGTGCTGTCGCTGTTGGAACGCATTAATCCCAACGCACTCATCATTGGCTTCTGCCGTCGCTTTGCTACCTATAAGCGTGCACATCTGCTCTTTACAGACCTTGATCGTCTGGCAAAAATCGTGAACAATCCTGAGCGCCCGGTACAGTTCCTCTTTGCAGGAAAAGCACATCCTGCAGACGGAGCAGGACAGGGACTTATCAAGAAGATCTATGAGATATCGCAGCGTCCGGAATTCCTTGGCAAGATTATCTTCCTCGAGGACTACGACTTCCTGCTGGCCCGCCGCCTGGTCAGTGGTGTCGACATCTGGATGAATACACCTACACGTCCGCTTGAGGCATCGGGTACCTCTGGTGAAAAGGCTGAGATGAATGGTGTAGTCAACCTCTCGGTGAAAGACGGATGGTGGCTTGAAGGATATCGCGAGGGTGCCGGATGGGCACTAACTGAAAAACGCACCTACGATAATCAGGGTTATCAGGACCAGCTTGATGCCGCAACGATCTACTCATTGCTCGAAAATGAGATTGTGCCTCTCTACTACAAGAAGAATAAGAAGGGCATCAGCGAGGGGTGGATAAAGGTCATCAAGAATTCCATTGCCCAGATAGCTCCTCACTATACAATGAAGCGCCAACTCGATGATTACTACTCAAAGTTCTATGAGAAGGAGGCCGCTCGCTTTAGGCTGATTGCCAAGGATGGTTATCGCAAGGCCAAGGAGATTGCTCAGTGGAAGGAAACCGTAGCAGAGCGCTGGGATGCTATTCGCGTGGTTAGTTGTGAATGGGACGTGGCTTCAGCAGGTCTGGAGACAGGGCAGAAGTACAAGCTCCGCTATGTCATCGATGAACAGGGCCTCGATGATGCCATCGGATTGGAGAAGGTTAATGTCTTCATAAACAAGAAGAACGAGGAACGTGTCTACAACATTGAGCCATTGAAGCTTGTTGGTCGAGAGGGTAACAACTACATCTTCGAAGCTGAACTTGCTCCTAAGCAGGCCGGTGAGTATCGTTCAGCCGTGCGTATGTACCCCAAGAATAAGGATCTGCCCCATCGCCAGGACTTCTGCTACGTAAAGTGGCTGGAACTGCCCGCTACACTTTAGGCGATAAGCAAGAACAGATCTCTCATGATGTAAAGGTCTGTTTGCAAGAGGTCTACAAAAAACTGAAGCGACACCATCTACAGATTGGATGGTGTCGCTGTTTTGTACACTCTTCGTCTCAGAAACTGAGCGCAATGACGTTAACTGCGGCGCATCTCTTCAAGCAACTGCTTCTGGCGGGAGTTAAGATGCGTGGGCAATGTCACATTGTAAGTGAGGATGAGGTCGGTGCCGCCGTGTCCCTTGCCACGAAGACGTACCTTGGCCCCCTGCTGTGTACCTGGCTTCACTTTCAGACGTAGCTTCTGACCGTCGCTCAGCGCCACCACTACGTCACCACCCAGCAAGGCGGTGTACATGTCGATGTTAATGGATGCCTGAGTCTCGTTGGG
>Ga0310690_10011239_pt1 | contig 11066 bp, 15 predicted proteins | sample AusTroGonzalo_MG_2_FD_207661 | JGI IMG/M metagenome (GOLD analysis project Ga0310690, IMG submission 207661) | Bovine rumen microbial communities from tropical cattle in Woodstock, Queensland, Australia - Gonzalo_04 (v2) (version 2) | ecosystem: Host-associated > Mammals > Digestive system >...
TCAAAGCGGTCCGGAATGTAAAGATAGGCTACAGCCGGGACAAAAGATACGGGCTGTACGATGACACCAAGCCCTACGGCTTCGACGCAGACAAGACGACGAAGGCGGCCGACTGCGACTGCTCGAGCCTTGCTACGGTGTGCGCTAACTACGCCGGCATAGCGATCCCAAGAGATACCTATACAGGCAATATGCAAAAAGTGTATACGGCGACAAAAATGTTTAAGGCGTATACATCAGATAAATACTGCACCTCTCCGTCGTCGCTTAAGCGCGGCGATCTGCTTGTGCGCGCGGGCCACCATACCGCGATAGTAGCCAACATATACTATCACATGACGCGCGAGCTCTACTATAAGAGCGGCAAGCTCATGGTAGGCGGCGACGTGATGGCGCTGCAGCAGAGGCTGAACGACCTCATGGCAGCGGGCCTCGTCGTAGACGGCGAGCTGGGTAAAAAGACAGACGCGGCGATCCGGCAGTACCAGGAGGACAACCTCCTCGAAGTCGACGGTATCGCCGGACGTAAAACTCTTGAAAAAGCAGGCTTCCTATATTGTTAGGTCCCTCATAGTAGACGCAGGCAAAGCCCCGAGCTCATTAGAGCCCGGGGCTTGTTTGCGTTTTACTCTTCGACTGAGATATCTATATGATCAATGTCTTTGATGTAGTCGGGCTTCTTCGTGCTCAGCTTAGGTGTAAAGACCGGCACGTCTCCGGACAGATCCGCTTCAAAGCCTGACCATGTCAGTGTAGCGGGGAAGTCTTCGCGGATCGCTCTCGCGAGGAGCCTGATCAGGTAGTCCGGCGCTTGCCTCTGCCCGCCTTCCCAGTTCTCTATAGTTCTCTTCGGGATCCCGTAAGCTTCTGCGAAGCGGGCCTGTGAGAGGCCGGTGCTCGCGCGGAGCTCGCGGATCGTGGGGAGTCTTTTCTCTTCCATATTAGAATATCCTTTCTTATTAGCAAATTTAGTCTTCTGACTCAATCCAAAACCTACGAAACTTGTCCATAGAATACTGCCTATTATCCTTTTTGTCTACCCTTTCATAACTTGTGATACGTCTACCTTTTTCTCCTATCCAAAAGCCCGTCGCTACCATCTTACACTTTTCGCTCGTGTTTTCTATCGTTCCTCCTTGTATCCTCATATCTCTCCTTATCTGCCCTCGTAACCTCCGGGGCGGGTAGTGTGTTAGAAGTGGAACACCATTGCTATACCGTTCGTGTTCATCCAGTCTTTTTCAGTCTTGGTAAGCTGCGATTTTGTCTTGAGGTCATACACGGACGGCTCGTGAAAAACTTTGTACTCTTGCCTTATTGTATGGTTTTTGTTTTCGTAAAGATGTTCTTCGATTCTAAATATGTTTGTGTTTTTCATATCTTTGTCCTCCTGTCGTGTGGTGTGTTCTTTTCTTAACTTCTGTAGACATTATATCACCCATTGAGTGATACGTCAACACCTTTTTAAAGAAATTTGTCGTAAAGTGGTCGTACACTTTTCCGCAAATACGCTTGTATCAAGGCTTTCCACAGATATGAATATTATCATGATTAAAGTTTTCTTGCCCCCTTTTCTGACCGCTTAAAAATCCCGCAACCCGCATAAAATAAGGCTTTACGCGCATAGGATTTCATAGCAGTTCATGTGAAAATAACTCAAAATAGTGGTCGTACTCTTTACTCCTAAAATCGCTCTCCGTTCAGTATTATCAACGCTTCAGACCTATTTTCATGTACGACCGCGCAAAGCGCCTAAAATAGCCACTTTCGGGAAAGTGGTCGTAAAATGGTCGTACTATTTAAAGATCATATTTAGCTTTTCGCTGGTCCGCTCCTGGGCCTCATCCAGGTGCGCGTATATTTTCATTATCATATCGGTATTAGCGTGTCCGAGGATCTTCGCTGCCATTTTCGGGGATATGTTAGAATAGTAGAGCTTGGTAGCATAGTTATGCCGGAAGTAGTGAGGCGTGAGCTCCGCGGCTGACGGCGCGACGGCCGAGAGCTTCTTTTGGATCCCGCGCCAAAACCTCATAAACGAGCTGAGGCTCATATACCGATCTGCTGCCCGGTCCATAGGGAACAGGATAGTCTTATCTGCGCAGTAGTCCTTAAGGAAGTCCACCGCAGCGTCCGGGAGCGGTACGTCTCTGACGCCTGCCTGCGTTTTCGTGCGTGACAGCGTGGCGGTGTTCTTATCGAACACGATACTTTTATCTACTCTTACCAAAAGGGCCTTAAAATCGATTTGGTGGCTTTGTAGGGCTATCGCTTCCTCGCGCCTCAGACCACAATAATAAAGAATAAACAGAAAAGCCCGCTCTTTATCCTCGAGATCCGCGTCGAAGATCGCGCGCTCCTCTTCAGGCGTCAGCGCCCGCCTCGTGCTCCCGCGCTTCGGGGGCATGGTGAGCTTGCCGACGTTCACGCCCTTCGGGATCTGTATATCCTCCTCGGCAGCAGCGTCGTAGATCTGCTTTAGCGTCATCCGGATCTTGCCGCACGTCGCCGGATGGTCCCAGTGCTTGTTTATGAGCTCCTGGAGGTCCGTCTGTCGTATCTCGTGGAAGTAAAGGTCTGACAGCTCCGGGGCGAGGTGCCGCTCCACCACGACCTCATACATCGCCCGCGTGTTGATCGCGAGCTTGCCTTTAGTAGTGGAGAGCCAGCGCCGGGCGTAGGCGATCAGCGTGATATCTGCCGCCGGCGTCTTTGAGATCGCATAATAGTCCTGACGTGCCTCAAAGACCTTGCGCTCGAGCTCGGCCTTTGTGCGCGCGTAGACTGATTTGCGGATACGCTTACCCTCAGCGTCACGGCCAAGGGTTATTTTCTTCTCTAATAGCTTCCCCATAGGCTCACTCCGAAAGGACTTGTAAAAGCTTGATCGCCTTCTCGTAGTTTTCCGGCTTGACGTTCTGTACAGCTTCGATAAGGTCATGGTACGCGGTAAGACGTTTAAGCAGCAGCTTTTCGTACTCATTCACCGTGTGGCTCATTTTGTGAATCTCCTCGGTATTCTTTTTTTCCGGTACTTTTGAGGAGAGGCGCATTATTTCTCCGTCATCGTCGACAAGTGTTACCTTGACACGATCCACAACAGACGGATCGTCGAAGCCCACGAGCCAAGCAGGGGATACTCCGAAAAGCCTCGCCAATTCTTCGATATTATCGCGTTTAATATTCTTGGTCTCGCCAAGTTCCCATTTTGAGATAGCCGACCGGTTAACGCCTAATTTAGCGCCGAGTTCTTCCAGCGTCCAGTTATTCTCGAGACGTTTTTCTCTTATCCTACTTCCCATTTTGTTCATGTTCGCACCTCCTTGTACACTAATAATCGGCACGTATTTCCGCTTTTATTATACCTTACGGAGTATTTTTTTCAACATACGGGATAAATTTTCCACAATTTTTCTACATTCCATATTGACGGGAATGGTGTATCGTGGTATGGTACTTAATGTCGGGAGACAGAAAGGAGGTGCTATATGAATAAGAATGAGCTGCGCGCAGCTATGGCTCGTCATGGCGACCGCGCGGAGGACCTGGCAAAGGTCATTGGGATGACGCCTAACACTTTTTCCGATAAGATCAACGGGAAGTCGGATTTTAGACAGGCAGAGATCCAAACGATCATTGATAGGTATGGCTTGGGGGCGAAAGAGACCTTTTTAATTTTTTTTACCCCGGATGTATCCGCAAATGAGAACGCGGTGTGAAAAATCGGAGAACAGGAGGGAAAAATGGCGCTAATCAGAAACATCAAGGTCGGGGATGATATCCACTGTTACAGCTTCGACGACCTGCGTATGATGGCCCGCAAGTTCACAAGCGAGGGCTACGAGGTAGAGGTAAGAGGCTGGCAAGGGATCAGATCGAACACTCTGACGATCACGAAGATCCCGGACCGCGAGGAGGCGAAAGATGGACGACAGGTATTACAGCATAACGGAAATATGCCAAATATATCACCTCAAACGGCGGGTAGTGTTTGATATGTGTCATGCCAGGGCGCAAAGATTTGCGTTTAACCCAGGCGGCGGTAAATGGCTAATCAATCGTAAGAAGTTCGAGGAACACTTGGAGCGATTACAGCGAAAGGAGAGAACGGGTAAATGGTAGAAGCAAAGCCGAGAATATTTAATCTTTTGGACACTATGACGGTCGCGGACTGTCTTGAATACGCTAAGCGCGGATACAAAGTAGTGATCAAGCGAGGACACGTACAGGCGCTGATCCTCGGCGGGGAGGAGGATAGAAAAAATGGAAGATAAGCAAGTGATCCTGGACCTGCTCTGCAGGACGCTGCAGGCCACAAGAGACCAGCACGACCTTAAAGCACTGATCTACGACGAGGACAGCGAAGAGGTCATGATCTGCTGGGAAGGCGGCAACAGGACAGTAAACGTAGCTATGGACTCGGGTATAGCAATGGTCAAAGACGTGCTTACCGCAGTTCACAACGGATAAGAGGAGGGTAGATATGTTAGTCAGGAAATGTGATATCTGCGGCACCGAGATCAAGGCCAAAGAGACCTACAGCAAGCTCTCGATCGCAACGATCGGCAGCGAGGACAAGGCTCTTGCCTATGAAGTGCTTAAGGATATAGATATCTGCGACGAGTGCGTCCGCACCGGAGCGCTCCATGCACGCCTCAAGCATGGGTTTAAACACACAGTAAGTATTGAGCCCGCACCTGAGGCAGACAAGCCGAGACGCGGAGGGCGTCAGAAGATCCCTTTTGATATAGGGAAGGCGCTCGCGCTCCGTAAAGCGGGCTGGACGCTCGAGAAGATCGCTGACGAGCTCAGGTGCTCGCCGCAGACGGTAGCAAACAATTTAAACAGAGTAGTGAAGAAGGAGGAGACAACGACATGAAGCTGCGTTTTGAGTTTAACGACTGGGAAGAGCTTGACTGCTTTGTCAAAGCTTATGTCAATCACGGCACAAGGCTGCTCATTAAGAGCGAGGATCCCAAAGAGACGGTAGACGCTTCAGAGCTGCTTAAGAAGGCAAAGAAGGCAGCAGATCCGGCTCCGGAGCCCGAGCCCGCAAAAGAGGAGAAGCCCAAGAAGGCAAAGAAGGCAGCAGAGCCCGCACCTGAGCCCGACGAGGACGGCTTTAAACCCGCTACACCCGAGGACGAGGTACCGCGTGAGTTCATAGAAGACTCTAAGGTAGACGAGGCAAGCGCGAAGCTCCTGCTCGCGGATCTGATCAAGTCGGGCAAACGCGAAGAGGTCAAGGAGCTCTTGGCGAGCTACGAGGTCAGCAAGCTCACTGAGTTTATGAGGAAATGCCCCGAGAAGCTGCCGGAGCTCTTCGAGAAAGCGAGGGCGCTGTAATGCCGCCGCTCGCACACGCCTCAGCAAGCCCGAGCGCGGCCCACCGGTGGCTCAAGTGCACGGCCTGCGTAGAGGCAGAGAGCCACTTCCAGGATAAGGGAAGCATATACGCCGATGAGGGATCGCTCGCGCACGAGCTCGCGGAGGCATGGATCGAGAATCCCGACTTCGGACTCCCCGAGACGTATACGTATAACGGACCGGAGGAATCCCTGAGGAATAAGATCAAGAAGTTCTACGCGGATCATCCTGAGCTCGAGGGCTCATTTAAGGAAATGAGCGATTATCTCGAGCCGTACATCGACTATGTAAACGAGGAGTTTAACGACGCTAAACATCGCGATCCAGGGGCGGTACGAATGACCGAACAGCGCACCGACTTGTCGAAGTGGGTACCCGGAGGTTTCGGCACGACAGACGTCGCTATCGTCTCCGGAGACAAGCTCGAGATCATCGACCTCAAGTACGGCAAGGGCGTACCCGTAGACGCGAAGGACAACCCTCAGCTTAAACTCTACGCCCTGGGTATGTACGAGCTCCTAAGCGAGGTCTACGACATCGCTACAGTCAAGATGGTCATATATCAGCCCCGCCTCGATAGCGTGCGCTGGGATGAGATGAGCGTCGCTGACCTTCTTAAGTGGGGCAACGAGGTCGTCAAGCCCGCTGCAGAAAAAGCCTTGAATGGCAAGGGCGAGTTCATGCCGGGCGAACATTGCCAGTTTTGCAAGGCGCGCAACGTATGCAGGGCCCGCGCGGAGATGTACATGAAGCTCGGCGAGTATAAGCAAAAGGCATTTTTAACAAACGCTGAGATCGCGGAGATCCTCGGCTACATCGATGGCCTCGTCAAGTGGGCCGACGGTCTGAAGGAAAACGTGCTCAGCAGAGCCCTCGAGGGCGAAGAGTTCCCCGGCTGGAAAGTAGTCGAGGGCAGGTCCAACAGAAAATACGCCGCACCGGACGACAAGATCGCGGAGGCGGCTGTCAAGGCAGGGTACGACAACGCCCTGCTTTGGGAGAAGAAGCTCCTTACCCTCTCCGCTATGGAGAAGCTCATGGGTAAGAAGGACTTCGAGAAGGTCCTGGGGAAGATGATAGAGAAGCCCCAGGGCAAACCTACACTGGCACCGGACAAGGATCCGAGGCCATCACTATTAAATACTGCTGCGGATGACTTCGCAGACGAGATTTAGAAAGAGAGGACATAACATTATGGCTAAGATTTTCGAGAACGACAACACAAAGATCATGACAGGAGAGGTCAGGGCGTCGTACCTGCACGTGTTCGAGCCTCACTCTTCACAGGAAGGTCAGGAGCCCCAGTACTCCATGAGTATGATCATCCGCAAAGATGACAAGGCTACAATCAAGGCGATCGAGACCGCGATCAAGAACGCTACTGAAAAGGGCGTAAACACTGTTTGGGGCGGTAAGCTTCCCAAGAAGCTCCACAACCCTCTCCGCGACGGAGACGAGGAGCGCGACGACGACGTATACGCTGACGCTATGTTTATCAACGCGAACAGCAAAAAGCGCAAGCCCGGAGTTATCAACACACAGAAGGAAACGCTCTACAGCTCCGACGAGTTTAAGTCTGGCGACTACTGCAAGGTAGTCTGCAGATTTTACCCTTATAGTGCAAACGGCAACAATGGTATCGCGTGCGCCCTGGACAATATCATGATGACACGCGAGGGCGAAGCTCTCGGCGGCGGCGCAGCAAGCGCAGAATCAGACTTTGAAGGCGAGTACGAAGAAGAGGACGACTTGTTATGATCAGCCTCGGTATAGACGTCGAGACTTACAGCTCCACGCCTATCGACCTCGGGGCCTACCGATATGCAGAGAGCCTGGACTTTGAGCTCCTGCTTGTCGGTTATAAGTTCAGCGATGAGGACGAGGTAAAGGTCATCGATCTGACCGCCGGAGAGGCCGAGCTGCACCCCCGCTTTTGGGCCGCGCTCACCTCTCCCGAGGTCATTAAGACAGCGTATAATGCAAACTTTGAGCTACAGACTCTACGTAAGTATACCGAGCAGCAGTTAGATCCGGCACAGTGGCGGGATACGATGATCCTCGCCTCTTCGCTCGGGCTCCCCAGGTCGCTCGCAGACGTCTGTACAGCGCTCGGGCTCCCTGAGGAGGAGTCAAAAAAGAAGATCGGCAAGGAGCTGATTCGGTACTTTTGTCTCCCTTGCAAGCCCACGAGGGCCAACGGCAACAGGACTCGAAACTTGCCGCTACACTCTCCGGAGCGCTGGGAGCTCTTCAAGGACTACAACAAGGGCGATGTTATCGCGGAGCAGGCTATCTTGCACAGGCTCGAGAAGTACGCACCGAACGAGACAGAGCAGCGCTTATGGACGCTTGACCAGCAGATCAACGACAGAGGAGTGCTCCTCGATACCGATATGGCCGGCAAGATCGTGCGTTACAACGAGAGGCGCACAGAGGAGCTGACCGCAGAGGCAAAGCGGATCACGAGACTCGATAATCCGAACAGCTTACAGCAGCTCAAGGGATGGCTCGAGGATCAGGGCGTACCGACCTCCACGCTGCGCAAGGACGACGTAAGCGAGCTCTTAAGCGCTCCGATCCCTGAGGACGTTAAGCGCGTGCTCACGATACGCCAGGCGCTCGGGAAGACAAGCTTAAACAAGTACTCGACAATGCTCGATGTGGCGTGCCACGACGGCAGAGCCCGAGGTATCCTGCAGTTTTACGGCGGGCGTACAGGCCGATGGGCTGGGCGGGCGTTACAGCCCCAAAACTTGCCACAAAATCACCTGCCGGACGCGGAGCTGTTCGCCGCTCACGACATAGTTAAGGCGGGCGACTTCGACGGGTTAGAGCTGCTCTACGACGACACCGCAGACGTCCTCAGCCAGCTCGTGCGGACCGCGTTCATACCCTCCCCGGGTAATCGCTTCGTTGTCACAGACTTCAGCGCTATCGAAGCGCGCGTGATCGCGTGGCTTGCCGGCGAGCAGTGGCGTATCGACCTCTTCGAGAAGGGCGGGGATATCTACTGCGAGTCGGCCTCGAGGATCTACAAAGTACCTGTCGAGAAGCACGGGCAGAACGCGGAGCTGCGTCAGCGCGGAAAGGTCGCGGAGTTGGCTTGTGGTTTCGGCGGCGGCCCTGGAGCTATGAAGGCGATGGATAAATCCGGTACAGTTCCGGAGGAGGAAATCGCGGAGATAGTCAGGCAATGGCGCGACGCCTCGCCTCATATAGTAGCGATGTGGAAGACGCTCGAAAAGGCGGCTATACGCGCGATAGAGGGCGAGTCTGTAACGCTCAACAAGATAAAGGGAGTCAAGTTTTACTGCGAGAGAGTAGCGGGCACAAGGGTATTATTCATGAGACTGCCCTCGGGGCGGTCGCTGGCCTACTGGAGCCCGTCGACCTCAGACTCTGACTACGGGCCTCAGCTCTACTATATGGCCCAAAATCAGACGACGCGCAAGTGGGAGAAGACAAAGACATGGGGCGGCACGCTCGCCGAGAATCTGACACAAGCAGTAGCACGCGACTGTCTTGCCGAAAAAATGTTACTTGCAGATAGCCAGGGTTATAACATCGTGTTCCATGTACATGATGAGCTCGTGATCGACGTACCGAAGCACGACGCCCGCGCAGCCGAGCTGATCGACCGGATCATGTCCGAGCCGATCGAGTGGGCCCCAGGGCTCCCGCTTAAGGGCGGTACCTACGAGTGCGAGTACTACAGAAAAGACTGAGAGGTAATGATATGGAGACAGTAAAAGCGCTGATCACTGAGCTCGAGGCGATGGACCAAGACGAGCGTATCAGCAAGATAAACGAGATCAAGAACGCGCTTAAACAGATAAGCCCGTTCGCTAACGAACCGGTCGACTGTGTGCAGTGGGTTAAGGAAGAGCTTGTAATAGCTAACGACTACAACCCGAACACAGTCGCACCGCCGGAGATGGAGCTGCTGCACACCTCGATCCAGGAGGACGGATATACGCAGCCTATCGTTGTATATCAGCACGACGGGATCTACGAGGTAGTCGACGGTTTCCACCGTAACAGAGTCGGCAAAGAGTACAAGGATATCCACGACAGGATACATGGGTACTTGCCGGTCACGATAATCAACGACGACAGACACGAAAAAGCGGACCGTATCGCTTCAACGATCAGGCACAACCGCGCAAGAGGTAAGCACCGCGTCGAGGCTATGAGCGACATTGTTATCGAGCTTAAGCGCCGTAACTGGAGCGACAACAAGATAGCAAAAGAGCTCGGCATGGACGCCGACGAAGTTTTAAGACTCACGCAGATAACGGGCCTCGCAGAAATGTTCGCGGATAAGGATTTTAGCGAAGCTTGGGATGTAGATATGCTCGATGAGTCTGACTTTATCGATGAGAAATTTGAGGAGGAAGAATGACTCAAAAATACTATCACTACACCCTTTGGGAAGACTTCCAAGCCGGAATGTACAACGAGGACAAAGAGGGCCGCGAGGAGCGTGTAGTGCTCGCTGTGAAGTGTTTAAAAGATCCGGACATACTCAGGCACTATATGCGTCAGGCCATAATCATGTGGAAGTACGCCTCGGAACAAAACTTAACAAATCAATCAATCAATCATCAAGCGTTTTTAGGCCAGTGCGCCTGCTGCCTATACAGAGGCTGTCACGAGGACGAGACAAGAGAAGCTTGGGGCCGTCTGACCAACGAAGAGCGCTATAGGGCTAACAAGGTCGCTGATGAAGTATACGAAGAGTGGTTAACACAGTACGAGAGAGCCAACGACATGGAGTATCAGTTATCACTCTTTGATATGGAGGGCACATGAAAAAAGGACTTGGCATAAACGTGTACGAGGCAGCAGTGCAGCGTATCGCGTACACGTTTGATCACTTCGAGAAGATAATCGTCTCGTTCTCAGCCGGTAAAGACTCTACGTGTATGCTCCACATGGTCTGCGATGAGGCAAGGCGCCGGGGCCGTAAGGTCGCAGTCATGCTCATAGACCTCGAGGGGCAATACGAAAAGACAATCAATCACGCTGAGCGCTGCAGAGAAATGTATAAAGACTGTACCGAGTGGTACTGGATATGTCTGCCGCTGCACCTGCGTAACGCGGTATCCGTCTACGAGCCGTTTTGGAAGTGCTGGGATGATGACCAAAAAGAAATGTGGATCAGGGAGCTGCCGAAGGGCGCGATCCACGACATAAACTACTTTCCATTTTTTAAAGTCGGTATGGAGTTCGAGGAGTTCGACGTGCTTTTCGCTCAATGGTACGCGCAAGGAAAGAGCTGCGCCGTGCACATAGGCATAAGAGCCGACGAGAGCTTAAACAGATACCGCACCATCGCAAACAGACACAAAGAGACGTATGAAGGCCGTATGTGGACTACGCGGATCATAGACAACGTATATAACTGCTACCCGATCTACGACTGGAGGACCGCAGACGACTGGATATATCAAGGCAAAAACAAGGATAAGCCGTATAACGAGCTCTACGATTATATGCACCTGGCAGGCCTCACGATACACCAAATGAGGATATGCCAGCCCTACGGCGACGATCAGCGGCGCGGCTTGTGGTTATTCCATTTGATCGAGCCTCAGACCTGGGCGAAGGTCGTTGCTCGAGTCAATGGCGCAAACAGTGGGGCCATGTATATAAACGAGACCGGTAACATCAACGGCTATAACAAGATCAAAAAGCCA
>Ga0310690_10011240_pt1 | contig 11066 bp, 9 predicted proteins | sample AusTroGonzalo_MG_2_FD_207661 | JGI IMG/M metagenome (GOLD analysis project Ga0310690, IMG submission 207661) | Bovine rumen microbial communities from tropical cattle in Woodstock, Queensland, Australia - Gonzalo_04 (v2) (version 2) | ecosystem: Host-associated > Mammals > Digestive system >...
CGTCAACCGTGTGTCCCAATAGCAGAAATCAGGACTGGACGCCCATTTTCCTTTGCGATTAAGCAGGGCATAATGTTCCGTACGGTTGGTGACGGTGAGTAGATGGGCGAACACCATCTGTGCCACACTCTCAGTGCTATAGGCAGGAACGTTGGTCACGACGATACCGTGCTCCTTGGCAGCCTCCAGATCGACGACATTATAGCCCGTCGCCAACACACCGATGTACCTCAGCTTAGGCAGCTGCTCCATCTCCTGCTTCCGTAGGCACACCTTATTCGTCAGCACGATCTCCGCATCCTTCGCCCGCAACACGACCTCTTCAGGTCTCGTGCGATCATACACTGTCAACTCTCCGAAGTTCTCCAGAGCCTCCCATGACAGGTCTCCACAATTTGCCGTATAGCCGTCAAGTATTATTATCTGCATACATTCATCATTTCCATTTCACTCCTCTTTCTGCTCTTTCATCCCACAGCCACCGTGGAACTCATCTACCAGGTTGATCGCATAGGCCTCTTCACGAGATACTTCCGTTTTGGTCCAGTCGATTTCCCCTTCGTGGCCCGCATAGTCGCTGATGCGGACAGAACAGAGGTAGCCCTCTTCGTTGCGCGTGTAGGCGCTGCAGCCCGACATGGCGATGCGATTACGTTCCTGCTGCCCCTGCTTGGATACAATATGACACCACTCGATGACGCAGGTCTTGCCATCGTCGATGATCGTCTCGTAGCGCATACCTACGCAGGCAGGGATGTAAGTGGCCAGACCATAGCCGAACTTGTGGGCATTGGCCGACATCTCCTCCTTGGAGAGGATTGGGGTGCCCCAAGGATCGTAGCCACCGACGATGCACTCATCAGCAAAGGCTGCATGGATCTTGTCGGGATTGCAGTAGGGCGCATGATGCAGGGCTTCGTAGTAGGCCCGCATGGCGCCCGTCAGCAGCCCTGGATCGCCCATCTCGTAATGGGCCGGTTTGAAAATGGGTTTACGATAGGGCGTCAGACCAGGCACAAAGGAATAGTGCGTGTACATCCTGACCTCTTCGAGCAGAGAAGGGGTGCGGAGGTCGACAATCACGAAGAAGGGAACTTCCTCGATGGCCTTATCCACCACGAACTTGAACACGCCCTCCAAGGCGATCCTGCCACCGCCAATGGTCTGGAATACAGGCGTGAAAGTGGCCGATGTGGCATTGAATCTGGCCAGAAAACCCTCAGCAAAAGAACGTATATCCTGAAGACCTTCAAAACGGCCGTAAGGTGCATCGACAGCTGGCAGCTCGTCCCAGAAAAGCTTTTTCTCTCGGAACAACGAGGTCACCTCGTCGGCCTTTCCGGCACAAAGGGCATTGACAAACGCCAGGTCGGGTGTATCCGTTCTGATTTCCTGAGGCATATCCTTATAGAGCCGCTCCAGGTTACAGGCCTTGCGAACTGGCAGGTCCGCTTCTTTCACAGAAGACCCACATCCTGAGATACCAATACTCAGAAAGACTGCAACAAATGCAAATCCCAAAAATCTAATTGTTTTCATATATAAGTTATTCTCCATTATTTTACAAATTCCATTTTATTACTGATGGTCTCGTAGTTCGTGCCTATAACACGTCAGCAGCTTTCATTTTCAAAGCGTGACAATTTGTCACGGTTCTAGCGGTGCTTGGAGCGCAATTCACCTTTTGCTTACCTTCTGCTGTCTGAACGGAAGAGGGGTGACAATTTGTCCCCACCCTTTGGAGAGTTCTGGGTCGCGCTTTTTCATCTTCTTGATGTAGTCCGAAGGATCTTTGCTATCAGTCAAAGCCTCGACCACATCCACCACACAGAAGAACCACTTTTCCTTATCATCGTCCCACACCGTACGGACTTTCCTCTCTTCAAACAGTTGTATCGTTTGTTTCTTTGCCATTATTTTCTTTTTTCTGTTGCAAATTTACACATTATTTCTCTATTATAGTATTCATAATTCAAAAATGTTACATTCCTGATGCCACTTATTTCTCTTAATCCACCATCAAGACCATTTCTGTTTTCTCCATTTCTCCCCCACATTTAGGACATTTCCCTGTCCTGGGGTTCCACTTCTTAAGATGCTCAGAGCCACATTCTGGGCAAACGTTTTTCTCAGGCTTCTCACCGTAAGGATATAACACATCAACAATCTCCTTACATTCTGAACAGAGATAGTTATGAATCTCCCCCCATCATCACCATATCTTTTCCCTTCGGGTTCGCATTTACCATGTATCCACAGCCCTTGCATTTGTATTCAAAATATGTTGCCATATACCTCTATAACATTCTTTTATTACATTCTTTAAAGTTTCCAATGTATTTCACGGGATTTGCACTAAATCCATAGAAATAAACTACTGACTTACCTATGTATTCACTATTCACATCTTCCTCTCCCACGAATTCACAGCGACCTAAATAACGTGAATCTTTGGTATGCTTCCATTCGTGGGGTATATAGACGGCCTTAACGATTCCATCTACTATAGCTAATGCATGAGTTGATTTCGAAACCTTTTCTAGTTTTACCTTCCAATATTTACGAGTCATCTCATATAGATTATCTCGCTGAATTTTACCTACTTTTACACAAACAATCCTATCCTGTGGAAGAGGTTCTAAAAGGTTTCGGAACATTATTTCCGGATTACACAGAATACCATCGAGAATGGAATACCCTTGCTGCTCCGCCTTGATTTCGTCAATCAGTTCAGCTCTCTCTTCTTCTGTGAGAACGTCTGGCGACACACCAGCCTCCTTGCACTTTCTCTTGATCAATCTTTCTATGTTCATCATTCAGATATTATCCTTATATCAATATGTATTTATACAAACTATCCAGTCTTTCTCTGATACCCTCAAAATCAGTATTCAGGTCGAGAGTCTTGAAGAATATATAGTTACCATCCTTACGTTTCATCTGCCCATCGGGCACAATATCCTCTTGCGTCTTTGCATAAAGCAACATACCATCCACTTTGCCCGTATGGTCTTCGTCATACTCCGTTACGTAGGTATGAATCTGGAAGAGATTGTTCGAGTGAATTGTTGATTTATCAAATTGTTTCTGCATGGTTCGCGTATAGTATTTGGTATCGATAATCAACGTGCGTTCACCTATTGTCAGCAGGATATCCGTCTGCATAATAGGAAGAATATTGGTGGTCGATTGTTCCTTCTCGATATTCCAGTCTATCTGAGCTGCACAAGGCTTCAACTCTGGGTGATGCTTCTTATAATACTCCAGCACAAACTTCTCGAATAGCCTGCACATATGCTCATCTGAAAACTCGCGCATCTTATACTTTCCTTCTTCTGTGGTCATTACCCACTCACTGATGATGAAATAGCAAAGATATAACAACATGCGATAGTTCTTGTTATTTCGATCGAAACGCAAAGCCTTCCATCGAATTGTATGGGTATCTACTGTTTGCACATTATTGAAGAAAACTCTGAGTTTATTCAGCTTCGATTTCTTATCCTTCTTTACATCCGAATGACTGATGAGCGCATTCATTGTAGTCAGAAGAATCTGATTATAGACATTATTTTCAGATAGTTCGTCGTAGTCACAAGCAATCTGCTGAATATTACGCAATCTGGTGGATATGGTACTTTTGATGTCTATCTTTCCTATGACGGTCTTCATTGATTCATTCTTAGCCACATATTCACGATAAAGGCCTTGCTTCAGTTGGTATGATATACCTCTGGCAATAATCTCTGCAAACAGATCGTAGATGTCGTCAAACTTTTCGCCTTCTATCTCCGCATAGTTATTCTGCCTAAGCTCTTGGAAAGCATAGGCCAGCATGTAATAGATATTGCGAATCAGTATGCCTTTATCTTCTGTCATTCGAGTGCATTCCTAAGGTTCAAAGCCTCTTGATTATATCGTTCATTGTTATCAAACCAGTATTCTCTTAGCATCGGAACTATATCATAGTCCACAATACTATCTAGACTATATTTTGTACCCAATTCACAAAGGTAGCTATGGCCTATACAGAATCCTGAACCCAAAGAGTCGTCGCTCTCTATCAGCTTATTCAAATCAATAATGGCATTAACAAGCTTGTCCAGACGCGGATCATTCCTCTCTCCAATGTAAGTCTTAAACTGAGGAGTCTCGAACCCTGGCTTCATTTCGAAGAACGAGAATCTGCGGCGAAGCGCATAGTCAATCATCGCCAACGAGCGGTCCGCAGTATTCATCATACCTATAATATAAATATTTGAAGGTACAGAGAATTTCTCATCTTTATATGACAGCTCTATTTCCTTATCTCGATAGTCGTTTTCTATCAGCATCAACAGCTCACCAAATATCTTGCTCAGATTACCGCGATTTATCTCGTCGATAATGAAGAAATATTCATGATCTCTGTCCTTTTCTGCATCTTTGCAGAATTTGTAGAATTTTCCAGGCTTTAGTACAAAGCCACCATTATCGTTTGGCTTATATCCCATTACAAAGTCCTCGTAGCTGTAGTTCTGATGGAACTGCACTTGCATAATCCTATCTTCATCTTTCTCACCCATGATAGCATAGGCTAGTCGCTTAGCTGCATACGTTTTGCCAACACCCGGTGCCCCCTGAAGAATCAGATTCTTCTTTCTGAGGAGCAAGCTCTCCAATCTCTCATAATCATTCTGAGAAACAAACACTTGCTTCAAGAAATCATCCTTCGAATATTTCTCTTTTTCTATTGGCTTCTCACCACGAGCGAGCCCCATAATAATACTATATTCCTCTGGAGTCAATTTGAAGAAAGAGCCTTGCTGATTCTTCATGTATTCCATATTAATAAGTTCAGGTATAGACCTCAAAGTCGAAAACTCGATAGGAGAAATATTATTTGTTTTTATAAAGTACAAAGCTTCATTTTTAATAATTCTTGATACTTTTAAAAGCCCAGTGACTTGTTTCTTTGGAGTGGATTCGTAGCCTATAACAATATCCCCTTCTTTTGCATTGAGAAAATGCTGGAATATCCTTCGCTTATTACCATCATCATTATAGAATGTATAGTATTGCTCTTCGCCAATCTTCATACCAGAGATACTCCATATTTTTGGACTAGCCACCAACCACCAATAGTTATCGCTAGTTGGAGAATCTAATGGCTCACCAACCTTATCTGGGCTTTCAAACAATCTATTCAGTTTCTCAACATAATCCTTATATCGAGTGATATTTGTAAGCGTCTTCATGGCATTTACGGCGTCTGTCTTCCACTCACCAACATATTCCCAATTGATTTTTCTAATATGTTTAAAGTCCGAGAAGTTTTCGTCGAAATAGTAGTCAGATTCAACGATACCACGACCAATTATTGTGTCTCTGCCTTTCTTTGCAAAAACAACATCACCTATTTTCATCTCACGAGAGAACTGCCAAACGGCCAGTGAGTCATTCTTTGCATTACCATCTGTAGGATAATGTTTTTTTATTTCAATCCTCATGTCTTCTCGAGATGCATATTGTGACAAATCACCCAAAGCATCCCAACCTAAGCACATAATCCCTTTATCAACACACAAATGCCATTTTGAAGCTTTCTCACCAGGAGAGAAAGTCCAATATGTTATAGTTGAATCAGAAGAAATAGATCCTTTCTGCCTAGGCAAATCTCTTGTGCTTGCGCCATCATTCTGAGAATATGCCATTTGTGAGAATTCTGCATAATTTGTACACGGCACTTCTCCAGAAATCATCTTTGCTTCAAGGCGTTTCATGATGCCTATATACTCATTGTATGGAACAAACTTTCCATCAAAAGATGCTATACCCAATGAAATCAACTTTACTTTATTGTTCCCATCTAAAGCCAAATATTTATCTGGGCGCACCCAGAATAATCCCATTGTGATATTGTATTTAATAAGGTATTGATCATTAAGAGCATTGTATGCCTTCTCAATATCTTTATCAAGAACAGCGCACTCAAAAACTTCCCATAGCCTTTCTATATCTCCATCTTCCCTATCCGCCTTAAATGCCATAAAGTTTGATAGCATATTATTCATTTCTGGTACACCTGCAAAATCTTGTGGAGCAGGTACTGAAATGTTGAGAAAACTTTTGAATTGTTTACAGAGTTCGACTTTCTTGTTGTATGCGATGCCACGATTGATGATAGCCATAACAGTAAATGGGTCTGTATCTGGGACATGTCTGCCATCAGGAGCATCCTTGAAATGCTTGATTAGACTCTCATCAATATTGCTATATATCCAATCAACCAACGGCCCTCTGTTATTTCTAAACTGCAAGAGTTTCTGAGAAAACTCCTTATAAAAGGGAATCCATGTATATGCCATATCAATATTGTTTTTATTCAATTAGTTTTTGGTAATGAAATTGTAAAGTTAAAACAGGGGAATATCAGTGTTGATGACAGGTGAGGGTTCTTTTCCCCAGTATACAGCTGCATAATATTGCCCTACGAAGTCACGAAAGAAGACATCATTCTCTTCTTGAGACAAACATAGGTTTCTCTCCCTGTATTGATCACAATACATCTCCGCAAGATGTAGAATGGTTGCAAAATCCTGTTTTGGTGGGGTTCTCATATTCCTATTTCGTTAGTTCTTGATAGAGTTTAAATAGCTCAGCCACAATTGGTGTGTCAGTTTCCTCATCTATCCACTTTATATCAAAGCCATACGCTTGCATCACAGCCTTATCATTTTCTTTATGAGCTTTACGCAATTCAGTAGGCATAGCTATGTCATCGTAAAGATCTGCTAATGATGAATCTGGATAGAGAACACGTGCATTGAGGATGGCTTGGGCAGTTTTTTCTATCTTAGCCTTTTGCTCTTCAGTTGGATTGGGCCAAGGGAAGTTGTTGTATACCACATCCTTACTGTAGCGATAATCACTCTTCAATCTTCCACAAATAGCTCGCATCCATGCCATGTGGACATTGGATATCAATATACCAAAATGATAAAGAGATGCATCAGGAATGATTTGTACCTGATCGTTAGTCACAACATCTTTGCCAATATAACCCATAGGCACATACTTCCTCTTTTCGGAGGATACTCTAGGAACAAGTAAATTAAATGCTTGTTTTTCTTGAAGAATAGGCGTACCATTCTCATCAAGTTTGGCAATATTGGGTTGAGTCCGCTGGGCATATAAATGAGGAGTCTCTGCAAACTTCCTGATAGCGGCAGCTGGACTATTCAACCTCGTCACTTTACATGCAGCAACACGTTCCATAACAGCAGGCATACTACGCAATTCTGCAGGACTTATACCGTCCAACCAAAGCGTATAACGCAACTTGTCGTTCAGATTTGGTTTGTTGTTTATTAATTCTGTACCACCTATTAACGCATGTATCCAACGTTTTGCTTTGGGCTCACGACATAAGAATTGGTCTTTCTCGTCTTTTGTGAAGATTAAATGACCTCCATCAGCAGGCTTGTTGCCATAAATCATAAGGGGAACATCGCAAAGTGGCTTAGTACTGCTATTAACTATAATTTCTGGAGCATCTATCAAATAAGCATTGATGTTCTTACATTCCTTGGCTCCTGCATCGTTGTAAAGATACTTATGTTCACGATCAAAATGCGAAAAACCTATAATCACGCAATGCACATGAGCTTTTTCTGTTGCCTCACTATCCCAACGGAATGTGGGCCATGCAAAATTTATCTGTACGTCAAGTCTATCCCACATACGCCCTACAGTTTCACCTTGGGTTATACTGTTAGTTGCGACAAAAGCACATTCAGTCTTTGTCATTCGGGTAGTGTCACATGCCTTTTTGAACCAGCAACTTACATAGTCGATATTTTTGATACCAGGAAATATTCTTTCAACGTCTTCCTTTTGCTGTTTGGTCATAAACGTGAAACCTACAAACGGCGGATTACCAATGATGTAGTCATAGTGAACTTGATAGCGTTGCACGTCTGGTTTTGCATTACCATCAAAACGATTGGCTACAACATTCAGCTCGTCATACGAAACAGGTTCGCTAGCAATCATGGGTTCTGGTTCAACAATCAGGTGAACATTATTGGCATAGATAGTTGGAATATTCGATGGGACTTCTATGACGTCCCAATCCATTCTCAATGCATTACCCTCACGGATGTTATGATAGCTCTTCAACGGCAAGAAATCAATGTCCTGATGGACTATCTTCTCCGTCTCTGCCAGCATCTGTGCTTCCGATATCCAAAGGGCGGTAGTGGCAACGGTAACAGCAAAGTCGTTAATCTCAATGCCATAGAATTGCTGGATGCTTACCTTAATAGGATTCACAAACTCACCCATCATCATCTGGCCGTGATACATTTCGCGAATAGCCTCGTTTTCCAAACGACGCAGACTCAAGTAGGTCTCTGTGAGGAAGTTGCCTGAGCCACAAGCAGGGTCAAGGAAAGTGAGCGAGGAGAGCTTCATCTGATACTCACCAAGTTTCCGCTTGCGTTGCTTCTCTACCTTTTCTTCCAAAATCTCATCGAGTTCTTTCCTCAGATCATTCAAAAACAGGGGATCAATCACTTTATGAATGTTCTCTATCGAAGTGTAGTGCATACCTCCGCTGCGACGAGTTTCTGGATTCAATGTCGATTCAAACACGGCTCCAAAAATGGTAGGCGAAATCTCGCTCCAATCGAAATCAAGACTAGCATTTTTAAGTAGCGTCTGCTTCAGCTCCTCTGTAAACTGCGGTATCTCGATTTCTTCTTCGAAAAGTCCGCCATTGGTATAGGGGAATGCCTTTATATCGTCCTTTAGGTATTTGCTGCGTTTGTCTTCTGGGGTATTCAAGACATCAAACAGGCGAATCAGCGCATTGCGCAAATCCTCAGCATCGTAACGCACCAGATAGTCATGGAACTGGTCGTGAGTGAACACGCCTGCATCCTCCGCATAAAGACAGAACACAATGCGAACACAGAGAATATTCAGCCAACGAAGGGCTTCTGGTGAGTTATCGTCGTATTGTTTCAGTAATGCCTCATAAATCCTTCCAACGATTTCACCAGCTTGCATAGAGACTTCCATTTCTTTTCTCAGATGCTCGTTCTTTGCATCTACCAAGAACTGCAAGCGATAGTATTCCTTGCCAAGATTCTCCAGCAAGATCTGCTCTGGTTCGCCATTAGGCTGTTCCATATCGTAGACCAAGAACTCCTTAAAGTTGCAAGTGACAATCCATCGGGGATGTTCTGACACAGGAAGACTGACCACATAACGACGTCCCTGCTGGAATGGTGTCAACAAAGAACCATCACTTTGTTTGACAGGTGCTCGCAAATCTTTATCTATAGATTTCTGCTCGATGAGCACACGGGTAGAACGAATACGTCCATCAACATAGTTAGAGGCATCTACCTTATGATGTTCTTCAAAGGTGATAAAGCCGTCTGAAGGAGTCTCGATGCCGAAGACATTTGTCAACAAGTCTATCCAGAAAGGCTGCGATTCACCCCTCTCATAACCTCTGCCCTTCCATCGTTCTGCAAACTCCGCTGCAGCTGTTGCCATCTGTTTCTCTGTTTTCATATATTGTTATTTGTATATAAGGTCCTTCCCCTTTTGTAGTTGTTTTAAGTCTGCGCAAAGATAGTGATATTATTCTTTATCACCAAATAAATCACCAATAAACTTTATAATGATTTACATTTTCTTTGCCAACTCCAGATTGCGCCTCATGTAGTCAGCAAAGTCTTTGGAGCTCATCGGAGATTTCTTGGATTCTTCGATTTTCTTCATCGTACGCTCCATAGCCTCTTTGTGAAACTGATTCAGGAATGTCATTGCTCATCATTTAATTGTTTGTGCAAAGATAGTGATTATTTTTCAAACCACCAAATAATTTCGAAATAAATTGTCTTTCCCTGTATATCTAACAGAGCAGAAATATTAATAAAATTAATATATATGTGCCATCTCTCCCACCCGAGCATTATCTTATTGGTTATCAATGATATACAAAGATTGATATCTACCACCCAAGTACCACCCAGCTGCCACCCAAATGCTGTCTGGCGGCATAGAAAGGCTTCTCCTCATCAGCAAAATATTCCCGATAAGAAAAGCAAGTCTCCGGACCACTTTTACAAAGCCTTTGTAACGCTGAATTCTCTAGAGAATTTGAGCATTTGCAGCCTCCAAATTTTCGTCAGGAGCCTGCAAATTTCCGAAAACAACCTGAAAATTCCCTTCAGGAACCTACTTTTCTAAGAAAAGAGCCTCCAATTACCTATTGGGTGGCAGTTAGGTGGCATATGGGTGGCACTTATGCTTTTCTGTAATCTACTGATATATAATAAGATAATGCTCGGGTGGGAGAAGTGGCAGATATAATAAAATAATAATGGCCAAAAGCTATGGAATAATGTAGAAAAATGGGGCTGAATGGTTAATTTCCGTAAAAAGAGGACATCGTTTGAAAAAAAATTGCTAACTTTGTGGCTTGATAGCTGATTATTAACGAAAACTATAATAATTATGAACGAACAGCAAGCATTGAAGCCGTATGTAATCGGCTTGGACTTAGGAGGTACGAACTCTGTATTCGGCATCGTGGATGCACGTGGTGAAATCAAGGCTACGACGGCCATCAAGACTGGTGGCTACGAGAAGGTGGAGGACTATGTGGACGCCTGTGTGGAGGCGCTGCAGGTGATCATCGAGCAGGTGGGTGGCATCGAGAAGATCAAGGCTATGGGTATCGGTGCTCCCAACGGCAACTATTATAATGGTACCATCGAATTCGCTCCCAACCTGCCTTGGGCGCATGATGGTGTGGTGCCCCTGGCCAAGATGTTCAGCGAGCGGCTCAACAATATCCCCGTGGCTCTGACCAACGACGCCAATGCCGCTGCCATCGGTGAGATGGTCTATGGTGTGGCCCGTGGTATGAAGAACTTCATCGTCATCACGCTGGGTACGGGCGTAGGATCGGGCATCGTGGTAAACGGTCAGCTGCTCTATGGTCACGACGGCTTCGCTGGTGAGCTGGGTCACGTGACGATGGTACGCGGCGCCGAAGGACGTAGCTG
>Ga0310690_10011241_pt1 | contig 11064 bp, 13 predicted proteins | sample AusTroGonzalo_MG_2_FD_207661 | JGI IMG/M metagenome (GOLD analysis project Ga0310690, IMG submission 207661) | Bovine rumen microbial communities from tropical cattle in Woodstock, Queensland, Australia - Gonzalo_04 (v2) (version 2) | ecosystem: Host-associated > Mammals > Digestive system >...
TAACCACGAAAGGACGAAGACACATGGAAAAAATGACCATTAAATGCAACCTTGACCGCGTACAGTACGCAGAAAAACCGACACAAGAAGAAGTACAAAACCACCTTCGAAAAAGACTTTGCAACGCTCAATCAATAGTGGAGATAGAACCGGAACGACTATTTGAAGCAATCGAACGTGGTCAATCATTTACACCCGCGGTCATGACAGGCACAAAGGGCGACACCTGGAAGTCACAACAAATCATCGTCGCAGACATAGACAATGACGGCAAAGACATATTAAACATGAATGACGCATATGACATATGCAATTCATACGGCATAGACCCGTACTTGTACAAGTCATTCTCGTACACGGAAGACCGCCCAAAATTTAGAGTGGTCATAATATTGTCAGAACCGATCACAGACCCGACGGAATCACAAGACATCACAAAACGACTTATTGAAATATTTAATGACCATTGCGAGCAGTGCGCCGACACTAAAATATCAGACAATGCACGTTTGATTTTTGGAAGTCGTAAAGGGTCAGTAATTCACGACGGCAAAATCACGTCACTTGATACCGTTCGAAAATTGCCCCGCAAACATACGCAGACTGCGTCGCATGATGAAAGTATTACTGCACTTGCTCAAAGTGTTGCAGACGGCATACAAGGCACACAAAACACATATGACAGTGACGGCGACTTTGACATACTTGACATGCTTGACTTCTTAAAGACAACTGACTGCGTGGACGATTACGAAATGTGGTTAAACGTCGGAAAGGCTTTGAAGTATGACGGACAACCGCTTGCAATTTGGGAAAATTGGAGCCGTGCAAGTTTGAAATACAAAGAAGGTGAATGTGAAGTAAAGTGGCGGTCATTCCACGAAACCACATCAAACCCCGTCACAGTCCGTACAATTACGAAGTATGCAAAAGACCGTGGATATTTTAAACAAAAAAGGAATCAAAGCACGACGACCGCGACTGCACGAAAAGCGGTCACGAGTGCGCCACCTGACCTGACGACAGAACCGGAAGTGATACCGCCACCGAACGACCACGACGCGCCACCGATCACGACGAAATCTGCGACAAAGGAAGCACCGACCATGACGACGGAATCACCAGAACCGACACCGCAACAATGCCTTGATGAATTTTACAATGAAATCAAGTCAACAAGGTTTAAACCGATCGAAACGGGAATTGACCAACTTGACAAGGCGTTGCAAGGCGGGTTTGAACGTCGGACGCTCGTGACTTTGTCGGGCGCACCTGGAATCAGTAAAACGGCGATTGCACAATACATACTTGAAAAAATGGCATATGACGGTCACCCCGTCGTGTATGTCAATCTTGAAATGGACAGGTCACAGTTATTATCAAGAAGCATTGCGCGTATATCGCACCAAATGAAATTAAATAAAACTATATCTGACGACATCACCGCATTACAAGTAAAACGCGGGTATAAATGGACGGAAGAACAACAAAAGGTTGTTGAGTGGTCAACAAAATATTATCGTGACCACATAGCACCAAACTTCTATTATGTGACCACGAACCCCGAAAACATCGGAAGCATAGACAATACACTGTCAGACATATTACGCAAACTTGAAAAGATAACTGCGGAAACCGTCGCAAGCGGAAAAGAAGCACCGATTGTATGTATAGACTATTTACAGTTTATAGACTATGACATGTACGAAGACGGACAACGAAGACCGGAAACCGCGGACGCGATCAAAGCGACCTTAAAACATTTCAAACAATTTGCGATGTCACATGACACATGCGTCATAATGATTATGGCACAGAACCGCGCGAGCAATGCAGAAGGACGCGCAAGTATAGACAGTGGGCGTGACACTTCAAATATTGAATACTCGGGTGATGTAATGATGTCACTTGTTTACACTGCGACGGAAGAAAAATGGAAATATAGCACAGGAACGGACGCAAAAGGAAATGACAAACCCGCACTGATAAATAATGACTTCATAACAGATAAGATTGACTACACATTGCAACTTAAAAACGAATACCCGTTAATTGCAAAATTACTTTCGCTTAAAGTCGTCAAGGGTCGAAGCATTATGTCACGCGGTGTCGCAAAGTTTATCTATGACGGGCGGTATTTTTACTTCGAGAATGACAACGGCACAAAGAATCCGTACTGGTCAGAATGACCGCCAAAATATAATTGACCTGACAAAAAGAAAAGCACCCGCCACAAATACACGGCGGGTGTTTTTCCTGACTTCATACGTTAAAGAACTTTGAAAGGAGCATACGAAGTCACACGGTAATACAAAATGAAAACTTAAAGTATCTTTATTATACAACATCACATATGTTTTTGACATAAAATATACAAAATGAATATATAACATTCTTTGTGTTTTTCATATGAAAGACATATAATAATCATATGAAATACAAAACGCACAAGGAGTGTTTGACCATGATTGAAAATGAAATGTCAAAAGGCGCAATCCTGACCAAACGACATTATTACAACGTCGAAAGGTGGGAAAACAAAGCAAAGAAGATTTACGGCAAAAAGTACGAACCCGCAAAAGACGGTGAAGACATAAGCGCACAAGCACTTGCACTGCGTCGTGAATACGGGCGTGTATATCGCAAGAAGCACAAAGACATGTTCAGACGTGCGACCGTCGCATATTGGGAACGAAAAGCAAAATTAAAGAATCAGTAAAGGTGGTAATTATTCATGAATAAAAATATTGAAGCAATCAACAATAAACTTGACGACATCAAGTCATATCGTAAAGACGTGATCGAAAAAAGCAAAGCGGAAATCAGGAATACAAAAGCGAAAATTGAACACCTGGAATCAACAATCACGGAATCTGACGACATAGACGACTACAAGAAGACCGAACAGGAAATAAAAGACGCTCGTGTGTATCTTGGCTTTTTGGAATCAAGACAGGCAAAAATGAGTAAGTCCGGTTTGACTGACGATGAATACAACTCAATGTGTGGTGACATCAGGGACGAAGCCGACATATTACAGGAGAAGTACGCACCCGAAATACAGAAAAAGTTATTTGAAGCCGTCGCACTTATGGACAGGTATGCAGACGAAGCAAGCGAACTTGAAGAAGTAATCAACAAGGCATACTTTTTGCGTGAAGGAATACTAGTAAACGTCGGTAACGGTTTACCCGTAAGAATTGCATGTGACATCGCGAATTGTCGCAATGACAAAAACAATGTGTGGGGGCGTTTCGTTTCCGTTTATTACACATATTGGAATGACCGCAAATGAATGACAAGTCAAAACCGTTTTCTTTGAACTACTCGCGCGGGCGTTGCACTCGATCAAAGGTGCAACGCTCAAAGCGGGCGAACGACTTATTGAAGACCATTTCAAAAATGAAGGTGACAAACAATGACGCAAGAAGAATGGAAAAAGACAATTAAAGAACAAATCAAGTTTGACAAAAACTATATACCGTCGTTTGATACCACACTTCAAATACTGTCTGAAATGCTCGCAGAACGTGACAACGTGTACAACATGTACTTGGAATCAGGCGCACGACCCGTCGTTGAATTTACTAGTGACCGTGGCGCAACTAACTTGAAGCAGAACCCGTTATTAAAACAATGGACAGAATTAAACCAGTCCGCGTTGTTATATCTGCGTGACTTGGGACTGACACCCGCGGGACTGCGTAAACTGCAAGGACAACTACCAAAGGAACGCGAAATCAAGACAAGCATACTTGACGACATACGCGCAAGTATAGGTTTGACAATGCGTGACCCGTCATACTTTGAAGGGGTAAGCGCGGACGCGATCCAAAAAGCAGAAAAGAACCGGAAGCGGAAAAAACCCGCGGACATGCAGACATGAAGCAAAGTGGCGTTGACTTTGAACGGTCAGTGTATGACGTGGTCACATTTGTACGGCGTAATGACGCGATACCGTATGACATCACATTTAATATGACATCACAAATCATAAATACAAGAAAGGGAAAAAGAATCATGGCAACGAAAAAACAGGAAATCGCAAATCTAGAAAAGACAATCTCGGACGCTTTTAAACAGGCGGAATCACTGCGACGTTCTTTCACCTTGACTGAAATCAAGTACAAAGACGCGGGTTTGTCTTCAAAGTCAAAGACGATCGAAGACACCGAGTACAAAGAAAAACTCGCGGAAGACATCAAAAAACATTTGTTAAGTATTAAAGAAGACTTATATCTCATTAGTAAATAATAGGGGGGGTGGTGTCTTCTTATGGCTAGAAGCAGTCGCACAAAGACGTGGCAACATATACGGGGCATGGCTTGGGACAGGGACAAACACAACAAAGCCGTGTGTCATATCTGCGGTGAACCGATTGACTATTCATTGCCACCTAGCAGTGCGCCGTTGTCTTGGGAACCTGACCACTTGTTACCCGTTTCGATTGCACCAGAACTTGAATTTGACTTGCTTAACATAGCACCGTCACACATGTCTTGTAATAGGCGACGTGGCGCGGGCGACGGTGTAAACGACATCGGAAGACGCAGTCGTGTGTGGTGACGCTTAAAACGCAAATGTGAGCGTTACAAGGGCATATTATAAACATACTGTCTTGAAGGATATGGCTATGTAATCTTAACCGCGTCATATGTTGCGCAGACCTGGGCGCAATGAGAAATCTAAAAGTACAGTAAAACCGCCAACAAACCCCCGTGTGACCCGTCAAAACTACTTAACCTTATATATAAGTAGAAGGAAGGTGTCACACTCGATCATGACGAACGGTACAAGACAATTTAAGAACGACCAACCGGAACGACAAGACGTTGTCGCAAGTGGTAGTGCGTCAAAACCTTTGATGAATGATTGTCACTTTGTACCCTACTGTCTTTATACAAGACCGTTGTACGAGATAGCAGAAGACCGTCACGACGAAATCTGCACACCTGGAATCACTGTATCTTTATGTAGTGACCATTCAGACTATATGACGGTAACTACCATGCGTCGCATTAACAATACTTTTGTGACAATTCGGTATAAGTCCGTTGTTAGTCCGTCACTAGTGGACAGATTGAAGGAAAAGCAAGCAACGCGCATGTGTACACATTGCACTTTTTGTACGTCAGGGGCGAACCCTGACAACCCGTTTTTGACCACCACTGACACTGTCATTCCTGACTGCGTAATGTGGTTAAAATCATCATAATTTTTGAATAATTATGCAAAAATGACCATTTTTGACACCACATAATTTTGTTGAATACCCGAAAAGCCTTATTTTATTGACTTCTTTCAAAATCGGTTATCGGGTATAACTTGAATTTTGCCGAATTAGTCGCAATGAACCGTCAAATTTTGGTATCATTGAATTGTTAGTGTTTAGTCCATTTAATTGTACTTACGGGTGAAACGTCATGACCAAAAAAGAATTGAAAGACTATCTCAACACATCGTACAACGAAATCGAAAATCTAAAATTAAATATCAGGTCACTTGAATACTACGAGCAACGCACCGTCGCTTTTTTTCCTGATTACTTACGGAAGGAACAAACACGGAAGATTGACGGGTATATCTCGGAAGACCGGAAGCGACTAGAACGGCGTATTGGTCAAATAACATCGTGGTCAAATCTCATACACAACGAAACGCACCGCCAAATCTTTATTGACCATTATATAAATGGTTTGAAGTGGTCAGTGATCGAAGACAAATATCATTATTCACGGTCACGGGTCTTCGAAATAAATAAAAAATGTTGTAATGAGATAGCACGAAACCTTGTTTGCGACATCGCACCAAAGCAAACACAACAAGCCGTGACAATGTAACCAACTGCGACATTATATGCAATTCAAAAGCGGTCATACCTTCGGGGACATATGACCGCTTTTTGCATGGAACTTCTTGAACTGAACAAAAGAACAAATAGTATGTAATTTGATTATACATCAAATGTTATTTGCATTACATATGCTTAAATCACCATTGACACAATAGAACAAAAAATATAATATGATAATACATACAAATACCAACTACGAACCACGAAAGGAGAAACCACCACATGTACAACTATTCACCACTACTTTTGAAGATTGACCAAAAGTTTAAAGACATTCACAAGTTTTGTGCAGTCGCAGAACTTGACCCCGTCAAATTTTTAGAAAACATCGGCGACGGTGACTTGACCGCGGACGATGTCAACAAGTGCGTCAAAGTCCTGGACATACCGCAAGATGAAATTGGGTTTTACTTTTTCCGCGACGATGAAACGTGGCGACGATCGAAAGGAAGACCCAAAGCGGAAATCAGGAAGACGACCACACCACCGACTAACAATCGTTATTACACCATTTCGGAAGCGTCACGACTTCTTAACGTACACCGCCACACATTACAAGCAAGACTGCGTGACGGTGAATTAAAAGGAAAGTTAATCGGACGTACTTGGAGAATCTATCGCGACGAACTTTTTGACAATTCACCATATAAATACTTCTTTGAATGTAATGACGCATATTTTGGTGACAAATATCTGACCCCGTCACAAATCAATGAAATTGAGAATCACAAAAAAGCACCATTGACGGAAGGTCAAATAATAGCAATAGCACGAAACCTTGAAGCAACATTGTATAGGTGCGACGACCAGAACAAACACGAAGTATGTATTTATGATTGCATGGACATTTGAAAGGCGGTGAAACTATGAATGACTTTGAAAATACAAAATGGTTTTACTTTGACGACGGGTCAAACCCGTACGGAATACTCGGAAGCCGTCAAGATTTATTTTTCAAAATGGTTGTTTCGTGGCAACCGGAAATGAAGAACAATGACCACTTCATATGTCATACACCAACGAAAGCATATCACGAACCCGTTGACTACAAGTTTAAAAAAGAAGCGTTGTGCGAATTTGCAAAAGAGTGGCAAAGGGTACAAAGCGACATTGAATCATCATACGAAGATTTAATGTGGTGGGGCAACTTCTTTGAAAAGTACGGCAAGAAGTACGGACTTTTAACGGAATTTCACGAGAACGGCATATGTTAAGAAGGGCGGTGGAATCATGACACTTGAAGACTTGAAGAAAATCAAACTATTACAAACACGTTCAGTCGCGGAAGCAATGACCAAAGACGAAAAGACGTTTGCATACGTCGCAGACTGCGTCAATCGTTTTTGGGCGGGTGATTATGGAGAAGTCCCGACGGAAGACACTGACGCAAACAACAATGACTTGTCGTGCGGGTATGGTCACGTCTTGGCACACTATAAGCAAGCATACGAACTGACAAACGACATATACATTGAAGCGCACTTTGACAAAGATAATCTGAACGACATTGACTACACGCAGACACTTGTCATGTATGTTGACGAACGATGAAAGGAACGGCGACCAAATGAAAATTATTTCAATTTGCGATCACAAAGGCGGTGTCGGTAAAACTTCAAGTGCAGTGGCAATCGCGCAAGGTCTGAACAACCGGAAGAAACCAAAAGCGAAAGCACTATTGATTGACAGTGACCCACAAGGAACTGCGACAAAGTCATGCTATGGTGTCACCACTGTACGACACAGTCTATACGATGTCATAAAGGGAACTTGCAAAGCAAAAGACGCAATCATACACACGGACGCGGGCGACCTGATACCGTATAGTAAACAACTAGCAAATATTGACATTGAATTTAATAATGACCCGAGCGCGTATCACAAAATCAAAGAAGGGTTGTGTGACTTGGAAGGATATACACACGTCATAATTGACACCGCGCCTGGACTGACCCTTGCCACCTTGCAAGCCTTGACCGCGTCAGACGGTGTCGTCATTCCTATATGGTGCAGTCCTGATAATTTCGATAATTTGAAGATTACATATGACAACATTCAAATAATTCAAAAGTACAATAACCCCGCGTTAAAAGTGCTTGGTGTCTTTTTCGATCAACATACGGGTAATTCAAATTTGATGAAACAATTTGAAGACCTTTACAAAGACACATGCAAGTCATACGGAATCCCGTTATTAAAGACGACTGTGCGACGTTCTATTACCATTCAAGAATCACACGCACTTGCACAAAGCCTTTTTGAGTACGCACCACGGGCGAACGTGACACAAGACTACAAAGACTTAATAAAAGAATTAAAACTATAAATGAAAGGAAGTATTGAACTATGCCAACCAAAAACAAAACCGACTACACAAAGAACAAACGTGACACCATTGACCCCGTACGCGCAGAAGTCACCAAAGACACAAAAAGCACCATTGACATAAAAGACATAAATGACACCCGTGACGAGTTTAGATTTTCCGCACGTTTCACCCCGTCACAGTGGGCATTTTTACAGGAAATGAAGTGGAAGACAAGACGCAGTATTACTGCAATACTTCAAGATTACGTCACGGAAGACATGGAAAAACACCCCGAAATCTTGAAGACCATTGATGAATTGAACAAATAAAGACTATATAATATCAACTACGAACCACCGATCACAAAGGGAAGGAAGGTATAATACAAACCATGAATGAAGAAAAAAAGACATATCAGGAACAGTGGGACGAAATCAACGCACAAATTAAAGAAAACGTTGAAAACGGCGCATTGACATATGAAGACATTGCTTTTATGTCAAAGTTTGGGAGAATCAAATCACTTCACCCTTTAAGAATCGAATATGACTTCACCATGATTGACAGTGGTGTGACCAAAGACGAATACATACAATACAATACTATTATCGAAAAATTATCTCGTGCAATTCCATTAACACTAGAACCGCCGTACTTGTTAGTTAACGAAGCCGACAAAGACTACACAACACAAGAAGGGTTTGTTGATTTTTTTAGTCAATTTTTGCCCGTCCAGAATGAACCGGAAACGATCACTGCGAAAGCGGGTCTTGTGTACGGAAATGAAAACGCACCCGCAATGCCTAACACACCATTTTTTGACTTGTTTGTCAGGGCGTTAATATCACCCCAAAACATCAAAAGTGGAAAAATTACAAGTCCACATGAAACGGTGACTGTTACCGAAACCAAAAATGATTTTACTGTTTCGAGTGTCACGACGACGACAGGCGGTGAAGTCAAAACTTCTTTGACCATTAAAAATATCAAGAAGAATTACAACAAGTGCAATACAAACTTGGTGCGACTTTTCGTTTATATGTTTCAAAAACTCGCACAAACGGCGGGTGCATACTCGGTATATATTACTTATGATGAATTAAAAGACCTGGGTATATATGACACCGTGGACGGCGCAAGACGTGGTGTGAATAACTTTTATGATTATTTTCACGGCAAAGACTCGGAAGACCCTGACGAATACATACCGCGAGTATCATTCATGGGTAAAATTCAAACCAAAAACAGAAAAGTCATAAATCAACCCGAATATGACTTAATCACTGGTCGTGAAATCTTCGAAGGCGCACAACGAATTGACTTTAATGTGAAAATCAACATGCGACTATTCACAGAATATATGTCATTTTTGCCTTTATGGACTTATAGACTAAAAAATATCAATGCTTTTTTGCTCGCACGATATATCTTTTATACTGCACGAATGAACGGCGCAAGGTTTAAAGACGCAGACAAAAAAGACCAACTACCGAACAATCACTATAAATATTTTCCATTATCTTTTGAAGCAATCCGCGACGAACTCGGACTACCCGCGCCCGCGGAAGTAACCGGAAGGAAGTACAAAGAAAAAATCAAAGTCCCGATCGAAAAGGCAATTGAAGACATTGAAGACGCAATCGCAAAAATTGGTGACCCCGAACAATCAATCATTGTAACTTTGACCCCGATAGGAACGGACAACACACGCAATATTGAAGAATACTTAATGTGTAAATTGGAAATAGGCATAATAGACACGTTCGCAGAATCATTCATAAAGGCGTCAAAAGAACACGAAAAGAAGTTAAATGACTTCAAAAAGAAGGTCGAAGCAAAGACCCTTGAAAGCGTCGCAAAAAGCAAAGCAAAAACGACGGACTGCGGTGCGTAAACGACAGACTGCGGTGCAAAAACGACGGACTGCGGTGCGCTACCGACGGACTGCGGTGCAAAACTTTTTTTGAGAAAACCCCGAAAAGCCTTAATTTATTGACTTTGAAACCCGTCATAAATTTTCTGATTTTTGCTTATTAAAGTTAATTAACAATAATTAACGTTAACCAGACGAAAAACGTTAATTGTTGTCACTAACGTTTTATCGTCTTTTGTATAATGGAAACGGCAAAAGGTGGTCAGAATCTCGGAACTAACCCCGAAAGTGTAATGTCACACATTTCCATTCGATCACGAGCAACCGCGACAAAAAACAGGGCATAGTGACCCGACCGACCTGACCCCGTCACAATCAACCGCCCGTACTGTGAAACATTTTCGCGTTATACCCCGCGGGGACTGGGAAACGTAAAAAGGCGGAAGGCACCACACCAACCGCCCAAACTACGAACCACCAATGACGAAAGAAGGAAAGACCAAAACAAAATGAAGGTAAACAACATTTGGAAAGGTCAATCACATGACATTATCAAAGGTGTATTACCATATTACCCCACCGCCAAATGTAAATCAAATAGCCATTATTTATAAATACTGCGAAAGGAACACAAAGACATGGCAAGAAGAAAACAGACACCACCCCCGACACCGTGGAAAGACCGGACGCAAATATCAGTCGTTGAACTGCTCGAAGCGACAAAGGAATACACACAAATACTTGCAGTGGCGGTACGCGGGAATCATCAAAAGGCGGAATACGGGAACGCAAAGCACCGTGACGTATTGAAACTTCAAGAAGATTTACTGACAGTCCAAACCCAGATTGTAATTATCAACAAGGCAATCGAAGACTATAAACCATAAAAACTACGAACCAAATAACCACGAAAGGACGAAGACACATGGAAAAAATGACCATTAAATGCAACCTTGACCGCGTACAGTACGCAGAAAAACCGACACAAGAAGAAGTACAAAACCACCTTCGAAAAAGACTTTGCAACGC
>Ga0310690_10011242_pt1 | contig 11064 bp, 3 predicted proteins | sample AusTroGonzalo_MG_2_FD_207661 | JGI IMG/M metagenome (GOLD analysis project Ga0310690, IMG submission 207661) | Bovine rumen microbial communities from tropical cattle in Woodstock, Queensland, Australia - Gonzalo_04 (v2) (version 2) | ecosystem: Host-associated > Mammals > Digestive system >...
CACGCCTTTAGGAGAATAGCCTTCTAAACATTTTTTTACGGCTTGTAACCGTTCTTCAAACGAATGTTTCATAATAAAACCCCAAAAGTTTTTTTGTTCAACTTTTGGGGTTCATTACAAAGGAGCGTTTCCCTTTCACATAAATCACACTTTCACACAAAAGTGTGGGTTCGTTGTTTATTCGCTTATGCGGCCACCCTGTGCATTGTACTTGATACCGTCACGGATGATATAGAGAATACCATTCTCCATGCGCTTAACAACCTTCTCTCCCTCAGCGCCAACGTTACCGATAGCAGAAGGTGTATCTTTGTGCTCAGCAACCGATACATCGTCTAAGTAGATATAGCCGTCTAATCCATAGGCAGCACTATTGCTGGTACCATGGAACCAAACTTGAACAATATGACCCTTGAAGGCTTTCAGGTCTGCAGTCTTCTGTGTCCATTCTGCCACGCCGGTCAACTCGCCGAGTTCAAGCGCGGTTGTGTCATCTGCCGTTACATCGTAAACCATGACTGCGAATGCACCACCTGCCGGGTTCTTGAAGTTGAACGAAAGTTCCGGCTTATCCTTCTCAGCATCAATCTCAATAGACGGTGTCTTGAGGATGTTAGTGTTGTTTGCACTATTGTTATACGAATCGAAGCGTACACATGCACCCTCACGACCAGTTGCATAGTAGTTCCATCTGTAGCTAGCAAAATCCGTTGTACCTGCCGTATTATCCCAGCAATTCGGAATACCAGCACTCAGACCATTAAAGTCTTCTGCAAATGCCATCGAGTAACTATCACAATCCGTTGTGAATTGCGCATTAATAGCTGCGCTGACAGAAGTTGCGTTATTGTACGAACGTACATAGATTGTGTATGTCGTAGCAGCATCGAGTTCTGTCAAATCTACGCTGGTTGCTGCAACAATGTGCTCATCAAGCCATTCGTCTTCTACCAAGCTCCACTGGTACTTCTCAATACCCGCAGCAGCAGTCCAAGCAACGTGAGCTCCATGAACTGTGATGTCTGTAATAACGATGTCAGACGGCAGCGGGCAAAGCGGAGTGAAGTCTTTCGTAAGAACGGTCTCACCTTCACGACCTTCGCCGCAGAACGAACGTACAGATGCAGTATAGAGCGTGTCTGTCAACAGGTTCTTCACCGTTACGGTACGAACACCTGCCTCGAGAGTCTTCCAGTCAGCCTCAGCGCCCTTCTTAACAACGCTATATTGATAAGTGGTCTCATCGCCGCCTTGCTCCCAAACGAGAACTACGCTGTCCAGCGAAGCTGTTGCATTCAGGTTCTTCGGCGTGTCGCACGGCTTAACGCGTACTTGAACGTCATCAAAGAAGACATTTCCCTTACTTGCTGCATCTACCTGGAAGGTGATGGTAATCTTCTTGCCGTAGTATGCAGCGAGGTCGATGACTTGTACGTTTGCAATGTCCTTGCTATTGATGAAGTCAGTCGAGAAGTCCTCTACTTCTGCTGCCTTGACGATTACACGACCTGCACGATAGTAGGTTCCGTAGTTATAATAGTCATTCTTGATATTGAACTGCAGAACAGCCTCTTCTTTGGTTACATTCACAGCAACAGTCGTGATTTCGCCTGCACCAGTTGCATTATACTTCAAGGACGGAGCAGCGCTACCATAGGTGTCATTGTCCGTACTCCATGTACCGCTAGTCTTCCAACACTCAGGAACACCTGTGCTGAAGTCCTCATCAAGCATATTAACTGCTTCGCACTCGGTCGTAAATTCAACAGGCTCTGTCCATGCGCTTTCGTTCTCTTCACCACAAACAGCCTTAACGCGAACGTAGCATGTTATATGCTCATCTAAGCCATCCAATACATAAGGACTACTTATGCCATTAGGATCATTCACATCAACCCAGCTGGATTTTTCGTCGAACGAAACCTGCATAGCAAACTCGCTTGCCTCGGATGTCCAAGTAACGACAGCGGTGTCCACACCGATTTCGCCAACAGCCAGATCCGTCGGAACAGCGCAGGCCGGAGCCTCATACTCCGTAATGGAGAAGTTGTCAACGAAGAAATAGTACTTATTGTTGGCGGTGTACTGGATAGCTACAAACTTAACTCCTGCAGGGAAGATCTCCGAATACTGCTGAGCAGTTGTAATCTTAGTCTTTATTTCATCGCCCCAAGTGAAAGCCTCTAAGTCGTTTGTTGTAGTAGAATAACCGACTTTGAACGATTCTTCATAGGAACCGGAGTAAGCATTGTATTCAAACTCAACCTTAACCTCTTTCTCGGATGCCGTTATCTCCGGTGTAATCAGATATTGAGGAGGATTCGAATTGTAGTAGAAGCGGAATTTACCCTCATTGATACCGGTACTTTCATGACAATTTTCCAATGTCCAGCAAGGAATAGTACCTCCAAATGCCTCTTCGAACGGCAGAGCAACTGCTCCACATGCTGTGTTGAAGTTAACAGAAGCATTACCACTCTGGATTGTCTCATTGAAGAACGAGCGAACCAGAACGCTGTAAGCCGTGCTGGCTGTCAAGCCCTCAAGAGCTACGGAAGTAGCACCTGCTACCTTAATCCACTCACCTCCGTTCAGTTGATATTGATAATCGTCAATACCTGCAGCAGCAGTCCAAGACAGAGTTGCTGTGGTTGTCGTAATATCCGATACTTCCGGAGCCGTCGGAGCCGGGCAGAATGCAGTAAACGATGTGCTTACTGCCTCACTCTGGTCTGATTCGGAGCAATATGCGCGAACATAGAATGTGTGTGCTACACTCGGAGCATATCCATGGAGAGTAACAGAGAATTTGTTCTCATCAAGCAACGTCCATTCATCTTCGTCAACACGATATTGGAACTGCGTCTCACCATTACCTGCAGTCCAAGTGAAGGTTGCACCATCAGGCAGAATAACCGGCGCAGCCAATACCGGCTTGATGCAAGTCGGAAGAACCTCAAGTTTGATGTCATCAATACCGGTATACCAGTTGTCTTTTGCCTTACCTAATTTGAATGCCAAGCGTACATCAGCAGGAACTGAAGCGAGACTAATCTCTTTCTCATTCGTCCAACTTGTTGCACGACCGCACTCTTTGATTGCATGGAAGGTTTCAGCATCAGCGATGTCGGTGAGGTAACCAAGCGTGATGATAGCACTACTTGTTGCGCTCTCTTCTTTATGCCAGAACGAAATCTGCAGTGTGTTGAGCGCTGCGCTAAACTCAGGCAGGATAACATATCCGTCGGTAGAACCGCTTGCAACGATGTACAAGGTCTGAGAACCGGACTTCGTATAAGTTGCGTTCTTTGCTACGTATGCATACGGATAACTTCCGTTATTGACATTGATAAACTCCCAACATGCAGGAGCAGCGCTGGTTGCAGAACCAACCTCATAGTCCTCAAAGCCTTCTTCCCAAGGCAGAGCCGAAACAGGCTCACACTCGGTGCGGAAGGAAACAGAAGCGTTAGCACTTCTCAACTCACCATCATATACGGAACGTACGTAGAGCGTGTACGCGGTATTAGCGGTAAGATCGTTCAGAGTTACTTGGTTAGTTGCAACCGAATTCCAATTCTCACCGTCTAACGAATATTCGAAGGTCGTGTTAGCGCCGTCTTTTTCCCAACTATAGGTAGCGGAAGTAGCACTTAAAGCAACTTGGGTGAAATTCTTCGGAGCAATAGTAATGGTCTTGAAACTTACCTTTGCAGCATCGCCAAGGTTTTCGCCATATACAGCAGCTACATAGAAGTCGTAGTCAACCGCAGCATCTAAACCTGCAAGAGCTGCACTCAGTTCATTAGTAGCTGTTGCAGAAGCCCATGTAGGCTCAACATCTTTAGCTACTACAATATATTTGTATCCGTTAGGAGCATCAGACACAGCGTCCCACGAAGCGGAAGCACCGTTATCGGTGATGCCTGCTACAGCAGCATTAGTAGGAGTGCTATAAACCAACGTGAAGGTCTCCTCTATAGCTCCGCTTGCATTACATGACGGATATACTGCAACGGTGTACTCTACGCCAGTCTCAAGACTTGAAAGCGTTTTGGAAGTCTCTGCGGTCTCCGGAAAATTAGTCCAACTCTCCCCGCTGGTTTGCTTATAAGCTACTACCCAAGTACCTGCGCCGCTAGTAGTCCAGTTAACGACAACACTATTGTATGTCTTAGCACCGAAGGTTACACCTGTTACACTCGGGCAAGCTTGCGGCATAAAGTTAGCCGAAGCAGTCCAGTCACTTACGCGGTGCTCAGAGCAAACAGCCTGTACTTGTACCTCATAGTTCGAACCATTGGTTAGTTTGGTGAGTTCTTTAGTCTTTGCAGTCAGACCGGTACTATCAATCCAGTTTTCTGCACCTACCACGCGGTAGCGCAGGTTCCAAGAAGTACCTTCTGTACTTTCCCAACTAATAGTAGCAGTCGCGTTACCCGGAGTAACAGTCAACTCTGTCGGTTTTGCAACCGGTTTGTAGTCAACCAAGATGTCATCAACATAGAGATAACGACCGGAATAGTAATAGTTACCACGGATAGTAATAGTAATCGTTTGACCTTTATAGCTTGTAAGGTCAACGCTATCTTTTTTCCAGTTACCATTAGTAGTCGTAGCAATCGTTTGTACCTGTGTGCCGTTAACTAACACAGCGCCGGTAGGATACGAACTTGCATGCCAATAATAGAGCATAGCGTCGTCATCGATCGTAATACTCGGCAGTACGAGATCAGCAGCATCTGCTGAATTGAAACGAGCGCAATAAGAGCCAGCGTGTGCGTTGGTGTTGATTTCCCAACGTGAATCTACAGACCCACATTCATTGAATGTACCGCTTTCGAAGTCTTCAGGGAACGGAAGAATCTTAGGATCACAGTCTGTTGTAAAATCAATAGCATCTGTCGGTTCGCTTTCTCCACTTTCACCACAGTCAGTCTTTACGCGAACGTAGTAGTGGGTGTTAGCATCCAATTCGCTTAAGATATACGGATTTTCTGTAGCGCTCTTAATAGTACTCGAACTAAAATCGGAGTTCTCAGAATACTCAACTTTCCATGCGCTTGCGTCAGATGTCCATGCGAGTTTAACGCTATGAGCTGCTTTCTCGCTAAAGCCAAGACCGGTCGGCTTTGCACAAGCGGGACGTTCTTTGATAGATATATTATCCACAAAGATAGCACCACTACCATAATTGGCCGGGGCATAGAATTGCAGAATAATAGTTTCTCCTGCATAATCTGCCAAACTAATAGATACCGGCGTCATCGTGCCCGGATCGCTATAACTTGAACCGGAACCTTTTGCATAAGTTGCTAAGTCAGTCCAGTTTGCACCTGCATCTTTTGAAATTTTAACTGTGAAATCACCAGCATTAGAATTGTGCGTATATTCAAACGACAATTCCATTTCAGGAGAAGCCGGCATTACGACAGAAGGTGTATTCATCAAAGCGATACTACCGCCAGACGGCTTTACATAATAGTTGCACATACGCAACATTTTGTTTCCGCTCGCTTCATGAACTCCCCAAACATAATAATACTCCGAAGCCGAGTTGGTGCTTGTAGAACCGGAGTTATCCCAACATCCAGGCACTGTATTGGCTGTCTCGTCTTTGAAATCCCAAGTGATAGGAGCGTTTACAGCAGCGCACTCTGTGCGGAAGGTCGTTTTAACGGCACTACTTATTGAATTTGCGCTATACCAAGAACGAACATAGAAGTCATATTCGGTATATGCCGTAAGACCAATAACCGAAGCAGAAGTCGTTGTTGCTTCTTTTGCTTCTTCCCAATTAGGAGTGGCATTCTTCTCAACGCAGATATATTGATACTTCGAAATACCATCTGCTGCATTCCATTCAATAGTTGCTGTAGCAGCTGTTTTTGCCGTTACAGGATTCTCTCCGAATGTCGGAGCAGGGCATGAAGGAGTGAACGTTTGCTTCACTGCATCGCTCTGCTCGTCTTCACCTTCGCCGCAATACGAGCGTACATAGAAATCATAAGCCGAACCTGCCGTCAAACCTTCAACGGTTTTTGTGCGTATGTTCTCTGCTAATGTACTCCAAGCCTCTACAGACGCACCGGAAGTTACACATGCCCATTGATAAACAGTCTCGTCGGCATTTTGTGCCCACGTAAAGGTTGCGCCATCCGGCAGTTCAGCACTAATGGCCAAACTCTTCGGTTTGTTGCAACCGCCTGCAGCGGCTGCCTCTTCGTACGTAAAGGTAGTTTTAGGGATATACTCTAGAGCGGTGCCTCTGTAGTTTCCTCTTCCATAAGTTACATTAGCCGAATAGAAATAACTACCCTTATTGCTATTGTTGTTAATGTATTGAGCAGCAGTAGTTTGTACATCAATAAGCAGATTTCCGCCATTATAGGAATATGGCTCATCCAATGTAATATTCCATTCATTGTTGGCAAATACTATTGTACCCGAAAACACTTGTTGGAATGTTTCGTCAACAGTTATTTGCGAAGCAACTGTAGTTTCTGTTACTTCTTTAAAACGGAAAGTAGCAGTTGGTGCATCATTATTTTTCCATGTATAGTTCTTATCCATATAGAACTTAAGAGCAGTAATTGTTGCTCCACTCATACTGGATAATTCACTAGATAGAAAAATAAATTGATTGTGCTGTGCTTGGTCTCCGTAATAGCCATGCATTGGCAATTGTTGCTTAAGGGATGTCCCATCCGCCACAGTCAGCGTCAAATCCTCTGCTTGCGCAGTCAGGGCACCGAAACAGACGAACGCAAACAAGATGAACATAGAATAAATCTTTTTCATTTCTGTAAGATTTTTTGTTAATAAATCAATTAATTAAATATATCGTGAGATATTTTTTTCGCTCAAAAACAACATAATAGGGCGCAAAGGTACGAAGATTTTGTGAGGTGAACAAATTTGGAAAAAGAAAAAGCAAAAAAAAATAGATTTTGTAATATAAAAATAGCAAAAACAAAACAAAAATGGTCAGTATAGACAACAGGAAAGACATATAGAACATTTCACAAAAGTTCTATCGGAAACACCGAAAATGCATCGGAAATGCATCGGGATTTCATCGGGAATGGATCGGTGAAGTCGTGAACTATTGTAGAAGGGTGATACCCTCTTGTGCACAGCGGGTCAGTTCGTCCTCTGACCATTCGCTGACCTGCACCTCACCGATGTGCCGTTTCTGAAGGAGTACCATACAAAGTCGTGACTGACCGATACCGCCGCCGATAGTAAGCGGGAGCGTGTTATTGAGCACCAACTGATGGTATTCGAGCGTGCTCCAGTCGCTATGCCCCGCAGCAGCCAACTGCCGACGCATAGACTCGGCATCAACGCGGATGCCCATCGACGAGAGCTCGATCGCTTTATTCAAAACAGGATACCAGATGAGAATATCTCCGTTGAGCGCCCAGTCGTCGTAGTCGGCAGCACGGTCATCGTGTTTCTCTCCATTGGAGAGAGGTGCTCCGATGCCTTCGATAAAAACTGCACCGAATTCCTTGCATATCGCATTCTCGCGCTCTTTGGGAGAACGATCCGGATAACGCTGCAGCAGTTGCTCAGAAGTAATAAAAGTGATTTCGGAAGGCAGGTATGGTTGCAAGTCCGGATAGCGTTCACTCACGACATATTCAACATTTCGCAGCACGCGATAGATGGCGCGAATCGTATCGTGAAGATACTCAGGAGTCCGGTCAGCAGCCGTAAGCACTTTCTCCCAGTCCCATTGATCCACATAGAGGCTGTGGATATCGTCCGGCCGCTCGAACGTTCGGATAGCGTTCATGTCGGTATAAATACCAAAACCGGGCTGTGCAGCGATGCGCCATAGTTTCATTCGTTTCCATTTGGCGAGCGAATGCACGATCTCACAATGACGATTCAGTTCGGGCACGAAGAACGAAACGGGTTTCTCCACACCGGTCAGATCGTCGTTGATGCCATGCCCGGATTCAACAAAAAGCGGCGCTGTTACACGACGGAGACGGAGTGCAGAAGAGAGTTCCTGTTGGAAGGTATCTTTGACCAATTTAATAGCGTGTTCGGTGTTCATACTGACATTTTTTTGAAAAAACGTTGCAAAATTACATAAATTTTAATAAATTTGCAAATTTTTTATGATTTTTCTTGCATATATCAGAAAAAAGCAGTATTTTTGCAGCGATTTTTAGAATTGCGCGTGAAAAAGAAGGCCATGAGACACACAAAACCACATAGATTACAACGATTTGCACTGATATGCGCATTCGCTATGTGTTGCGTATCTCTATCGGCGGCAGGTGAGAACCTGTTGTCAAATAGCAGTTTTGAGCAGTACACATGTAATGTGTTCGGTTGTTCGTTCGAAGACTGGTCTTTGCCGCTTGGCACCGCAAGTCCCAATACAAACGATAAGTTAGACGGTGAAGTGTCATTGCAGATGACGCCTCCTTTTGCGTCGGTGCTCGACAATGCCGTATGGCTCTCGGATGACTATTATGTGCCCGGCACTCCGTTCCGGATTTTGATACAATACAAAGTATTGGCTTTGCCTCAGGACGAGGCGCTGGAGTTGGATTGCTACTGGGAAGCAGGTGCAGGAGGCAATGCGGACGAGATCAACGCCCATGACGCAGATCGTCTGCGTGGTGTGTTTGCAAGAGCAGTGTCCGTGGACTGGCAGTCGCTGGAGTTCGTTACAACGAAACCGGCCTTTTCGTCTTATCTGCGGATTCGTATCAAAGTGCCGGAGGGCGCAGACGTGCTGTTCGATGCCTTCGAAGTGGAGAAAGCGGGCAAAGCGCCGGACGAGCCGTATATAGAAGTGAGCCCTGTCCGGCTCTCATCGGTAAGCACCACCTTAGGCGAGACGGTTGATTTTGAGACCGTTCATATCGAGCAAGGTAACGTAACAGGTGTGACAACATTCGATCTCCGAGGCTATAATCCGGAGATGTTCCGCTTGTCGGCAACTTCTTTGTCAGCGGAAGAATCGGAGATAGACCTTATTATAACCTACGCGCCCACGCAAGCAGGTACGCACACCGCCGTGCTGACGATAGACAACTTGAGTCATACGACGCTGTTCCAGTCGCTTTCGCTGACGGGCGTTTGTACCGATCCGGAGAAAGAGCCGACCATCACAGTAACGCCGAGCGTACTGCCGGTATTCGAAGTGCTGGCAGGTCAGTCCACAACGGGTACATTCAGCGTAACCAGCGAGAACTGTTCAGACTATGTGTATCTGCGGGTTGATCACGTCAAAGGTACGGCGTTCACGATAGACGGTTCGATGATGGGCAAGAACACGACAACTACGTTCACGGTGCGTTTTGCACCGCAAGAGCCCGGTGAGTACCAGTCCACAGTAACGATTTATTCGGAGGGTGTAGAGACGCAGGTGCTGACGTTGAACGGAAACGGAATCAAACCGGACGAGGACAATATAGACTGGCAGACACATTTCGTATGGGACGAGTCGCAACCGCTGAAGCTGATGAACGAGACGTTTGACAACATAAACCACAACAAAACGCTTGTTCTGGAAGGCTGGCAGAATGTCGCAGCGGCGGAAGATCGTCCGTGGTGGGGATTTGATGAAGACAAAACGAGTCCGAAGCGCGGTACGGAGCGATACGCAAAGGCTACGGCTTACCAGTACGGCAAGGACAGCACGGATACATGGGATATGTTCCTCGTGACACCGGCATTGGATTACAAGAACGCAGAGCGTAAGGTATTCGTTTTCAGTATAATGGGTGAGTATATGCCGGACGAAGAAAGTCCAACGAGACTGGAGATATTTTATGTGGACGCATTGTTGGGCGAGAAGGCGTATTTCCAGGACTTGACGGAGAGTTTTGCGTTCCCGAAGACGAGCGAAGAGAACAATACATGGCGCACCTACTTCCTGGATTTGGAACCGTTCGCAGAGACGATGGCAGATGTATTCCATATTGCATTCCGGTATGTAGGCCCGAACGGCGGACAAGGCGTTGTCACCTATTATATTGACAATGTAAGTTGGGGACGCACAGACCTGCCGGAGATAGAAGTGAGTCCGGAATACGTGATAGACAGTACGATGACGCCAGACGAGCAGAAGGTATTAGCAGAGATAAACGTAGAGGGACGTAACTTGACGGGCGAGATACAACTGGCCATCGGAGGTTCGAACTACAAGAATTTCGAATTATCCTCAAGTTCGCTACCGGCAGCAGGCGGGTCATTCATAATCACGTTTGAAGGTGCACAGGAAGGAGTGTATGAGGCATATGTGCTGTTGGGTTCGAAAGGGGCTCCGGATGTGATTCTACCTATCGCCGTACGTTGCAGCAAAACAACAGGAGTGGAGGATGTAGAAAGTGAAAAGTTGAAAGTGGAAAGTGTAAAGCTGTTGCGTGAGGGGCAGATAGTGATCAAACGGGGAGAAAGAGAACATACCGTATTAGGTACACAGATAAAATAAGGGCGTAACTCCTTATTATTAACTAACATTATTAACAAAAACAAAAAGATTTATGAAAAAGTTACTTTCACTTTTTGTGGCGTTGACAGCTGTAATCAGTCTGTCCGCTAAGACCATCTACTGTCAGGCACCGGCTTGGTGGGGTGATGGCACATGCACTGCTATTTACGCATGGGCAGATGGCGTTGAACCAAACGCTGAATGGCCTGGTGTACGTATGGAAGCAGTAGAGAATGAAAATAACCTTTGGAAATTCGACTTGGACGAAAAATTCACAAATGTTATTTTCACACGCGTAAACCCGGAAGATTGTGCTCAAGGAGACGAGGGTTGCAATTTTTATTGGGGTGCAAAAACCGAGGACTTGACCGTTCCGGCCGACAAAGACTTGTTCACTATTGCAAATGAAGAAGCTTGGGATGACCAAAGCAAGAAAGCATCCGGTGAATGGTCTAAGTTCGGCGAGGAGCCGGTTGTAGAAGAGCACCACTACATCAAGAACAACTGGGCTAACGGTGAGTGGGAATGGAAAGAGATGACCCAAAAAGACGAAGACACCTGGTTACTTGAGAACGTTGTTATCGGTAACGCCGGTGGTGTTA
>Ga0310690_10011244_pt1 | contig 11061 bp, 8 predicted proteins | sample AusTroGonzalo_MG_2_FD_207661 | JGI IMG/M metagenome (GOLD analysis project Ga0310690, IMG submission 207661) | Bovine rumen microbial communities from tropical cattle in Woodstock, Queensland, Australia - Gonzalo_04 (v2) (version 2) | ecosystem: Host-associated > Mammals > Digestive system >...
GAAGGTCTTTCCGGCCAGCTTGAATTCCTTGTTTTCTTCATCCATGATGATGTCTCCGCAGCCGGAAACACAGCAGGCGCCCATGCCGCGCGCAACAACCGCCGCATGGCTGGTCATACCGCCGCGCACAGTCAGGATGCCCTGTGCGCTCTTCATGCCGGTGATGTCTTCGGGAGAAGTCTCCAGCCGGACCAGCACCACCTTTTCACCTCTCGCGGCCCATGCTTCGGCATCTTCAGCCGTGAATACAGCTTTACCGCACGCCGCTCCGGGGGAAGCGCCAAGGCCGCGGCCGATGGGAATTGCCTTTTTCAGCGCTGCTGTGTCAAACTGCGGGTGCAACAGGGTATCCAGGTTACGCGGCTCGATCATCGCTACCGCTTCTTCCTCCGTCCGCATGCCTTCGTCCACAAGATCGCAGGCAATCTTCAGCGCGGCCTGGGCCGTGCGCTTGCCGCTGCGACACTGAAGCATATACAGTTTCCCGTTCTCAACCGTGAATTCCATGTCCTGCATGTCACGGTAGTGCTTCTCGAGCTTTTCACAAACTGCTTCAAACTCGGCATAGGCTTCCGGGAACTTATCCTTCATCTGGATAATGGGCATGGGCGTCCGCACGCCGGCCACCACGTCTTCGCCCTGGGCGTTCACCAGGAATTCGCCCATCAGCTTGTTCTCGCCCGTCGCAGGGTCGCGCGTGAAGGCGACACCGGTGCCGGAATTATTGTTCAGGTTGCCGAAAACCATCGGCATCACATTCACGGCAGTGCCCCAGCTGTAGGGGATGTCGTTGTCCCGGCGGTACACGTTGGCCCGCGGGTTGTCCCAGCTGCGGAACACAGCCTTGATGGCGCCCATCAGCTGCTCTTTGGGGTCGGAGGGGAAATCAGCGCCGATCTTGCTCTTGTATTCGGCTTTGAACTGGCCAGCCAGTTCCTTCAGGTCGTCGGCAGTCAGGTCGATGTCAAAGGTGACGCCCTTCTTGGCCTTCATTTCGTCGATCAGCTGCTCGAAGTACTTCTTGCCGACTTCCATTACGACGTCGGAATACATCTGGATGAACCGGCGATAACTGTCGTAAACGAACCGGGCAAACCGCGGATCGTCGTTTCCCGCGATCATGGCGGCAACAACTTCGTCGTTCAGGCCGAGGTTCAGGATCGTGTCCATCATGCCGGGCATGGAAGCACGGGCGCCGGAACGGACGGAAACCAGCAGCGGGTTCTTCAGATCGCCGAACTTCTTGCCGTTGATTTCTTCCATCTTGGCAATATATTCCATGATCTGCGCCTGGATCTCATCGTTGATCTGACGGCCGTCTTCATAGTACTGGGTACAAGCCTCGGTGGAAATCGTAAATCCCTGAGGTACCGGCAGACCGATGTTGGTCATTTCAGCAAGATTGGCTCCTTTTCCGCCGAGCAGTTCGCGCATGCTCGCATTGCCTTCGCTGAAGAGGTACAGATACTTTTTGGCCATTGGATAATTCCTCCTCGATTATTTTGTTGCGTCCGGCCCTCCCGTTCCCGGGCAGCCGCCGCATTCATCCCTGCAATCTCTTATTATAATTGTCGAAAAGTTACAATGCAAGTGTTTTGTTTGATCAAGTATGTAAATCTTTTGATTTTTGTATATTTTCTTTTTAAAAATGGTCAAAATCGCTTTGTCGAAAGAGATTCAGGAGGGCTGTCGGAATGTTCCCTTTATGTCTCCCGCAGCCTTCAGCATGCCTTCTGCATATTGCATGGCATCCGTTGTCATTCCGTCTGCCCCGCTGATCATCCGTGCAACTTCTTCTTTTCGGCCTTCTTTGTCCAGTTCAGTCACAAAAGTGTTCGTCCGTTCCCCTTCCGTCGCCTTCCGCACGAGGTACTGATCATCAGCCGCCGCAGCAATCTGCGGCAGATGGGTTACGCAAATGACCTGATGATTCCCGGAAACAGAGATCATCTTCTCCGCAACAACCTGAGCCATCCGTCCGCTGATCCCTGTGTCAATCTCGTCAAACACCATGGATTCCACGCCTGTATGGGCTGCTTCCAGTGTTTTGATCGCCAGCATCAGCCTGCTCAGTTCGCCGCCCGAGGCAATTTTGACCAGCGGTTTCAGCGGTTCGCCGGGATTCGGACTGATCATAAATTCGATCCTGTCGTCTCCCGCTGCTGTCGGCATCTGCGGCCTGTTGCTCTCGTTGGGCTTGAACAGTACTTCAAACCGCGTGTTTCCCATGCCCAGGTCCTTCAGTTCCCCTGTCATCCTTTTTTCAAATTTAAGAGCAAGTTCTTTTCTGGAATCGGTCAGCGCTTTTGCAGTATTCCGGTATCTGGTCAGTAGTTGCTTGTGTTCCTTCGCCATTTCACCGATTCGTCCTTCCAGTCCGTTCAACTCTTCATATTCTTCCTCCAGCTTTTCCTGCATACGGTTGATCTCCTCGGCATCCATTCCGTATTTCCGTTCCAGCCGCCGGATCAGATCCAGCCGGTTCTCCGTCTTTTCCAGTTGTGCCGGATCTGCCTCGCTTCTGTCAATCAGATTGCTGATTTCATAGGCAATTTCCTCCAGTTCAAAATACAGACTGCCGCATCGCTCGCTGATTCCGGCGATTTCCGTATTCTGTCCTGCAAGGTCTTTCAGCTGTACCGCCGCGTTTTTGATTTTGCTGAGACTGCTGCTGCCGTCTATATTTTCTCCCGAAAAGCACTCGTCGATTCTTCGCAGTACAGCGGCTTCTTTTTCCGCTGCCTGCAGTCTTTTTTTCTCTTCCAGCAATTTTTCGGTTTCTCCCGGCTGCAGGTTCGCTTTTCGCAGCTGTTCCAGGTCCTTCTGAAGCCCCGACATCCTCTCTTCCCGCCGCTCTCCCTGCTTCACAAGCTTCGCATATGCGCGATGATTGCTGATGAACGCTTCATAATCCGTTTTGATAGCTTCGAGCAGCCTCCGGTGATCTTCATCACCTGTCTGGTCCAGAAATCCCAGATGCATTTCCGGATCGGCGAGAAACTGATGCTCGCTCTGTCCGTGGAGGTCCATCATGACGGATGTCAGCCCTTTCAGTTTCACGGTCGGAATCGGAACTCCGCATACTCTGCAGATATTTCGCCCGTTCCGGGCGATTTCCCGGTATACGGTTACCGTTCTCCCGTCGTATTCGATTTCTTCCTCCTCCATGATACGCTTTACCTTATCATTTCCCGGCACGTCAAACACGGCTTCAACCGTGGCCTTATCACACCCCGTCCTGATCAGTTCCCTGTCAGCTCTTCCGCCCAGGATAAGGTTCACCGAGTCCACTACAATACTCTTCCCGGCGCCTGTTTCACCGGTCAGTACCTGTAACCCGTCATGAAATTCGATCGTGCACTCATCAATCAGCGCAACCTGTCGGATCGTAATGGATTGAAGCATTCTCTCACCTTTTTTACTCAGTCATCTTTCTGATCCGTGATGTAATAATCTCTGCCTCTGCTTCGCTCTTGGCTGCAATAAAAATCGTGTTATCACCTGCGATCGTCCCGATTATCTCAGCCCATCCCAGATTATCGAGTGCCTCTGCAGCCACATTTGCGGAACCGCTTAATGTCCTGACAACCACCATATTGGCTGCCGTCTCAACATGAATCAGTGAATCTGCAAGGATCCTTGTCAGCCTTTCGCTCACTGCCACTTCATGACGAACAGGTTTTGCATACTTGTATCCGCCGGATTTGGAAGCAACCTTGATCAGCCGCAGTTCACGGATATCCCTGGAAACGGTCGCCTGTGTCACCTGATATCCTTTTTCACGCAACGCTGTCGCGAGTTCTTCCTGTGTCTCGATATCAGCCGAAGAAATGATCTCTATGATCTCGTTCTGTCTCTTGCTTTTCATTGAATCTCCTCAACTTCCCCATTCAACCAGTTTTCTGCGTACGAGGCCGAAAAAATCATACTCATGAAGCCGGATCAGCCGAATCTTCTTTTCCGTCCCGGAAACAAGAATCTCATCTCCGGCCTCCAGCATCCCACGATTCTGTCCATCCACCTGTAACTCTGCCGTCTGTTCCCTTTCAGGCCTAAGCAGCAGCCTGATTTCCGCTTCCTCCGAAACGATACAGGGACAATGCTGCATACTGTGGGCGCAGACCGGCGTGATAATCATGCAGTTCATCTCAGGTTCAACAATCGGCCCGCCGGCCGACAGCGAATAACCGGTTGATCCAGTCGGTGTCGCCACAATCATTCCGTCCGCCGTAAAAATACCGTATTCCTTATTGTTTACAAAGGTTTCAACCCGAATCAATCTTGCGTATCCGCCTCTGGTAATCACTGCGTCATTCAGCGCGTAAAACACTTCGCCCGTTTTGGGGTTGCTGATCTTCAGCAGGCTTCTGCTTTCTGTCTGGTATTTGCCGGCGATCATCGCCTGAAAGGCCTTTTCAAGCCCGTTTGGTTCTTCTTCCGTCAGAAATCCGACCGTGCCGAGATTAATCCCAAGCAACGGAATATCGTATTCCATAGCAAACCGTGCGCCGTTCAGCAGCGTACCATCCCCGCCGAACGTTACAATCAGATCCGGGATAATCTTTTGAGGATTACGCTGCACGTCAAACGCGTACACGTTCTTTTCCTTCAGAAAGGCGCTCGCCTTCCCGGCATATCGCACGGCATCCGCTTTTTTCTCGTTCAGGATGAGCCCGACCGTATGGATCACAGGAATCTCTCCTTCCGAAAATCTGTCTGAATATTAGCATGTTTTGCATATTTATTCAAGCCGCAAGCTCATCTCCGTAAAATTTTGTGAAAAACAGATCCATATGTGATATATTTTTAACAGTCAATATATTAAAGGACGTGACATGGATCAATGGATATCCGGTTTCTGTATATCGATGAGTCTCTTGTTGTCTGTGAGAAACCTGTCGGCGTCTCTTCGGAGTCGCCGGGCTTACCGGACTTGATTCAGAAGCAGAAAGGGTTCGCTGTTTTTCCGGTGCACCGTCTGGATCAGACAACCGGCGGTGCAATGCTGCTTGCCCGTTCCCCGGCTGTTTGTACCGCTTTACAGCGGGAGTTTCAGGAGGATCGGGTGATCAAGGAGTATCTGGCTGTTGTTTCCGGCGTTCCGGAAACAGACCTTGGTTCGTTTTCGGATCTGCTGTACCATGATCAGCGTACGAACAAAACCTTTGTGGTGGATAAACCCCGCAAAGGAGTAAAGGAAGCTTCCTGTGACTGGACTGTCATGGAAACGGCTGAGTGGGCGGAGGATAAAATCAGCCTGATCCGCGTTCGTCTGCATTCAGGCAGGACGCATCAGATCCGCGTTCAGTTTGCTTCCCGGAAAATGCCGCTGGTCGGAGACCGCCGGTACGGCAGCCGGATCAAAGCTTATGCCCCGGCGCTCTGGTCATCCCGTCTTTCTTTTTCCCATCCGATCATAAATGACAGAATGGTTGATGTTTCTTCCTCTCCGCCCGCCGTCTTTCCCTGGTCATACTTTCGGAGTTGACAAAAGGCGCCGTTCTGCGGCGCCTTATGCTTCTTCGCTGTTTGTTCTGCTGCCCTGTCAGCCGTTGGAAAAACAGCTGTAATACATCAGCTGCCAGTCCGGTCTGACCTTTACAACCACCAGGAATCCGTCCCAATCCTGGGCAAGCGGATCCTCGCAGAATTCAAAATAGAGTTCACCGTCTTCTTCGTACCAGCACTGGAGCTTCAGGTGATCCACCCGTTTCATATCGTCCGGATCGGCTTCTTTCAGGTATTCCATTACCTTTTTGCCGGTCTCCTCGGCCAGCTGCGTATCCGGATATGGGTTGTCATAGTCGAAGTTCTTATCCTGCCAGTTATTCTGCGTATTCCGCAGTTCCAGAACTTTCCCGTCGATGTTCGTGACGCAGCTGAGAAAGAGGTTTTCCCTCGTGTCATTCAGTTCTGTGCAGTATCTGCCGTTCTGCCTATAGCAGTAGCTGAACACCGAAGGATCAAGGGTGTATCCGGCCTGTTCCCAGGCTGCCCTGGCCTGTTCGGCCAGTTTTTCCCCTGTGAAATCGTCAACCTCAGTATTTACGATATCCTCAATGTTCATTCCGCCTTCGACGAGTTTGACGCCGTAGGTCGATGGATCAAAGGTACCGACGTGGCTTGTTCCTTTGCCGGAAACGGTGAGTTCAAAGGAAATATCCAGCGTGCGTTCTCCGTCCCGTCCTGTATTGAGGAGAATGGAGGCATTTCCCGAAATTTGTTCGATCTGCCCGTCCGGATCCGTTTTGACGGTGACGTCCGCCTGTTTCATGGCTACGGATGTGGTACAGGCGAGAATGCCTTCTGTCACTGTCAGGTAGTAGCTCATCGGAACAATATTCCGCGCACCGATCTGGTCGTAGTCCATATGGAAATAGCGCTTGGCGGCATACTCGGCCAGAACGTTAAGCGGCGTATTGAACCAGTCCGGTGTCGGCCCGCTCAGCTCAATGCGGACGCTCCTTTCCGCCTCGTTTTGATCAATCAGCACGGCTTTGGGTTCCGTTTCCATTTCGGTAAGTGCGGCTAGGGAACGGATCACCTGCTTCATCAGCTCCATCTGTACGGAATTCCGCACAATGGTACTCTGCGGTGCGCTGGTTCCGGTTTTGTAGAGCCCCGGCCGGAATACTTCCATCACGTAGATTTTGGAACCGTCCGCAAAAACGGTATACCCGTTTTCCCGGATCGTTCCGTCCATTTTCGGAGAGGAAAGCTTCAGATCCCAGTATGACCGGTCTCCGTCCTGAATATACTTTGCTTTGGCCGTTTTGAACCAGTCTCCGTCCAGGGAAAAGTTCGCTTCACCCTCCAGGGTAACATTGCCGGTGCCAAACAGCAGTTCGAATGCTGCGTCACACAGTTTGGACAGCGGTTTATCATTCTCAGCCGCAGCGCCTGCTGCCGCTGAAAGCGCCAGCAAAACAGCCAGAATCATTGAGAGTGTTTTTTTCATGATGCGGGTCTCCTTTATATCTGATGAACCATCTTCTGATGGGCTTCTTTGACCAGGTTTTTAACCTGTTCATTGGAAATAACGGGAATCCCGTCCTCTTTCTTCCGTATCTCAGCGATAAACTCAATATTTCCTTTCGGCCCGGTAATCGGGGAATAGTCGATTTTCCGAACCGGCCAGCCCAGCTGTTCAGCAAAGCGAATAATCCCGTTCAGTACTTCTTCATGGGTAGCCGGATCACGGACAACCCCGTTTTTCCCGACTTTGCCTCTGCCTGCTTCAAACTGAGGTTTGATCAGCGTATAGATCACGCCTTCGTCACCCATAATCTGAACGGCCACCGGCAGGATCAGGCTTATGGAGATAAAACTGACATCCATGACCGTGACGGTCGGTTTTTCCTCGAATGAGGATTTCTCCAGATACCGGGCGTTCGTCCGTTCCATTACGGTCACCCGCGGATCGTTCCGAAGTTTCCAGTCCAGCTGCCCGTATCCGACGTCAATGGAATAAACGTGTCTTGCGCCGTTTTTCAGGCAGACGTCCGTAAATCCGCCTGTGCTGGCTCCGATATCCATCACAACCCTGTCCTTAAGATCCGCGCCGAACACACGCACCGCTTTTTCCAGTTTCAGCGCTCCCCTGCTCACATATTCGTTTTCCGGTGTTTTCAGCGTGAGCAGCATATCCTGATCCACGGTTTCCGAAGCTTTGTTGATTCTCTTCTCACCAATGAAAACGCGCCCTTCCATGATGGCGGCCTGGGCGCGTTCGCGGCTTTCGCACAGCTGTTGCTGAACCAGAGCCACATCCGCTCTTATCTTGTCAGCCACGTCAGCTGTTCCTCCTTCATGATCTCGCAGATTTCCCCGGCAATCTTCCCGGCATCGAGCCCGGCATCTTTGATCAGCAGTTCATGCCTGCCGTGCTGGATAAACTCGTCCCTGACCCCGAAGCACTTTTTCGGCACCGGCAGCTGGTGTTCCAGACAGTATTCAGTCAGGTAAAGACCAAACCCGCCTGTAATCATATGTTCTTCCATTGTGAATATTGATACGGCTCTGTCGATGGAATCAAGAAAATCCGTATCCAGCGGTTTCACCGTGGAGCAGTTGACTACGCAGGCCGGAATTCCCTTTTCGGCAAGAATTCCCCGAACTTTCAACGCTCTTGGAACCATGGAGCCAACGGCGAACAACATGGTATCTTCCTTTTCTGTAATGATTTCCCATTTTCCCGCCGTAAATTGCTTTGGAATGCCGATCTCTTTCAGTTCATCTCCGGATTTGGCGTATCGGATTACACAGGGCCCGTCCTGTTTCCGCGTCCATTCGAGCATACTGACCAGTTCACGACAACAGGAAGGCGCCAGCACAGTCATGCCCGGCACAGGGAGCGTTTCGGCAAAATCAAACAGACCGTGATGCGTCTGTCCGTCTTCACCGCCTATACCGCTTCTGTCCAGCAGAAAGACCACCGGAAGATGCTGCATGCTAACATCATGGATCATCTGATCATAACATCTCTGGAAGAAGCTGGAATAAACGGCAAAATAGGGTCTCATTCCCCCTGCCGCCAGACCGGCCGCCATCGTGGCCGCATGCTCCTCGGCGATCCCGACGTCAATCAACCGGCCCGGATACCTTTCGGCAAAATGATCCAGTCCGGTACCCAGTTGCATTGCCGCCGTCAGGGCGACAATCCTTGCGTCCTTTTCGCACATGCGTGCCAGCGTATCCGCCATTACATGTCCCCAGGACGGTTTGTTCGGCACGTCAATCCGGTCGCCAGTTTCAATATAGAACGGCGGTGTTCCGTGGAATGTCTCCGGCCGATCTTCAGCCTGGTCATATCCGTAACCCTTTTTGGTCAGCACATGAATTACGCAGGGACCCCTTGTTTTCCTGGCTTCTCTGAAAGCTTTTTCCATGCTCCGCTGGTCATGTCCGTTGATCGGCCCGTAATATTCGAATCCGAGCGCCTCAAAGAAGCCGTTTCCGGTATCCTTGACCACCGCGGTCCGCAGCAGTTTTTTCATTCCATGAATCATCCTGTACAACGGTTGACCAATCAGCGGGATCCTTTTTACATGGCGGATTCTGGATTTGGCGCTCTGCCATCCACCGCTGATCCGCAGCCGTGTCAGATAATTAGACAGCGCGCCGACGTTCGGTGCGATGCTCATTTCATTGTCGTTCAGGATCACGATCATCCGGGTCTGACTGTTTCCCGCGTCGTTCAGCGCTTCATAGCACATACCGCCGGTCAGGGCACCGTCTCCGACCACCGCCAGCACCTGATACTTTTCCTTACGGAAATCCCGTGCCCTGGCAAGGCCCAGCGCAGCTGAAATCGCGGTACTGGCGTGTCCCGTTTCAAAGCAGTCGTATTCGCTCTCACTGCGTTTGGGAAATCCGGATAATCCGCCGTAGGAACGAAGGGTGGAAAACTGACTGTACCGTCCTGTAATCAGCTTGTGGACATAGCTCTGGTGGCCCACGTCAAAGACAATCTTGTCTTCGGGCATGCGAAATACACGGTGAAGCGCCATTGTCAGCTCCACCACGCCGAGATTGGATGCCAGATGACCGCCGTTTTCGGATACGGTGGTAATCATCACTTCCCGGATCTCCTTTGCGAGCTGCTCCAGCTGGTCATAACTCAGCTTGTCCAGATCGCGCGGAGAATGAATGTTCTCCAACATGTCTGCGTGAACCTTTCATTACTTTATGCCCTTGGCTCCCTTGCAGCCCTTTGCTCCCTTGGCTCCGAAGCTGACACCCTTCAGAATATCGCTTGTAAAGGCATAATTGGCGCGGTTTTTGTCTTCATGCGCTTTTTCCGCGCATTCGATCATTTTGTCAATCATCCGGCTGTAAGACACCCCGGCGTTTTCCCACAGATAAAATGCCAGACTGCCGGGAATTGTGTTGATTTCCGTGATGTAAAGATTTCCGCTTTCCCTGTCAAACATGTAGTCGATCCGGACCACGCCTTTGCAGTCCAACATCCGGAAAATGGTTTTACTCATTTCCTGAATCTTATCCCGCAGTTCGTCTTCAATCGGTGCAGGCAGAACGCGATGCAGGCTGGCCATTCCCTTGGAGCCGCCGGATACGAGATACTTGTCCCTGAAGTCCAGAAACTCATCCTGATTAATCGGCATCTCTATCGGAGAAGCTTCAACGTCGTTATCATAACCCAGAACGCTGCAGTTCAGTTCGATCGGCTGGTTCAGCCCCTGCTCGATCAGCACCCGCCGGTCGTACTCAAACGCCAGTTCCAAGCTATCCTTTAATCCTTCCCGGTCGTCTGCCCGGCTGACACCGATGCTGGATCCGAGGTTGGCCGGTTTCACAAACACAGGATAGCCGATTTCTTTTTCAACTTTTTCGAGCGTTTCCTGTTCATCTGCCAGATACTTTGACCGTGAAATGCCGATTCCGGGAAGCACGGGCAGATCGCCGCCCCGGAAGAACTGCTTCATCATGATCTTGTCCATGCCCAGCGCGCTGCCCGCAACGCCGGTGGATGTATACGGTACATTGGCGAGTTCCATCAGTCCCTGCAGGGTTCCGTCCTCACCGTTCAGTCCGTGCATGACGACGATATATGCATCAATCCGTGCAGCGATCTCAATCTTTTCCTTTGCCAGCAGGCCGGAGCCTTTGGTATGAGTCATCAGCGCGCCGGAACCCGAGGACAGATCGGGAAACACTTTGGTAATTCCTTTTCTGTCGGGGTTGAACGGCTTGTAGCTTTCGATGTTCTTCAGCACTTCTCCGATATACCAGTTCCCCGCTTCATCAATATAAACAGGAATAATGTCGTATTTTTCGGGATCAGCATGCCGCATCAGCTGAACCGCGCTGATGATCGCCACCTCACGCTCACAGCTTCTGCTTCCGAAGATCACTCCGATCTGTTTCTTCATGAATTCCTCCGCATTCCCTGATCGTTTTATTTTCCCAGGGGGTTTTATTCACTGTAGTTATCCGGCAGGTCATTCTCAAACAATACCGTATCCCCCGGCTTCACGGTCTTCCTCAGCAACCCGGTTGCCTCATCCAATGAGGATACCACATGTATGCTGTTTTCTGCAA
>Ga0310690_10011245_pt1 | contig 11061 bp, 6 predicted proteins | sample AusTroGonzalo_MG_2_FD_207661 | JGI IMG/M metagenome (GOLD analysis project Ga0310690, IMG submission 207661) | Bovine rumen microbial communities from tropical cattle in Woodstock, Queensland, Australia - Gonzalo_04 (v2) (version 2) | ecosystem: Host-associated > Mammals > Digestive system >...
ATATGACACAACCCAAATTCATAATAACAAGAGCCGGCCACCTGCGCCTGGGAATGGTCAATCAGCACAAGGACCTGCTGATGTCCGATGACGATTGCATCGGTGGCGGGTATTATCAGTTTGACTTTACCTGTAACCACATGATACTGGACCGGGCATCTTATGACTTTGGGATTCCGCGCTGGCACTTAATCGATACGCTAAAGGTGCCGGACGTGTATCGCGGACTGCGCATAGTGTATAGATATGAGGATGATTTTCATGAGGATTTTCAGGTGAGTGATGAACTAAAAATTGAGTATTACTAAAAATGGCACAAAGGGGACAGTCCCCTTTGGGTCACCAATGGGTCACTAACAACAATGAAACGAATACTGATAATATTTTTAGCCGCAGCGCTATTAGCGGCATGCGGAGATAGCCAGAAGCGGCTGATGAGCCGCGCAGAGGAGCTGTGTGCGTACATTCCGGACCACGAGTTGCTGGAAAAGTCAAAGGAGTTCATGACGGCCGATTTCTATGCCGTGTTGGACACAATGTTCTACCGCCTACCGGAGCATGAGGCCATGGACCACGAGTGGCTCTACTACTTTGTTACCGGCAATGGCGGCACTATAGCCGATTACACTGTCACCGGGGTAAAAAAGACCGATGACACCCATGCCACGGCAACCATCAGCGTGCGCCAGATATGGGAGGACGGCTCATTTGATCCGTCAAGTGACATTGAAGAGCACCAGCTATATATGGAGAAGGTTAACGGCCAATGGCTGATGTGTGACTTTGACGGCCACAAGCAGGACTGCATCCGTTATATTGAAAACAACCGCAAGGAGCAGGCCCTACGCAATGCCATAAGTGACTATCTGGTCAAGGAAATTGGGGTTCACTACAAACAGGGTGAGCTCTGCATCCCCACTCTGATGATTGTATCGGCCCAGGAAATAAGTGCTGACCAGGCATGGGTCTGGGGCGATTTCTGGATATGGTGGTACAATCAGGAAGGCGATACGCTCATGACCGTATCGGGTGGCAACCACTCCGGGCTCATGACCGTAACACAACAGAACGGAGCCTTCACTATAACATCATTTGACCAGACTGTTGACGGAGCCGGGAATGATGCCAGCGCACGCCGCATATTCCGCAGCCACTATGACATCTACCAGAACATGCACTCCAACCAGGATGTGCGTGAGGCTGTACGCCGCGAGCAGCTTGGAGAGTATGTCAAGAGCCACAATCTCAAAATAAACTATTACAAGGACTACGGCTGGGATGCCGTGAAACTTTAGGACAAAACGCTATCTTTGTCAAGTAATAGAGACATGGAACCGTTTCTTAAGATAGTAGCAGAGGATCTGTACCGCAAGTACGGCACACAAGGCAGCGGGCTGGCCGATATCACGGTGGTGTTCCCAAACCGCCGCGCCAGGCTGTTCTTTGATGATTTCCTGTCAGCCTGCTCCTCAAAGCCGGTATGGTCACCGCAATACACTACCATTGAGGAACTGTTCCAGTCACAGTCTGACCTGAGGAGTGCTGACCGCATTGAGATGGTCACCCTACTCCACAGGATTTATCAGCAAGAATTGCATACCGATGAATCTTTAGACAGCTTCTGGTCATGGGGCGAACTCATGCTGGCCGATTTTGATGATGTGGACCGCAATCTGGCACCTGCAGACCAGCTCTTCAGCCTGCTACGTGAGCAACGTGAGATGTCTGACCTCTCTTTCCTGACCCCGGAGCAGACCAAGGCACTTGAGCAATTCTTCAAGGAGATGGCCGATGCCCAGCCCACTGAACTCCGTAAGCATTATCAGGCCGTATGGAGCGTACTTGGCAACATATATGAAAGGTTTGGCAAACTGCTGGCTAATAAAGGCATAGGCTACAACGGCATGATTCAGCGCCGTGTCATAGCGAACCTTGACACGGAAAGCTTCACCGCCCACAAATACGCCTTTGTAGGTTTCAACAGCCTGGACGGCGCAGAGAGAAAATTGTTCCGCGCCATACAGAAAGCCGGCAAGGCACTGTTCTACTGGGATTATGACCCTGCCTACACAGAAAGCAGCCTGCTGCATGAAGCCGGGCGGTTCCTGCGCGACAACCTCAAGGAGTTCCCCAATGAATTGCCGCGTGAGCTGTTCAACGACATGCACAAGGCACGCCTCACAATAGTGGAGGCATCGACCGATAACGCCCAGGCGCGTTTCATCCCGCAGTGGCTCGGGTCTCTGGACGTAGAGAAAGCCGGAAAGGAAACAGCCATAGTATTGGCCGATGAGAACCTGCTTCAGCCCGTTCTGCACAGCATACCGCAGGAGCGCATAGGCAGCGTGAACATAACCATGGGCTACAAGCTGTCAGAGACTTCACTGTTCAGTCTGGTCACTGCACTCATTGATATGCAGCGTCTTGCATCCAGGAACAAAGGCAAGCTGAGCATACAGTCCATAAGCCGTATTCTAAGCAACCCCATGACTGCCGCCCTGTCAGAAAACGCCACAAAGATACTTGATGACCTGCGCAGGACACGCCGTATGTTCCCCGACACCGCCGCCCTCAACGCTGATGAGAAACTTGCAGCATTCTTTACACCCGTAACAGACAACCTCTCTCTGCTACAGTATCTGCAGGACGTACTCAAGGCGCTTGTGCCGGTAATACGCGAGCGGGCCGATGATACTTTATTCCAGCCCCTGAACCAGGAGTCACTCTACCGCATCTACACCCAGATAAACCGCCTGTACACACTTGCAGAGTCCGGAAGCCTTGAAATAAGCACCGATACGCTGTGCCGCCTTATACGCTCAGTGCTCTCCACCACAACGGTGCCATTCCACGGTGAACCCGCTGTGGGAATGCAGATTATGGGCCTTATTGAGACCCGAAACCTTGACTTCAGAAACGTACTGTTGCTTTCAGCACAAGAGGGTACTCTGCCCAAATCAGGCCAGAACGCATCATTCATACCGTATAACATACGCTTGGCGTTTGGCCTCACCACCTTGCAGGACAAAAGTGCCGTTTCATCGTACAATTTCCATCACCTGCTGCAACGTGCAGAGAACGTAACGATAGTCTATAACGGCAATGCCGATGCACCCGGCATTGGCAAAGGCCAGATCTCACGTTACCTGCTCCAGCTCATCGTAAGTGGTGCTGACATACAACGCATTACGCTCAAGCTGGACCGTTCAGATACAGACATCACACCGCTTACCATACAAAAGACTCAGTATGTACTTGAGGAACTTTGCCGCAAGTATGACTACACAGATAAGAAATCTTTCCTGTCGCCATCGGCCCTAAACAAATACATGGACTGCAAACTCCAGTTCTATCTGGCCCAGATTGCAGGCCTCAAGAAACCCAAGGATACCGATACGGACATAGGCTTTGACATGTTCGGAACGCTTTTCCACAAGAGCGCCGAGCTGACATACAACTATCTGGCCTCAAAGACATCTGACCATACGGTAACAAGCCAGGACATTAAGTCTTTGCTCAACGACGGTCCAAAACTTGAGAGTTTTGTGCAGAAGGCTTTTTATGAGGATTATTTTGACTTTAAGGAGGTTGACAAAGCCGATTACAGCGGCACGCAAGCCATAAACTTTGAGGTAATACTTAAATACCTGCGCCAGATACTGCGCATGGATATGGAACTGTACGCACCATTCCAGTACATAGGCAGTGAGTCCGATGGCTACGACCATTACATTACAGTACCCCACCCGTTGCAGCCCGGTTCACAACTGCAGATACGCCTAAAGGGAATCATTGACCGAATTGACCTTAAGGACGGCATTATGCGCATTGTTGACTACAAGACAGGAAAAGACAAAGGCAAGCCCGGCACCGTTGATGACCTGTTCCCGCCCACAGAAAGCAAGAAACGCAAGAGCCAGGCCTTCCAGATAATGTACTACGCCTACATTATGAGCATGCAGCCGCAGTTCAGCAAGTACCGTCTGGCCCCCACTCTGCTCTACACCCGTACATCGTCCAAGCCCACAAAAGAGGACATCTATTACAAGTTAGGTACAGATTACCTTACTGATTTCAGCGCTCAATGTGGCCAGGAGTTTGAAGAGAGGCTAAAAAACATAATATCGGAGATATTCAACCCCGATATTACGTTTGAGCCCACCGATGATAAAGAAACCTGCCGCAACTGTGACTTCAGTCAACTGTGCGGCAGGAATTAAGGCAATGTATTTATTCTACAGAATTCTCAAATTCCAACCAGAATTTCAGGCTCTTTCCGTTTGCCAGTACGGCGTCTAATTTGAAGACCAGTTTATCTTCATTGACACCGCCTGTATAAATTACGGTACCGCTCTGGAAGATATTATCATACTGAGTTCCTTCTAATTCACCTTCTTTGCCATAGAAATTAATCAGACTATTATCCTGTACCTGAATACCAAAAGACTCCGGATAACCCTCTTCTGCCAGATCAACCGTCTGTCCTGATACCCAATGATCCCAATGGTGATCTAATGTACCAGATAGGCTATACTGCTCACATGTGATGTCAAGCCATCCCATCCTTTCATCCCAAGATCCGTTAGTTTCCACATTGAACACCCTTCCATCATAGGAAATCTGGTTCACCTTGAGACCTGATTCTTTTGTGTACCAAGCCTGCCCATTACCCAGATATGAACCTCCTCCAAGGGTAAAGCTTTCAGGTGGGGTCACCATCAATGAGTCATCCTTAAACTGATAACTGAAAGTATAGCTCTGGCCTACCATTCCTTCTTGAGCCTCATGCCAGTCAAATGGCTCGTCATCGTTGTTGAAACCGTAGAACTTTGCAACTGTTATGGTGAATGAAGATTGGTCAACGGTAAATGTACCTGCAATCTTATGGCCATAGCCCCAAGACTGACCTTGTGCTACACCGGTATTTGAGCATTCCAGAACGAATGTATTCTTATTAAAGGTAAAGCTTTCTGCGCGGATAGAATAGCCACTCTCGTAATCGGTTCTTTCAGAATGTGACCATTTACCCTCCAGAGCGGTCTTTTCAATTTTTCCTCTCTTGATGAAGAACATACCTGGCATCGGGCCACCTGAAGCTTTCCCTGCATCAATAAACTTGAATACAAGGTTACTGAGAAAATCCACGTCAGTAATAAATTGCTCTGAATCCATCTCATACCAGCGGTATGGATAATCTTCAGTGTATGTCAGATAAAATGTCTCAGGATCCAATGCACCGTCAGAGTCAAACCAGCCCCGAGATCCCCCCTTGACAATGAGTGCATCCCAAGCTTCATTGAATGAGAACTTCAGAGTGTCATTCTCATAAGTGTATGTTCCCTTAAGATGATCACCCCATGCAACGATATAAACGTCAACATTAGTGCTATCAAAGATGAGAGTGAGACGTTGTTCGCCCTGCCCTACCTGAGCTTCTTCTGGCAGATAATCCCAACGTCCGATAAGAGAGAACGTTTTATTGGAGTCATCTCCTTTTGCATTTTCTTTTTCATTTTCGTTTAAATTTTCTTTTTCATTGTCACATGATGTGATAGTCATGCCCAGCATAGCTGTAGCAATGGCAAAAAACAGAATTTTTTTCATTTTTGTTTTAATTATAATTAGTGGTGCTAAAGTGAAATTTTTATTGCTGAATGACCATTCAAAACAGAAAAAAATCGGTCATATCGTACAAATCATTACTTTTGTCATCAAATGGAATTTATAGACATTCTAATTCCTATGCTTCCATTCATGGTCTGTCTGTTCTGGGCAGTCCATGCCGGAATCAGTTACAGGGAACTGAACAAGGCCCAGCACTATCTTGGAATGTTCCTGTCTGTTTCCATGTTGGTGTTTCTCTACCATGCCGTTTATTACAGCACCGCCCACACCTCAGGTTATAATGTACTGACAATCATCTACTCGTGGGCCACGTTGACCACCTATCCGTTATACTACCTCTATATAAAGGCTATAACAGACTATCACAATCCGGGCAAATTTGAGATGGCGCTGTTGTTATCTCCCGGTCTTATTGCCGCCATAGCGAGTATGGCGGTACTCCTGTTTGGACTCAGTCATGAGGTTCCGGATACTTTCATCAGTATTGTACGCCCCATCCAGACCATCCTGGTATGCGTAATCAGCCTGATAAAACTCACAAAATTTGACCGTAGTGTCTATGACTTCTACTCCGAGGTTGAGGGAAAGACCGCAAAACCTATAATAATTCTAGTTGCCGTACAGTTCACAGCCGCCTTCTGCACCGTGGTGCTGACTATTCTGGGACCACGTTTCTTTACCGGAAAAACAATACTGGCGGTGCCATCGGTCCTTTTTGCATGTATCATATACGCCATCGCCTATGTGGGGTTCCGTTACCGTTTCGGAGCGTACCAGATGGAGAATGAGCTCAAGGAGGATATTATACTGACCGATAAAGAGAACGAAGACTCCGTTCTTTTCAATATCATACAGGAAAAGATGGAGAATGAAAGGATGTACCTTCAGCCTGGCTTGTCAGTTGTGGATCTGGCCAAATCCATCGGCAGCAACCGCACATACGTATCCACAAGCATCAACTCACATAGCGGCAAGTCATTTGCCCTATTCGTCAACACTTACAGAGTGGAGTACGCCAAGGAGATAATGGAAAAAGACGGAAAGCTGTCCGTTGCCCAAGTGGCCGAGATGACAGGATTTGCCAGCGAGGAATCCTTCCGCCGAAACTTCAGGAACATCACCGGCAAATCCCCATCTGACTGGACAGGTTCAGTCCGTCTTTAATCTATACAGTTTTCAGAAATTACCTGACCTTATCTGGCCAGAGGATTACCCAGCTCTGATGCCTCTACATCATTCTCATCCAGCTTGAAAATCATGAACTGCTGGTTGTCCTGAGTGAAAGGCTTCCACTCGCCACCGTCGGGTCCGTTGGGATCACCGTACTTGGCAAAGTTGGACCATGCAGTGAGCATCTTCTCAGAAAGATCCCAGTCACCCTGGGTCCAGGGGCGCCAGCAATGCTTCAGAGACTTGAACACGAACCACAGGTCCGATGAGTGGAATGCACCACGCAGGCGCTGTGTCACCTCAGGATGGTTACCGTCATCAGGCAGCGGACGTGCAAACTGATATGCATATGCCTTACCGCCCATCTCCTGGCGGTTGATGCAGAAATCTGCAATCTGGGTACCCATGTTTCCAGCGTCATTAAGAGTGTAGCCAATCAGGTACGGAACCTGAGCCAGTGATCCGTCCAGGCAGGCGTCATCAAATGACTCTGTCAGCACATAACCATCAATATAAGGTGATATGGGTGATGCGGTAAGTATGCTGCGCTTTCCGGTTACGTTTGTGTAGAGTGTACCAAGAGCGTAAATGGTCTCGGTGCCGGCGCTGCGGAGTTGACGCAGGGTGGTCATATTGGCCCAGTCACAAACCTCCTTGGTCGATGCCTCGGCCTCAGCCAGTGTTGTCATGCCCTGCTGCGGCATACCCATGCCCATTCCCATGCCGCCACGGCCTGCGGGTGCAGCAGCAGTCTGAGGACGCGGCTTTACCAGTCCACTTCCGCTCATTATGACAGCCTTGTTGAACAGACCCTTGGTAAGAGGTGATGCACTCAGGAACTTGACGCTGCGTGATCCGGCGCTCTGTCCGAATATCATCACGTTATCGGGATCACCACCAAACTGGGCGATGTTCTTCTTGACCCATTTCATAGCCTCAATCTGGTCCAGAGTACCCCAGTTGCCGGTTGCATGCTCAGGATCCTCGGCCGACAGCTCCGGATGTGCAAAGAATCCGAACGGACCTACACGGTAGTTGAATGATACCAGCACAACATCCTTGTTGGCCCACTCCTGACCGTCAAACTCAGGCTCTGATCCCCAGCCCTCACGCATACCGCCACCAAATATCCAGATGGCAACGGGCAGTTTGGCATCGGTCTGACCGGGTTTCTTGGTCCAAACGTTCAGATAGAGGCAGTCCTCACTGTAAGGAGCCTCATCACCGTAACCCCACTCGGTTGTGTAACCGCCGGGATAATGGGCAGCCTGGAATGGCGGATGACCAAATTTGTCACACAGTCTTACACCTTCCCATGGAATGACGGGCTGTGGAGCCTTCCAGCGGTTCTGACCTGTAGGAGGTGCTGCAAAAGGAATTCCGCGGTAAACGGTTACTCCCTTGATATCGGTAGGAACGCCCTGTATCTGTCCACCCTCAATGGTAAGGATCGGGCCACCGTCCTGAGTGCCGCATGCCACAAGAGCCAGCATGCCGGCCAAAGCTAAAAACAGTTTCTTCATAAAGCAAATCGGTTTAATGGTGTGAAATTAATATAAATTGCACTTATTTCCTAAATTTGAAACTGTAAATCTGAAATGGGATGGCAAACAACCAGACTGAGCAGTTCATTTGCAATCATCTTACGGCCGATGTCCACACCCTTGCGTTATCAGCGCACCCTGACGGCGTGGACATGCAGTATGCTTTGACGCAGATATCGGGCTGGCAGGCCGCACGCATCAAAGTGCCGCTATGGGCTGCCACAGACGGCATTGTCTATCCTAAGCATCTCTCTTTGGAGCAGTGCACTTCACAGTATATTGCACAGTATAAAGCCGGTCTGGTGGAGAATCTGCTTGGCAAAGGTTTACGTATGGCCGATATAACCGGTGGAATGGGTGTTGACTGTTTCTTTATTTCTCAATCTGCCTCACGTGTTTACTATAATGAGATGTCAGCCGAACTTTGTGACTGCGCCCGGGCAAACTTCAAGGCTCTGGGACGACCGGATATTGAGATAAACTGCGGCAGCGCAGAGGAATTTGTTGCTGCTCTAGCCCGTGATAGTCTGGACCTGATATACATGGACCCGGCCCGCCGCGGAGACTCCGGACGCAAACTCATATCAATCAGAGACTGCCAGCCTGATACTGTTGCGCTTCAGGATGACCTGTTCCGCATAGCACCAAACGTGATGGTCAAGCTCTCACCCATGCTGGACATCAGCCGCGCGCTTACAGAACTCAAGCACGTGAGTCACGTTTTCATCATAGGACTGGAGGGAGAATGCAAGGAGATAACCTTACTTATGCAGCGCGGTTTTGATGCAGAGCCCACGCTCACAGCGGTTGATATCGACTCAAACGGAGTACCGGAGCCCGCGTTTTCATCGGCCAAAAGCATTGATGCGGCACTTCCTCTACCTATAGTAGAACTGGAAAAACTGCAGCCCGGTACCTACATCAGCGAGCCATCGGCCCCCTACATGAAAAGCGCCCTGTTCCGCACCATCGCCTCCCGGACCAACACCGCCCTGCTCCATCCTGATACCCACCTGTTCTGGAGCAAAGCAAAGCCGGAATCATTCCCCGGCCGCGTATTCAGACTTGAAGGAATAATACCGTTTGATAAGAAATCCTTATCCGCGTTAGCCAAGACCCAAGCCAACCTCTCTGTAAGGAACTTCCCTGAAACAGCTCCGCAACTTCAGAAAAAACTCAAACTCCGTGACGGAGGCTCCCGCTACCTCATCGCCACCACCCTCAGCGACTCAAAACGAGTAATTCTTGATCTGAGGAGAACTTTCTGAAACTTCAAATTATTTTTGTAGTAAATGGAATTTTTCATAGTTTTGTCTCGCAGTCCCGGTCGTTCCTCTCCCAGACATAAGTGCTGGTGATGAATCCGGGTTTTTCTTTTTCTGTTATCTCATTCTTTTTGCTTGCTATTTTGTGTTTCAGGCTTGTTGCAAACAAGGCCTTAAATACACGTTTTTCACAATGCTAAGATAGTGAATAATGGTGTGATCAAGGTTCGATTACATATAAAGTTTCAAACAACAGACACTTTTTGTCCCCGATTGTACTATTTTGCTTTGAGTTTTCTGATTTTGCCGTGCTTCCAGACCAAATCAACGGTCTGGCCGGTGCGGGTACGTATGCCGCGGATATAGCCGTCGGGCCAGGCGGCAGGCAGTGCAGGCAGAGGGTCAACCAGATGCTCCTCGGAGCGCAAAAGCATCTCCATCACTCCGGCACAACCGCCAAAGTTTCCGTCAATTTGGAACGGTGAATGAGCATCGAACAGATTGGGATAAGTCCCTCCACCACGTCGTGCATCGGGACCGCGGTAATTGTCGGGGCTGATGTAACGCAACAGGCGCCGATACATACGGTATGCGTTCTCTCCGTCCCTAAGGCGCGCATAGAGGTTGATACGCCAGCCGCAACTCCAGCCGGTAGTCTCAAAACCCTTGATTTCAAGCGACTTGAGTGCAGCATCGGCATACTCTCCTCCACTTATCTGATGACCGGGATACACTCCGAACAGATGTGACTGATGGCGGTGTTGTGGGTCCTCATCGGCCCAGTCATAGTACCACTCCATCAGGTGTCCGTCAGCACCTATATGATACCCGCGAAGACGGCTTATATAAGAGCGTACCTTGCGGTTAAAAACGCTATCAGCGAGCACGTTTGAGGCATCGGCTGCATCCATCAGGCACTCCCGTATCATTGCGATATCAGCAGTACCGCCGTAAAGCGTGGCGCCGTGAAATCCCTTCTCAGTAATGTACTTGTTCTCAGGCGATGTAGCGGGTGATGTTATCAGCTCCCCATCCTTTTCAATCAGCCAGGTCATGCAGAATTCCGCAGCTCCTTTCAATGCAGGGTAATCATTCTTAAGGCGCTCCATATCACGCGTAAACAGGTAGTGCTCCCAGATATGGGTAGCCAGCCAAGGGCTTGACATATACCAGTTGGCCCAGTTGGGATCACCAGTGCCCAGCCCTACGGGATTGGTCATTGCCCAGATGTCGCTGTTATGGCCCGATGCCCAGCCCTGGTCAACACCAAGATAGTTCTGCGCCGTCTCACGGCCCGAAACCGCCATGTTGTTTACGTAGTCCAGCATCACCTCATGCATCTCGGGCAACGCTGAGGCCTCGGCCGGCCAGTAGTTCTCCTGAAGGTTGATGTTTATGGTATAGTTGCCGCTCCAGGGCGGTTCCATGCTCTCGTTCCAGAGTCCCTGCAGATTGGC
>Ga0310690_10011247_pt1 | contig 11059 bp, 10 predicted proteins | sample AusTroGonzalo_MG_2_FD_207661 | JGI IMG/M metagenome (GOLD analysis project Ga0310690, IMG submission 207661) | Bovine rumen microbial communities from tropical cattle in Woodstock, Queensland, Australia - Gonzalo_04 (v2) (version 2) | ecosystem: Host-associated > Mammals > Digestive system >...
TACGATTGTACCCTTTGTAGCAGCCTCTTCGATTGAGAAGAGAGTCTCACCTGGTACCCATCCGTCAGCCTTAGCCTTCTCGAATGTCTTACCCTGACGCTGACCTACGATTACATTGAAACCGTTGTCACGGAGGTTACATGCCTGACCAGGACCCTGTACTCCATAGCCGATTACTGCGATTGTTTCGTTCTTCAATACTTCACGAGCTTTCTCTAATGGAAACTCTTCGCGGGTCATCACTTCTTCGATAACGCCGCCAAAATTCATTTTTGCCATAATTATTTGTATTTAATAAAATGATAATAATTCATTTTCTATTTTCCTCTCTCCTTCTCACGACGGGCAATGAACTCGTCGAGATGCTCAGCCTTACTCTTGGTGATACAGATGCGTCCTGAACGAACGAACTGCAACACAGCCCCCATTGCGTTGAGGGTATTATAGAGCGAGAGAATCTCCTCGGTGGAGCCTGTCTTCTCTGCCGTAGCATAAGTAGGATTAACCTCGATGATGCGTGCATTATGTTCGCGGATAGCCTCCGACACACGGGCATCTTCGAGCATGATTGGAGTAGCAATCTTCAACAGCGAAGTCTCGTTGATAAAGATTTCGTCGTCGGTATAGTAGCGAGCCTGCAACACATCGATACGCTTCTCAATCTGCTTCGTCAGCATGATGACCATCGACTCGGTACAGCAGCAAACCACCGTGTATTTATGCACTCCAGGTGTACTCGATGCACACACGTTGAGGGTTTCGATATTTACTTGTCGGCGAGTGAAGATGGCTGATATCTGCGACAGCAGACCTGGAACGTTCTCCGAATAAATCAAGATGGTATAGAGATGTTCGCAGAGGCTCAGGTCTTTCTCGGCCTTGTCCTTACACTTTCCGCATTTATTACAATCGTTCTGTTTCATATTTCCAAAATCATTTCGTCCACGTTGGCCCCTGGAGGCGTCATCGGCAGGATATTATCTTCTTCGAGCACACCACATTGCAGGAGGTACGGCCCTTCGGTTGTGAGCATCTTCTCAATCTCTTCGTCCAACTTCTCGCGCTCTGTCACCGTAGCTGCCGGAATGTCGTAAGCCTTGGCTAAGAGTTCGAAGTCGGGGTTGTCCATCGGAGTGAACGAATAGCGGTGGTTGAAGAACATCGCTTGCCACTGACGTACATTTCCCAAGAAGTTGTTGTTGAGCAGGATAATCTTCACAGGCGCCTTCTGCTCCATGATGGTACCCAGTTCCTGAATGGTCATCTGCAGACCACCGTCACCTACGAAGAGGCAAACGGTACGCTCGGGTGCACCAAACGTAGCTCCGATGGCTGCTGGCAATCCGAAGCCCATTGTGCCACATCCGCCTGAGGTCACTACGCTGTGCGCTTTCGTGAACTTGAAGTAGCGGCAACCGAACATCTGATTCTGACCCACATCGGTCACGAGGATGGCTTCGTTGTTCGATGCCTCGCTCACCTTGCGGATCACTTCTGCCATCAACAGCGGTCCTTCCTTCGGATGGATGGCCTTGTCGATCACCTTCTCGTATTCCTTCTTTGCGTAGGGTTTGAACGAATCCACCCACGCGGTATGCTTAATCTTGTGTACCTTCTCCGTCACAGCTGCAAGGGTCTGCTTGCAATCGCCGAGAACAGCGAGGTCCACCTTCACGTTCTTATTGATTTCGCTGGGGTCGATGTCGAAATGGACAACCTTCGCCTGCTTGGCATAGGTGTTGAGGTTACCCGTCACACGGTCGTCAAAGCGCATGCCGACAGCAATCAGCAGGTCACATTGGTTGGTCTGCACGTTCGGACCGAGGTTTCCGTGCATACCCAGCATTCCCATATTGAGCGGATGGTCGGATGGCAGGTCTGAAAGTCCCAAGAGCGTGCAGCCTACAGGGATGTCGGCCTTCTCGATGAGGTTGAGCAACTCCTGATGAGCATTACCCAACTCGATGCCCTGTCCTGCCAAAAGGAGTGGACGGTCGGCATGATTGATAAGGTATGCAGCTTCCTCGATAGCCTTTTCGTCCATCGTAGGGATGGGCTGATAGCTACGAATGAAGTCCACCTTCTCGGGCTTGTACTCCACCATTCCCGTTTGAGCATTCTTGGCAAAGTCGAGCACCACTGGACCTGGACGGCCTGTACGAGCAATATAGAACGCACGGCTTACAGCCCACGCCACATCTTCAGCACGGCGAATCTGATAGCTCCACTTCGAGATTGGGTTGGTCACATTGACCACATCGACCTCTTGGAACGCATCAGTTCCCAGCATGGCAACACCTACCTGACCGCAGATAACGACCATCGGCGTTGAGTCGATCATGGCGTCAGCCACACCTGTGATGGTGTTCGTAGCACCTGGACCTGAGGTCACGATGGCACATCCCACCTTGCCCGACACACGTGCATAGCCTTGTGCTGCATGAACGGCACCTTGCTCGTGACGAACCAAGATGTGGTTCAGTCGGTCGGTATAATCGTAAAGAGCATCGTAGACAGGCATGATGGCACCACCTGGATAACCGAACAAGGTCTCAACCCCTTCGTTCAACAAGGCACGCATCAACGCCTCTGCTCCTGTTATCTTTTCCATATTCTTTCTTCTTATTGTGCTTATTAGGCTCATGGGGCCTATAAGTTAATCTATAATCCTCACTCCACCCTTGTCGGCACTGCTAACACTCTGTGCATAGGCTCTCAGGGACTTGCTGACCACACGGTTGCGCTTGAGTGGCTGCTGTGGGCGTGCTGCCAGTTCCTCGTCGCTGAGGCGCACATTGATGGAGCGGTTCGGAATGTCTATCTCGATGATGTCGCCATCCTTGATTTTGCCGATGTTACCACCGTTGGCTGCTTCGGGCGAGATGTGTCCGATGCTCAGTCCGCTGGTACCGCCACTGAAACGTCCGTCGGTAATCAGGGCACACTCCTTACCGAGGTGCATCGACTTAATGTATGAAGTTGGATAGAGCATCTCCTGCATACCTGGGCCGCCCTTCGGACCTTCGTGGGTGATGACCACCACATCGCCGGCCTTCACTTTGCCGCCGAGGATGCCTTCGCATGCGTCTTCTTGTGAGTCGAAGACAACAGCCGGACCTGCAAACTTCCAGATGCTTTCGTCCACACCTGCCGTCTTCACCACGCAACCGTCCTGAGCGATGTTACCGAAGAGGATGGCCATACCGCCGTCTTTCGTATAGGCATGCTCAATGTCGCGGATACAACCGTTCGCGCGGTCGGTATCGAGGGTTTCGTAGTTGGTATTCTGTACACCCAGTTGGTTGCAGAACTTGCCTGCCGGAGCGCTACTATAGATGCGCTTGGCTTCAGGGTCGATGTCTGCCTTGAGGATGCTGTATTTCTCGATATCTTCAGCCAGCGTAGCACCATTCACACGCTTCACGCTTGTGTCAATCAATCCGCCTTTGGCCAGTTCGCCAAGTAGGTTGAGCATACCACCTGCACGTCCACACTCCTGTACAGAGTACTTCTGTGAGTTTGGTGCCAGCTTGCAGAGGAACGGAGTCTTGCGCGAGAGGGCGTCGATGTCGGCCATCGTGAAGTTCACCTCAGCCTCCTGAGCTACAGCCAGCAGGTGAAGCACTGTATTGGTCGAAGCACCCATGGCGATGTCGAGGGTCATGGCGTTGAGGAATGCCTGACGAGTAGCGATGCTGCGAGGCAACACACTTTCGTCGCCGTCCTCATAGTAGGCGAAGGCGTTCTTCACCACTTGACGTGCTGCTGCTTTCATGAGTTCAATGCGGTTAGCATGAGTTGCAAGGATGGTTCCGTTGCCAGGCAATGAAAGGCCAATGGCCTCCGTGAGGTTGTTCATCGAGTTTGCCGTAAACATACCCGAGCAGCATCCGCAACCAGGGCAAGCACGGTCTTCCACCTCTGCCAGTTCTGCGTCGCTCACGGTTGGGTCGGCACCCTTCACCATGGCGGCAATCAAATCAAGGTTCTCGCCCTTGTACTTACCAGCCTCCATTGGTCCACCGCTGACAAACACAGCAGGAATATTCATTCGCATCGCAGCCATCAACATACCTGGAGTGATCTTGTCGCAGTTCGAGATGCAAATCATCGCATCAGCCTTGTGTGCATTGACCATATATTCCACCGAGTCGGCAATGATGTCGCGGCTTGGCAGCGAATAGAGCATACCGTCGTGCCCCATCGCGATACCATCGTCGATGGCAATCGTGTTGAACTCTGCTGCATAGCAACCCATCCGTTCAATTTCTGCCTTCACAATCTGACCAGCCTCATGCAAATGCGTGTGACCAGGTACAAACTGAGTAAATGAGTTGACTATAGCAATAATAGGTTTGCCGAATTGTTCGCGTTTCATTCCGTTGGCCACCCACAGCGCTCTTGCTCCTGCCATGCGGCGACCTTCTGTGCAAACTGCACTACGTAACTGATGTTTCATTTCCTTCTTTATGCAATTTTGAACTGCAAATTTACAACATTTTGGCGGATTGGCAATCACTTTTCTACAGAAAATGGGATTTCTTGTGCGAAAAAGTACTAATTATTATAAATAATGTGTATATTTGCAACGGAAATCTGCTAAAACCCCATCGATATGAAAGCATTTGTCATCCTCATCATTGCCCTCTTCGCGGCCGTCGAAGCCTCTGCTCAGGCACGCGACTACCGGTCAATGACGGACGAAGAGCTGGCAGCCTACGAGATAGAACGCGGCTCGGGCTGGCACTTCCGCACACCCAAGAAGTCGCCCTTCACCATCTCGCTCGGACCGAACATCATCATGTCGCACATCCCCGTAAATTTCGCCAAAGGCATCAACCACGACTTCGGCTTCGATGCCAGCATCACCTATCGCAACATCTACCTCGACTACAACCACTCGTTCACCAAGAGCTATTTCACCTTCCAAGGCATTGCAGCAGGCTACGCCTTCACCTTTGCCAACGAAGAGAACGGTATGGTCATCTCGCCCAACTTCGGCATTGGTGCAGCCAAAGTCGACATCCCCACCCTGGCCGGCTACTATCGCCACACCTACACCATGCTCGGCCTCGGAGCCGACTTCCGCTTCTACATGGGCTATGCCGTCATGGGCTTCAACTACCGCTACAGCGTTGTGAGCGAGGACTTCAAGGCCAGCATCCACACCATCAACTTCAACTTCGGTATCCGCATCTGGAAAGACCCAAGGAAGAAGTTGCAACAGACACAACAAAGTGCCATCCGCCGCACCCCTTCCACCTTATTCTAATAAATAAAAAAGACAGTCCGACATTTTCGTCAGCCTGTTTTCGTTTGTAGCCTTGCGGTTTTCCAAGTCCACGTTATCCGACAATAACCCACCCTTATTGCCCAATAACGCAGGGTTATTGAGCGATAAGGGCTGGGGAACGGAAATTACGGCAAATTGCTTCAACTAAGTGTGACAATTGGCCCTTATTACCCCCACTTTCTGCAACCAAATTAACCATTATGCCATATAATTCCTTCCAAATGAGGTCCGGAGACTGAAATTCTTCGCCACTGATATGTGCGCCAAGTATAGGGAAAAACATCGGAACGAGGGGGATTGTATGTCTTTTGAGGCCTAAGAAAGCAGGATTTTGATACCTTCTGTCCCTTTTTCGAGCATTGGCATCACGGGCGCTGTTGATTATGGAATATCGTATCTCATTGTATTTCAGCCATTTAGATGAAATTTTGAGCAGCCTGAACGTTACGTTACAGTTGTTACAGCGTTATTTTTAAGGTACCCATTCTTCATAATATACTATATAACTACTTATATATCAATTAGTTATATAGTCTTTAGAAAGGGGGTTATACATTCTTTTTTCATTGTAACAACTGTAACTGTAACACTTTGGTCATGATAATTTGTGTCCAACTAACCTATAGTGCATAAATGTACTATAAAAAACAGCTAACCACCGTGAGCAAGGCATGAGCCTTGAACAGCCACGCTGGTAGTATGGCTAATAGTGCAAACAGCCTCAGCCAGGTGATTGAGGTAATGGAAACGGTCGTAAGCACTTGCAAATGAGGGCAAGTCTTCAGCCCATGGGGCTAGAATGAGTAGCGAACCTGTGGCGCAGGCCTCAAAACGGCTACGTTCAGGTTTCCAGTATTGACCGATTGGCTCAGACTGGACATGTATTAATCGCAATCCTTGTTCTAACGCCATGTTCTTTATGCGTTTTTCGCATTCTGAGATACCGGGAGTGACCAGCACATCGCCACTCTTGGCTGCCGATAATAGACGTTGACGCTCGGTTTCCCACAAACTGGTCTGTTCGGTGGGTATGCCATCAGTACGGCGATGGAAGAACACTTGGTGCTTCTCTGGCTGGCGAAGCAGAAGCAAATTACCGAAGGCGCTGTAACAGATGCCATCAATGACGATGCAGAGGGTGCGCTGAAACAGATTCGGATATTCGCGGCGCATCACGAGGCGGAGTGGGTTGTCGCGAAGGTAGTGCTTCCAGTTCTCCAGTTGTCCGTCACGCATGAGGATGTGATCGTTGTAGTTAGGCTCGAAAAGGGCTGGGCGCGATAATGTTTCTGAGGCTGATGCCACAGACACAGTGGTAGAAGATAATCGCCACCAAGCACGGCTGACCCCACCCTTGAAAGCCCCGATAATGATGCCGAGATGCTTGCCTTCAGGAAGCGGAGCATTAATGCGAACTATCAGGTGCAAATGGTCAGGCATGAGGCAAACCTGCCAGATGTCAACCATAGGGTAGTATTGGTGTATCTTCGGAATCTCATTGTTCAACACAGCCAAACCAAGCGGCGAAGGTTTGAGGTGAGGTGCTTCGCCACCAGTCTTAGTGCTTCCAACAATTTCACCAAAGACTGGCTGCCTACCTGCAACCACCATAGTCACCTCGTAGGTTCCCTGTATCGCATAGTCGTGCCCATACATGCGGCGTGTCTGACAGCTTTCCTTCATCTCTTCCGTTTTTTTAATTATTACCACCGTTAACAAGGCGTCAGCCTTGCTTAATCATAGCATCAATCATCGAACGCCAGCGTCTGCTGTTCCTTCTGCGATAAATATTCTCTCTCTCTGCTAGCTTTTCCCTGGCCGTTTTTGTCTGCTTCATATAAATCTTAGTTCGTAACATTTCTGCAAAGATAAGCACTTTTCCTTGATTTCACGTTTTTTTATCTAATTATTTTCACCTTTTTCCCAGAAATAGTTAGAAACCTCATCAATATTTGGTAAAAACAAAAGCGGCGCGACAATGTCATTGCCAGCGGGTATCTTGATGCAATTCGTTTAAACCAAAGAACAATTCTGCTATCCAATAAGTAAACTCATAAACCTGAGACATATATGGATTATTTGGTTTTATTAGACATTGCCCCCTGGCCAAGGGAAACGGAACGGGTGACACCAATCAAGGTTGTCGATGAGAAAGAAGCGAAAAACTGGAAGCTGAAGAAGGTTGAAACAAAAGAGGAAGCAAAGGCCCGGAAGAAAGCCGAGAAAGCAAAGAGGAAGGCTGAGAAGAAAGCTGAAAAGGCAAGAAAGAAGGCTGAGAAGAAAGCGAAGAAGAACTACAAGAACTTGTCTTCGACCTCTACTGGCACCGTAACAACCACAGAGACAGAAACTACCCCCACTGCCGAAGCCAATTATGCAGCTATGCCAGTAGGAGTAGTGTTAGCCGTGTGTGCATCGCTCCTGATTTGCGTCGGATCAGCTTGGCTGTACCGCCGACGGAGAGTGAAGAGTGAAGCGTGAAGAGTAGAGAGTTGTTAATGTACGTCGATGCCGTCGAAGTAGAGTTCTGAAATGACGGTATCGCCGTATTTTTCACCTGGATAGACTTCGAGGACTTCGAACTTCAACGTCCAGTCGGGTTTCTTGTCATCATGATAGCCAAGAGTGCCGACAGGGAAATACTGGAGTGTGCGGCTATCCTGCAATTCGAGAATGGCGTAGGGCTTTCCGTTGTAGTACATGCGGAGTTTCTTCACACGCGAGTTGGCACGCCATGCTGCCTCGCTCTTCACATGTCCGTTGAGTATCTTCACAGCTGTGATGCGTGGGCACTTGCCTTCGAAGGTATAGGTAAGGCTCTGCCCTACTCCCTTGCCCTTGGTTGCCCAAACGCTTTCGTGGTCGAAGTCGTGAGCGTTCTTGCCTGCATAGTTGAACTTGCCCTGCGGTGGGAGGCAACTGGATGCGGTCACTTTCTTCACTTCACCGCCGCAATACCAACTGCATCGGCCGCTATACATGTCGTCGTAGATGTAGAGATCGCCATACTTCTTTCCGTCGTAAGTCTCCTCATCGAAGTCTTTGTCGGTCTGATAAAGTTTTTCCCATTGAGCCACAGTAATCTTTGGCATCGTCTTTACCCACTTTGGTTTGATTACTCGTTGCTGACCTTGCATGGTCACAGCTGCCATCACGAGCAGCGCTAACATTGTTGTTTTCTTCATACTTTTGTTGCTATAAGCTGGTTAAACTATATAATTCAAATATTCGGGCAAAAGCTCCACGCGCATCGGTGTGAGGTTCTTGGCATCGAGGATGCAACCGTCGAGCGACACCTTGGCCTTGCCGATATCCATCACCTCGACTTTATGTACTCGGTAAGGATGGACGTTCTTATAGTTGAGGAACTTACCCTTACCCAGCAGGTAGAAGCCTTCGAGCAGTTGCCACCACTTGGGACGGGTGACGACCGACACGTCGAGCATCAGGTTGTAGGGCACACTGTTTGGCGTCTGTCCGTAACCGATGCAGTTACCGATACAGATTGACATCACCTCACCGCTGATATCCTCGGTCTCGGCCTTGATATGAACGTTGAACGACTTGCGTTCGAACACATTGGCGATAGCGACAGGGATGATCGAGAGACGTTTCGACCCTATGAGACGAGTAGCCTTGCTGGTGATGTCGATGAGACGGGCACCCAGACCGATGTTCACACAATTGAGAAAGTAGCGGCGGACGGGCACATTGTCTTCGTCGGTATAGACACACACACCTACATCGATGATGCGGGTCTTACGCTCGATGATGCGATCGACCATCTTCTTATAATCGTCGACTCCTACACCCCAGAAGCGTGCAAAGTCGTTTCCAATACCATTTGGAATCAGTCCCAGAGCGAAGTCGTCGGGCAGCGATTCGGAGCGGCAGATACCGTTCAGCGCCTCGTTCAATGCCGAGTCGTTGCCTACCAACACAATGGTGTGGTAGTTGTTGTCGCACAGCATCTTCGACAGCCGTTCCACAGAACCGTAGCCTTCCGACTGTACAAAGTCGTATTCGACGCCCCGCTTCTCAATATATTTTCGGATGGCGGTCCATCGCTTCGCCGACTGCTTCAAGCCTGCATGCGAGCCATATATGATTCCCCATCTGTTTTTTTCCATTGCAAATTAGTGTGTTAAATAGAATACGCCCATGCCTACCAACCAGGCTAAGAGCACTCTCCAGAAGATGTTGCGAATATACCAGCCAAGGTTAATCTTCGACACCTCTGACACGGCATGTCCTGCCAACGTACCGACATACAGGAGCGAACCTCCCATAGCCGAACAGAACGACAGCAACTGCCAGTAAGCACCGTTCTGAACAAACTCAGACCCTGCCTGCTGCACATCTTGCGTAAATAGGTTCAGTCCCACCATGACGAATGGGATGTTGTCGATGAGACTTGAGATACATCCGATGATAGCACCGTAGATGTACACATTATGAACATGGGTTGCCAGCAGGTCGCTGACAAACTTCAAAGCACCGCACTCTACCAAGGCACCTACCATGAGCGACACACCCAGGAAGTAGAGGATGAGTCGCATGCCGATGAACTCAGTATTGCGGATATACTTATGCTGAATGAACAAGCGGTTTCCATTGCGCTTGAACGTAAAGGCACTCTCCAACAACCATATCAGGGCAAGCACACAAAGTGCTCCGAGGAACGGAGGGAGCTTGGTGACATTGTGGAACGTAGGGATAGACCACAAACCAGCAATACCGATGAAGAGCAGCAGCAGCTTCTGCCAAGGCTTCAGCAACGAGTCGTCACCATTGTAGCGTCCTAAGAACGAAGATACCTCTACCCTACCCACCAGCAGACGCGATGCCAATAGGTTGAACACACAGAGGCTGGCCAAGACGGGCAGAATCAGTCCTCCTGCGTAGGCCGAAGGAGTGACCACACCATGTACCCACAGCATCAGCGATGTCATGTCGCCAATCACCGTGAACGAACCACCGAGAATGGCTGAGATGAGAATGACACACGAATAGATAACCTTCTGCTGACGCGAACTGACAATCTGGTCCATGATGGTCATCATCAGCACCACGGTTGTGAGATTATCTACATTCGCCGATATGATAAACGTGAGGAGTGATAGTTCCCAAAGGAACAACTTGCTATTCCGAGTACGCAACCATCGGATCAACGAATCGAACACTCCGTTGTTGTTCATGATTTCAACAATGGTATTCGTGGCAATCAGGAACAGGATGACCTGACAGGCCTCGTTGATGTACTTGATAATCACATTTGTAGCAATGTAGTCGTCGGCCATTCCACCCAGCTGATAGTCGGGATAGCCCATCAGATTCAGGAAGTCGGCCCCATGAAGCATATACACAACCCAAGCACTGACTCCGCAGAACATGGCAACAGCAGCACGGTTGATATGACTGATCTGTACGGAACTCATCACGATACAGCCTACAAGCACAATGGCAACAATGATGATGGTGGTAATGAGCATAGCTTATAGTGATTTATAAGATTAGAGCGGTAAACGGGGCTCGAACCCGCGACCTTCGGCTTGGGAAGCCAACGCTCTGCCAACTGAGCTATTACCGCGTTTTTGCGACTGCAAAGATACAAAAAAAAAGAACATTGGACTATGAACATTGAACATTTTTTGCAAATTATGCATTATGAATTAAGAATTATGAATTATTTTTGTATCTTTGCAGGGCAAAAAGAAAAGAAGTACGCATCATGACACGTATCCTCATCACAATTCTTCTCACGAT
>Ga0310690_10011248_pt1 | contig 11059 bp, 12 predicted proteins | sample AusTroGonzalo_MG_2_FD_207661 | JGI IMG/M metagenome (GOLD analysis project Ga0310690, IMG submission 207661) | Bovine rumen microbial communities from tropical cattle in Woodstock, Queensland, Australia - Gonzalo_04 (v2) (version 2) | ecosystem: Host-associated > Mammals > Digestive system >...
GCCAAGATGGAAGCGCTCAAGGAACTGTTCTCGAGCGCCGAAGCGCAGTCGGGCGGCTGGCTCGGGTTCCAAAGGATATTTGACAGTAATATCCGACCGACTTCTAAACAATAATAATACGCCTCGACAGGCGGCGCTTATTCGGTAGTTGGTGCTGCGGGCTGTCTCAGCAGTCGGCCGCTCCAGAAGGTCTTCGACAGTCTGTCGCGTCCGACTCTGGACGGCGCCCGCATACAAGAGTTACGTCGCCTGTCGAGGCTCATTTTTTCTGTGCCGCCCGTCGGGCGGTATTTTTCACAAGAGCAGACGGAGTTTAACGGAATGTTTCAGAAGAATCAGCTGATTACGCTGACAATTGAGGATATCACTGATACCGGGGAGGGGATCGGGCATGCGGACGGAATTACTGTCTTCGTGAACCGGGCGATTCCCGGGGATGTTGTGCGCGCACGGGTTTTGAAGGCGAAGAAGACGTATGCGATTGCGAAGGCGGAAGAGATTCTTGTTCCGGCTGCGGGCCGGGTTGAGCCGGAGTGCCCGCAGGCGGCACGTTGCGGCGGCTGTCAGCTTTCTTACATGAGCTATGAGGAGCAGCTTCGGTTAAAGCAGAAGAAGGTGCAGGACTGCATCCGGCGGATCGGCGGTTTTGCGGATTTCGAGGTTTCCCCGATCATCGGCATGGAGGAGCCCCGGGCGTACCGTAATAAGGGGCAGTTTCCGGTTGGGGCGGACAACTTCGGAAGACCGGTGCTCGGCTTTTATGCGGGAAGGTCGCACCGGATCGTACCGACCGACGGCTGCAATATGCTGTGGCCCGGACATGAGGAGATTCTTGCCGCAGTCCGCGAGTGGATGGAAGAAGACCGCGTCACGCCTTACAACGAAGAGACCGGCAAAGGCCTTGTCCGGCACGTATTGATGCGAAAAGGCTTTGCGACCGGCGAAGTTGCGGTCTGCCTTGTAATAAACGGCGAAAAGATTCCCGCCGGAGACCGGCTTTGGGAGAAGCTTTCGAGGATCCCCGGCATGGTCGGACTTTCCTTAAACGTGAACCGCGCGCAGACCAACGTAATCCTCGGAGACCGGCTGATCCCGCTCTTCGGAAACCCGTGCATCAAGGACCGGATCGGCGATGTATCCTTTGAGATTTCGCCGATGTCGTTTTATCAGGTGAACCCTGTGCAGACGAAGGTTTTGTACGATACAGCGCTCACATTTGCCGGACTTACGGGCAGAGAGACGGTCTGGGATCTCTATTGCGGAATCGGGACCATCTCCCTGTTCCTCGCGAAGGCTGCGAAGCAGGTGTTCGGAATCGAGATCGTGCCCGAAGCCATCGAGAACGCGAGGCGAAATGCTGCGGCAAATGCCATTGCAAACGCCGAATTTTACGTCGGCGCCGCGGAAGAGGTATTTCCGAAACTTGTATCGGAGAGCGACCGCTACCGCGCGGATGTGATTGTCGTCGACCCGCCCAGGAAGGGCTGTGAGAAGTCGCTTCTTGAGACGATGCTTGCGATGGCTCCGTCGCGTATCGTCTATGTTTCCTGTGACCCGGCCACGCTCGCGAGAGACCTCCGGATTCTCGCGGACGGCGGCTACCGCCTCGAGCGCGTCCAGCCCGTGGACCAGTTCCCGGGAAGCGTGCACGTGGAGAACGTGGCATTGCTGTCACGAAAAGACCTTTAGGTGAGTCAGGAGCGTTGGAAGTAAGGGGTAACAGCAATGATAATCGAAACGAAAAGACCGGTTTTAAGGCCGTTTGAGGAAACGGATTATGATGGCTATGTGTACGCGGTGTGGAAGGAATAATGGCAAATCTCATAACCTGTATTAGGATCATTTGCAGTATATTTTTGCTGTTCTGCCCCGTGTTTTCGCCCGCGTTTTATGTTTTGTATATCACTGCCGGGCTTAGCGACATGGCAGACGGCCCGGTTGCGCGGAAAATGGGACATGTCAGTGAGTTCGGATCAAAGTTCGACACAGTGGCTGATTTCGTATTGGTCGCTGTGTGTCTTTATAAGCTGATTCCGACCGTTCACGTACCGGTGCCGCTTATCATCTGGATCATTGTGATTGCCGTGATCAAGGCAATCAACCTGATTTCCGGATATGTAATGCGAAAAGAAATAGTTGTGTTACATACGGTAATGAATAAGGTGACGGGCGTAATTCTTTTTGTGCTTCCGCTGACGTTAACATTTATCGAATTGAAAATCAGCGGAACGATTGTCGGCGCGGTGGCGACATTTGCGGCAATACAGGAAGGGCACCTGATCTGGACAGGGAATAACAATTCAACCGTTCATTGACTTGCATACTCCCGGAGATTAGTTCTTAAGCCGATGAAAATAACTGAGCAATCGTTGCAGGGTTGCGTCATTTGCATTCCGCACATCGTTAATAAGCTCAAATAAGAGCGGTTCATCATTTTTGGAAATTCTTATTATATCAGGAGAAAAATCATCTGTTTCACCCAAAAGGAAGGCGACTGATGTTCCAAGTTTTTCCGCTATTGTCATAATGACTTGCGGAGAGGGACAGCGGTCGCCTGCTTCGTATCTGACATAGGATGCTGATGTCAGCCCGATTCGCCTTGCAGCTTCTGCTTTCGAAAGATGGAGTTGCTCTCGTGCGGAAAGCAGTCTTTCGGGAATAAGTGTTTGGGAAGAAGAATTCATAGAGCACCTCCTTGACGATTACCAATGGTAACGATATAATGTTACCATTGGTAATAATATACCAATAATTACTTATCGTGTCAAGGAGGGATATGTCAATGAAGAATAGAATAATAACTGTACAGGACATTCCAATAACTGTATCAATGTCAGATGAGGAAGATTTTATTTGCATAACTGATATGGCCGTAGCAAAATCAGATAATTCAAGAGCAGCTGACGTTATACGAAATTGGCTGCGAAATCGATCCACATTGGAATTCTTATCTACATGGGAGGAAATGTATAATCCGAGGTTTAAAGTGTTCGAATCTGAACACTTTAAAAAAGATGTGGGATTAGTAACATTTACGCCTAGTGTTTCTGAATGGGTTGAAAAAACGGATGCAATAGGATTGTTTGTTAAAAAAGGCAGATACGGGGGGACCTTTGCTCATAAAGATATCGCCTTTGAGTTTGCATCAGCAATTAATCCGGTCTTTAAACTATATCTGATTAGAGAATTCCAACGTCTGAAAAACCAGGAGAATGATTTAAAGAAAATTGAGTGGGATGCAAAACGATTTCTTACAAAGAACAACTATATAATACAGACCGATGCAGTAAAGAATTACATTATCCCTGTGTGTAACTACAGAGAAGAAATGCAATGGTTGCCATACGCGGAGGAAGCGGATATTGTTAATGTTGCTCTTTTCGGGTTTACTGCAAAGGCGTGGAGGGATGCAAATCCGGGACTTGCAAAGAATAGTAATGTCCGGGATTATGCATCTATTAATGAACTCACTGTTCTTTCAAATCTCGAAAGCCATAATGCACAGATGATTCGTGAAGGAAAGGGGAAAGCGGAACGCTACGAGATATTAAAGGAAATAGCAGAGTATCAGATCAGAATTCTAAGCGAAGCAGAGAATATAAGCAAGCAAATAAATGCTGGCGAACAAGATGGTTACCAAGCAACTTCCCGAGGAGGATTATAAATGAAAGTATTTGTTATACCTGATATTCATCTCAAACCATGGATATTTGACAGGGCAGAGGATATTCTTTCCCAAGGGGAATACGACCGAGTCGTGTGTCTGGGAGATTTAGTGGACGATTGGAATCAGGGGATGAACATTGGTCTTTATAGAGAAACTCTTGAAAGAGCCGTTCGTTTTACAGAGAAGCATCCGGATGTGCTGTTTTGTTATGGAAATCATGATATCAGTTATGTTTGGGAGGCTCACGAGTCGGGATACTCTGAAGAGGCCAGGAGTGTGGTTTTAGGCGGAATATCTATGCTTAAGGAGTCTCTTCCTGAGGACGCAATCGGATTCATCCATAGGATAGATAATGTATTGTTCAGCCATGCTGGTTTATTGGAAGTATTTGTATCTTATTTTTTTCCAAATCATCAAGGTGGACTGGACGATTTGCTTAGGCAGATTAATTCTTCCGGGATGAATGAGATGTGGTGCAATGCTTCTCCTATATGGGCGAGACCGCAGGATGGACGAAGAAAGCTGTATTCAAAGGAAATGCTTCAGGTAGTTGGCCATACTCCAATGAGGAAGACGGATTATTTGAATGGATTGCTGACAGTTGATAATTTCTCCACCTACCGAGACGGAACGCCTATCGGTGATCAAAGGTTTATATGGGTAGATACAGTTTCAAAAGAATGGGGATTTGCAGATTTTGATTAGATACGTGTTTATAAAGGAGAAGATAAATGGTATAATAGTATTACTCGGTTGTCGGAGGCCCCGGCATTTTTGAGATGGAAACAGAATAGTGAAAAGGAAATAACATGAAGATACTTGAACGCTTTCCCGGCGTAAGCTGTGCCTATAGGGACGCCGCCGGAAGAGAAACGCTGAAATACTACGGATTGGCCGATGCGGAGCATACCATACCTGTGGACGGGGATACCGCCTTTCCGGCCTGCTCGATTTCGAAGTTCATCACTGCAATAACCGTGATGAAGCTCGAGGACCAGGGCCTTCTCCGAATCGACGAACCGGTCAACCGCTATCTTTCTGTGTGGAAACTGCTCACGGTGGACGGAACGGAAAGCGACGCGACGATACGGTCGCTCCTCAGTCATACCGCTGGAATCGTCGACGGGGAGGATTCCTTCTACGGACTGAGGCGCAGTGATCCCGAGGTCACTCTGCTCGATGTTCTCGAGGGCAGAACCGCATACAATAAACGACGGGCCATGGCGGAGAAAGAACCGGGGACCGAGTTTGAATACAGTGATGTTGGCTACTGCGTGCTTCAGTTGATGATTCGGGAAATCACGCATCGCAACTTCGAAGAAGTTGTCGCGGAAAATGTGTTTGAGCCGTTAGGCCTTAAGAAGACTTTCTTTGCGTCGCTTCGGACCCTTGAACTTCGGGAACAGAGCCTGAAAATGGCTTCGGGATATGACAGTGAAGGCACATTAATTCCCGGAAAGTACCCGCAGATTCCGGATCTTGCGGCTTCGGGTTTGTGGAGCACGCCCGCGGAATTGATGGCGATTGCTGTAGCATTTGTCGAGGCGGCAAATGGCAGAGGTTCAATCCTAAGCAGCGAATCGGCGCGGGAGATGATCAAGCCGACAGAGAATTTTTCGTGGGTGGGCCTCGGCATATTCCGACGAGGCGATGACACGCTTGTGTCGCAGGGCTGGGGCGAGAACGGACAGTGCATGTTGAAGATGAATGTCGCAACCGGAGAGGTTTCCGTCGTGATGACGAATAAGGATCCCGGTGTTGACCAGTCCGAGTCCGGAGTGGAAGCGCTTACCTCCATGTAATCAGCACCCCGACACAACAGAACACAAATTGACGGGTTTTCTTTGACCGTTTCGTATAGAATTAAAATCGGCAAAGAAAAGGAATGATTAAGGGAAGGAAAGAAAGATGGATTATCTAACAGAAAAACTGATTCTTCATTTCGTCACAGAGGACGATCTGGCAGAGGTTGCCGGAAAATGGCCCGCCGATCACCATCCGCTCTCCGATGCAGAGGCGCGGGAAGCCATCGCCTATATGCGCGGGAACTACGAAAGAAATACGAAAGGCTGCATCTATCACCTTTGCCTTGCGGTGTGCGGGAAAGAGCATCCCGAAACGATTATGGGCTGGTGCGGGCTGGACGGTACGAGGAACCACTCGGAGCCGGAAATCTTCATCCTCCTGGAGGAAGAATACCGGAACAAGGGATACGGAACGGAGTGCGTAAAGGAACTGCTGCGGATTGCGGCGGAGGACTTTGCGCTTTCCGGCGTTCACGGCGGCTGTGACAAAGAAAACATCGCTTCCGCCCGTGCCATGGAAAAGGGCGGCATGGTGCAGTATGGCACGGAAGATAACGGAGATCCGCTGTTTCGTTTTACGGCAAAGGGGTAATCAATATGCCAGAAATTAATGAGAACTTTATGAAACGGTGCTACGAGCTTGCCATCAGCGCCGGGAAAAAGGGGCATGATACCTTCGGTGCTGTCCTGGTGCATGACGGGAAGATCTTAGAGGAAGCTGAAAATACGGCAGACTTTGCCCGCAAAATCTTTGGACATGCAGAGTTCAATCTAGTCCATAAATGTGCCAACAAGTACACGGATGATATTCTGGAGAACGCGGTCGTTTATACCAGTTGTGCTCCCTGCGAACGTTGCCTCGCGGCCATAGCTTCCCTTGGGGTACATCAGATTGTATGCGGTGTGTCCTACAAAGAGTTCTGCAAACTGCTGCCCTTTGATTATCAGGCGGTGGACCGCGAAGGGCTTCTCAAGCAGTTGGGCATCCAGATGACACTCACGGAGTCCGTACTTGAGGACGAAGGAATGCATGTGTTTGAATGGTGGGGCGGTGAATACCGCCCGCTTGAAGAACTCATTGCGGAAATGGATGAAGTGAAGAAGAAATAGGAGGAAGATGCCATGCGCAAGAAACTCATCCTCATCAGCGGCTCACCCTGCGTCGGCAAGACGGCCGTGGGAGAGAGGCTCTTTGAGAGTTATGACAACAGTGCATATCTAGACGGGGACTGGTGCTGGTGCGTGCATCCTTTTTCTGTCACTGACGGACGGCTTCGTAACGGAGATAAAAGCATGTCCTTTGTTCTTTCGAACTATCTGGACTCGGATTTTGAATATGTATTTTTCACTTCAGTTGTACTGACGGATCCGCAGATCCGTGAAAACATCCTGAAAGGGATTACGGCCGGGGATTACGAAACCATCGCTTTCACGCTTACCTGCTCGGAGGAAACGCTTAAGAAGCGCCACGACAAGCGGGGCGACAAAGGCGAAACGAATTACTACTGGCTTCATCTGCTGCCCTGCCCGGGGGATATTGTGGTCGACACGGACAACAAGAGCGTCCGGGAGGTTGTCCGGGAAATGAAGAAACGGATCGATGCTGCCCTGCGAACAAGCTGAAAACTGACATAGAAATGTACGAGGGGAAAAAATGATGATTGAAACAGAAAGGCTGATTATCCGGCCGTTTCGGGAGGAAGATGCAGAGGCACTGTACAGGATTAAAACAGATCCGCAGGTGATGGAATTCTGTCCGGATTTTCTGGATGTTGAAGCGAAATGGGAAGATATGGACAGTTATATCCATGACTTTCAAAGAACGGAGGATGTCGGCGACACCGATACATGGCGCTGTTACGCCATTGAAAACAGGGAAACCGGCGTTGTCGTGGGTGCCCTTACCTTCAGCAAGCAGAATATGCTTCATGAATATGAACTGGGATGGATGATGATCGGTGAATATACCGGCAAAGGATATGCTTCCGAAGCGGCGGAGGCATTCGCCGAGAATTTCTGCCGGACACACGGGATTGATTATATGGTTGTGGTAATGGATATCGACAATCCGGCATCCCGCAGGACGGCGGAGAAGAGCGGATTCCGGCTCTTTGAAAAGAGAACCGTCTACGATTATCACTATAATCGGTATTGTGACGACTATTTCTATTTTCGCAGATACTGGTCCGGATGTACTTTGAAAGACCGGTATTACGGAGATTCCCCGTATTACGGACGGTCGACGTCAGACGGGAAAGAATAAAAAAGAGAGGTATTTGATTGAATAGAATTCTTGAACAAGTAAAAACTTTATATCCCCTGGAGGACTGCACCTTCACAGAGGTTTCCGGACATGAAGGCGGACGGAACCGGATTGTGATCGTCAGTCGCGACGGGGAGAAACAATATGTCCTTCGGATTTCCGCACTCGGGGATCGAAGTGAGGCCGATTATCTCGCGGAGACAGAGTTTGTCCGCTATCTGGCTGAGAACGGAGCGCCTGTGGCGGATGTGATTCCGTCCGTTCAGGGCAGGCTGGTGGAACGTGTAGAAGCGGACGGCGAGGAAGCATATGTCAGCCTGTTTGCCTACGCCAAAGGAATGCTGCTTGCAGATAACGGTTTCCGTTACCGGAAAGGCGCGCCTTTAAGTGAATACTTTTATAACACCGGCAAGGCTCTTGGTGCAATCCACAGACTATCAAAGGCATATACGCCGGTTCATCCCCGTCAGGACTACTTCGACAAATACAACATGGAGTACCTTAATAGCCTGATTCCGGACGAATACGGCAAACTGAAAGCGGCCATCGCCAAACGCCTTAACGCATTCCGCGCGCTCCCGATGGACAAGGATTGTTACGGCCTGGTTCATTTTGATTACAGCGACGGCAACTATCATATCGACATGGCTACGGGCGCGATTACGGTGTTCGACTTTGACAACTGCATGAACTGCTGGTATATGTTTGATCTTGCCAATCTCTGGACGCACAACGAAGGATGGACGAGACAGGAACCCGACTCGGGCAAGCGTCTTACGCTGATGCAGCAGTGCTTTGACCTGCAGTTACAAGGCTACAGAAGTGAAACGGATATCCCGGAAGAGATGCTTGATAAGCTGCCGCTTTTCATCGACATGGTGCTGATCGAAAACATCGTGGACGAGTTCGAATGCGCTGTCCGTGAAGGCGAAGAGCTTGATTATGAAGATATCGAAGAAGCAGCGGAATGCCTGATCAATGCCGAAAGGAGGATCATCCATGGATAAGAGTTGGGCTGAGAAGAATAAAGAAATACAGACGCTTCTTACAAAAGAAGCTACGTTTGACGAGGCAATAAAGAAACTGATAGATTTCAGGGGAGAATTGTTTCAACAGATTACCTGGATCGTTGAAGGCTATCCCGATGAGGCGTTTTACCAGATGCCTTTTGCGGGGGCGAAGGGATATCACAGCAAGACGCTTGCGTATTCCATATGGCACATCTTCCGGATTGAGGATATCGTGGCTCATGAAATGATCGCCGGGGATGAGCAGGTACTGTTTCGCGGAAAATACCATAAAAAGACCGCGTCTCCGGTCATCACAACCGGAAATGAACTGCAAGGCGAGGAGATTACTGCATTTTCCGAGAAGCTAAACGTCAAGGAACTGTATCTCTATGCGAAGGCCGTTAAGGAATCAACAGATCAGATTCTGTCCCATTTGCAACACAAGGATCTGAAGAAAAAGTTTACGGATGAGACGAAGCAGAAACTGATCGAAAGCAAATGCGTCAGTGAAGATGAAAATGCATTCTGGCTGATTGATTACTGGTGCGGTAAGGATATAAAGGGACTGATTCAGATGCCGTTCTCCCGCCACTGGATCATGCATATCGAAGCGATGCTGCGCATCAAGGACCGGCTTTGCAAGCTGGCGAGAAAAGGCGCGGATCCTGTCGCAATCTGCGGACTGTCCTGCAGCCATTGTTTCTTAGGAGCGTGGTGCGGAGGCTGCAGAACCGACTACAATACCTGCTCTTGCGCCGTATACTCCGAAGGGAGAATATGTCCCAACGTCAGGTGTTGCAACGAAAAGAACATAGATGCCTGCTACGCATGCAGTGAACTGGAAACCTGTGAAAAGGGGTTCTATGTGCCGTCCAATGACGGGGCAAACGCGGCAAAGGCGCAGAGCCTTTATATCCGAAAGTACGGAAAGAAGGAGTTCCTGAAAATCCAGACGAGATTACACGAGAGATTCGAGTTTCAGAAGGTTCAGGAAATCCTGGGGCAAGACTGCAAAGAAGCCTTGCGGATACTGGAAGAAAATTAACAATGACCGGGGTCAAAAGGAGATATTTCGATGAGAAAAGAATTTTTAGCCGTATTCAGCGGATTTCCGGAGCACCATTTTTCGAAAGAGATTACGAAACGGCTTCGCGAAGAACTGACAGTCCGTAAGAGCATCGTATTTATCACCGCGTGCCCGCTTGATTATGCGCAAAATGACGACGACTGCGACGGCATGCACGAGATGTTCGTGGAGCAGGGGCTGGGGTTTGAGAAGCATTGCGTGATTGATAAGCGTACCGAGCCCGCAGAGGCAAAGGCGCTCGTGGAGCATGCCGACTGCATCTTTCTGATGGGCGGCGGAGTCTGTGAGGAACAGCTTGACCTGATTAAAGAGAAGGGCTGCTACGAAGCTTTGCTTGACTGTCACGCGGCAATCTTCGGCGTGAGCGCGGGCTCCATGAACATGGCGCGGAACACGGTGGATTTCTTTGAATCCATGGAGCCTTTTCCGGGGCTCGGATTTACAAATATTACCGTGAGCTGCCATCATGATCCGGAGGATACGTGGCGGTACGAACAGACACTTCGGATGTCCGAGGACCGTGTGGTTTACGCCATGGAGGATATGAGCGCGTTCTTCATTAAAGGCGGAAAGATTGACGTAGTCGGGACGATATACCGCGTAGAAAACCGGGAGTTACGTCAGCTTACGGGGGATGACATCCGTGAGCTTGAGCAGGACGAATTCCGCAGGGTTTTCGATACGATTCCGGAGCAGTTTGACAAGTTCCGTCCGCGATACAGTGAAGAATTGTTCGCATTTCTGAATGAGCGGGCCGGAATCGGCCCCGGAAAGCGGGTGCTTGAACTCGGACCGGGAACCGGGCAGGCAACGGAGCCCGTGCTTCGGACCGGCTGCGAATACCACGCGATCGAACTGGGTGAGCATCTGTATCGAAAAATGTTAGAAAAATACGGCAGGCTCCCCAACTTCAACATCGTGAACGATGACTTTATCACCCATGATTTCGGCGACATGAAGTTTGACATGATCTATTCGGCAGCCACGATTCAGTGGATTCCGCAGGACATCGCATTTACCAAGACTTTCGAGCTTCTGAAGCCGGGCGGAACGCTTGCGATGATGCTGACTTCTTCGGAATACAAGTCGGACAACGAGGCTTTGTATGAGAAGATTCAGGCGCTTTACGACCGGTATTATAAGCCGGACATCCCGTACACCCACGGGAAATTCCACTACACCGCCGCACCCGAGTACGGTTATTCGGAGGTGGAGCGGTACGAATTC
>Ga0310690_10011254_pt1 | contig 11055 bp, 7 predicted proteins | sample AusTroGonzalo_MG_2_FD_207661 | JGI IMG/M metagenome (GOLD analysis project Ga0310690, IMG submission 207661) | Bovine rumen microbial communities from tropical cattle in Woodstock, Queensland, Australia - Gonzalo_04 (v2) (version 2) | ecosystem: Host-associated > Mammals > Digestive system >...
CGACGGCGGGGAGACGTTCGGAACGATCGAGGTCCCCGCCGGCGAGACGGTGACCGTCGGCGGCGACGGCACGACCACGGTCGATTCCGGCGAGAGCGTGACGGTCGCGGTTGACAACGGCGACGGCACGACGACTACGACGACGGTCAACGGGCCCGCGGTGGTCAACCCCGACGGCACGGTCGACCTCGGCGAGGGAGGAAGCGCCTCCAGCGTCACCGCCGACGAAGGGGGCGAGATCGTGAAGGTGGAGCTCGACATCGACGGTGACGGCGAGCCCGAGGTGGTGGTCACGCCTACAGGCGAGGGCGCAGGCTCCATCGCGGACAACGGCGACGGAACGTACGACGTGACGGGCGAGGCGACGATCGAGCTCGTCGGCGACGGCGGGGAGACGTTCGGAACGATCGAGGTCCCCGCCGGCGAGACGGTGACCGTCGGCGGCGACGGCACGACCACGGTCGATTCCGGCGAGAGCGTGACGGTCACGGTCGGCAACGGCGACGGCACGACGACCGCTACGACGGTCAACGGACCCGCGGTGGTCAACCCCGACGGCACGGTGCATGGCGGCGGAGGGTCGGGCATCGGGGAGGGCGGTGGCACGACGGTCGAGGAGGCCGCCACGCTGACGAAGCTGGTAACGATAACGGCCTGGCATCCGATTGCGGACAGCGGAGCCTGGAGGCTCGTCTTCGAGACGCCGGAGGACTCGGTCGTCGGCGATCCGTCGAACCTCAGGCCCGACAAGTCATTCTCCCTGAAGTACGCTACGCAACTCGGCCTGCTTGCGTCGGGCGCGACGCCCGGTGACGGCGAGTCGGTCGGTTACCTGTCCTTCGCGATCGACGCGACGTCCGTTTCGGATGAAACGCTTACGGTGACAGTCACCGTGCTGGACGTCGGGCAGGTCTCGCTGCGCAACGTGTTCCTGCGCGTGACGGACCCTCGCAACGACTGAAGCGGCGTAGATGCTTTTATGGGGGGGGCGGGCGCGCGAAAGCGCGCCCGCCTTTTTCGCCTTGCTGAGGAGTCCGCGCGCCGGTCAGCGCGGGGCGTTCGCCTGCTTGTCCCGCATGGGCGCGGGCGGATCCGCGGCGGCGACCTGCTCGGCGCTTCCGTCGTCGCGCACATGCCAGCGCGCGTATTCGGACCCGGTTCGGGAGATGAAGTCAACGCCCTTGGTCCCGGACGCCGTGAAGACCTCGTCCGACACGTGGCGAAGATGCAGCCAGGCGAGGTTCAGCGCCATTCGGCGCCCTTCGTCCAGCGGCGCCGCGCCGTAGCGGGCGCGGCGCAACTGGGGGTCGGTGAAGAAGTACTTGTAGCCGGTCTTCTGCGGGGACTCCTCGGCGGTGTCCCAGCGCAGGGTCTTCTCCACGAGGTGCGCGTCCTCGAGCGCGGCGAGATACGACTCGACTGTGTGAGGGGACAGCAGCCTGTGCGCGGGGGAGATGGCCGCCGCGACCAGCCTGAGCGAAACGGGATCGCCGAGGTTGTCGGAAAGCCAGCCGAGGATGCGTCCGGCGAGGGCCACCTCGAGGATGCGGTTCGGGGCGAGGACGTCCTGGAGGAAGATTTCGTTCCACCTTGCCTTTGCCGCATCGGGGTCGCAGGGCGTGTGCGATACCTGCGGGAGGACCTCGAAATGGGAGAGGCGCGTCGAGAAGTAGCCTGCGAGGCCCTGGTTCAGGAGCCGTCTCGACGACGAGGTCGCGACGATGGTCCGCCTGCCCGCCGCCGCAAGCGTGCCGATTACGACTTCGGGGCCCGGCATGTGGGCGGCCTCCCTTATGAAGATGTAGGACTGTTCGCCGCCTGGAAGGGTCGAGAGGATGTGGTCGATCATCTGCTCGTGGGTGACGAACCGGCGAAGCGAGGGGTCTTCGGTGTCGATGAACATCATGCGCGTCGCTGGAACGCCCTCGTCCAGCAGCTTGTCGCGCAGCTTCATGAGAAAAGCCGTCTTCCCGGTGCCCCTAAGCCCGGTGATGAACTTCGGAGTCCTGCGGTTGCGCACGGACTCGAACCATTCGAATATGCCTTTCCCGTCTGGCACGACATCATTATAGCAAAATGCCGTCGATCCGTCGCCGACTGTGCGATGCGATGCACGGGTTCGGGCGCGGGCCGCCGGCGGGGGGCGCACACGCCGGCGGACGGGAAGTTGTGCACTTCGCTGCACAGCGCGCGCAGAAGGCGGCTGGAGTATATAATAAGGCGCCAATGACGGTGAAGACGGGCAGAAAAGACTTTCGGCCGGGTGTCGGGACAAAGGCGCTCGAGGAGGAGAACCGTCGTCTTTCCGCGGAGGTCGCCGAGCTGAGGGCGCGGCTTGCGGACACGTTCGGCAGCATGGATTCGGACGCCGCCTTGCGGGTCAGGGCCCTGGACCATTCGCCGATATCGACGTTCATAAAGGACGCGGACGACGCGTTCAGGTACGTGTTCGCGAACGACTTCGTCCTGCGCCAGCTGGGCCTCGGCAGGGACGAGCTTGTCGGAAAGACGGACTTCGACCTTTTCCCGAAGGCCATCGCCGCGTCGTACCGCCGGCACGACGAGCAGGCGATGGCATTGGAGATGTCGACCACGGTGCAGGAGTCGTACGTGGACCGCTCCGGCGCCACGCGGTACGTGCAGTCCGTGCGCTGGCCGCTGGCCCGCGCCGACGGGCGGCGGCTGCTCGTCGGGTACTCCCTGGACCTGACCGAGCTTGTGAAGAAGCAGCGGCGCATCGAGGCGCTCCAGAAGTCGGCCGAGCGGGAGAGGGACCACGCGATAGCGGCCGAGCGGGCGAAGGACGACTTCTTTGCCTCCATCTCGCACGACATACGCACGCCGCTCAATTCGATCATCGGGTTCTCGGAGCTGCTGAAGAACGAGACCGACGAGGCGGCGCGCAGGGAGTACCTCGAGGGCATCTCCTTCAGCGGCGACACGCTTCTGGAGCTCGTCAACGAAGTGCTCGACATCGCAAGCCTCGACTCCGGGCGGATGGCGTTCGTCCGCGAGCCGTTCGACCTGAGGCGCCAGGTGCGGCTCATCCTGCGGACCTTCGAGGCGTCCGCCCGGGAGAAGAGCCTCTTTCTCAAGGCGGACGTCGGCGACCTCCCCCTGGTGGTGCTCGACGAGCACAGGGTCCGACAGGTTCTGTTCAACCTCGTCGGCAACGCCGTGAAGTACACGGACGCGGGCGGCGTCACGGTGGCGGCGTCGTTCGAGCGCACGGGACGCGGCGTCGGCAGCCTGCGCATCTCCGTGGCCGACACGGGCATAGGGATAGCGTCCGAGGACGTCGCGAAGATAATGAAGCCCTACGTGCGGCTCCAGGCCGCCAACGCCCGCGGCGGGACGGGGCTCGGGCTTTCCATCTGCAAGCGGATAATAGACGGCATGGGCGGGACGCTGACGATATCCAGCGAGCCGGGCAGGGGGTCGTCGTTCGCGGTCGTCATACCGGACGTCTCCTGCGTCGACGCCGGTCCGGGAGCGCCGGACGAGGAGCCCCCGTACGGCGCGGGCGCGGCGGACGTGCCGGCGACGGACCTTTCGGCCCTGCGCGTGCTCGTGGTCGACGACATCGAGATGAACAGGCGCGTGCTCGTGGCGAGCTGCCGCCGCCTCGGCGTGCGGGACGCGGCCGAGGCGGCCTCTGGCCCCGAGGCGCTGGAAATCATGCGCCGCTCGCCGCGCGACATCGTCCTGACCGACATGAAGATGCCCGGCATGGACGGGGCGCAGTTCGCGAAGGCGGTGCGCGCCGACGCCGCGCTGCGCGGCACGCCGCTGTTCCTGGTGACCGCGGACATCGAGGCCAGGAAGTACTACCGGAAGCTCGGCGCGGACGGGCTGCTCCTCAAGCCCGTCGTGCAGGCGCGGCTTGCGGTGGCGCTTTCGTCGGTGTGCGTCAGCGGAAACGTCAAGGATGCCGCCGATGGCGGCGGAAGGAGGCGGGAATGAGCGGAAAGGCGGGTGAGGCCGGGAGGCGCGGCAGGATCCTGGTGGCCGACGACGTGGAGTTTGCGAGGGGCATCCTTAAGATGCTCCTCCGGCGGGAGTACGACGTGGTCGAGGCGGCGGACGGCAGGGCGGCGATAGACGTCCTGAAGGCGGAGCCGGACTCGCTCTCGTGCGTGCTGCTCGACATCAAGATGCCGGGCGTCGACGGGTACGGGGTCCTTGACTTCATGCGCGGAGCCGGGCTGCTCGACCGCATCCCGGTGATCGCGCTCACGTCGATATCGGATCCGGAGGGGCACATCCGCTGCTACGAATCGGGCGTGATCGACCTCGTGGAGAAGCCCTACGACGAAGGCCTGCTCATGTACAAGATACGCTGGGACATCGAGCGCTTCCGGCGCCTCGCCGACAGGCGCCCTCCGTCGCCGCTCCGCGCGGTGGAGGAACACTGCAGAAGGGCGTTCGGCCTTGGTGGCGGGGACGAGGCGCGCGGCATGGCCGAGAGCTTCCTCCGGTCGTTCGGCGAGTGCGCGCAGAGGCTGAAGGACCAGGTCGAGACCCCCGACTTCGCCTTGGTGCGCGACGTGTCGCACGACCTCAGGGGCTTTGCCGCCAATTCGGGGGCCGACGACCTGGCGGACATGACCGTCGTGCTCAGCGCGTGCGCGAAGGCCGGCGACGCGGGCGCGACCGCGGCCGCCGCGCGTCGGCTCCTCGCGCTCTACGACGCCTACCGCGCGTAGTCCGGCTTCCCGTGTTTTTCGCTGCACACCGCGCCGCCGCCGGCCCGGTTCTGGTAACATCTGACGGGAAGGGCGGGTACGGAAGGGCGGAGCGCCGCCCGGAAAGGACGGAACGGCCATGAAGAAATGCGGCGAAGGCGAAGGGGGGATGGCGGACATGAGGCAGCGCACGGCGTCCTTCAGCCTGAGGGTGCTGAAGATGCTGCGCGAGCTTCCAAACGGCGTGGAGTGCAAGGGCATACGACGGCAGCTGACGCATTCCGCCACGGCGGTTGGCGCCATCTACCGCGAGCTGGAGGTGGCCGAGCAGCGCGTCGAGGTCGTGGACAGGGTCAACGCGCTGCGCAAGGAGCTTGCGGCCTGCGAATTCTGGATTTCCCTCGTCAAGGGACTTGTGTCCGGGCTGCCGTCGGTGGACGCGTTGCATCTCGAGGCGCTGGCCCTGATGCAGGCGTTCAGCCGCATGCGAAAGGCGCTCGAGGCGAACGGCCCCTCCGAGAAGGGCTGACCGGCCCTCGGCCGGCGGGTTGTCCGGAGGGGGTTGGCAAGTCGGCGCCGGAATGGTAAAATCTAGCCAATGAAAACCAACCAGGCCGTGGCCGTCCTCGTGGCGGCGCAGACGCCGCCCCTCCGTAGATGAAGGTCGTCGACTGCGATTACTTTGTTGTCGGGTCCGGGATGGCCGGGCTCATGAGCGCGCTGCATCTCGCGAGCTACGGCCGCGTGACGGTCGCGACGAAGGCGCGGCTGCAGGACTGCAACTCGAACTTCGCGCAGGGGGGGATCTGCTGCGTGGCGGATCCGGACGACACGTTCGACCGGCACGCGCGCGACACGATGATCGCGGGCGCGTGGCTCGGCAAGTCGTCGGTCGTCCACGAGATCTGCGAGCATGCGCCGGAGGGGATCCAGGACCTCGTCGACTGCGGGGTGAGGTTCGCGAAGAAGCCCGACGGCTCGTGGGACCTGACGCGCGAGGGCGGGCACAGCGCGCGGCGGATCTTCCACGCGGGAGACATCACGGGCGAGAAGTGCGAGTCGGCGATGATCCGCCGCGTGCGGCGCTCGCCGGTCGACGTGCGCGAGCAGACGATCGTGATCGACCTCGTGATGACGAAGCGCATCGGGCTCAAGGGCGCGAACCGCTGCGTCGGGGCGTACGTGATGGACAAGAGGACGGGCGAGATCTACGCGATCCGCTCGCCGAACACGATTCTCGCGACGGGCGGCTGCGGCAAGGTCTACCTCTACACCTGCAATCCCGACACGGCGACGGGCGACGGCATCGCGCTCGCGTGGCGCGCGGGCGCGAAGATCGAGAACATGGAGTTCATCCAGTTCCACCCGACGTGCCTCTACCATCCGCAGGCGAGGCGCTTCCTCGTCTCCGAGGCGGTGCGCGGCGAGGGGGCGGTGCTCGTGAACAAGCACGGCCGCGAGTTCATGGGGAAGTACGACCCGCGCGGGAGCCTCGCGCCGCGCGACATCGTGGCGCGGTCGATCGACTCGGAGATGAAGCGGACGGGCGACGACTGCATGTACCTCGACATCCGCCAGAAGGGGCGCGCCTACCTGATGAAGCGGTTCCCGAACATCTACCAGAAGTGCATGGAGTTCGGCATCGACATGGCGAAGGACCTCATCCCGATCGTGCCGGCGGCGCACTACACGTGCGGAGGCATCCAGGCGACGACGGCCGGCGAGACGTCCGTCCCGGGGCTTTCGGCGGTCGGCGAGTGCGCCTGCACGGGGCTGCACGGGGCGAACCGCCTGGCGTCGAACTCGCTCATGGAGGCGCTCGTCTGCGCGCGGCTTACGGCCGCGCGGCTCGGCCCGAAGCCGGAGAGGTTCGGCCGCCGCCCGCCCGCCATCCCGGCGTGGCGCATCGGCTCGGCCGTCCCGCCGGACGAGGCCGTGCTCGTCTCGCACATGTGGGACGAGATCCGCCGCCTGATGTGGGACTACGTCGGGATCGTGCGGACGAACAAGCGCCTCTCGCGCGCCGCGCACCGCATCCGGACGCTCCGCAAGGAGATCCGCGAGTACTACTTCCGCTACCTCGTGACGCCCGACACGCTGGAGCTCCGCAACCTCGCGGTCTGCGCCGAGCTCATCGTCAGGAGCGCGCAGAAGCGGCACGAGAGCCGCGGCCTCCACTACACGCTCGACTACCCGAAGCAGGCGAAGCGCCCGCGGCAGACCGTCGTCGAGGGATTTTCCTACTAGGGCGCGCTTGCCACAATCCGGCGGTTTCGGTATAATGTAGCGAAAACATGACTAGCAACGACGAATACGTGCTGCAGATTCTGGTCGAACGCGGCTTCCTCACGCCCGAGCAGGTGGAGGGCGCCGCGAAGTCCATGAAGGCCGAGAACGAGACGACGCTGGACGTCCTCGTCTCGGGCGGGACGATCGGAGAGGACGAGGTCCTCGGCACGGTGGCCGACCAGTTCGGCCTGAAATACTGCCACGTCAACGCGGACGCGATCAGCCAGGAGATCACGAAGGAGATCACGTCCGACATCGCGAAGAAGTACGGGGTCGTGCCCGTCGTGGCGGACGACGAGTCGATTACCGTCGCGCTCTCGGACCCGATGGGGTACGACGCGATCGACTCCCTGCGCTACGTCCTCCACGGCCGCGACGTGCAGGCGGTCATCGCGCCGCGGGCCGAGGTCCAGGCGGCGATGGCGAAGCTCTACGCCGCCGACGAGTCGGCCGACGTGCAGACGCGCGGCGAGGACGACGGGAGCGCCGGAGACGATTCGGGCGACGACTCGGCCGTCATCAAGCTCGCGAACCTCATCATCACCACGGCGATCAAGATGCGGGCGTCCGACATCCACATCGAGCCGATGGAGAAGGAGTTCCGCGTCAGGTACCGCATCGACGGCGCGCTCCGCAAGATGGACTCGCCGCCGAAGCGCCTGCAGGGCGCGATCATCTCGCGCCTCAAGATCATGTCGAAGATGAAGATCTCGGAGAAGCGCATCCCGCAGGACGGGCGCATCCAGATCACCGTCGGCGGCAAGGACCTGGACCTTCGCGTCTCGTCGGTGCCGACGAACCACGGCGAGTCGATCGTCATGCGAATCCTCGACAAGACGAACCTCTCGCTCGGCCTGCCGCAGCTCGGCTTCCTGACCGACGACCAGGCGACGTTCGAGCGGCTCATCAAGCTTCCGGACGGGGTCGTGCTCGTCACGGGGCCGACGGGCTCGGGCAAGACGACGACGCTCTACGCCTGCCTCGGGCAGATCAACACCCCGGACAAGAAGCTCATCACCGTCGAGGACCCCGTCGAATACCAGATGTCGGGCATCAACCAGGTGCAGGTGAACAAGGACGTCGGGCTCGACTTCTCGGCGGCCCTCCGCTCGATCCTTCGCCAGGCGCCGAACATCGTCATGATCGGCGAGATCCGCGACGCCGAGACGGCCGACATCGCGATGGAGGCGGCGCTCACGGGCCACCTCGTCTTCTCGACGCTGCACACGAACGACGCACCCTCGGCCGTCACCCGTCTTCTCGACATCGGCGTCAAGCCGTTCCTCGTCGCGTCCGCGCTCCGCGCCGCGATGGCCCAGCGCCTCGTGCGCGCGATCTGCGAGAAGTGCAAGGAGTCGTACGCGCCGACCGAGCGCGAGCTCAAGATGCTCGGCGCGATGTCGAAGACGATCCCCGAGCGGATGTACCACGGCACGGGCTGCGACAAGTGCGGGCGCTCCGGCTACAAGGGGCGGAAGGGCATCTTCGAGATCTTCAAGGTCGACGACACGATCCAGCGCCTCATCTTCGACCACGCTCCGGCAACGCTGCTCCGCCAGCGCGCCCGCGAGATGGGCATGCGCACGCTCCGAGAGGACGGCATGCTCAAGGTGGCGAGCGGCATGACGTCGCTCCAGGAGGTCCTGCGCGTCACGATGGGCGACGCCGACTAGGGTATTGTCCATCGCGACACCTCACGGCGGTAGATTTGCCGCGTTTCCACCGTTACACCCGTTCGGGTGATGGCGTCGATGCCGTAAATATAGTAGAATATCTGTCGTGAAGCGCGAGGGCGCTGCTCAATGAGGAGGTTTTTGGAAATGCTCACGATAGGTATAGATTCTTCAACGCAGGGCACGAAGGCCGTCGTCTATGACGTGGGCGCGGCGAAAGTTGTCGCCTCTGCCGCCGTTAACTACGGGCGCGATCTTCCGGAATTTGGATCTCCGGACGGCTTTCTCCCCAATGCCGATACGCGCGTCAGGCGTGCGAACCCAGAGATGTGGGTTCGCGGGCTCGAGCTCGTTCTTTCGCGGCTCGGGGACTCAGGCGCGCCGATGGGCGAGATTGCCGCAATTGGCGGCGACGCACAGCAGCACGCCACGGTCTGCCTTGATGCAGACGGAAACTTCTCGCGCAAGGAAAGCCCTATCTGGATGGACTCGTCCACAACGGCCGAAGTCGCTGCGCTTGACGCGCGTTTCGGAAAGTCTCTTGCGACCAGAACGGGTTCACCCGCAATCGAACGCTTTGTCGCGGCGCAGATGATGAAGTTCGCGCGAGAGGAGCCGGAAGCATACGCACGCACGGCACGCGTCCACCTCTTGAGCTCCTTCCTCACATCCGTTCTTGCCGGAGAGGATGCGCCTGTCGACATCGGCGACGGAGCGGGGATGAACCTTCTCAACTTGCAGACGCTTGGATGGGACGAGGAAATATGCGCCTTTGTAGCAGAAGGGCTGATCGGCAAGCTGCCGCGCGTCCATCTTCCTGGCATCGCGTCGCTTCGCCTTGCGGAGCGCTTTGCCGTGTACGGTCTTAGGCCTGGTATTCCCGTCGCGCCGTTTACCGGCGACAACCCGGCCTCGCTCATCGGCTGCGGTGCGGAGAAACCCGGCACTGCCGTTGTCTCGCTCGGAACGAGTGACACTTTCTTTGCCGCGATGGACGAGTTTCGCACTGACCCAGACGGATACGGCCATGTCTTCGGCAATCCCGTCGGCGGGTTCATGTCGCTTGCCTGCTTCAAGAACGGATCCCTCGCGCGCGACCGCGTTCGCCGCGAGTGTGGCGTTGACTGGAAGTTCTTCGACGAGACTGCATTCGCGCTTACCGAAGCGGGGAACGGCGGCAAAAGGGCGTTTCCGTATTTTGAGACTGAGATAACGCCAAAGCACGAGGCGACCGGTATCGAGGCGAACTTCGACTGGGCATCCGCTTCTGCGGAGACGAAAATCCGCGCCATTGTGGAAGGGCAGATGTCGAACATTCGCGAGAGGACTCGCTGGATAGGCGACTTCGACACGATTTGCGTTACAGGCGGCGCCTCGCGCTCGAAGGGCATACTTTCCGTAATAGGCGATGTCTTCGGCGCAACGGTGAAGACGCTAGACGCCACGGACTCTGCCGCAATCGGCGGTGCTCGCCTCGCCGCGTTGCAAATCGCGTGACGCGCTCGCAGCTCGATGTAACAACGTAGGTGGAGCAGACTAAAGGAGAGTCAACAATGAAAATGACTTGTGCTGTAGCCGTGATTCTGCCGCTATTCGGCGTGCTCGCAGCGGAGCCGCTGTGCAAGGACGGGATGTGCCCGCTGCCCACCGCGCCGGAAGAGGCGGAGTTTTCTCCCCTTGCCGGGCGTGCCGCTCTCGTGTATAAACTTTCTTGAGTTGTCGAGTTAGTTTTTACACCAGACATTTTATCAAAGGACGGTCGGAAAATCAATGGCGAGCACAGATAGATGTTGGGCAATCCACGGCGAACGCCTTTGCGTCTATTTCGACTAGAGCATTTAGTAGCGCATCATCGGTATTAGCATGTGGGTGAGTGCGTCGAATCACTATAGAGCCGAAATGCACGAATTTATGGTAAGTGTACTATTATCGGCTGTTCTTAGATATAGTAGACCATAAAGTCTGCAATAAATGAGACATTCTAGGCTACAATATTCAAAAAGATAGATAGTTGTGAATTGCAAGTCAGGTGAGTCAATTTTCTGAAGATGGATCCGAGGGGTCTCGGCAGCAGTTCGAACATTTTCATTTGTGTTGTCTCCTTTATGCCGCCTTGGCGTAGGCGGTGTCGTATTGGTAGGCCGTAAGCCCGTCGAGGAGCTTGCGGTGGATCGAGTTGATGACGCGCTCGAGGCGGTGCATGTCCGCCGCCGTGCACTTGCCGAAGTCGGTTCCCTTCGGGTACCACCTGCGGACGAACCTGTTGCAGTTCTCGACGGAACCCTTTTCCCACGAGGCGTAGGCGCGCGTGTAGTAGACGTTGCACCCGACGACGGCCTTGATCTTGTCCGGGTCCAGGAACTCGCACCCGTTGTCGGTGGTGATGGAGAGCACCTTGCCGACTGCCT
>Ga0310690_10011256_pt1 | contig 11055 bp, 15 predicted proteins | sample AusTroGonzalo_MG_2_FD_207661 | JGI IMG/M metagenome (GOLD analysis project Ga0310690, IMG submission 207661) | Bovine rumen microbial communities from tropical cattle in Woodstock, Queensland, Australia - Gonzalo_04 (v2) (version 2) | ecosystem: Host-associated > Mammals > Digestive system >...
GACCGTATAAGGCATTTGGGTACACAGCCTCAAGATTTTGCAAAGTTCTGTAAGTTCTATACGAAAACACAGAACTATGAAGACGCGATAGACCCGGAAGGCTTTAACATCATAGATTTTTTGGAAGTGTATGAGGATTTTTCAAAGATAGGGAAGAAGATAAAGGCTATCTTTGACAGATTAACCACGGGTGTTGCTATAATTGCAATACAAAAGAAACGGGGTGAAATGTTCGGACGCGGCGGTGAGTTTACGATAGAAAAGGCGCGTCTTGCAATATCGCTGTTCACGCATGGACATCTTGAAGATGGCATAGTCGGAAGTGCAATGATTACAAAATGCAAGAACTTTGTGCCGGGCAAGAATCCAGATCATCAAGAGATATTTTATACCTTGCAAAATGGTAGTTATTATAAAACCAGACTGCCAAATGTCTTTGACGGCCAGCATCGTTATTTTTCAGAGAAAGAGCGCAAGAGAATAATTGATAGCATCCAATCTTATTGTCGATTGCATCAAAGATCTCAACAAAGCATAGAAAATCTTGACGCTTACGGTTATGCAATGGAGGATTAGCCATGCAAGAAATCAATGTTTATGTGAAAGGCGTTGTCTACCAGAACAAGGGCAAGGGCTTTGCTCTGTCAGCATGGGTTGTGAAAGGTGAGCCTGTGCATTATATTGAGCATGAGGTTAATTCTGCGTATAATTCTGAATATGTAGCATTATGTGATGCAGTAGAAAAGAAACATGCAGATGATGTTGTCTTGCATATTTACTCTAATCAGAAAGCCCTAATTGATAACTTGAGTCGTATTAAGCGTCAATATGATGCGCAAGAAAAGAAATTGAATTTGCCTGATTACCAGCGACGCATAATTACTGGATGTGATTTTACTTGGTGTCCGTTGAAAGAATCACCTAACGATCTTTTGAGATTGCGGGATATGGCTATGCAGGAAGTCGAGAAACGAGGCAAGGCGCGTGTCTAAAGGTCGGATTTTATCTTTATGCGATCATAGCGGCAACTGGTCGCGGCCTTATGCGGAAAACGGTTATGAAGTTGAGCGCATAGACCTACAGGACGGGGGCCAGGACGTGCGGCTGCTTGAAAAGGGTGCGCCTGTTCACGGCATTCTCGCCGCCCCGCCCTGCACCTGTTTCGCATCAAGCGGTGCGCGGTGGGTGCGTTCAGATGCGGATATGGTCGAGGCATTGAGCGTGGTTGACGCCTGTATCCGTCTGGCATGGGCGCATAGAAAGACCTTGCGCTTCTGGGCTTTGGAAAATCCAATTGGCAAATTACAGCGATACTTGGGCAAGCCGCAAATGTACTTTAATCCGTGCGATTTTGGCGACCCGTACACAAAGCGCACTTGTCTATGGGGAGATTTTACGCCCCCGACGCCGTTGTTTTTGGGCCGGGATATGAGCGTGAAGGCTACAGAGGGGAGTAAAATGTGGTCTGGTTATGGTGGAAAGTCCATGAAAACCAAAAATGCGCGTAGCGCAACGCCTATGGGGTTTGCTTATGCGTTCTATAAGTGCAATCCGTGAATCCGTGTTTAGGCTGCATCCCCGGCATCTGGGGCGATATTGCGTGTGATGATTGCAGAAGCAGGAGGGAAATACAAATGCAGTGTCCTGAAACAAGTAACACAAATCCCGTCAAGGCAATACGCATGAAGTGTCTTGACTGCTCAGGTGGTAGCCGTACTGAAGCGGAACGCTGCCAAGTGAAAGACTGCGCCTTGTATCCGTTCCGCATGGGGAAGAATCCTTTTCGTGCCGTGCGTGAAATGACGGAAGAACAGAAGCAGGCGGCGGTTGAACGGCTTGCAAAAGCGAGGGCTAATCGTGCGTAGGTTTGCGAAAATCGATGATAACCAGCGTGTGATAGTCGAGGCGTTGCGGAATGCAGGGGCAAGCGTGCAATCACTGGCAACTGTGGGCAAGGGCTGTCCTGATATTGTAGTCGGCTTTCGTGGTAAAAACGTGCTGATGGAGATTAAGAAAGACGGCGTATCACCTTCGCGTCAACGATTAACTCCTGATGAACAAGCGTGGCATGAGGCATGGAAGGGTAGTGTCGTGATTGTGAAAACGGCTGATGAAGCACTGAAAGCAATGGAGTTCATGGCGTGAATGTCTGTGACGAATGTAAGAAACCGTGCGCGGAGTGTCCTGTGGGCTTAATGTCAGAGATAGAGCAAATGCGTGTGCTGGGTAATGGGCATAGCGGCGCGGGATACGAGCTGTTATATAAAATTATTATGGGCTTGCAACGCGCCCGAAAGCTCCATCCTGTGTTTGCCGAAGGCAAATATCAGGCTCTGGGCAGAATATCTGCCGAAGTAGGGGAATTAGTGCAGGCCGTCGAGAAAAACGAGGGCACGGCAAGAGAGAAAGCGGAAATCATCGATTGTCTCGTCGTGCTGATTAGGGCGTGGCTAGATGAGCATGAGGTTGCGCCGTGAAACGCGGTCGCCCTCGGCGTTTCAAGTATTGCCCTGAATGTTTGGCTGAATATACCGTGCTTGAAATATGCACGAAACTCCGAAGGAATTGCGTAAACGTGTACTGCTATTGCACGAATTGCTGCTCTAAACTTCACTATGTTCATCCGCAAAAAGACCCCGAAAACTGGATTTTTGTAAAAAAGTGTCTTGGAAAATAGGTTTGCCACTAGCCATGTGTTTTCAATCCTGCTATGCTTTGCCCAAATTATAGGGGCAGACATGGATAATTTCGATATTGCGCATAAGTTCACGGCGAAGTGGGAAGGCGGTTTGTCAGACGATGCGGCTGATCGCGGCGGGTTGACCAATTACGGCGTTTCCATCGAGTTTTTAAAGGATTTTGCAAGCGAATACGACAATCGGCTCAAGCTGCAATCTTTGGGCGTATCTCCGCTGCCTGTCACCCGCTCTACGATTAAGTACCTCACGGAAGATCAAGCAAAGGCTATCTTCCGGCATGAGTTTTGGAATCCATTGCAACTCGACGATCTCCCGCTTCAAATTGCCGTGTTGCTATATGACGCTGCCGTGAATAGCGGCAAGTCGCAATCCGTCAAGCTGGCCCAGCGCGGGTATAACGCCTGCGTGACCTACGGCACGAAGCTGACGGTTGATGGCAAGCTCGGCCCCCTTACTCGTGCCGCCCTCTCAAAGACGAATACGAAGCCCGTGCGGCAAGCCATAATCACGGCGCGGGAAAACTTCTACAAAGACATTGTGCGTAATAAGCCTTCGCAATATGTGTTTCTGAACGGCTGGCTTAACCGTGCAGCCGATTTACGGAAGTATGTGGAGAGCTTGGCATGAGAACAACCACGATTGCGGGGATATGCGCCGTCCTGCTGATTCTCGCCGGATTTTCAATAGCGCATCTCCAAGCCCGCAATCATGAACTTGTCTACACAATCAAGACACTCCGGCTACAAGTAAAGGCACAGGATGCCGCTATTGAAGCCCACGAACAGGCTCTAAAGGAGGCAGAAGAAAATGCACAGGCTCGGCAGCAAGCACTTGAAGAAGCTCTACAGGCCGCTGGCGTATGGGCTGATGCTGACCTCCCTGATTCTGTGCGCCGGTTGCTCGAAAACAAGAACGGAAATAGCCCTGCCGCCTGCCTCTTTCATGGAGTCAATCGTAATCCCGGACAGGACGCAGGCAAAGACGCAGGGCGACCTGGTGCGGCTGCTCATTGAGGACGAAAACGTGATGGAGCGCAAAAATGCAGACCTCGAAGCTCTCCGACAGTGGCGGGCCGTCATGGAGAAGGGACAAGATGAGTAATCCGTTGGAAGGGTTCGAGCCTTTGTTGCAAGGTATCGCCGTTCCGCTTGTTCTCGGCATCGCCGCGACTTTCACCCGCCTCTGTCGCCTCGGCTGGCATTCGTGGAAGCAGTTTTTTAGTTCCTGCTCCGTTTCCTGTTTCGTTTCCATCTTGGCTTACTGGGGGCTGGACTATCTTGATCTCGCCCCTACGGTTGACGCTGCCATCATCGGCGTGTCTGCGTACATGGGCGGTTCGCTACTTGACATAATCGTGTTCAAGATTCGCACGACTGTAGAACACGCTCCGATTCATAAGCATCATCATCACATAGAGGAAACAGAGTAATGCTTATTGTTGACAAAGATAACAATGTGGGAAAAGGCGTAAAGTTTCAGCGTTACAGACGCATAACGGGCTACCTCACGGGAACTGTTGACAGATGGAATGAGGCAAAGCGCAAGGAACTTTCCGATCGCGTAAAGCACGGATAGCGGGAGTATAAAAGTCTGAATAACCGTCAACTCTGATACCCGGAGTCCAGTCGCCCGTGCATGAGCAATAAGTCGCGGGTCAATGGATTAAACAGCCGCCTTCTTTGAAACTACCGCACCATAACCGAGGATTGGTGCATCGGCGCGTAAATGCCTGCCTGTGACGCGAAACAAATGGCAGGGCGACAACTGCATGGCTGGGCTGATAAACAGACGGTGAATAAGGGCAAAATATCATAGCTCAGGCGGTATTGTGACCGCAAAATGTGTTTCTTACGGGTAGCGTTATTTAAACGCGACGAAAAGGTGAAGGATGCTTAAAGTAGAACAGTGGAAAATAGATAAGCTGATTCCCTATGCAAGAAATCCGCGCAAGAATGATGTGCAGGTTGACCGCATGGTTTCGGCTATCAAAGAGTTCGGATTTCGTATTCCTGTGGTCGCTAAGAGTGACGGCAGTGTTGTCGACGGGCATTTGAGATTGAAGGCCGCGCAGAAGCTGGGGTTGAAAGAAGTACCCGTTGCGCTTGCTGACGAGCTGACGGACGCGCAGGTCAAGGCTTTCAGGTTGCTGGCCAACAAAAGCGCGAATTGGGCCGAGTGGGATGACGAACTGTTACGCCTCGAACTTGATGAACTCAAAGACATGGATTTTGACCTGTCGCTGACGGGTTTTGATAGCGTTGAACTTGATGACGTGTTTGCATCGGCTTCTGTCGGTACGGAAGGGCTGACTGATGCTGATGACGTGCCAGAAGTGCAGGAAACGCGCGTCACGAAAGAGGGCGACATTTGGTTGCTTGGCAAGCATCGGCTCATGTGCGGCGATAGCACGGACGCGGGAAGTGTCTGTTTGCTTATGGAAAATGGCAAAGCGGATTTAATGCTCACTGATCCTCCGTATGGCGTGAATGCCGTAACAAAAGACGGGCATGTAAGAAGCAACGGTGGAAAGGTTTTTGCCAAGTCTGGCGTGTATTCTCCCATTATAGGTGACGACTCAATAGAAACTGCCAAAAACGCTTATGCTGTTGCAAAAGATGTAAGTGATATACAAATAATCTTTGGCGGGAATTATTTTACGGATTTCTTGCCTGCGTCTAGGTGCTGGTTCGTTTGGGATAAAGGCTTGCCTGATGGGTTCTCGTTTGCACAGTGTGAATTGGCATGGGTAAGCAAAGACGGAAATATTCGTTTGTTTAAGCGACTTTGGACAGGAATGAGGCGCGAAGGCGATAGGGACATAGAATGTGCCAAGCGTGTGCATCCGACGCAAAAGCCCGTTTCCCTGTGCGAAGATATTTTAGGTGAATTTCCTGATGCAAAAACTGTCCTTGATCTCTTCGGCGGCTCCGGTTCAACGCTTATCGCTTGCGAAAAGACGGGGCGCGTGTGCCGCATGATGGAATTGTCGCCGCATTACTGTGATGTCATCGTGAAACGCTGGCAGGATTTCACAGGCCAGAAGGCAACGCTGGAAAGCAACGGCAAGACATTTGACGAGGTAGCTAATGTCTAAAAAGCCGAACATCAGATGGAATGCAGAGTTTGCTGGCAAAGTAGAGCATTTGGCGGCTCTTGGCATGACGCAGGAAGATGTGGGGCATATCCTCGGCGTTTCGTCTGATACGATTTACAAACATTACAACGACGCTTTCGGCAAGGGCAAGGCTGTAGCAAGGGCAAAAGTGGCCAACAAGCTCTTTGAAAAGGCTATGTCTGGCGATAGCGCGTCCATATTCTTCTACCTCAAGACGCAAGCTGGATGGAGAGAAACGCAGCATGTGGATAATACATCTTCTGACGGCTCAATGTCTCCAAAGCCTGTGGTCAATGTCGATTTGAGCAACCTTACTCCGCAACAGATAGCAAAGATGGCGAAAGCCGCGTTCCGTGGGGAGTCTGATTGATGGCGCATATCCATGACATTCAGCAAGGACTAGCGACAAAAAGCATGGTCGGTTTCGTTTACGCGACTATGCCTAGCTATGTCATGGGCTGGGTGCATGAGGAAATATGCGCCGAGCTTGATGCCTTCCTTGCTGATGTGGTTGCTGGCAAGTCTCCGCGTTTGATGCTCACAATGCCTCCGCGTCATGGAAAGACAGAGTTAGCCTCTCGGCGTTTCCCTGCCTACGTCTTGGGCCGCTATCCTGATATGCAAATTATCAGCACAAGCTACAGTGCGGATTTAGCTACGCGCAACAATAAGGATGTCCAGCGCATTATTGAGAGTGAAGCATATAGCCGTATCTTCTCTGAAACTCGCATGGGCGGCATCGGTGCTAGGGCTTCGGGCTGGCAAAGAACGTCAGATTACTTCGAGATAGTCGGGCATAAAGGCTCCGTGCGTTCCGCTGGTGTTGGCGGCGGCATCACAGGCATGGGCGGTTCAATCCTGATTATTGATGACCCGTTCAAGGACAGGCAAGAGGCCGATTCAGAGACGCAGCGCGAAAATGTTTGGGATTGGTACACCTCCACGCTTTACACGCGCCTTGCTCCCGGCGGTGGAATCGTTGTTATCAATACCAGATGGCATATGGACGATTTATCGGGCCGCTTGCTTGAAATGCAGGCTAACGGCGAGGGTGACACTTGGCGCGTGGTGAACTTCCCTGCCATTGCTGATGCCGATGAACCGCATAGAAAAGCGGGTGAAGCACTGCATCCTGAAAGATACAGCCTTGAACAGCTTGAAAGCATACGGGCGGCGATAGGGCCGCGTGATTGGAATGCTCTGTATCAGCAACGCCCGGCCCCCGATGAAGGTGCGTATTTTCGTCGTGAGTGGATGCAGACGTATGACACTTTGCCTCCATATCTTCGCTATTACGGCGCGTCTGATTATGCGGTCACGGCAGACGGCGGGGACTACACTGTTCATGTCTTGGCTGGCGTAGATGAACAGGAAAATATCTACCTTGTCGATCTATGGCGTGGGCAGACTGATGCGCTTGAATGGATAGACGCATGGTCTAACATCGTGCGGATGTATAAGCCTCAGATATGGGCAGAAGAAGGCGGCGTAATTCTAAAGTCGCTTGACCCAATAATCCGCAAGCGTTGTCAAGAACAAAGGATATTCTCGACATATCGCCAGCAATTCGCAAGCGTGGCAGATAAGCCCACAAGAGCGCGTTCATTACAAGCGCGTATGCAAATGGGAAAAGTCTTTTTTCCGTCGCCGTCTCGCTGCCCGTGGGTTGCTGATTTGATGGCAGAAATGCTGACGTTCCCCGTGGGGCGGCATGATGACCAGGTGGACGCGCTGTCACTCTTAACGCGGATGCTGGCAGAAATGCGTCCTGCTAAGGTGCCAGTGCCAGAAAAGACGTTGACGCAAAAGGTGAATGAAGCGGCTGCAACGCCGTGGAATGCGCATGATTTGTTTGAAAACCATTTCAAAAAACGTAGAGAAGCAAGGGCGGTATAAATGAGCCAGATTGATACATCGATGCAAGCGCAGATAGAGGATGCCGCGCAGGAACAAGTAAAGGACTTGCCTGTTTCGTCTGCCGCATGGTTGGCAGAGATTAAGGCCGCGCTTAAGCGTGAAAAGAGTTGGCGCAAGGATGCCAAGGCCGTGCTTGACCGCTACAGGAATGAACAGAATAAGTCTGACGTAGGCAATACGGGCGGCTTCAATATCCTTTGGAGCAACACGGAAACTTTGAGGAACGCGACTTACAACCAACCGCCCCGCCCTGATGTGCGTCAACGCTGGCAGTCGAAAGACCCGCTGGCTCTTGCTTGCGCTCAAGTGCTTGACCGTTCCTTGGAATACGTCCTTGACGTGGGCAATTTTCACAGTGCGGCTATTGCGTCTGTTCTCGACTTCTTCCTTCCCGGTCGCGCCGTCATGCGTGTGCGGTATGAACCTGAGATAGCCCAGCAAGCCCTGCCTGATGGTAACTTTGTAGACATGGTGGCTGGCGAGAACATTGTTTTTGAGCCTGTGTCATACAAAGATTTCTGCCATGCTGATGCTCCTAGCTGGAATAGAGTTGAATGGGCGGCTTTTAGGCATTGGATGACAAAAGCTGATGTTAAAGCCTACTTCCCTGACGTGGATGCCGACCAGCTCTGTTATGTCGAGGGGGCGCATGAGGGCCGTGACGAGGGCACTGACTACGCCTCTCAGTCAAGCCATGATGACGGCGAACACACCGACAAGGACGCTCGCGCAGAGATTTGGGAAGTATGGAGCCGTAGGGATAAATTAGTTCTGTGGGTTTCAAAAGGCTTGGAATCGGCCTTGAAGTATGAAGAACCTCCGCTTGATTTGGAGAATTTCTATCCGTGCCCCGCTCCGATGTATGCCGTGCCTTCGCCTGATTCGCTCATGCCTGCAACGCTGTATTCGCAGTATGAGGAACAGGCGCGGGAGCTGGACGTTCTGACACGCAGAATCGAGGCCACTGGCAAAATCGTCAAATGGCGCGGCCTGTATGCAGGTTCGCTGGGTGCTGAAGTTGAGCGCGTTCTTACAACTGCCGGAGATGGCGACCTTATTCCGACTGAAAGGGAAGAAGCGCTGATTGAACGCGGCGGCTTTCAGGGGTGCCTTTGGCTTTTCCCTGTGAAAGATGCCGTTGAAACGCTGTCTAAATTGTATGAGCAGCGCGAAGCCACAAAGCAGACGATATACGAAATCACTGGAATATCAGACATTCTCCGTGGCGTAAGCAAGGCGTCTGAGACGGCAACGGCCCAGCAAATAAAGGCCGCATGGGGTTCAAGTCGCGTAGATGGCTACAAACGTGAAATTCAGCGTTTCTTGGCTGATACGCTTCGCCTTGCGGCTGAAATAATCTCTGAAACATATCAGATTCAGACTCTTGCAGAAATAACGGGCCTCAACTTCCCAACTGCCGAACAGAAAGCGCAGGCTCAAGCGCAGTTGCAAGCTATTGATATGCAGGGCCAGCAAGCAATGCAGGCCGCACAGATGGGCAATCCTGACGCGCAGAAGGCCGTTGAACAGCTTAAGGGCCAGAAGGAACAGATACAGAAGCTGCTTGATACGCCAGCATGGGAAGATATACAGGGCGTATTGCAGTCTGACTTACAACGCTCGTACAAAGTCGAGATTGAAACTGATTCAACGATTGCCCCGAATCAGCAACAGGACTTGAAAGACCTTTCCGACACTATGCAGGCTATCGGCGGCTTTGGGCAGGTGTTTCTCCCCGGCGTACAGGCTGGAATTATTCCTGCTGATCTGTTCATGGAGATACTTCGGGCCATTATGCAGAAAACTCCGTTGTCCAATATGCTGACTGATAAGTTCGATGAATACATGGATCAGCTCGGCAGCTCTAATCCTTTACAAAAACAAATAGATGCGTTAAAGGGTGAGTTAGAACAAGCCAAAGATGAACGCGGCTTGAAAGAAGAGGCTCTAAAACTGCAAGGCGCGGAGATACAGTCACGTGAGAAGATAGAGGGTGCGAAGTTACAACTTGAAGCGCAGAAATTGAACTTGCAAGGTGCTGAAATAGCACAAAAGCCGCAGATAGAGGCCATGAAAGCGCAGAATGATTTGCAGAAGGCCAGTATGGACGCGCAAGCTAAAGCGCAGCAAATGGCGATGCCGGGGTTGATATAATGTCAGCGCACAAAATATATGGCCCTTGGGGTAAAGATAAACAGTATATTTGGCTCGATGCCGATGACATAAGCCGTAACAGTGATAATGCGGGCCTGACTGTCATGGTACAGCCTAACATTGCATACGCCTCGCCTATTGATGGCAAGCCCGTCACTACATGGGCGAAACGTAAATATGACATGGAAAGCAACGGTTGCATGGATGCCCGTGAAGGTCGTGCCTGTGCTGCTGATGCTAGGAAGAACTGGAAAACTGGCCTTGAAGGTCTAACACACGCCGAGATGGAAAGTTACCTCTCTCGGTAAGGGGATTGTATGGACGAAATGGAAAGCACGGTTGCCGAACCTGAAGTCACTGAAAGTGAAGGGCCATCGGCTGAAGAATCTCTTAACGCGGAACTGGACGAAATTTACGCCTCGCATACTGATGAAGGCGATGCGACGCAGACGGTTGCCCCTGAAAAGGTCGGCACTCCTGAGCAGGCGCAGCCCGAACCAGAAGCGCAGGCAATTCCCGCCCCTGCTACTTGGGGTAAAAATTCGCAGGAATTGTTTAATCAGTTGCCCCGCGAATTGAAGGAACAGGTGGCGAAAAGGGAAACGGAACGGGAACAGGTGCTAGGACGCGCCTTCAATGCAATGCAGATGATGCAGAATATGCAACCCGTCATGCAAGGCTTTAAGGAGCTACAGCCCTATTTCCAATCGTTTCGTGGTGCTGACGGTTCCCCGCTTTGGGGTAATCCTGCCGCCATGATGAAAGAGATTTCCGATGTGCTTAACGTGAAGTCCTTAATCATGCGTGACCCGCAGGCCGGATTGCAAGCCGTGCTGAGTTGGGCACAGGCCGCAGGTTTGAATCTTGCCCCGTCTGATGACGGTCAGCAAGTTGACCCGCAGGTTATGGCCCTTCGGCAGAGGCTCGCGCAACTGGAACAGGACAATCAACGCCGTGACAGTGCGGAGCGTGAACGCCAAGCCGAAACGCAACGGCAAGAGGCCGTCCAGCGTGTGGCTTATGGGCTTAATGACTTCGCACAGGCCAAGAATGAGGCAGGCGAACCGCTCTACCCTCATTTGTTTGGAGACTACGGCGCACAGGTCGGGGAATTGATGGGCAAATGGATGCGGGCAAATGCCGGCTCCGATGGTATCACTCCCGAACTGT
>Ga0310690_10011257_pt1 | contig 11055 bp, 7 predicted proteins | sample AusTroGonzalo_MG_2_FD_207661 | JGI IMG/M metagenome (GOLD analysis project Ga0310690, IMG submission 207661) | Bovine rumen microbial communities from tropical cattle in Woodstock, Queensland, Australia - Gonzalo_04 (v2) (version 2) | ecosystem: Host-associated > Mammals > Digestive system >...
CATGAGCACCATCACCCCGAACCAGATCGAGCAGTTCCTGCAGGATGAAATCGCCAAACTGCCACCGAAGCAGCGCGCCGTGTTCACCATGCGCTACTACGACGAGACGCCCTACGCGGAGATGTCTAAAATTTTCGACACTTCCGAGAGTGCCCTCAAGGCATCTTACCACTTCGCCGCCGAAAAAATCAAAAAAAATATTTCAGAGCGTTTAACCTTTTAGCCTTGACACAGTCATGGTACTGTAATTTTTGATTCGTTATGTTTGATTTAGAGAATTTAGATAAGACTGAACATTATTCAGTTCCTGAAAATTATTTTGAGGAGCTTCCCGGAAGGGTCATGCAAAATATTAAGCGTGAGCAACATAAAAGAAGAACCATCATCTCTTCCGCCATTGCTGCCGTTGCGGTAGTAGCCATCGCCGTCGGCATCTTCTTCACCTACAACACCCCTGAGAAAGACCAGGACGTCGCGCAGACGGAACAATTAGCCGCCACCGAGGAAGAAGAGGAAATATTAGAGACCATTGCCACGGACTACTACAGCGAGGAACTGGCCATGATGGATTATTACCAATATCTGGAATATTAACCTAAAACCTTGATAAGATGAAGAAAACTTGGATCACACTGATAGTGTTGGCGATGTGTGCGACGACCGCGCTTTTCGCCCAAGAGAGAAACTCGAAACAGATGATTCAGGATCGCATCGCCTACATGAAGGCGAATGTCCCCCTGAGTGGCAAAGAAACACAGAATTTCTGGCCAGTATATGAGGAATTCCTCAAAGCTGAGATGAAGGCCATGGATGCTTACCGCAAGAACCTGGAGAAGCAGGGCATCAAGCTTGGAGCACCGGGCACAAACAAGGAAATCATCGAGAAGCTGAACGACAAACAGCTGACTTACCTCCAAGACCAGAAGTTCGAGCTTCGCAAAAACCTGCTTAACATAGAGGCCGGTTACCACAAGAAATTCAAGACAATTCTGACCCCGCAACACCTTCAGGACCTCTACAACAAAGAGTACGCTTACAAAAAGCACCTGACCAACAAGAAGAAAGATGAGAAGAAAACCGAAACCACAGGGCCGGTGAACACAGGGAAGAGAAAACGTTAAAAAAGAGTGCCGAAAGGCACTTTTTTTGTTTATACGGAAACATATTATTGTTTGAGAGATTAAATATTGTATTTTTGCCGCTTCAAAACGTAAAGCGAATGATAGACAAGAAAGGACTGTATCTACCTGTAGTCGAGGAGTTTTACTCGTTGCAGGGTGAAGGCTACCACACGGGAAAGGCCGCGTGGTTTGTCAGGGTAGGCGGCTGCGAGGTCGGATGCTCCTTCTGCGACGAAATGCGCACTTGGAATGCCGCCAAATATCCGATGGTGGATGTGGATGAGATTGTGGCGCGGGCGGCGGCGAAACCCGCACGGGCCGTGGTCGTCACCGGGGGCGAACCTCTACTCTACGACATGAAGCCACTCACCAGCAAGATGCACAAGCACGGCATCAAATGCTTCCTCGAAACCTCCGGCTCCGAGCCCCTCACCGGCGATTGGGACTGGATCTGCCTCTCCCCGAAGTATGGCGCCGCCCCGAAATCCGATGTCCTCGCCAAGGCCGACGAGCTCAAGGTCATCGTCGGTAGCGAGGAGGACTTCGCTTGGGCCGAGTCGAATTCCCTGAGGGTCAACCGTCGCTGCCTGCTCCTGCTCCAACCCGACTGGAACCGCTGCAATGTCATCATGAGCCGCCTTGTGAACTACGTGCTGGAGAACCCGAAGTGGCGGGTATCCCTGCAGAGCCATAAATATATGCAAATCCTTTAGAACGAATGTAGCGCCCCGGCGAGTCTGAGAACGATAATTATTATGGATAAAGATAATCACGAGATGAGTTTGAAAGAGCTGGTGGGACGGTTCGTCAGCCAGTCGGGAAAGCAGCATCTGATGGACAAGCAGCTGCTGTTCGAACGCTGGCCGGAGTACGTCGGGAACCTCTGCGCCCAGTTTTCGAAGTGCGAGGACCTGCGCAACGGCATCCTCTACGTGCGGGTGCAGAACGCAGCCCTCAAATTCGAGCTCTTCGGACACAAATCTCAGATACTGCAGAAGATGCAGGCGGACTTCGGTCCGATGGTCAAGGACATCATGTTCCGGACGTGAAGATATTATGATTCCTTGAGCAGCCTCGGAGAGGCAAAACGCACGAAGTGCAATTAACCCCACACAAGGCGAAGCCGTAGTGTGGGGCGTCAATAAAATAACCCATAACCTTTACAGATATGAGAATCGGAATGACAGAAATCATCATCATCGCCCTGATTGTGCTGCTGCTGTTCGGCGGGAAGAAAATCCCTGAACTGATGAGCGGACTGGGGAAGGGTGTACGCTCCTTCAAGAACGGCATGGATGGCAAAGACGAGAAGCCTGCCGCCAAGGAGGAGGAAACGAACGAAACGGCCAACAAGCCCGAGTAGAAGATGTCCGAGACGGCAGAAAGCAAGTCGTTTTGGGACCATTTGGAGGATTTGCGCGGCAGCTTGATCAGGATGCTGGTCGCTGCGTTCGTTTTCTCCATGCTGGCGTTTTGTTTCAAGGATCTGCTTTTCAAGGTGGTGCTGGCCCCTAAGGATTCCTCCTTTTTCATGTACCGGCTGTTTGGAGGCGGTGACTTCTCCATCCAACTGATGAACACCGGCCTCACCGAGCAGTTCATGATCCATCTCAAAACAGCCTGCGCATTTGGAGTCCTGATGGCCTCCCCGTACATCATCTATGTGCTATTCGACTTCGTGCGGCCCGCCCTTTACGAGAAAGAACGACAGCACTCCGTCAGCCTCGTGTTGGCCGCCTACGTGATGTTCCTCGTTGGGGTGGTGGTCAACTACCTGTTCGTCTTCCCGCTCACGGTACGATTTCTCGGCACCTACCAAGTAAGCAACGAGGTACGCAATATGCTGACCCTACAGTCGTACATGGACACGCTGCTGATGCTGAGCCTCGTGTTCGGAATCGTCTTCGAGATTCCCATAATCAGCTGGTTGTTAGCACGTTTCGGACTATTGAAAGCGGAATGGATGACCCAGTACCGCCGTCATGCCATCGTGGCGATTCTCGTTCTTTCGGCCATCATCACCCCCACCGGCGATGCCTTCACCCTCATCATCGTATCGTTACCGATATGGTTGTTGTACGAATTGAGCGTGATTGTTGTTCGCCGTACGGAATATAACCGTGTAACCACCTAACCCTTAAACCTTAAACCCTCAACCTTAAACCCTCAACCTTAAACCCTCAACCTTAAACCCTCAACCTTAAACCCTCAACCTTAAACCCTCAACCTTAAACCCTCAACCTTAAACCAACAATGTTAAAAGGAAAAAAAATCGTAGTCGTGATGCCGGCCTACAATGCGGCACAAACATTGGAACAAACCTACCGCGAGGTGCCCACCGATATTGTGGATGAGGTGATTCTGGTGGATGATTGTTCGTCGGATGAAACCGTCGAAGTGGCCCAGTCGTTAGGCATCCGGCATGTGATCCGGCACGAGAAGAACAAAGGCTACGGCGCGAACCAGAAGACCTGCTACCGCAAGGCACTGGAACTCGGGGCCGACATCGTCATCATGCTGCATCCCGACTACCAATACACCCCGCTGCTGATAGAATCCATAACCTATATGATGGTCAATGGGTTATATCCTGTAGTTTTAGCTTCGCGCATCCTCGGCAACGGCGCTTTGAAGGGTGGGATGCCGCACTACAAATACTTCTTTAACCGCTGCTTGACCTGTTTCCAGAACATTATGACGGGCCAAAAACTGTCGGAATACCACACCGGCTACCGCGCTTTCACCCGCGAGGTGCTGGAAAAAGTCGCATTTATGCGCAACTCCGACGACTTCGTCTTCGACAACCAGATGTTGGCGCAGATCATCTACGCCGATTTCGACATCGGGGAAATCACCTGCCCGACGAAATATTTCCCGGAGGCCTCCTCCATCAATTTCCGGCGCAGCTGCCGCTACGGGCTCGGCGTACTCCGCACCTCCGTGCAGTTCCGCCTCCAAAAATGGCATCTCGGACGGTTTGACATTTTCCGGCCGTAGGGTCGTCACAATGTAGAGCCGCCACATTGTAGAGCCGCCACATTGTGACGGCTCTACAAAAGGTATTTTTTATGTCGGCAGGAATGCCGTCATTCCTATATTTTTATTCATTGCCTTTTCTCCAAAAAAGTGTATTTTTGCAATCTTTTGTTTTGAAATACGTTATTTGGAATATAAATATTTAGAGCAATGAATAAATCTATGATTTTCAAGCAGTTGATGCTTGTTTTGACGTTTGCTGCCTTTTCCTTCGGAGGAAAAGTCTTTGCACAGAATGAGGCCTATCCCGTGGATACGGTTTACCATTCGGTATTTGGTTGCGACAGCGTCCTGCTGCCCGCCAACAACACGGTCTATCATGGGGACACGACAATACAAATCCCCCATTACATTCCGGTACAAGGACAGATCGTCATGGATATCCTGAATGTCTATAACATCACCATCGGAAAGAGTTATGATGTAAAGGACACCGTGACAGCTCGAATCTGCAGCAACACGCTCCCGTATGCTTTCCGGGACAATTTCTATACACAGTCGGGCAACTACTGGATTTTCAGCCCCACAGAGAGCGGTTGCGACAGTGCCAGCACCCTGCTCCAACTCCAAGTGGTGGAGGGTGCACACACGACAATTGACCTGTCGCTGTGCCCAGGACAGGAATCGGTGACCTACGACGGCATCACCTTCACAGTGCCAGGAAATTACGACTTCGTCCAAGGTTATGACGCTGACGGTTGTCCCATCGTGAAAACCTATGCGGTGACGCAGTATTCGCTGGAAATGGATACCGTTTACGGTGAAATCTGCTCCAACGAGCTCCCTTACGAATTTATGGGCAACACCTACACTGCGTCGGGCATGTACCCCATCCCCCACACCTCAGCTACGGGTTGCAACGCCATCACTATCCTAATGCTGACCGTCCACCCCTCCTCTGCACTGACTGACACGGTCAACGCCGTCGTATGCCGGACGGACCTGCCCTACGTTTATGACGACAAGCCGTATTATTCACCCGGCACATATTCGATTAACAAGCACAACCAGTACGACTGCGACAGTCTGCGTGTGATTCTGAACCTCACCGTTACGGTGCCGACTATGGACACAGTGACCGTGAGCCTCTGTCCGGACTCCCTTCCCTACACGTATGACTCCCTGCATACTTTCGCCGCTCCGGGCATCTATTTCATAAACAATGAACCCGACACCGCCTGCAGCAACTACACAATGTTGGTAATCAACGCTTTACCCTCAATCCACGATACCGTAAACATCTGTACCTCCGACAGTTCCTACACTTTCGGCGACACCACTTTCACGGTATCCACGCTATACACCTACACACAGACGAACACGGACGGTTGCACAGACTATCACACGTTACGGGTGATGCTGAACACGAACCCCGGAACGGAAACGCTGAACGTGACCATCTGCGAGGAACAGCGGCCATACGAATTTTACGGCAGCTACTACTATATGTCGGGAACTTATTACAAGATGTTGAAGAACCGCTATGGTTGCGACAGCATGAATGTCACCCTGAATCTTACGGTGAAGACGGATACCACTATCACGAACACGGTCACGGTGACCCGGAACGATATTCCTTACATTTACCACGGCACTCCTTACACGGAAAGCGGTGTTTATCAATATATTGCAGAAGCAAACACGGAAGCTGAATGTGACACAATCTATACGCTAATCCTTACAGTGATGCCGGTCTATAACACCTCATTAGACACGACCGTTTGCGCGAACACCACGGTGATGTTCCTTGGCACTCCGATCACCACTGCCGGTCCGCACACTTTCACCTACCATCTGAACGGCTATGACAGTGTGATCACGCTGAACGTTCACCATAACCCCATCTATAGGATGGAGACCATTGACGTTGAAGTGGGAGAATTTGATCTTCCGTATGTCTTCCTTGACAGTTCCTATTACACCCCCGGATACCACGAGCAGACCCTTACCACTGTGGATGGCTGCGACAGTGTGGTTTCCATCAATCTAACCATCCATCCGGCCGTGTTCAATTACGATACGATTTATAAGGAGGTCTGTTCCAACGACATGCCTGTGACTCTGTTTGACAGTGTGCTCACACAGGGTGGCGTTTACCGTTTCATCGTACACACCTCCGCAGCATACGATTCCGTCTTTTTCGTGAAATTGACGGTTAAGGAGTCTCCCACCCTGGTTCTGCCCGAACTGGTCTATTTGTGTGCGGGCAGCACGGTGACGTTGACGGCGCAGTCCACGGGCGGTGTCTATCTTTGGAGCAACGGCGCCACAGAGGCATCCATCACGGTGAGCCTGTCCGGGCAGTATTCCGTGACCGTTTCCAACGCTTTCGGTTGTTCTGCCTCTGACACGGTGCGAGTGGATCCCGCTGCTCTGCCGGGTGCAGAGATTGTAGGTTATGACCATGTCTGCTACGGTAGCAGTGTGCTGCTGCAAGCGGTGGGCGGTACGGAATTCTTGTGGGAAGACGGTTCCACCGACAATGCCCGCACGGTGACCCCGACTGAAAATACCACATACACTGTGACTGTTACGAATGCATACGGCTGTTCCAAGACGAAGAGCATCACCGTCACGGTGAATCCGCTTCCTGAAATCTCCATTTCGGGTAATACCAGTATTTGCGAGGGAATGACCTCATTGTTCATAGCCTTCGGCGCGTCCAACTACCGTTGGAGCAATGGTTCTCGCACTGACCGCATCACGGTAGGTACGCAGGGCACCTATACGGTGACGGGCACGGATGTCAACGGCTGTTCCAATTCAGAGTCGGTGACGTTGGATGTCCATCCAATCCCCAATGTGAAAATCAACGGTCGGACGACCTATTGTCAAGGGGGCAGCACCACCGTCACCGCCACTGGCGCTTCCACTTACGAGTGGAGCTCCGGCGAGGTATCACAGTCAATAACAGCTTCATACGCTGGAACTTACACCGTTACGGGTACCGACCAATACGGTTGCTCAGCCACCAAGAGCGTGAGTATCACCCAAGCGACGGTGAACGCCACCATCTCCGGAAACCGTTACTTCTGTCATGGAGAGAGCACTACCTTGTCCGTGACGGGAGATGAGACCAACACCTACCGCTGGTTCGACGGCAGCACGTCGAGCGACATCACGATCACTTCCGCTGGCCAGTACAGTGTTACGGTGACGAATGTCAGCGGTTGTCAGAGCACATTGTCGGCAATTGTGAGCGAGTATGCCATGACTTCGCCGACCATCAGCGGCAACATGACCATTTGTGAGGGCCAATCCACCACATTGCGGGCCACCGGCGGCAACAGTTATGAATGGGACGACGGCAGCACCAACGCGATGATAACGGTGAACGCCACCGGCACTTACACAGTGACGGCGACGAACACATACGGCTGTACGGCTACCGCTTCGGCCACCGTTCTGGTTAATCCTGCACCCGTAGTCAACATTTTGGCACAAAATACGATATGCAGGGGCGATGAAGTCACCCTGACAGCCATCACCACGGCCACCACCTTCAACTGGAATTCCGGGCAGAACACGGCGGCCATCACGGTCTCGCCTACCGTCACATCGAATTTCACCGTGTTGGTGACCGATGAGAACGGTTGTACGGCCACCGCATCCACAACGGTCACGGTGAACCAACTGCCGTCGGCATTTGTCAGTGGCAACACTTCCATCTGCCAGGGCGACACTACCGTGCTTACTGCTTCGGGTGGTGTGGCCTACCAGTGGAGTACCGGTAATTTCGGTGATCACATCACCGTTAACACTTCAGGAAACTACACAGTCACGGTCACGGGTGCCAACGGATGTTCGGCTTCCGTTCAGAAGACGGTGACAGTGAATGCCTTGCCGGTAGCCACGGTCACTGAATCGGCAAGCATCTGTCGCGGACAGCAGGCATTGCTGACCACCGATGCCCCGGCCGGTTGCACCTATCTCTGGTCCACGGGCAGCCACCAAAGCCGCATCACCGTGTCAGAGGCCGGCAACTACCAGGTAACGATTACGAACGCCAATCTCTGCTCGCAGGTCTATCACGCCAGCGTGACCGTCTATGAGCTGCCGCAAATCAGCATCATCGGCAACAGCGAGATTTGCGAGGGCCAGTCCACAGCATTGACCGTCTCCGGAGACGGCATCGCCCAGTATTCTTGGAGTAACGGCGACCATAATCCAAGCACTACGGTCAACGCGGCTGGACAATATTATGTGACTGTCACGAACACGAACGGATGTACCGCTACCGCTTCCCGCGGCGTGGTGGTTCACGAGCTTCCCGAGCCGCAAATTAACGGTAACCTGACCATCTGTAAGGGTAAGAGCACCACGCTTACTGCTACCGGCGGTGTCTCCTATCTTTGGAATACCGGCAACACAGGTGCCAACATTTCCGTGGCACCGTCTGCCACCCAGTCCTATTCGGTGACGGCCAGCAACGCATACGGCTGTATGGCCAGCACGTCAGCGACAGTGACTGTCAACGTCCTCCCGACCGTGACCTTCAGCGGCAGCACGGTGATTTGTGCAGGTGAGTCCACCAGCATCACTGCGACAGGGGCGAACACGTACGCCTGGAGCAACGGCGGCCAAAGCGCCACGGTGGTGCTAAACAGTGCCGGCACCTATACGGTGACCGCCACCGATGTGCAGAACTGTAGCAACACCGCCTCCGTGACCATCAAGGTGAACGCAAACCCCAACATCCAGATTGCGGGTCCCGACTATATTTGCATCGGTAATGTCGCCACTCTGACAGCTTCAGGTGCGGTATCTTATGTTTGGAATACTGAAGAGACTACGGCGCAAGTGTCTGTGATGCCTGCCGCCACTTCAACCTATTCCGTGACGGGCTACGACACCAACGGATGCCACTCAACCTCCTCCAAATTGGTGAATGTTGAACCTCTTCCGGTAATTTCTGTTTCGGGTAATAAGACCATCTGCGCAGGAGAGTCCACTACGCTCACCGCCACGGGTGGCACCACCTATCAATGGAGCAACGGTACCACAGGCAACACGGTCACGGTGAGCCCGACAGCTTCTCAGGCATACGTTGTCACAGTGACGAATTCCCTCGGTTGCACCTCCAGTTTGGAGACGCAGGTGACGGTAAATGCCCTGCCCGTGATCACCTTTGGCGGTGACACAGAGATGTGCGCCGGCAATTCCGTTACGATTACGGCCGCTGGTGGTAATACCTACTTATGGTCCACCGGTGCCGCTACGCCGTCCGTCACCCTTAATACCGAAGGTTACTACAAGGTGACGGTCACCAACAACAAAGGTTGTATGCAGGTAGATTCCATATATGTTAAGGTTAATCCGAATCCTAATGTGCAGATTTCCGGACCGGATTACATTTGCTATGGCAACATGGCCACCCTCACCGCCTCTGGTGCGAACACCTATTTATGGAATACTAATGAGACCGCATCATCCATATCCGTGACACCAGCCGCTACCACCACCTATTCGGTGACGGGCTATGATATCAAGGGCTGTCATACGACGGCTTCCAAAGTGCTGAATGTGGAGTCGTTACCTGTGATTACGGTCTCCGGCACGAAGACCATTTGCGCCGGCCAGTCCACCACTCTGACGGCTGCTGGCGGTGTCTCTTATTTGTGGGACAACGGTGCTACCAGCAACAGCATCACCGTAACGCCCACCGCATCACAGTCTTACGTGGTCACGGTGACGAACGCGCAGGGATGCACCTCCTCATTGGTGACCAATGTGGTGGTTAACACGCTTCCTGTAATCACCTTCTCTGGCAATACCACTGTATGTGCCGGCACTACGGCCACTGTGACCGCTTCCGGCGCCGTCAACTACACTTGGTCCAACGGGGCTAACACTGCCGCTATCAGTGTGACCGATCCGGGCTACTATACGGTGACGGCCACCAACGCCCAAAACTGCTCGTTCACCGATTCTGTCTATGTGACGGTGAACGCAAATCCGGCGGTGCAAATTTCCGGAAACAACTATGTTTGCGCAGGCAGTATCGGTACGCTGACAGCCTCCGGTGCCAACACCTATCTTTGGAATACCGAGGAAATCACGCCTACTATCTCGGTGACACCCTCTACAGCCACCACTTATACGGTGACGGGTTACGACACCAACGGCTGTAGCACTACGGTCAGCCGCGTGATGAATGTGGAGTCACTGCCGGTGATTCAAGTCCTCGGCACGAAAACCATCTGCGCTGGACAGTCCACTACGCTTACCGCTACAGGCGGCACGGGTTACGCATGGAGCACCGGCGACACTATCAGCAGTGTAGTGGTGACTCCAGAGACCACCCAGTCTTACGTGGTGACGGTGACGAACGCTTACGGCTGTATAGCCAGCTCCGCCGTTACGGTTACCGTGAATGCATTGCCGCATGTGACCTTCAACGGCAATACGACTATTTGCGCCGGCAGCACGACGACCATCACCGCCGTCGGAGCCAGCACTTATCTTTGGAGCACCGGCGCACAGACCGGCAACGTGAATATCGGCACCACAGGCACGTACTACGTGACGGCCACGAATGCCCAGAACTGCTCCAAAATTGACTCCATCTATGTGCAGGTCAACCCGAGACCCATCGTGCAAATCGAGGGCAGCAACCACGTCTGCACCGGCAGCGCAATCACGCTGACGGCCAGCGGCGCAAACACCTATTTATGGAACACCGGCGAAGTGTCGGCTGAGATTTCTATTTCGCCGATTGCCAACACCACCTACTCCGTGACGGGTTACGACACCAACGGATGTTCTACCACCGTCCAAAAAGTGGTGAACGTGGAAGATCTGCCAGTGGTGCAAATCCTCGGCGAGCGCACCATCTGCCAAGGCCAGTCCACCGTGCTGACCGCCACAGGCGGTACCTCCTACGCCTGGAGCACCGGCG
>Ga0310690_10011260_pt1 | contig 11053 bp, 11 predicted proteins | sample AusTroGonzalo_MG_2_FD_207661 | JGI IMG/M metagenome (GOLD analysis project Ga0310690, IMG submission 207661) | Bovine rumen microbial communities from tropical cattle in Woodstock, Queensland, Australia - Gonzalo_04 (v2) (version 2) | ecosystem: Host-associated > Mammals > Digestive system >...
ATATTAATTCCTATAATTCCTTGTTCCAAATCATCTTTTGCAACAATATTTTCCCAACATATTTGACCTTCAATAATTAATGTTCTAAAATATTCTTCAATATTATTATCAAAATCAAATAAATTTAAATAATCTTGAATTGCATCTTTAATTATTTCTAGATCTTTTGCTTCAAGTTCTTTTGAATCAATTTTTACATCAACTAATTTATTATTTTCATCAGGAATATTTGCTGAATAACAAATCATATCAATAGCTTGAGCAACTTCACCAAATTGACTCATATTTCGATAATCATTTAAACGACCAATTTTATTATTTTCTTCTGAAACATAAACATTATCAACATATTGATTTAATGTAAATGAGCCAAATATTGGATTTTCTCCGATATAATTGATTAAAATATCTGTTAATAACAGACATATTAACTATTTCATTACTCTGAGAAACTGTATTAAATAGATCTAATTTATAATTATTTTCAACTGCCTGTTCTTTATTTAAGGCAAATATATCACGCCATCCCATGGAAATTTGCGCCTTGTAAAATTAAATATTTACTTTATTTTAAAATAAACTTTAAATATATTTATTAAAAGTTTCCTATTGCTAAAAATAGTAATAAATATATTAAATCAATTCAAATTTTATTTTATGAAATATCGTTCTTTTAATGAAGAACTTTTAATTGCCACGGCATTATTAGTTAATGTATTTAATGATATTGTTATTGATAGACGTACTCATGGTTTAAAAAGAGATTATTCAAAACCTCTTTCTTTAAATGATATTGTTCAACAAAAAATAGAAATTCCATGTGTTATTGGTGATAGAAGTAATATATTACGTTCACTTGAAAATGAACAAGGTAAATATAAATTACCTTTAATTATATTACAAAATAAATCTATTAAAACCGATGTTAATAGAATGGTTGATTTACATGCTGATGTGTTTTATCAACAAGATATTTCATTTTCAGAGTTGGATCCATCAAATCCATTATATAAGCCTCAACAACTTTCAAAAAGAAGGGGTCAACCAATTATAATGGATTTTGATATGACAATTATTACTAAATATAAAGAAGATATGGATCAAATATTAAGTAATTGGATTGTTCATTTTCGTCCTGATGTTTATGTAAAATGGTGGCATCCAAGAGTAAAATTATCCCCCTTAACAAGTCAAATTTTATGGAATCATAATGTTGGTTTTGAATCACCGGTTGAATATACACCAACTAATATTTTTACTTATAAATCAACAACAACATTTTCATTTAAGACATGGTTATTTCCAGGAATAATAGCTGAAGAAAATAATTTAGGTATTGAGTCAATTATAGAAAAAATTAAATTTTTTCCAAATCGTTCAAATGATTGGGATGATGAAGATTTGGCTAGAGGATTTAAAGATGAAAATGAAGCTGGGGATTTTTGGTATTTCGGGAATTTATTTGGTAATGAAAATGAAAATGATAATAATGATAATGAGGGCCAACTTGCATTTTGGGGTGTTAGACATGATCAAGATTTTTATAATGATGGATCGGATGAATCTGGATTAAAGGATGGTAAATATATGGTAAATAATGTATTTGCTAAAAATTATCCTGCTATATCAGGTGATCCATATTTATCAGGAATTTATAAAAATCCATTATTTGGCGATATATTTACAAAATATGATAGATTACAAACAGGTGATAAAAATTGGATATTTTATCAAAAATATTTAAATGAAAATGTTATATCATCAAATGGAAATACTTTAGTTAGAAATGTTCATTTTAGGGGTGGTTGGCCAGAAGAATATTTATCAATGGATCCTCCTTCAGGGGATTATTTATTTCATAAATTTGCTAAATCATATATTAGAAATAAAGGAATGGCTGATGAAAAACATATTTCAGCCGAATTTGGAGAAGAATTTTCATATGTGTTTCCTTTTAATATAAATTATGATATTATATCAAAAAATTTAACATTATCATCATTTTATAAAGAATGTATATCATCTTTACTTTATACTGCAGATAATAATATTACAAACTTTTCAGGTAATATTAATATTAATGCAAAATCAATTTATAATAGTGAAAATGGAATTTATCAAGAATTTAATTTGGTATCAAATTCATTTAATGATAATATAATAAAATTTCATATTTCAAGACGGTGTTGATAAAGATTTTACTATAAAGGAGGATGAAAAATCTGACATTTATCAAAATGTTTTAATTTATAATGATGGACTTAAACAATATAAAACACAATTTTTAATTGAATCATATGAAATTAAAAGAAAAATGAAATCAATTCTATTTTTTATAGATACATATAAAAATATAATTGAATTAAGAGAATATGAAGAGGATAAATTTGAGTTATTAACGGAGGATTCAAAGGCTGGTCAATTTTTAATTGATAATGATTTAATTAATATTCAATTTAGATTATTTATAATGGTAATAAATCAAAAAATTGAAGATTATACATATCAATTATATTTAAATAAATTTATCTATATAGTATTAAAAATTGATAATGAAGGTAATACTGATATATATGATTATGGGCCAATAGTTCCATTAACATTTGATTATTTACATGCTTTAATTTATGAAATAACAATTCCTGAATCAAGAATATTATTAGGAATGAATTTTAGTATGGGAATATAATGAAAATACTTAAGTTTGTAATAAATATTTTTAAAGTTTTTGATAGAAATAAAATTTAATTGCAATTAAAGGAATTTTATATAATGAAAAATTTAAGATCTAAGACCGAGTGTTTAGTGAAACAAATTCTAAATGAAGATTATTTAGATGCAAACAAAACATTAAAGTCTCTAATATTAGAAGCAGAAGAAGATCGTGAACAAGATGTTGCTGATAATTTGGAAGGTGATGATGCAGAACTTGATCAAGAAACTGATACTACTGATGAAGAAGGAGAATTTAATGAAAATGAAGGTGCAGAAGGTGAAGGTGAAGATGAAGATGAAATTAATACTGATGTAATTGATGAACCTTCTGACGGTGATCCTAATTTAGGCGATGCTCTCGAAGATGATATATCAGATCAAGCGGTTTCTGAGGCAGAAATGTCAGAAATGTCAAATGATGTGGTTGAAATTAATTGTGAAATTAATCAAAAAATTATTAGTAAATTATATGATAAAATTTCTAATTTAAAGACAAAATTAAATGAAATGGATTTGGAAAAAGATAGTAGAGAATATATTACATTAGAAACAAAGCTTTCTTATTATGGTAATAAACTTGAAGAACTACAAACAAAAACAAATCCTGCAATAGATCAAGCAAAGGTTGAAGAAAGAATTCAAATTATTGATTCAGCTTTAAAAACATTAGAATCTGAAATTGGTGGTGAAGATGTTGAGGATGTAAAATCAACCGATGAATTAGATGAAGAAACTGCAGCTGAAGAAGGTGAAGGCGGTGAAGAATCTACTGAAGGTGGTGAAGAAGGTGAAGGTGAAGAAGGTGAAGGCGAAGAAGGGGAAGGCGGAGAAGAACCTGCCGAAGGTGAAGGTGAAGAAGAACCAACTGAAGGTTAATAAGTTCATTATTTTTTGATAGTGAAAAATATAAATAAAATATAGTAAAATATATAATTTTAAAAATTTAATTGGAGTTAAATAATGCAAAGTTTCAAAAAATTATTAGAATCTGTGCGTTCAGTTAATCCAGATTTAATAACCGAAGAAGCCGCAAATGAAATGTTAGCTCAATATGATGCCAATATCAATCAAATTAAGAGTGATGCTATGGCAGAAGGGCAAGCTTTAGGCTGGAAAGAAGGATATGATGAAGGAAAGGCTGTAGCTGCCCAGGAAGCACAAAAATCTTTACAAGAACTTACTGATAAATTAGATGTAGAAGCAACCGAAAAACTTAAAACAGTATTGGATTTACTTAATCAAGAACATGCCGAAAAGTTACAGGAAGTTTATGATTTATTAAAGCAAAATACGGTTCCAGTTTCAGAAGTTGAACAAATGGATGAAGATTATGCCAATAAGCTTAGTGAAGTTGTAACAACATTAAATAATAATAATGAAGCCCGTCTTAATCAAGCGGTGGCAGAAGCCAAAGAAGAAGATAAGGTAAAGTTGGAACATCGTGAAAACTTCTTTAATAAGAAATTAAAAGCTTATAAAGTTTTAACTGAATCAAAACTTAGTAAAGCTGAAAAAGAATTAAAAGAAGAAAAGGCAAAGAAGTTAAGTATTTTATCAGAACAGGTTGAAAAATATTTAAATTATGCTCTTCAGAAAGCAATTCCTACAAAGCAAATTATTTCTGAACAAAAGTATAATGCTGCTCAAAAGGCTATTGAAAAGATTACTTCAATTCTTAAAGTTAATAATATTATTCAAGAATCAAAGGACGGTATTTTTACTGACTATGAAAATAAGTTAAAAGCTGAAAAGGAAACTTCTAATAAGTTACTTTCAGAAAATGTTGAATTAAAATCAAAATTAGAGAAGCAAGGTGCTAAACTGTTGCTTGAAGAAAAAATTCAAAAATGTGTTCCTGCTGAAGCCAATTTCTTAAGAAATTATTTTAAGAATGCAACTTCAAAGAAAGTTATAGAGGAACAAATTGAAGACGCGAGAGCGGTCTTTAAGAGATTACATGATGAGAAGAGACGTGAATTAGTTACAAAGGAAGTTAAGAAAGCTTCTAACGCTTCTTCAAAAGTTGTATCTGAATCAAAAGAAAAGGCAACTAAAAAAGAACCAGTAAAACAGGTTGTTGCAGAAAAGGTTGCAGAAAAGACAGAAATTAATCCAACAGTTTATGATCTTTATGCAGAAGTTTTAAAAAATAGACAATAATTAAAAATATAAAAATATTAAGGAAATAAAAAATGTTTAAAGGTATTCAAGGCCAATCTGAAATCTATAAGAGATGGAAGAAATTAGTTGATTGCGGTGGAGATATCAAGGATGATACTATTAAGATGTCAACCGCCCTCGTTCTCGAAAACGTTCAATCCGAGATTGATCGTAGATACAAAATGAATAATAGCCGTGGTTTAATTACAGAAGCTTATGTTGGTGATGCTGGAATTAATACAGGTGGAGCTATGGGACCATACAGTGCTCAAGGTTCACTTTCCAATACAGCTGGTCCACAAGGTGATGCTCGTGTTCCTTCAATTGTTATTCCAATGATTCGTCGTATTTATCCACAGTTAATTGCCCACAAGCTCGTTGGTGTTCAGCCAATGCAAGGACCTATTGGAATGGCTTTTGCATTCCGTGCTAAGTATGGTCGTAATGGTAAAGGCACAGCGGAAGTTGGTGATGAAATTGGATATCTTAATGTTGATGCCGCTCATACCGGTCGTGCTCAGGCCGCTGAAAAGTATGGCATTGCTCCATCTTCAGGAGTATTTGATTATACTAATACAGCAGCTTTAAGTGGTCGTCAAGATCAAGGCCGTGTTGATTTAGGTGAAAAGTATGTTTCAGGTGGAATTACTGAAATTGAAAAGGATCCTCAAGCCGAAGCTTTTGAATGCTTCTTTGGTAAGGATGGAGTTACCCGTTTCGGTGGAAAGAATGGTTCATATATTGGTGATGGTGCTGATACATCCGATGCAGAAAACTGGGCAGTTGGTTCAACAATGCCAGAAGCTGGATTTGAAATCCTCAAAGCTACAGTTACTGCTAAGACTCGTAAGTTAGGTGTTCAGATCACACGTGAAACCGAAGAAGATATGAAGGCAATGCAAGGTCTCAATGCTCAGAACGAAGTTTCTGATATCATTGGTTATGAAATTGCTCAGGAAATTGACCGTCAACTTCTCGGTGAAATCGTTCAATCCGCAGTCCGCGCTGGTAACACCATGACATGGAGCCCCTCCAAGGCTGATGGTCGTAACCAAACCGATCGTATTAATGGTTTATATACCACAATTTTAACAAAATCAGCACAAATCGCCGTTCAATCACGTCGTGGTGCTGCCAATTGGGCAGTTGCTTCACCAGGCGCTGCAGCATTACTTGAATCCCATATTTATGATCCACTGGGAATGGCCGGTGGACTTGGTAATGCTAACGCCTTTGGTAAGGATGTTGATCAGGGTATCGGTGTTGTTGAAATTGGTGCTCTCCGTAATGGAACCATTAAGCTCTATCGTGATACACTCGCCGGTGGCGATTATATCCTCTTAGGCTTCAAGGGTAATAACATTTATGATGCTGGTATTATTTATCTGCCTTACATTCCATTAGAATTAATGCATGCAGTTGATCCATTCACAATGAATCCTGTGACAGCAGCACGTACTAGGTACCGGAATCACAACCAACCTCTTCGGTGCTGGTCAGTTCTATCAATTCATTGGATTGCCAGATCTTAATGCAAATCTCGTTGATGGACCCAAGAAGTTCGTCCAAGCATAATTTAAAGAAATTTAAATTAGATTTTTTAAAAGCTGGAAAGAAATTTCCAGCTTTTTTAGTTTATTTTAATTAATATTAAAAATGATAAATATATACATAAAATAATTTATTGAATAGGTTTAATATTATGTTAAAGAATTTTAATGCTTTAATTAAGAATATCATTACAGAAGCCGCTGAAAATGAAGATGATGAACAAAGAATAAAAAATGTTTATCATTGTAATGAATTTTATAATAGATTTTTATGGCAATTATCATTAGATGATAATGTTTTAGTAACAAGACAAAGAAATAACGTATTTTTAGTCGGTGGATTATTTAAGGATGTAATTAAATTTTTTAATGATTTAAAGGTTGATAAAGATTTTATGGATGAACCAAAGGATTTTGAAATTTATCAACCAATGTATACATTTGGTGATATTCAACACAACATGAATAGAGATGAACAATATCCATCATCAAAAGGATTAAAGCCAAATGTTATTGCCACACATGATGATGATAATTTGGTTAGATGTGTTATTGAAGGGCCTTGGAAAGAATTTATTGAAAATGTTAAGAAAGGTACAAAATTATTAAAAATTCAACCAAATAAGTTTAAAAAATATATTAAAGAAGTTCAAAAAGAATATGATTTAACTAATGATGATCAAATTTTTATTGAATTTACAGTAAATTGTGAACAATGGAAAAATAATATATTTGATGCAGAATACAGATCAGAAGATGATATTAATGATTTTGGTGCAGCAAGTGGCGATGATAAAAGAAATATAGATGATGATTTTGATTATTCACAATGTGCAGTTCCAAAGAATAATGATGATTCACATAGAGATGCTTTAAAAGATATTAAGAAAACAGAAAAAACTTATAAAGAAAATAAAATTAAATAAGTTAAAATAATAAGGTCGGTTTAACAATCGGCCTTTTTAGTATCATCAATTTGAAATAAATAGATATATTAGTTTAATAAAAATATAAATATGAATCCATCATTAGAGCTTCCAATTCAAACTTATAATACTGCAAATACAACAAAGTGGATTTTTAATATTCCAATTGCAAGATTATTTAATGTTGAAAATGAAACATATAAAAATGGTCAATTATTGGAATATCCATTAAATTGTCAGTATGTAAGATTTCCTGAATTTAAATTAGGAACAACTCAAGTATCTTTTTTAAATTATTCTTTTGATGTTAGCACACGACAAAATTTAACTCAGAAAACATTAGATGTTAAATTTTTATTATCTGAAAATTGGATCCAATATTTAATTTTATTAAAATGGTTTGAATTATGTGATTTTACTCGTTATACTGAAAATAGAGAAGATACTGTTGAAATTGATATTGGGAATGGTGTTAAAAGATCAATTTCAACAGCTGAGTGGGAAGAATATATGATTAAAACTGGTCAAAATCCATATTATTCAACACAAGGACCAATTGTTAATTGTAATTTATATTTAATGGATAATTTTATGAATAGAATTGGTACTTTTAATTTTGAAGGATGTTTTTTAACAAATCTTAAAAATGTTGAATTAAATTATGCAAAAACATCGGAAACTGAACAATTGGTTACATTTACAATGTCATTCTATAAATATAATTTTTATTCAAATTCAGCTGAACTTAAAAAACTTATTCCAGATAATGGAAAAATTTATTTTGAATAAAATTAATTAATTATTACAGAATCTTGCCACCATTTTGGAAATATATTAACAGATTGATGTGCCAATTTTAAAAAGTCTTTATCTAAAATATATGTTTCAGCATAATCAGTTTCAGATCTAATACTTCTTCCAGTCATCTGAATTAAATGAACACATGCCATTGTGGTATACCATTCAGGATCTATAGACATTCTTTCTTTTGTCCAATTATCACCTAAATTAAGATATGGTATTTTACATATGATACATAATCTACTTAAATCTTCTTTTAAATCAATTCCTTCCATTAATGACGGTGATATTAAAACATATGGTTTTTTAGATGCATAAAATGTATCTAACATTATCTGTCTATCAGCACCAACAGGATAAATCAATCTTGATGATTGATTACTAAATGATAAACCTTCTATTATTTTTTCAGCAATTTCATAATTTACAGTATGAATAATTCCTTTAACATTAGGATGTTTTTTAAGAATATTATCAATTTCTTTTATAAGTAAAGGCATTGTAGTATTTTTATTTTTAAATGACATACTTCCAACTGGATTAAAATTAATTAATCTATTTTTAACTGGAAATGTTGATTCGCATCTAATATATTCAGCATCCTTTGGATTAATACCTAAATTTTTACAAAATACATCTTTATTTAAAATAGTTGCACTCATGAATAAAAAGAATTCACCATATTTGTTAATTGTTGATTTAAATGTATTAATTCCATATAAAGGTTTAAATTCAATAAATTCAGGTGTATGTGTAATAATTATTCTTTGTTCTTTAGAACCTTTTGTTGTATTTAATATCTGTTCTTTTAATGTTTCAATTGAAATAACCAATGTTTCAAGATTTTGAAAACGTGAATGTAAAATTTTATATTCACGAGTCATTTTCATACTATTCATTTTACTAACCTTTAAACGAACATTTGCTAATTCAATTTTAGCTTTTTCTAAAATAGTATTAATCAACCAATTACATTTATTTCCATCAGAATCACTAATCATTGGCAATTTTTCATTCATAATTCCATTAAATGTTAATGATTTTTCTGTAATTTTAATTGAACATTGTCTAATTAATTCTGATTCAAGTCCATGACTTTCATCACATATAATTAATTTTCTTGGTTCAAGTTTTCCGAATTTAGTAATTGAAAGAAAATAACTATAATTTAAATTTGAATAATTATTTCTTAAACAAATTTCTTTATCAATTAAATAAGGACACGTATAAATTCCATTACTATCTTTACAATAACTTTTTGGATTTCTAAAACATGCACCCATATCACATGTAAAATTATTATTTTTTCTACATGTATAATTTGCTCTTCCTAATATAAATGGAATTTTAAAATCTTTAAAATATTGATCTTGAAGAATTTTTTGACTTGTTAATATATAAGCTTCACCAAAATATCTGGCAATTGAATAACCAATTACTGATTTTCCAATACCAGTTGGTGCATCTAAAATAACATATTTCTTTCCAGATTGATATGCTGAAATTATTGACTCAATAATTTCTCGCTGACCATCTCTTGGTTTATCAAGTGGAAAAATCTCTTCAAATTTTTTGTCTGATAACATATTTTTTAATCTTTATGATATTTAAAAAATAAACACGAAAATAAGATTTTAAAAAGAAATAAAGAAGTTTATATTGTAAATATATTAAGTTAAGAAAAGAGAAATAATTATGTATTTTTTAAATTTTAATGATGGATTTATTGAAGTTCCATTTGCATCTCCGAGTTTAAATATTTATACTGTTGGTTGTGAACATCATTGTAAAGGATGTCATGCATCAGATTTACAAAATATTAATCATGAAAATCGTAAAGTTTTGATATTTGAAGATATTGAAAAAAAGTTAAATATGATTAAAGGATTTTATAAAGCAGTTTGTTGGTTAGGTGGTGATCCTTTATATCAGTTTGATGATTGTTATTTTATTTCAAAGAAGATTAAGGAGAAATTTCCAGAAGTAGTAAATGTTGTTTATACTGGATATGATTGGCCTAAATTTTTTAGTGAGAATAAAATAAGTTATGATATGCCGTTTGATTATGTTATTGATGGAAAATGGAACGGAAAGATGTTAGGACAAGAAGGATGTAATCAAAAAATTTGGTATTATAATGGTCTTTTGAGTTCGCCATTTAATTATGAAGAAATTACTTTTGATCAGTATAAGATGGGAGAGCATTAAGATGAATAAGAAAGTATTTATAATGGATTTAGATGGTGTTTTAACTGACCGGATGCTTTCTATATGATGCTAACGGAAAGGCTTATAAAACATTCGGACCTGATGATGCAGATGCTTTAAAGATGATTAAAGATGAAGTTGAATTAGTATTTGTGTCAGCGGATCATCGTGGTTTTCCAATTTCTGAGAAGAGAATTAATGATATGGGTTATCAATTAACAAATGTAAAGGCTAAGGAAAGACTTGGTTGGATTATGTCAAAGTGGGATTTAAATGATGTAATTTATATGGGAGATTCATTTGTTGATATTCCAGTATTAAAATCAGTTGGATGCGCAATAGTTCCAAATGATGGATTTTGGTTTGCAAAACAATTTGCAGATTATGTTACCGTTCATGATGGTGGAAAAAGAGCAGTTGCTGATGCAGTATTTTATATTGCAAGAAAGTTTTTAGGTAAAGATGAATATCAATTAATGGGTATTAAATGAAAGATATATTTTCTTTTGAATTTACAAGTGTTTATAGAAATAATATTGTTTTTGATATTATTAAAGATGATAAATTAGAAGAAGAATCATATGAAAATAAAATTTTAACTCCAAAAATATTTGGGTTAGACGTTGAAGATATTTTAAAGAAAAGAGGTTATAAATTAATTTTTAATCATTTAGAAATGCGAAAATATTTTAA
>Ga0310690_10011261_pt1 | contig 11053 bp, 7 predicted proteins | sample AusTroGonzalo_MG_2_FD_207661 | JGI IMG/M metagenome (GOLD analysis project Ga0310690, IMG submission 207661) | Bovine rumen microbial communities from tropical cattle in Woodstock, Queensland, Australia - Gonzalo_04 (v2) (version 2) | ecosystem: Host-associated > Mammals > Digestive system >...
CGAGTGCTTCCGTCAAGGCAACGGCGACATGCTGACCTACAGCGAGACCTCCGCCTTCTGGCTCTTCAACCGCGTCACCAACTTCCTCTACAGCCGCTACAGCGACATGATTGTCGACGTGCAGAAAGTGCAGAAAGACCTTGAGTCGACCTTCATCAGAGACGTGCAGAAATTCGACGAGCGCGCCGCCGCCAGCGCCACCAAGGGCACCGACGAAGCCCTCGCCAGACAGCTCAACGACTTCTCCAACCGCGCCGCCGCCCGTATGATGAAGGAATGGGACCGCCTCGACAAGTATCTCCTTGTCAAGTACATGGACGGCAACATCAAGAAAGAGAAGGACGGCAAGTTCGAGCGCACCGCCACCGGCAATGCCGTCTTCCCCAGCCAGCCCAACTACCGCAAAGAGTGGCTTGAGATGATTGTCAAAGACCACGGCGACGTCATCCGCGAGAACTAAGCGCCGCACCGAACGCCATCACAGACACAGCCCCCGCCACCGCGGGGGCTTTTTTTGCACCCCGTACGTGAGAAGACGGTGTGCCGACATAGGGAATATTAAAAAAATTGCGCTAATTATAAAAAACTTTGTATCTTTGCATCCTTGACGAGGAGTGGGCATCTCCCCTTATAGGGTATGTAATACACTTAACGTCAAAGCAATAGATAATAATAATAAATAACAAATAACTAACAAAATGGGAATTATTGGAACTATTAGGAAGCATTCCGGCTGGGCCGTTGCCATAGTCGGTATTGCCATTCTGGCGTTCATTCTGGGCGACCTGACGAAAAACAGCGGCGGCATCCCCGACGTTGGCAAGGTGAACGGCGAGACCATGACCTCGCAGCGTTTCAACGAGAAGGTTGCCGAGATGGAAAACAACTACAAGATGCAGCAGCAGACCACCCAGGTGCCGGCGGAGATGGAGCAGCAAATCCGCGAGCAGGTGTGGCAGCAGTTTGTGGACGAGACCCTCATGGAGGAGCAGACCGCCAAGCTGGGCCTGCGCGTGAGCCCCGCCGAGGTCAACGACATGTTCACCGGCAAGTTCATCCACCCCTATGTGCGCCAGAGCTTCACCGACCCGCAGACGGGCCAGTTCGACGTGCGCTACGTCAACCAGTTCATCGAGAACTTCGACCAGCTTGACACCACCCGCCGCATGCAGTGGGTCGAACTGGAGAAATATGTCAAGACCGACCGCGAGCAGCAGAAGTACAACACGCTGATCAGCGCCGGTTTCTACATGCCCAAGGCCCTTGTCGCCAAGGTGGCCGAGTATGGCAACACGGTGGCCAACGTGCGTGCCGTGATGCTGCCCTTCTCGTCAGTCAACGACGAAGAGGCCGCCATTGCCGATGCCGACTACCAGGCCTACTACGACGAGCACAAGGCCGAGTTCCGTGTGCGCGAGGAGATGCGCGACCTGGAGTTCATCACCTTCCCGGTGAACCCCACTCCGCAGGACCTGGCCGACATACAGAACCAGGTTAACAAGACCTGGGACGAGTTCCAGACTGTGCCCGCCGACGAGGTGGCCTTCTTCGTGAACGCCGAGAGCGACCGCAGCTATGACTCGACCTACAAACGCGCCAGCGACTTCAAAGCCCCCTTCGACGAGCAGATTGCCGCCGCCAAGGAAGGCGAATTCCTGGCTCCTATGCTGATTGGCAACGAGTGGATGATGGCCAAGGTCATCAGCAGCGCCGTGCGTCCCGATTCACTGCGCGCCTCCGTGGTGTACATCCTCAACCAGAACGCCGGTGGCAACATCATGCGCAGCGACGCCCAGGCCAAGAGCCTTGCCGACAGCGTGCTTGCTCTGCTCAACGGCAACAAGATAACCTTCGAGCAGGCCGTGGAACAGTACAGCGACGACCCGCAGAAGGCTGAGACTAAAGGCGATATGGACTGGCAGCTCGACGGTGGCTACGGCTTCCTCAACGAGGAGCTCGTAAACCGCGCCGTGGGCAGCTGCTTCATCTATGAGCACCCGCAGGGCGTGGGCTACTTCCTGGTGAAGGTCACCGACAAGACCCCCGCCGCCAAGAAGTACCGTGTGGCTCTCATCACCCGTGAGATTGCAGCCTCCAACGCCACCAACCGTGCCATTTATAACGAGGCCAACCGATTCGCAGGCCAGAACCGCAACTACACCGACTTCAGCGCCGCCGCCCAGCAGGACAACATGCAGGTGCGCAGTGCCCGTGTGACCATGATGATGGACAACTTGGCCGGTATCAAGAACGCCCGCAGCATAGTGCAGTGGGCTTTCAACGAGGACACCAAGATTGGCGACGTTGCTGACCAGGTGTACGAGTGCGACGGCATGTTCGTGGTTGTGGCCCTGAAGGATGTCTTCAAGAAAGGCTATGCCACCCTCGACCAGGTGCGTACTATGATTGAGCAGCCTGTGCGCATCCAGAAGAAGGCCGAGGTGCTGATGGCCCGCGCCAACGAAGCCGTCAAGGCCGCCCAGGATATCAACTCTATAGCAGTGAAGCTTAACGCCGCCGTCGACACCATCGACAGCGTGTCGTTCAACGACTACTACCTGGCCCGCTACGGCATGGAGCCCAAGGTGCAGGCCGCCATCGCCGCCAGCAAGGGCGGTATGGTGGGTCCCGTGAAGGGTGCCAGCGGCGTCTACATGGTGCAGGTGGACAGCAAAGTCCCCGCCGCCGCCACCGACGAGATGACCGTGAAGATGCGCATGGAGCAGGGTTACCGCAGCAAGGCCCGCATGACCTCGCAGGTGCTCCGCGACAAGGCCAAGATAGAAGACCAGCGCAACAAGTTCTTCTAAGATAAGAGTAAAAGGGAACTGAGTGGCTGAGTGACTGAAAGGAAGAAGAATCCGGTTGCTCAGCCACTCAGTCGCTTAATCACTCAAAGACTCGGTAAAAGAGATGGGCATCAAGGACTGGTGGCTGAAGATTAAGAACTCGCAGGTCAGCGACGTCATCAAGCACAAGCATCGCTTTGTGGTGATGGATACCGACACCTTCAAGGAGAAGTTCTCCTTCCAGCTGTCGGGCATCAACCTGTTCGTCACCGTGGGCATCACGGTGATAGTTCTCATAGTGCTCACCACGGTGCTCATTGCTTTCACACCGCTGCGCGAATACATCCCGGGCTACACGGATACCGAGATGATAGAGCAGACCTACGCCAACGCCAAGAAGATAGACTCACTGGAGCGCGCCGTCGCCGACCAGGAGTGGGTACTTGCCACAATGCAGGCGCTGATGCGCGGCGAGACCCTCGGTGCTCAGGCCGACAGCATATTGGCTGACAGCACATCGAAGCTGACCGTAGTGGCGGGAGCCTACCGCCGCTCACGCGAGGACAGCCTACTGCGCCTTGAGGTGGAGAGCGAGGACAACCGCTACCAGGTGAAAGGTTCTGTCAAACAAGCGGCAGGCGCAGCCACCACTGCAGACATGCAGCCTACGGTGACGCACCTCTTCTTCGCCCCCGTGAAAGGCAATATCGTGAAGCCCTACAGCAACGCAATGCGACACTATGGTGTAGACATCGCCGCTGCCAGCGCGAGTCCTGTCAATGCCGCCTACAGCGGCACGGTGATTTCGGCAGGCTTCACCGCCGAAGACGGCCATGTGATAGCGCTGCAGCATCCTGCAGGAGTCATCACTATCTACCGCAACAACAGCGCCCTGCTCAAGCATCAGGGTGACGCGGTACGTGCTGGCGAGCCCATAGCATTCGTGGGCACTGGCACCACCACTGAGCTGGGGCCACACCTGCACCTTGAAGTGTGGGTCAACGGCACTCCGGTAAATCCAGAAGATTATATTTCATTTTAACAGCCGACAGCATTGAAACGCATAGCGATATTAGGTTCCACCGGCTCGATAGGCACACAGGCGCTCAACGTCATACGTCGTCACCGCGACCTGTTCTGTGCCGAGGTGCTGTGTGCCGGCAGCAATGCCGACCTGCTGATAGCGCAAGCTCGTGAGTTTGAGCCCAACGCCGTGGCCATTGCCGACGAGAGCCGCTACGCGCAGGTGCGCGACGCGCTGAGCGACACCGACATCAAGGTGTATGCCGGCACCGACGCCATAGTCAGCCTCATGGATATGGAGAGCATCGACATGGTGCTGGCGGCCATAGTGGGCGTGGCGGGACTAAGACCCACGCTGCATGCCATAGAATATGGCAAGCCTATAGCCTTGGCCAACAAGGAGACCATGGTTGTGGCGGGAGCCATCGTCACCGAGGCTGCGCGACGCCACCGTGTGCCGATACTGCCTGTGGACAGTGAGCATTCGGCTATATTCCAGTGCCTCGTGGGCGAGGTGAGCGCTGTGGACAAGATACTGCTCACCGCCAGCGGCGGTCCTTTCCGTGGCAAGAAACGCGACGAGCTGGCCACAGTGACGCTGGAGCAGGCCCTGAAGCACCCCAACTGGAGCATGGGGCGCAAAGTGACCATAGACAGTGCGACGCTGATGAACAAAGGCCTCGAAGTGATTGAGGCAAAATGGCTCTTCGGCGTCGACGCCAAAGACATAGAGGTGCATGTGCATCCGCAGTCGGTGGTACACTCTATGGTGCAGTTCGCCGACGGCAGCGTGAAAGCACAGCTCGGCATCCCCACCATGGAGACGCCTATACAGTATGCCTTCAGCTTTCCCGAACGCATTGAGAGTTTCCTGCCGCGCCTCGACCTCTTCAGCCAGCACACGCTGACCTTCGAGCGTCCCGATACCGACACCTTCCGCTGCCTCGCGCTCGCCTACAAGGCCATTGAGCGGGGCGGCAACATGCCGTGCGTGATGAACGCCGCCAACGAGGTGGCCGTGCAGCAGTTCCTCGACGGACGCATAGGCTTCCTCGACATAGCCGACCGCGTGGAGCGCTCCATGCAGGAGGCACACTACATAGCAAATCCAACATTAGACGACCTGATAGCAACAGACAAAACCGTTAGACAACAATGAACTGGTTAGCACTGATACTGAGCCTCACGCTGCTCGTTGCCACACATGAGCTGGGACACCTGCTGTTCGCCAAGTTGTTCCACACGCGCGTGCGCCGGTATTACATCTTCTTCAACCCTTACTTCTCCATCATAAAGGCCAAGAAATTCGGCGGCAAGTGGCACTTCCTGTTCTTCAACAGCAAGACCCCCGACAGCTGGGATGAGAAAAACCTTGCCCCCGAGGACCAAGACAACACCCTGTGGGGCCTCGGCTGGGTGCCACTGGGCGGCTATTGCGACATTGCCGGCATGATTGACGAGACCAAGAGTGCCGACGACCTTGAGGCAGAACCCCAGCCCTGGGAGTACCGCACCAAGCCCGCATGGCAGCGCCTGCTCATCATCAGCGGCGGTGTACTGGTGAACTTTATCTCCGCCCTGCTCATCTACGGCATGATGTTCGCCCACTGGGGCAAGGACGAGCTGCCGCTGCGCGCCGCCACCCTGGGCTATGACTACCATGAGGTGATGCTCGACGAGGGCTTTCAGAACGGCGACATTATCTACGCCATTGACGGCAAGGACTGCTACGAGTTCACCGACGCCACCAGCGCCCTGCTGCTCGACAACCCGAAGAGCGTCACCGTGCTGCGCGGCGACTCGCTGGTGGAGCTCACCATGAGCGGCCACCTGCTCGAGAAGGTCAACAACATGGGTGCCCGTCAGCTGATGGGCTACCGCATACCTTTCGTGGTGCACAACGTGGTCGACGGCGGCAACGCCGCAAGGGCTGGCCTTATGGCTGGCGACAGCATCGTCAGCGTCAACGACAGCCTGATGGCGGCCTTCTCCGACATCACGTCGGTGCTGGGCCAGCATGCCGACGACACCGTCACCATAGGCTTCTACCGCGACGGCGAGTTGATGGCGCTGCCTGTGGCCGTCAACGACGCAGGCAAGATAGGAGTTCAGGCCGAGACCGACATAGCGCGCCTCTTCAGCGGCTACCGCCATGTGGACTACTCCTTCTTCGCCGCTATTCCGGCGGGCATCAGCCACGGCTGGGAGACCCTCGTCACCTATGTCTCCTCGCTCAAGGTGCTCTTCTCGCCCGGCGGCACCAAGCAGCTCGGCGGCTTCAAGGCTATGGCCGACCTCTTCCCCGACCAGTGGGTGTGGCAGGCCTTCTGGGAGCTCACCGCCCTGCTGGCGCTGGTGCTGGCTTTCATGAACATAATACCTATTCCAGGTCTTGACGGCGGACATATACTCTTCACACTGTGGGAGATTGTCACACGACGCAAACCCTCCGACAAATTCCTCACCGTGGCGCAGAACGTCGGCATGTTCCTTCTGCTGGCGCTGATGATTCTGGCCAACGGCAACGATATACTACGCTGGTTAGGCTTTATGTGATGAAGAAACTCGACAGGCTCATACTACGCTCATTCCTCGGCCCCCTGGCGCTCACATTCACGCTGTCGGTCTTCGTTCTGCTGATGCAGTTCGTGTGGAAGTACATCGACGACATGGTGGGCAAAGGCCTCGATTTCGGCGTCATCGCCGAACTGCTGCTCTATGCCTCCGCCACCTTCGTGCCTATGGCGCTGCCTATAGCCATACTCTTCGCCTCCATCATGACCATGGGCAACTTCGGCGAGAAGTACGAGCTGGTAGCCATGAAGGCGGGCGGCGTAAGCGTCAGCCGCGTCATGCTGCCTATGACCGTAGTGGTGCTACTGCTCACCGGCGTGGCCTTCTACTTCGCCAACAATGTGATGCCCGAGGCTATGGTGAGCTACCGCAAGACGCTGTACGACGTCACGCGCAAAAAGCCCGCCATCAACATCCGCCCCGGCGAGTACTACAAAGACATAGAGGGCTATGTGATACGCATCGGCAGCAAGTCGCCGGACGGGCGTACCCTCCACGATGTGGTCATCTACGACCACACCAAGGGCTCCGGCGAGACCGCCGTCATCGTGGCCAAAAGTGGTTCCATGCAAGCCACCATAGACAACCGCTACCTTATATTCTCCCTCGACGACGGCTACACCTACACCGAATCCGCCGGTGGCAACCAGCGCGAGTCGCGCCCCCTCACAACACTGCACTTCACCCACCAGACCATCTCCTTCGACATCTCCTCTTTCGCCTACAACAAGAGCACAGAAGAGCTCTTCAAGGGCAGCTACCAGACCCTCAATGTGGCGGAACTGGGCATAGCCATCGACTCGCTGGAGCGTATCCAAGAGCAACGCCATGAGGCCTACCGCCGCGATGCGGAAATCAACCTCCGCACATGGCATCGCTACCTGGCCGAAAGCCAGAATGAACGCCCCGCCGAGATCATCGACTTACGGACCCGTATCGACACCCTCGATGCTGAGACCCGCACAAAGATAATAACACGCGCACGCTACGTGGCCAACACGGCACGCACCGACAGCCACAACTACGGCGAGATGATAAGTTCCGAAAGTGAATACGTCAACCGCCACGAGATTGAGCGCCAGCGCAAATTCACCTTGTCGATAGCCTGCCTGCTGCTCTTCCTCATCGGCGCCCCCTTCGGCTCCATAGTGCGCAAGGGCGGCCTCGGACTGCCGCTGGTGGCCTCCGTGGGCTTCTTTGTGCTCTACTACGTTGTAGGCATGATTGCCGAGAAGTCGGTGCGCGAATCCGTCATGGGACCCGAGGGCATGTGGGTATCATCCTTCGTCATGCTGCCCATAGGCCTCTTCCTCACCCTACAGGCCACCACAGATTCCTCGCTCTTCGACGGCGCAACATGGAAACGCAATCTACAACGGCTCTTCCATCCACATAAAAATGGCCGGTAAACAAATAAGGCCCGTGCGATCGCACGGGCCTTATTCCTTTTATCGTATCATCGATTATCTCACGACGACGATTTTCTTACTCACTTTCTGGCCGTACTGGTTCGTTCCCTGGAGGATATAGACGCCAGTGCGGAGATCCTTGACCTGCATGCCGGCCAGGAGACGGCCGCTGATGTCGAAGATTCTGGAGATGCTGACAATATTATTGTCAATCACGGGCACTTCCCTGATGCCTACAGCGACGCCTGTGGTGCCGTCGACATAGAGGTTCTGGCCATAGACATCGCCTTCATCACCGATAGTCCATACCACGATATTTTGTCCATTGTGGAAGCCTGTAATATTTTCAGGAGCATGTTTCTTGGTAGTAGTGTTGGAGCACAGTTGTTTTCTCCACAACACATTGGTGTCCATGTCATAGCCAACCGCCTCAACGGTAAATCTCAAATTAGCTCCAAGGCCGTCTTTCACGAAATAGATCACGGCTAAGCCGCTGCCGTCTTCGAAGGGGGAAATGTAGGTGAGGCCAACCACATGATTGCCAAGGCTGTCGTCGAATACAACAACTTGATCACCCCACACAAGTTCTCCTGTGGAAGAGATACGGTTTATACATACCTTGGCTACTTCTTGAGATCCGTTAGCCTGATGGTAGGTGATGAGCAAGTCATGAGAGACAGGGTCCACAGCGGCATAGGGCGCCTTAAATAAGCGCTGTTGGCCACCGGGGTGTACAACGACACCGTAGGGGCCGTCGATGGTGCTGGTACCATTGGCGTCATAGTGGAACACATGGGTGTTGAAGAATCCCGTGGAATCACCGCCAAAAGCAAGATATACGTATGCGCCGCCCAACCCGTCGGGCTCTACATGGTGGCAGTAGGGAGTTACGCAATCAGCCTTCTTCATCAAGGTGACATCCTGAAGGGTTTGTGTTCCATCGACGGCGTAGCCTCTGAGGTGTATCTCCTTGGTTCCATAGTCTGAGTATCCGTTCGGGTCAACCCAGATATGCTCATAGGTCAAGAAAACGCTGTTGTCACTGCGGAGGACGAGTTTTCCATAGATGTATCGGATGGAGTCGATGTCAGACTCGAGGGTGATGAGGGGATTCAAAGTACCGTCGGCATTGATGTACTGCAGATAGGTAGTTCTCCAGCCGGAGCCCAAAGCCCAAGCGCCGCCGTCATTGCCAGCGATAATCTCGGCACGCAGACCGCCGTGGCCATCGAAAAGGAGTATGCCGTCCTCGCCCCAAGCGTAGGTACCGTCGGGGTGGAGTCTCATGGCTACGGTTACAGAGTCGTTACCGTCGGCGATGATGGAGAAGCAGCTCAACAAGTCATGGTCGCTGGCGATGGCAATAGCGTTTCCCGGCGAGTAACTCATGAAATTGAATTGGTTGAACCGGATGCCTTCATTGCCCCATTTCGGAGTGCCGTCGGCGGTGAGGCGCTGCACCGAGGGGCCGAAGCCGTTACCGCCGGTTACGCCAGAGCACCACTGGATATAGGTGTCGTTGGTCGCCGTATCAGTCACGGTGAGGACTCCGCCAGACTGTACAGTACCTGTACCCAGACCTTCGGCGATGAAATTGTTGTTGAGGGTGTCATTGGTCCACTGGGCAAACATCGCACAAGTGGATGCCATAGCAGCAAAAAATAATAATGTTTTTTTCATGGTTTTGGGGTTTGATTAATAATTATAGTTTTGCGATGCAAATATACTATATATTTTTCATTTGGCAATGAAAAAGAAAAAATATTTTCCACAAAACGATGTTATTGCTTGATAATATGTCATTTGTGCCATAAAAATAAGGCCATAGTGGCGAAATAATTTTGCTCAAAACTCCCTGTCATTAAACTTTATTTTGTATCTTTGCACTTGTAATGTAACCTGCTCTGACATGAAAGAGATACACGAATTCAGCATTATAGAGCGCCAGCAGCTGGGCGACCAGTACTTCCGTCTGGTGCTCAAGCACGACGGTGCCATGCAGCCCATCGTCCCGGGCCAGTTTGTGGAGGTGCTCGTCGAGGGCTCGCGCGACGTCATGCTGCGCCGCCCCATTTCGGTACACGACGTCAGCGACAGCACGCTGACCCTCCTCATCCAGATTGTCGGCAACGGCACGCGCCGTCTGGCCGAGCACGTCGTGGGCGACCGCCTCAATGTCGTCTATCCCCTCGGCCACGGCTTCACCACCACCATGCCCTCCGGCAGCCGCGTGCTCCTCGTGGGCGGCGGAGCCGGCACAGCGCCTCTGCTGCACCTCAGCAAGGAACTTAAGGCCCACGACATACACTGCACCATACTCCTCGGCGGCCGCACGGCAAGCCTCATCCCCGTGCAGGACGACTTCCGCCCCTACGGCAACCTGCTCCTCGCCACCGACGACGGCTCCCTGGGCCACCACGGTATCGTCACCACGCACCCTGCCTTCGCGGAGCACTATGACATGATATACACCTGCGGCCCCACGCCCATGATGAAGGCCGTGGCCCGCAGCGCCGCCCAGCGCGGCATACGCTGCGAGGTGAGCCTCGAGAACATGATGGCCTGTGGCGTCGGCGCCTGCCTCTGCTGCGTCACCGACACCGACCAGGGCCACCGCTGCGTCTGCAAAGACGGCCCCGTATTCGACATCAGTACAATGCATAAATGGTATGAGTAAAAGGGAGGAAACGGATATGCTATCAGTCAAAGTTCATAACCTCACGCTGAAGAACCCCGTGATGACCGCCAGCGGCACCTTCGGCTATGGCGAGGAGTTCGCCGACTTCGTAGACCTCAACCGCCTCGGCGGCTTCATCGTCAAGGGCACCACCGGCGAGCACCGCGAGGGCAACCCCTACCCCCGCATGGCCGAGACCCCCTCGGGTATGCTCAACGCCGTGGGCCTCCAGAACGGCGGCGTCAAGAAGTTCTGCTCCGAGGTCTACCACCGCATCAAGCACCTCGACACCAACATCATAGTCAACGTCAGCGGCTCCTCCATAGAAGAGTACTGCGACGTGGCCTCGCAGATTGACGAGCTCGACCGCATCCCCGCCATCGAGCTCAACATAAGCTGCCCCAACGTCAAGAAGGGCGGTATGGGCTTCGGCACCAACCCCGAGATGGCCGCACAGGTCGTCAGCGAGGTGCGCAAGGTGTACCATAAGACTCTCATCGTCAAGCTCACACCCAACGTCACCAGCATCGTCGACATCGCCAAAGCCGTCGAGGCTGCCGGTGCCGACAGCGTGAGTCTCA
>Ga0310690_10011262_pt1 | contig 11053 bp, 8 predicted proteins | sample AusTroGonzalo_MG_2_FD_207661 | JGI IMG/M metagenome (GOLD analysis project Ga0310690, IMG submission 207661) | Bovine rumen microbial communities from tropical cattle in Woodstock, Queensland, Australia - Gonzalo_04 (v2) (version 2) | ecosystem: Host-associated > Mammals > Digestive system >...
TCGGCGCCGCCGACGTAGCCGTGATCGGTGATCGCGGCGGCGGTCATGCCGTATTCCTTGGCGAGGGCGACGATCCCGGCGGCGGTGCAGGCGCCGTCGAGCATGCTGTAATGGGTGTGAAGATGAAGATGTACGAAATCGCCTGACATCATTGACTCCGGTGCGGCTTCCGCGCCTTTCCCCGGCAGTCCCGCGCGCGGGACTGCGCCGGCGTCCTTGAGGAACGCGCTCCGCGTTTTCTGGTGACACGAAGAACTCTTTCCGGGAATACTATATCCCGGGATTCCGCGTTTGGCAAGCGCCGCGGATGAAAAAAAGCGGGGAGATCGTCGTCAAAAGCACTTGCAATTTCCCCGTTGACGCATTATTGTAGAGAAATACTTGCAGATGATTCAACAGCGTTTGCACGAAAGTCAACCTGAACCATGATGAGGGAGCATATCTATGGCAAGCGGAGCTGATTGCAGAAATTTCGTGATCGCCGGTCATCCCGGCAGCGGCAAGACCACTCTCGTGGAACTTTTGCTTCTCAAGGCGGGCACGATCCAGCGCGCCGGATCCGTTGATGCGAAAAACACGATGAGCGACTTCACCCCCGAAGAACAGGAGAAGCAGTCGAGCATCTACTCCTCGGTCTTCAACTGCCGCTGGAAGAACAAACAGCTCTTCTTCACCGACACCCCCGGATACGGGGAATTCATCGGGCAGTACGCCGCCGCCGTCCGCGCCGCCGACGCCGCGCTGGTCACGGTCGATGCGGTCGACGGTCCCCAGATCGGCACCGCCCGCGCCTGGAAGATGTCGAAGAAACGCGGGATCCCGCGCTTCGGCATGATCACCCGGCTCGACCGCGAACGCGCCGACTTCAAGACGACGATCGAGGCGATGCGCCGGAACCACGGCAAAAACGTCATCATCCCGCTCTACTGGCCCGTCGGTCAGGAAGCGAACTTCAGCCGGGTCGTCAACGTGCTCACCGAAAAGGATGTCCCCGCCGAGATCGCCGACGACGTCGCCGAATGCCGGGGCCTCTGGCTCGACGCGATCGCCGAAACCGATGAAGCGCTCATGGAACGCTACCTCGAAGGCGAGGAACTGACCGCCGACGAAATCGCCAAGGGACTGCGCGCCAGCGTGCTCTCGGGCGCGACGATCCCGGTCTTCGCCACCAGCGCCGCCAAGGATGTCGGCGTCACCGAATTCCTCGACGCGGTCGTCGAAATCTTCCCCTCCGCTCTCGACCGCACCAACGCGGCGGGCATGCCCGAAACCGTCGCCGACGGCGGCGACGCGACCGGTCTCGTCTTCAAGTGCATCAACGACCCCTTCAACGGGCAGCTCACCTTCATCCGCACCGTGAGCGGCACCTTCAAGGCCGACAGCGACGTCGCCAACGTCTCCCGCGGCACGAAGGAGCGCTTCGGGCAGCTGCTCTTCGTCAACGGCAAGAACCAGACCGGCGGCGCCGAAGCGGGTCCCGGCGCGATCTTCGCGGTGGCGAAGCTCAAGGACACCCACATCGGCGACACCATTTCGACCAGCGCCGCGACGAAGCCGCTCGACGGCATCGAATTCCCCAACGCGGTCATGTCCTACGCGGTGACGGCGGTGAAGTCGGGCGAAGACGAAAAGATCTCGACCGGCCTCCACAAGCTCGCCGACATCGATCCCACGATCCGGCTGTCGCGCAACGACGAGACCCACGAATTCCTGCTCTCCGGCATGGGCGACCAGCATCTGGCAATCGTCGGCAAACGGCTCAAGGACCAGTTCAAGGTCGAAGCCGCCTTCGCCACCCCGAAGGTCCCCTACCGCGAAACGATCACCGCCCCCGGCGAAGGGCACTACCGCCACAAGAAGCAGACCGGCGGCGCCGGGCAGTTCGCCGAAGTCTACCTCAAGATCCAGCCGAACGAGGCGGGGTATGAATTCGCCAACGAAGTCGTCGGCGGCACGATCCCCAAGAACTTCATCCCCGCGGTGGAGAAGGGCGTGACCGAAGTGTTGAGCGCCGGTCCGCTGGTCGGCTGCACGATGGAGCGGATCCGCGTCGCGGTCTACGACGGCAAGTATCACCCCGTCGACTCCAACGAAATGGCGTTCAAGATCGCCGGACGCATGGCGTTCCGCGAGGCGATCTCCAAGGCGAAGCCCGTGCTGCTCGAGCCGATCATGCGGATCAACGTGATGATCCCCGACACCTACATGGGCGACATCACCGGCGACCTCAACCACAAACGCGGCAGAGTGCTCGGCATGGCGGCGGAAGAGGGTCTTCAGGTCGTCCAGGCGGAGGTCCCGCTCGCCGAAATGGCGAAGTACGCGACCGAACTGCGCAGCATGACGCAGGGCCGCGGCTCCTTCGACATGACCTTCGAACGTTACGAGCAGGTCCCCTCCAACGTGGCGAACGAGATCATCGCCAAACATCAGGCGGAAGAGGAAAAGGAAGCCTGACCCCCCTCCGGATCCCCGCTGCGGCGGAGCGCTTCCGGGCGCTCCGCCGCTTTTTTGTTCCCGCGCCGCCCCGCGTGAACTTGAAAAACCGCGCTCCGGAAGGTAAATTATATCTTCCGCCAAGAAAAGAGGATCTCTATGAAAACGCGACTTTTCATGTTCGATCTCGACGGCACGCTGATCAATTCGGTCGGAGGGATCGCACATTCCGTCAACGTGACCCGCGAGCAGTACGGCTTCGCCCCCCTCCCCGAAAAGACGATCGCCGACTTCACCGGCGACGGCGCGACGAAACTTCTGGAGCGCTCCTTCGCAGACGTCGCGCTGCCGGTCCCGCTCGCGGAAGCGGTCGCGGCGATGGTGAGGAACTACGAAAACGATCCGGTGTACCGCACCTTTCTCTACGACGGCGTGCCGGAAACGCTGCAAGAACTCAAGGAGATGGGCATTCTGCTCGCCGTGGTCAGCAACAAGCCGGAGACGGTCGGCACCCGCATCCTTGCGGAACTCGGCGTCGCCGGGCTTTTCTGCGAAAACATCGGAGGCGGACGATTCCCGCTCAAACCGGCGCCCGACGCCTTCCTGCATGTGATGCGCAAATACGGCGCGGCGCCGGAGGACTGCCGGATCATCGGCGACAATCACACCGACATCCACGCCGCCGCCGCGATCCCGGTACGGAGCGTTTTCTGCCGCTACGGGTTCGGCAAACTCGCCGACGCGATCCCGACGGAGGAGATCGGCTCCTTCCCGGAACTCGCGGAACTCGCACGGAAAGTCTGAAAAAGAACGAACTCTTTCCCGCCCTCCGCAAATGCGGCGGCGGATGTTGATTTCAAGCGTTTACGCGCTATATTAATCCTTTGTTGCAGAACGGAAAACGCGGCAGGATGCCGCGGGAAAGGAAATTCTCTCTCAGAGCATTCATTCTTCCATCTCATCACGAAACCACGGGATTTCGATTCATTCGGATCCTTTCAACAACAGCCGCTTAAAAACCGCCATTGTTTCAGCCAGCCGTTTGTTGAAAGGGGGTTGCCGTATTGTCGGCACCTCTTTCATCGGCTGGGAAGCGCTTGGCGGTGCTTTAAGCGGCGGTGTCAGAGGTGCCTTCTTTGTATGAAACTCGGGATCACCGGCAGCCGTTCCATCACCGACTTCGACTTTACCGCGTTCTTTTCGCTGAACCACGCGCCGTTCCGCAACTTCTGCCTCGGCTGCGGTCTCGCGGGACGCGTCGATGAGATCCTGCACGGCGGGGCGCGCGGAGTGGATGCCCTCGCCGCCGAATGCGCCGCCCGCCTCGGGATCCCCTGCGTGCTCTTTCCGCCCGACCGGAAAAAGTATCCGGGCGCGCTGATCTTCCGGGCGCTGCAGGAACGCAACGAAAGGATCGTCGACGGCTGCGATCTGCTGCTGGCGGTCTGGGACGGCGTCTCCCGGGGGACCCGCAACACCTTCCGCTACGCCGAACGGCGCGGAAAACCCTTCTGCCTCATTCTCCCCGCCGGGAGGGAGGACGCAGGCGAAATCCCGCGGTCCGGAGCTTGCAATCCCGTTCTGCGCGAAGTATATTACAGCTGAAAAAAACCGTGTCACCGCCATAAGATGCCATGTCCCGCCGACAACTTCGCTTCGGACGCTACGACTTCGCCGCCTTCGCCGCATTCACCGCCTATGCGGTCTGTTCGTTTTCCATTCCGCTCACGCTGGTCGCCATCGGCGACTCCCTCGGATTCCCGCTCGACCGGGGCGGCATGGGGGCGGGCGGAGTGCTCCACCTCGCCCGCAGCCTGGCGATGATCGTCACGCTGCTCGGCTGCGGTCTTCTCGCCGCCCGCTTCGGCAAACGGATCACCATGGGGAGCAGCATGCTGGTGATCGGCGCGGGGGTCGTGCTGGCGGCGTTTGCGCCGCGCTACTGGGTGCTCTTTCCCGCGCTGATGCTGGCGGGACTGGGCGAAGGCGTCTGCGAAGGGATCGCCACCCCCTTCGTGCAGGATCTCCACCCCGAAGCGCCGGAACGCCACGTCAACCTCGCCCATGCCTTCTGGTCGGTCGGGATCGCGTTCGCGGTCGTCGCCGTCGGCGGACTTCTGTCGCTGGGTTGCGGCTGGCGTCCCGTTCTGGCAGCGCTCGGCGCCGGGACGCTTGCCGTTTCGCTGCTCTTCCTGTACCGCGAAACGCCGGGACGCGAATACCCCGAAACCGGAACGGCGAAGAAACGCGGCGCGGAAGAAAGAAAACTCCGCGGCGAATTCGTGAAGATCCTCCGCGAACCGCGGTTCTGGGCGGCGTCGGCGGCGATGTTCTTCGGCGCCGGGGCAGAATTCGGACTTACCTTCTGGTCGGCGGCATACCTCCAACTGCACTTCCGCACCGGAGCGTGGACCGCCGGGCTCGGCACCGGCGCGATCGCACTGGGAATGTTCCTCGGCCGAACCGGCTTCGGATGCATCGCCCGCCCCGGGAACCTCAAATACATTTTGCTCGGAACGGGACTCGGCACGATCCCCGTGACGGCGCTCCTCGCCGCCCTCCGGCGCGGAACGATGGCGGATCCCCTCTTCTTCACGCTCCTCTTCCTCCTGCTGGTGCTCGCCGGGATCGGCATCGCCCCCTTCTGGCCGACGACACAGGTCTACGGAGTGACGCAAATGCCCCACCGCGACTCGACGTTGCTCTACATCTGCTTCTCGGCGCTCGGGATCCCCGGCTGCGGATTCTTCGCATGGCTGATGGGGGCGGCGGGCGACCGCTTCGGACTCTCCGGTGCGATCGCCGTGGTCCCCTGCTGTTTGGTCTTCTTCTCGGCGGCGACGATCCTCAACGCATGGATCCTGGAAAAACACACCCCCTCCCCCGCGAAAACGCGATCCGGCGTCTGACCCGCACTCCGCCCGCTCTGTCACGCGCACCGGCGTTCGAGGGGGGCACGGGGCTGTATTCCGCCCCGCCCCTTCGGGGCTGGCGCGGAGCCTGACGCCGACATCCGCGCTTGCGGATTGACAAATCCCGCCGCGATGCTATATTATGGAATTCCGGCAGGATCGACATCCGAAGCAGCAAACCGATACGAGGCTCTCCATCATGCAGAAGACCATCACCGCCACCGCCTCCGGCGATTCGCTTTTCGTCGCCCCCTTTCCCTCCGGATACCGCGCCGAACTCGGCGGGATCGCCGACTTCATCGGCTCCTGCGACATCCGCATCACCAACCTCGAAACCAATCTCTCCGATTTCGAGCATTTCCCCTCGGCATACAGCGGCGGCACATGGCTGAACACCCGCCGGGAATACCTCGACGACCTGCTCCGCTACCATTTCAACTGCTTCGGCACCGCCAACAACCATGTGATGGACTACTCCTACGGCGCGCTGCTCTCGACCGTCGATGAACTCGACCGCCGCGGACTCGCCCACGCCGGGACCGGCCGTTCCCTCGCCGAAGCCGCCCGTCCGGCGATTTTGAAGTGTCCCGGCGGAACCGTCGCCGTCTTCGCGGTCGATGCCTCCTTCCACGACGCCTCGCGGGCGGGCAGTCCGACCGCCGCGATCAAGGCGCGTCCCGGAGTGAACTACCTGCGGCACACGACCGCCTACCCGATCTCGCCGGAAGAAGAAGCGCAGCTGCGGGCGATCGCCGGACACACCGGGCTGAATTTCACCCACGATCTCATGGTCTCCACCGGGTTTTATCCTGCCGATCCCGAGGGATTTTACCTCTTCGGCGGACTCCGCTTCACCACCAGACCCGATGAACCGAAAACCCGCTGCAACGCCAAAGACAAGCTCCGGCTGCTCGACGCGATCCGCGCCGCAAAAAAGGAATGCGACGCGGTATTCCTCCTGTTCCACTGCCACGACGACGACAGCGTTTCTCACGACAACCCCGCCGCCTATCAGACGGAGTTCTGCCGCGCGGCGGTCGATGCGGGAGCGGCGGCGGTCTTCGGCGGCGGCTGTCACAGTTTGCGCGGCATCGAACTTTACCGCGGGGCGCCGATCTTCTATTCGCTCGGCGACTTCATCTATCAGGGACTGCGGGTCGAACACCTGCCCGCCGATTTCATGGAGAAATTCGACGCCGACATCAACCTCTCCGCCTACGAAGCGCTGATGATCCGAGCGCGCGGCGGCAAGGTGGGACTCCACTGCCAGAAGGAGAATTACCTTACCGTTCTCCCGAAACTCACCCTGACCGACGGCGCCGTGACCGCAATCGAAATGATGCCGGTCTCGCTCAATTTCGACCGCAAAGACGACTTCAACGGTCTGCCGGTCGCCGCGCCGCCCGCCGAAGCGGCGGAGATCCTCGCCAAACTCCGCGAACTGAGCGCTCCCTTCGGGACGGAGATCCGGCGGGAAGGCGAACGCTTCATCCCCTTCCGGACGGCAACGCCGCGGGTCGGGTAGCGGCAGACAGCGTCCGTTATTGTTTTTTCTGAAGTTTTTCCGCGAGATCGAGCAGTTGCAGCCGGCAGGTCTCCATGCCCTCCATGTCGGCGGAAGCGCCTCGGGCGATGATGCGGTCGAGTTCCTTTTGCATGGCGGGATCGGGTTTCCGCTTGAGAAGCCGGCGGCAGAATTCCGCGAGCCTGTAATCCTCCCTGCCGAGCAGATGCGCTTCTTCGCGGCGGGAGGAAAGCACGGTCCCCATATTCATATCCATGAAGGTGCTGCCGTAGTCCGCCCTGCTTTTGCCGCCGTCCTCGGAGTTGAAGCCGTCGCCGCCCGCGTGGCTGTCGAGGTGCCAGTAGTTGACGACGGGCGAGAAGCCGTCCCGAAGGCTCTGCCAGTATTCGCGGCGGTAAGTCACGGGCGGATCGACCTTCTGATAGATGCCGTAGGTCCAGATCTCCCTGCCGAGTTTCTTCGCCAGCTTCACATGCCGCGCCTCCACGCCGGGGCGGTAGAATTTGATGATGTCATGCACTTCCGCCAGTTTTTCGAGGGCGGAGAGGTCCTTGCCGCGCAGCCAGTACGGGTGGGGATCCACCATGGTGCGGAAATCCTTGTCGATCTCCTTGATGAGCTTTCCGGAGAGGTACGCCTTGTACATCCGGCTGGATTTGTCGCTGATGTCGCCGCTCGGTTCGTCAACGGTGAAGAAAACGATCCGCTCCTTGGTGATGCCGTGCTTCGCTTCCATGTATCCGGTGAAGTGGAGGATCCAGCTGCGGAAGGCTTTCTTCCATTCGGGAGTGCCGAATTTCACATTGCGGCTTTTCTTCACGCCGAAGCGCTGCAGGCTGAATTCGGGAAGCTCCATGTAAAGGACAAGTTTGATGCGTTCTTTCGCAATGCCGTATTTGACGTAGGTGTCGATCAGTTTGTCCCACATGGAGTAGTCGGCATAGGCGATGACGTTGCCCGCCTTGTCCGTTTCGGGATAGACATCCAGCGCGCCGGAGCCGAGCGCGGCGCCGGAATAGATTATGTTGATCCCCTCCTCCGCGAGAAAACGGATCAGATTTTCGTTGGCTCCGCCGCTGTGCATGAAATTGCTGTTGACGAAGGTGGAGTGGACGGAGTCGAGCCGGACCGTTCCGAGATCGACCGGCTTCACCTCAAGTTCCACCGGGACTTCGACGGGGGAGAATCCGGGGTACGAGGGCTTGAGGACCATGACGAAGCTGTGCTTGCCGACGGGGAAATCCTCGGAGCTGAAACGCATCCAGAGCTGCTTGGATTCGCCCGCCCCCGCCCGGACCAGCGTATTCATCGGCAGCGGCAGCAGCGGATCGTAAATGGGACCGCCGGAAATGACCGGCAGTGCTTCGAAGAACCTGACGTTCTTGTAGATCGGGCTTCGATCGTTTTTGACACGGTTCCCGACGTAGCTGTTGAAATCGTTGTAGACCTTCTTCGCGTCGAAGCGTTCCTTCGTGAAACACTTCAGCTGCCCGAGGAACGGTTTGTCGTTCAGATTGCTGAAGACGAAGCCGACATAGGTGAAGCTGTTCCGCGGCAGCACGACGGAGATCTTTTCCAGCGGCTTGGCAAGCGGGGAGACCGCGATGTCGTTGCCCCAGATGAAATCCGGCTTCCAGATCAACGCCGTGCGTCCGGAGAATTTCAGCTGGGTGAACCGCACGGTCATGCGGGCGACGGCGGCAGAGAGACCGGCGAAGAACTCTTCCTTGTCTCCCTTCTCGCGGATCGCCTTTTCCAGCGCGTCCAGCTCGGCGGCGATGGAGCGTTTCAGCTCCGCCTTGCCGTCGATCCGGTCGAATTCGGCGCGGCTTGCCGCCAGCTGTTTCAGAAGCGCCGCCCGGTAGGAGCCGAAGACCACCTGCCGGAACTTCGCGGGGGTATGGAACGCCCTGCCGACCGGCGCCCATGTGGACGACCCGCCGCCGGAGTTCCCGCTGCGGGTGAAATTCGCCGTCGCGATCCTGCCGTCGATGTCGCCATCGAGCCCGATCTCGGCGCGGGGGATGACGAACTCCGCCTCCCAGCGGTCGGGAAAAGCGGAAGCCCTGATCCGGCTTCCGCTTTTGAAATCCCGAATCCGGACGCCGGTCGGATCGTAACGGAGCGCGGCGGTGAATCCCGAAACGTTGGCGGCATACTGGAAATACCCGCCTTTCCCCGGGACCGGGCAGAAGAAAAACTCGATCACGTCCCCGTTCCACGTTGCCTTGGGGTCGCGGTCGAGCGTTGTCCCGGCGGCGATCGGCGCCCGGACCCGCGCGATCAGCTCCTTCTCCGTGAGTTCCAGCTCCGCTTCGGCGGCGGCGTCGAGGTATTTCTGTTCCGGGCGTACCCAGCTGCCCGCCAGCTCGCCGGGGCGGTCAAGGACGGTCAGTTTGCCGCAGAAGTGCTTTTTTTTTCCGCGATCAGCGGGACGGATGCCGTTTTGTTTCCGGCGGAGGTTTCGGCGAGCAGATCGGGCTCCTTGAATTCGTTCCAGATCCTGATGTCGTCCACCGTTCCCTTGAAAGGATGGTAGATTTTCGCCGAATTGGCGCGATCGTTGCCGATCATGAGCCAAAGATAGTTGCCTTTGGGGATCGTGTTCACGGTCAGCCGGTTGAAGCCCCACGAACCCTTCTCCTTCACGGCGACGAGTTCGCCGTCGAGCCAGATCTTGAGCGCGCCGCCGTCCTGCGAAGCGACCCGCACGGTGTAGAACTTGCCCGGCTCGAAACTCAGCACCTTCGAGGTGACGGTGAACTTCCCCGCCGGATTCGGTTTGGTCTGGTGGAATTGCGCCTCCAGCTGCTGTTTCGGCGTGATCCGCAGCAGGAACTGGCTGCGGTTCCAGTCGTGTTTGCAGTAGCAGAAGAGGGCGGCGCCGACTTTTTGATCCACGCCCTCGCTCAGCTTGAACTTCATCTCGAAGGTGAAGGAGGTCCAATCCTTCGCCGCGGGGAAGAAGAGTCCGAAGGCGGTTTTTCCGTCCAGGACCGCTCCTTTGCCCTTGAATCCGTCATCCGTCAGCTCGCGGGTGCGCAGCTTGTACTTGCCGTCCGCCGAAAGAGCGAATTTCCCTTCGGCATCGGTTTTTTCGAAATCCCACTCGCAGAAGGGTCCCGCGAACACCGCGCCGCAGAGCAGCAGCGCACCGCAAAGCAAAGTCGTCTTTTTCATTTCGGTCGTCCTCCCTGATCATTCCCCGAAGAAATATCTCGCACGAAGCTCCATATCCGTCTCCGAATAGAAACTTCTCGTTCCCGTCAGCGCATTGTTCTTCCCGTTCTGCTTCAGCGTGTAGACGCCGCCCGCCAGGTTGCAGATGTTTGCCGCGCCCACATGCATCGACCAGACGATGCCGCCGTTGTCGCCGGGAGTGGTGCTCTCGCCGATCGAATAGGTCTGGCGCTCGTAGGTGCTGTTGATGGAGTCGCAGTAATAGGCTTTTTTCGTGGGATTTTTGACCAGACTGAGCTTCGCCATCCGCTTTTTCGACGCCAAGCGGTCTGCCCGGGTGGCAAAAATCATCCCCTGCGGAACGCCGTAGGTCAACCCGTTGTAGAGCTTCGCGTTGATGCCTCTCCCGTCGTTGACGGAGGGGCAGGTGAGGATGGTGACCGCGGATCCGCCGATCCAGTTCGGGATATAGTGCAGTTCGCGGAAGATCTGATAGGGCGCGGAACGCGGATAACCCTCGCCGTAATCATCGCTCTCGCTGCTGCCGCGATACCCGAGCGCGGCGAGGGAGTGGGGAAGGATCCAGCCCTTGAAGTCGTTGCAGTAATTCATCGTATAGAAGCCGAGCTGCTTCAGATTGCTGGTGCACTGACTGCTCTGCGCCCGCATCCGCGCCTGCTGCAGGGCGGGCATCAGGATCCCGGCGAGGATCGCGATGATCGCGATCACGACGAGAAGCTCGATCAACGTGAAACGTCGCGTAATAAATATTATGTGAAATTGGGAAGTCGCAACTTGTTTGCGATCAGCATATAACAAAAACAGTCCACGCAGTGGACGGGAGGAAACGATGAGAAGGACGCGGAAAGAGTTTCACATAATATTTATTACGCGACTTTTGCCGCAGGACCGAAACCGGCGAACGCGTCATGTTTCCTTTATGTTTCTCTTGGCAGTAATATATACGGTTCGGGAAAGTTTGTCAAGTGAAACATAAAGG
>Ga0310690_10011263_pt1 | contig 11052 bp, 6 predicted proteins | sample AusTroGonzalo_MG_2_FD_207661 | JGI IMG/M metagenome (GOLD analysis project Ga0310690, IMG submission 207661) | Bovine rumen microbial communities from tropical cattle in Woodstock, Queensland, Australia - Gonzalo_04 (v2) (version 2) | ecosystem: Host-associated > Mammals > Digestive system >...
CGCAGGCGTTCCCGCGCAGTCGGCCCTGCACCCATCGCGTCGGCTGCGAAGCCGTCAAGGTAGTTTGCCTCTGGATCGTATGTGTTGACCGACAACGCGCGTGCGCAAAGCTCCCGGACACGCCCGTAGTCGCCTCTGCGCGCCATCAGTCCAGCAAGCTCATTAAGAGCCGGCGCGAAGCACGGCTCCTTGCGAAGACACTCCACAAGGGCCTGCTCGCCCGTCCTGTCGTCGCGCTCACGAAGCGCCTGCTCGCCGCGCACATAGCGCCCGTAGGGCGAATTCCAGTCAAAGGAAGACGGCATCGAGAGCGGACGCTCCACGAAGTTGGAAGAGGAAAAGGACCTGGACGCATCTTCCCGAGAGCGCAATACGCCCCACTCGTCCTCGAAGGCGTCTGTCGCACCCGCCGCAAACGTTGGGTGCTTGAAAGGCGTAAGATAGGTCTTGAACCGCGGCTGGTTGAACGCACGGCCGCTCTGTATCTCAATGTACTGTCCGTCGGTGTCCGTGAGCATGTCTTCCCATATGCCGCCTTCGCGCGACAGCGCCCATATCCATATCTTCCTGCCGAATTTCTCCTCGCTTACATGGTACATCCCGAACTTCGCCTCCGGCCACCAGACCGCAAAGCGCGAGTGGTCGCCGTTTACAACGTGGTACGACTTCGACTCGCCGAAGGCATTGTTCGCATATCTGCTGAGGTCGCGTCCCCTTGCGTCCACCGGCCATGGATGGGCATCCCCTTCGTGCCCGATGTAGTGGCTCCCGGGGAACAGCAGCTCCGGGTTTCCGCGAGCCGAGCAGGAACCAGTCATCCACTGGTAGTATGGACCCGGAAGATTCGCTCCATTGAACCACAGCGTGCGGGTCAGGAAATGGTCTGCGTCCGGCGGGACGTTCACCTCTACCTGCCAGGTCGTGCGGTTGATCCATTCCGTCGCCGAAACGAAGCAGCTCGCGCTGCCATCGGCATTCGTGCGAACGCACCAGTCGACAGGCGTGGCAGTCGTCGGGGAATGCCCGATGATACCGAAGTTGAACTCCACGCCGCCGCTGCACCACGGGCCGCGCATGGCGATGTTGCGAAACTTGACGACGTGGTTGAAGTATATGAACTCGCGGCCAGTCGCCTTGTCGACCGCCCCCCAAACCTTGCCGCCTATCTCGGGCAGCATCGTCACGCGGATGCGCTCGTTCTCCAGCGTCACGCAAAGCCACTTCTGCGTAACGGCGACGTGCGACGAACCGTCGAACCTGAAATACGGATATCGCCTCTCCGCCGTGCACGGAACCGGGTCCGGATCGGAGAACGGGTACGTCGGCATCTCCATCTGAGAGACAGACACGCTCGCCGCAATGAACAACGCCGCGATCATCTGGACTCCGTCACCACGACCCTTCCAAGGCGGTATCGCCTCGTCGCACCGACGCCGCAGGCGAGCGGAAGCGCGATGCGAGGCGTCCCGTCGCGGCGTCCGACGGAGACGCATACGCTGTATTCGCCTGGCGCGAGAGTAGGCACATTGGGCCCGTGCCGCGTAATCGTGCCGTCATGACGGACCTCTGGGTTTCCAGACCCGTAGTAGTTGCCGCAGTACGGCCAGTTCCACCCGAAACGTGCCCTGCTAGTGCGCGAGACAGGCTTCTCGCCGTCCTCCAGACACGGCGGCAGGCTACGCAAGTCAAACGTCTCGTCCACACTTGCCCATCTGACCGTTCCATCGTCGTCGAGAAGCGTCCAGCAGACGAATGCCGGCTCATTTGGTGCGACAACCCCCGCATTCGCCCAAACGGCGCCAACGCCAATCGTGTCGCCCATGCGCACAGATTTCGGCCAACTTGCCTCCTTCAGCACAAGGCGATATCCAAGGCGGAGGTTTACTTTCTCTATCTCCGCCCGGTTGAGTCTCAGCAACTCGTCCGGCCACCAGTGGATTCCCTGATAGCTTGCCCGATACGCGACCGTAGACTCCAAAAGCCCGCCTTCGTACCAGCAGGACCTGTCCCTGTCGGCGAAGAAGTGCCGCGACTCCACCACCACCGGGAGGCCGGCTTCCGCAAAGCGGCGCGCCCAGGACGCGTGATACCACTGGCTGGGACGCTTCGCGACCATTATTGAATCGTCGCGGAAGCCGATGCCGATTTCGCGCATCTTCGCCATCAGCGGATCGTCATCCGCCATGTTCTGGTGTCCGGCCACATCGTCTGACACCACGACAGGCGTATCCGGGAAATGCCTCTTGTGCATACGGGCGTGTACAAGCGCGATTTCGTCCGTCTTCTCCCTCGGCAAGTTGGACGTAAAGACGGTATGCCCCTCACCCCACATGCCGAAACTGCCGACGTCAACAAACGCCACCGACAGATTTCCGTTCCACCGCCTCCCCGCCGCAGCAAGGAATTTCTCGAACTTCTCCAGGAACACGGGATCGAGCCAATCGGGCTCGTATATGCGCCGCCCTTTGTCGCCGCTTCTCCGCAGGGTGTGAAAGCTTCCCTTCGCACCCGCAGCCGACACCCATTCGGGCACCGCTCGGTCGTATGCCGATTCGCTGCAGGTAAAGCGAAACGCTATCTGCTTGCCGGCCGCAATCCAAGGCTGCGCCACGGAGTCTATTACATCCCATCGCACGTCCCCTTCCGACGGCTCCAAGTCGCGCCACGGAATTCGGAAGTATATGGTTGAGCATCCGGGGAACCAGTCAAGGGTGTCGCCTGGCCTCGTATCGGCCCCATAGTTCCAGTTTGAGTTGTCGTAGTAGTAGAACACCCAGCCCATACCCGGGTTCACAAGGGCATCCCGCGTGGCTTCCGGCCTTACGGTCACGCGACACTCAGGCGCCGCGTCAAGGCGGACGGCGCATAGCAGCGCCGCAAGCGCTGCCGCCGTTGTCGCTACAAGCGCTTTTCGCGACGGCGTTTTCACTTTGCTCCGACCTTTCGCGCCACCGGCACGAGCCGCAGCAGAGCGCCGCCGCCGCGAAGAAGCGCAAGGTCGAACTCGTCCCCGACGGGAGACCATTTGCGTGTCGCCGTGTCAAACCTCTCTACAGGCACCGGCGCCCTGACATGCATGGTCCGATCCTTCTGGTGGTCACAGTTGACGACCGCCAGGTGGACGGGCATTCCCGGCGCCTCGAAGCGCGAGACAAGCGTCGTGTCCTCCAGCTGCTTCGGCGGCACGACTTCGGAACAAGGCGTCTCGGGCGATATTTTCAGGATCGCACGCCTGCCGTATGGCGTAGTGCCTGGCGAATGGACGCCCTGGAAATACGCGCCCTTGAACTTGAGCGGGGCCAGCGCCTTCGCCACGGCCACGAAGTCGCGGTTGATCGCCTTCATCGCCTCGTACTTCTCGCCAGTCCTGCCATCGGTCTCGGCAATGCCGCCGTCGTGCCCTCCGCGGCAGTAGACGAAGTAGTAGATGCCGTGCGCGCCGTATGCCGCAGTAGTCCAGGCGCAGTAGCGCAGCTCGCCCGCTCCGGGAATGCGCGGCGAATTTGGCGAAGCGCGCCCCCCGCTCCATTTCCAGCCGCATGCCTGCACGCCGTTCCAGAACGGAATGCCCTGCGCGGCGGCGCTCTGGCGGATGATGCCGAGGTTCAGGAAGTAGTTCGGCGTGTCTCCGTTGTTGTTGAACTGGTAGTGGTCGTGGCTGATGAACTCCGGACGGTACGCCTCGCCGAACAGCCGCACGTGCTCCACGTATGCGCGGATTATGTCGCCCCCTATCCCGAGCATCTTGTTCGTTGCGTATGTAGGCAGCAAATTGACCCACGCGGCATGCTCGGGGTCCAGCCGGTGGATGAAGTCCTTCACCCGCGCCAGCTCCTCGAACATCTCTATGGACGGCTCGTCGTAATGTCCGTAGACATAGAGAGCCGGGTGGCGCCTTACGCGCTCGATGCGCTCCGCGAGAGCGGATTTCTGCGCAGGGTCGTCGAGATCGACCTTGGGGCGGCCCCCGCCCGCGGGGTCGATTGCGTAAATAGCCCTAAGCCCGAACTTCGCCGCGACGTCAAGCTCTTCCGGAGTGCTTGCCCACGCCGTGTTGAAGCCGCCGTCCCTGAGCTGTTTCGCCCATGTCTCGGTCAAAGTCTGCGCCTGTTTTGGATAGCCAGGGCCAAACCAATAGGTTGTCACTGGCTCTCCGGGGTTCCATGCGGCAACCGCCGAAATTGCGCAACATGCCGCAACAACCACAAGCAATCTTGACTTCATCTCGTTCCTCACGCCGACACTTCGTCGATCTACTTGAAAATCATGTACAAGCCGCGCGGCGCAAGATATCCCGAAGACGTCAGGTACAGCCTCTTCCCCTCGACGGTCCTTATGCACGACACCTGCGCCGCCGTGAGCGCGGCGTCGGACGTCCCGAAGCGGATTGCACCATAGCGGAATCCCTTGATAACGAGCGTACCCGTCCAAGCCTTCGTACTCGAATCGGCAAACGTCATCGTCGCCGTCGGCCCGAGGTCGAGAACGCCGCCGCCCGTCACCGTGAGGGTGTCGAGATCAAGGGCTCCGGCCGTCTTGCCCAGCGTCGCGCCGTTGCGAAGCTCGAAATCGCGCTTCCCTTCCGCGCTAGTCCTCGCCTGCGATACAACACCAGTGGGAAACGCGCAACCCTCGTCGCCAAACACCAAGCCGCCGCCAAGTACCGTAGTTTTCCCGCGGATCGCCCATTTGTCGTTAATTCGAACGGTGCCGTCACCATGTTTTTCTGTGGTGTAATACTGATACGAGCTGTTAGCGTTGGGATAGTTCGGGATTTCGCCGGAAATGACAAGATCTTCTGTCGAATCCCCCGTACAGTCGCCAACCACAAGTCTGAAAGTGCTGTTTCCAGTGTATGGAATTCCCCATACCGAGTCAATAACCGCCAAAGAAGCGTTTCCATCACCAGCCACCGCATAACGCATAGGATAGTTGTTGCCCCATAGCGCATGCGTTCCGCGAACACGTCCACCATCCGAAATCGTGAGGAACGGCAGATAGCATTTCGCCGTGTTCCAGTTGAGATTGGCCGAGTATTCCGTATCATACGCAGGCCAAAACGTTCCGCCCTCGACGAACACCTCTTGCGTGCAACTTCTGGCGCCGTTCGCTATGTTGTAGAAGCAAGGCGCATCCTTCGGGACCCGAATCTCGCCGCCAGTATGCACATGCAACTCTGCAAGTCCGTCGGAGATGCCGCGAACATTGGAAGAATCGGATACATTCAGCACGACAATGCCGCCGCTACGGGCGTTGACCATGCCGTTCGTCGGAAACGCACCCGTACCGGTCACGGTCACCGTCGCGCCGTTTGTGACGGTGAGGTCTGTCGCATATTTCATGCGATTTGCGTTTGCGAGCGTGGCGTTGCGCTGGTACTCCACGTCGCCAATCCCCGTGAACACAGGCGCGGCAAACGTACTGTTCGCCTTCGGCAACATGGAGAACTTCACGCCAAGGCCGACGTCAACCGCCCCCGAAATCGATGCCTCGCCGGCGAAGCCGACCGTCGCCTCCGACCCAACGTGCCTGACAACAACACGGTCAAGACAGTAATTTCCGCCCTGGCCACCGTACTCTGCCCCATTGGGACCCTTTGCCCTTTCGTCATATATGCCATACAGGCCCGTGCCGGACGGCATGTTGCCGTACCACGTCGTCCAGAAATCCGTCTTGGGCAGACAAACATTCTCTGGTCCGCGCACGATCGTGAAAAGGCTCGCAAGCAGGTCGCCGCCTGATGTCGCCCGTCCGAGCGCGACGCGAATGGATATCGTGCGAGGATGCTGCGCCCAAAAACGATTCAGCACAAACAGGCGATATTCCCTTCCGCCCGACGTCGTCACGCCGTCGTCACGCGAAACGACCGTGTAAGGTCCCGTGTAGTAGTTTGCAGCAGGGTTTCTGTCTTCGGATTTGGCCGTCACTTTGACGATTTCCCAGTCGGCGACCGACGTCACACCGCCGGATACGACCGTCTTCCACGTGCCGCTTGCCATTGGACTCGACGGATCAGACCATACGGCATACGCGCCGTCCGTACGTGCAAGGGACAGCGCTCCGGCAGCAGAGACGTCGTTTTCAAACACGAGCTTTCCGCCTGCGAACACGCCGTTGTCCGACGCAATGGTAATCGTCGCCTCCGCGGCAAACTTCATCGCCGCGCCGCTGATGGTCAGAGTCTCGCCGCCAGTTGGCTTTGCGACAACGCCTGTCACCTCGCCACTCTCGTTGCAGAGAATCTGAACCTTGCCATCGCCAAGCGTCGCGTCGCCGCCAGACCATTCGTAAGCCCGACTCGACATTGGCATAGCCGCACAAAGTGTGGCCGCTAAGACAGCGAAGATCCGTTTCATCGTATTGATTCCTTTCTTTTCGTGTGGTCGTGGATGAAATTATAGCAAAAACCGCAATCACATTTCTAATATTTTGCGCAGAAATAAAAGTATGTTTAGCGAAATGCATACCATGCATTTGACGCAAGACGGATATAATGGTATCATACGGACCATGGATACGGTATTCTATTTCAAGAACATGGACAATTCGCCGGCGAGAAGAAAACTGGACGGCGTCCTGGAATTCGCCCGCAAGGCGCAATGGAACGTGCAAATCATCTCGCCGAACGCAACGGAAATAGACGAACTGCTGGCTTTCTGGAAACCCGTCGGGTGCATTGTCAACTCCGCATCGGGATGGAACAACTTCGACGGAAGCGCATTCGGCGGAATCCCCACGGTGTTCATCGACCGTCCGCCAAGAAAGCTCAGGCCGTCAGACTCGTACATCTACCACGATTCCGCCGCCACGGTCCAGGCCGCCATGCGAGAACTCCTCTCCACCTCGCCAAGGACATGCGCCTACGTCCGATGGCCTGTCGCCCTGGAATGGGACGGCGAGCGGCTTGACGAGTTCGTGCGAATAGCGAAGATGAACGGCTGCCCCCATGCCGTATTCGCCACTACGCTTCCGGTAACGGACGACAGGCGGCTTCCAGCCGAACTGTCAGAATGGCTCCTGGCACTTCCTCGTCCAGTCGCCGTGCTAGCCTCCGCCGACCCGATGGGCGCACATGTCATAAACGCCTGCCGAATCGCCAAGCTTCACATCCCCGAGGACGTGGCCGTCTGCGGCATCGACGACGACGCGGACATCTGCGAATCCACATCCCCTACCATGACAAGCGTCGCGCCAGACCACAGATTCGCCGGATACCACGCTTGCGAGATGCTCCAGGCGCTCCTGTCGTCAAGACGCGCGCCGGTGCGCGACACCTACTCGAATGCGAGGCTTCAAAGGCGCAGTTCGACCATGAGGCTTCTCCATGCCGACCACAAGTGCGCTGCGGCATACGACCTGATTCGCCGGAGTGCATGCGAGGGCATTTCCGCGGCGGAAGTCGCAGATGGGTTTGGATGCTCGCGCCGCAACGCGGAATACAGGTTTCGCTCGGCAACCGGGAAGTCAATCCTGCAGGCCATACGCGAAGTGCGGCTGCAAAGGGCAAAGACGCTGCTTGCTGACGGCAGAACGAGACTGGACGTAATAGCCAGCGCATGCGGATACAAATCCACGCCCGTGTTCTCCCACTTCTTCAAGACCGAAACGGGGCTATCTCCCCGTGCATGGAGGTCCGAACAGGCAAAGGCCAACTTGCGGACAAGGAAGCATTCCTGAAACGGGAGCTTGGACACAAGCGTCGTCGATAGCGTCAGTTCCCCGATCAGGCGATGTCCTTGGGGTCGATCATGATCTCGTTGCCGATGCGCTGGGAAATCTCGCCGGAGAGGTGGCCGGTCGTGCTAATCACATGGGGACAGTCCCCGCCGCCTTAGTGGCTTTGCGCGTGGGGAGCCCGCTGCCGCCTTAGAATCCACTCCCTAAAGGACGGATTCGAGAAACTATGTGTGCTGCCGGAACGGGTTGACTACGACCATGCCGCAGTAGAGCTGCCCTTCGTTCAGGTCTTCAGTCACGATTTCATGGCAGCCGAGTTTTTTCGCGGCGGCCACCATGACGGCATCGTGGTACTGGATACCGTATTCGCGGCGGATGCCTATCGCGTCACGCAGCATGTCAGACGTCACTTCCGTGCCGACAAGCCGGTAGAAGTACGAATAGTACCCCTCGATCTGTGCATCGGTCGCAAGCGACCGCTTAAGCATGACGTTCGTGAACTCCTGCAGAATCTGAAGGGAAATGACGCCATCGTGGTTTTCCTCCAGCGCATGGCGCAGCAGTTCAAGCGCCACGTCACGCTTGCGCACGTCTTGTGCGCTGGCGGCATAGACAAGGACGTTTGTATCGAAGAATCTCATCGGTCACAGGACATTGAACGTTCAGCGGCGTCTGCCCGGCTGTACTTGTAGCCAGGCTCCATCTTGATTGAATTGGCCATTGCAAACGAATAGAATTCGTCTGCAAGGGACTTGCGCTCAATGCGTATCTCACGATCCTTCGCCACTAGAAGATCTCGGATGTACTGATTCAAGCTTGTCCCTTGCTCTTCAGCCCAATACCGCACGTTCTGCACGACATTGGGAGGCGCCGACAATGTGATGTTCATGTGCGATTCTCCTTTATGTGCGCACATATTATACCAAATAAGGTGCTGAACAATCAAGTGGCACTCACCATTATGTCGACTTCTACCGGATCAGGCGATGTCCTTGGGGTCGATCATTATCTCGTTGCCGATGCGCTGGGAAATCTCGCCGGAGAGGTGGCCGGTCGTGCTGAGGACGCCCTCCATCAGCTCGTCGAGTATTTCGGTGATCTCGGCGCGCTTCTCCGCGTCTTCGGGCAGGCTTTCGAGGACGGACGCCATGTTGTCGAAGAGCTGCCGTACGCCGCCACCGCTGCCATCCAGGGCAATTACGAGGACGGACGCCAGGTACTCTTCCTTGATGTCCTTCAGCTTCTGCTCGGCGACCTTGACGACCGCCTTCGTGGCTTCGAGCAGGTTCTCCTTGCGGATGCCAGGAGCCTCCTTAGGCGTCCCATAGGACCTTATGAGCGAAGCGCCGTGCATGATCGACTCGACCACGTCGCCGAACTGGTAGTACCGCGACTTCATGCCCTCCGACTTTGCGGCCTCCTTGTTCTTGCCGAAATTGGTGACGTGCGCCGTGGAACAGAAGATGCCGAACGTCTCGCACTTGAGGAAGAGACGGCGCCTCGGGCCGCTTCCGCCCGCGTCCACTAGATGGTTCGTGTCCGGAATCGTGAAGTAGTGGAAGGTGCGCATGCCGTTGAAGAGCCCGCCCATGCCCGTCGGCACGTCGAGCCCGCGCGGCATGTTGAGGTGGCCGTCCACGGTTATGCTCTGGAACGGCCGCGCGTGTGTGGAGGTGCGGACGTAGATGTTCTCGGCCTTGTCGAGCCAGCGGGCGATGTTGCCTTCCGGGTCGGAGATGGAGAACGAGCCGCGGTACATGAACTCGCCCTTCTTAAGCCCCGCCACATGGACGGCCTGCGTAAGGGCGACGACGTTCTCGATAGTCGGCTTGAAGAGCTCCGTATTGCCGCTTAACAGCGCCCGAATGATGTCGTTGCCGCGACGGACGCGAGCCTCAAGCGAAGCGCGGAGCTCTCCGACGCTGCGCGGGCGCGAGATAGACGAGCGCGTGGTCGCCATTCCCTCGTAGTGGACCTTGGGGAGCTTGACGACGCGCCCGTTCACGCGTATGTCGAGCTCCGCAGGCAGGTCTTCGGCCTTGATCGGCGGGTTTGGATCGGGGACGTTGGCATATGCGACTGGCTTGTAGTCCTTTGCGACCTTGAGCGAATCTGCTCCATCAGCCCGCGCCTTGTATTCCTCGGGATGGGTGAGCTTCTGCACGTTGTCTTCGGAAAAGACGGCGAAGAACTTCTCGGCGGCGTTCTGCGGAACGACGAGCCGCGAGTTGCCCCAGTTGTCGTATTCGTACTTGACGCCTGCATCCTGGGCAAGAGTCTCAAGAAGCCTGACGGTGGAGCCGTCCATCGGCTTGTCGCAGTGGTATACGATGTCGCTCCCAACCACCTCGGCGCACCAGGGGATGCGCGTCTCGGGCCTGACCTCGAGATGCTGGAGGGCGACCTCCCCCTTCTTGCTTACCCAAGTCGTCGGCGAGGTGAGCATTTCCAGGTGGGAGATCGTGTTTACGGCCTTCTCCTGCACAGCCGGGCCGCGCGCGGCGAGGTCGTCGTAGAGCCTGAGCTGCGCGTCGCCGATCTTGAGAAGGCGGGCGAGCTGCTGCTTGAACTCTGCCTCCTTCGTGTCGATCTCGGCGTTGATCTTGACGCGCAGGTTCTTCTCCGCATCGGAGATGCCCTTCTCGTTCGGGTCGAACGCGGCGCGGTAGTCCTTGAAAAGCTTGTCGAACGCGCCCGACTTCGCGACCTCGCGCAGTTCGATGAGCCCTGAGAGCTTGGCGAAGCGCGTATCGTCGTCGAAGACGGAGAAGTTGTTGAAGCGCGGCTTGGTGCTTGAGCCGTAGGTATCCTTGAACGAGAAGTCATCGGAGATGTCGAGGTACTTGCCGTTGCCTTCGAGCGAGTGGCCCGGGTCGATGGCGAAGAACTTGCCGTTGACGAAGCCCTTGTTCTGCCCGCGCTTGCCGACGCCGTCGCGATCGGCCGTCAGGAGGAAGAACGCCTTGTACTTGCCGAGACTTTCGGGCTTCTGGCCTGGATAGGCACCGGGCGGCAGGACGACGCGCCCGTCCTTGAGGAAACCCGCTTCCATATCCTTGTAGCCCTTGGCGAACTTCGCCTCGAGCATGAGTTTCGGATGCCCGTCGGAATACTGTCCGCGCGAAATCGTCAGTTCCTGCGCCGGAATGCCGGCGAGTCGCGTCAGGTCGTTTGCGAGAGCCTCGGTGACGGCGCCGGCGGAAATGGAGTTCGCGCTCGCGGCGGTCTGCAGGCGGTAGATCTGGCCAAGGATCGGCTTGCGCGTGGCGAGGATGCGCTCGGGGCGCATGAACTTGCCTTCGTGGGCCGTCGCGCCGACCTTCGAGCGATCCTTCTCGTTGTAGTCGAGCTTCTGGATGTGGCGCTCGGAGAAGT
>Ga0310690_10011268_pt1 | contig 11050 bp, 7 predicted proteins | sample AusTroGonzalo_MG_2_FD_207661 | JGI IMG/M metagenome (GOLD analysis project Ga0310690, IMG submission 207661) | Bovine rumen microbial communities from tropical cattle in Woodstock, Queensland, Australia - Gonzalo_04 (v2) (version 2) | ecosystem: Host-associated > Mammals > Digestive system >...
CAAGATCGTCCCGCCTAAACTCCCGATCCTGATCATCATCATCGACGAGCTCGCGGACATCATGATGACCGACGCCAAGAGCGACGTGGAACAGAGCATCTGCCGCATCGCGCAGAAAGGCCGCGCCGCCGGAATCCACCTCGTCATCGCCACGCAGTCTCCCCGCAAGGAAGTCGTCACCGGCCTCATCAAGGCAAACATCCCCACCAAGATCGCATTCCGCGTCAGCAACGGCATGGACAGCCGCGTGATCCTGGATGCCATGGGGGCGGAAAAACTGCTCGGAAACGGCGACATGCTCTTCAATCCGCCCGGAGGCGCCAACCTCGAACGCATTCAGGGCGCATACGTCTCTGACGACGAGATCGCAAAGGTCATCGACGAGGTCGCGGCGCAGCGCCCGCAGACGTTCGACGACGGCATTTTCGCCGCCGAGGACGAAGAAGACGACGAGCCCAAGGGCCGCCGCGGCAAAGGCAAGGCGGGCAAGGGCGCACGCGACAACTACGACGACGAAATGGACGACTACGACGACGAAATGGACGGCATGGCGAACTCCGACGTCGTCAAGGCGGCCGCGGACAAGTATCTGGAGCCGACCGATCCGCCGATCATGGTCCGCGCGCTCGAAATCATCATCAACGACCAGCAGGTCAGCACGTCCTATCTCCAACGCAGACTCGGGATCGGCTACAACAAGGCCGCCGACATCATCGACAAACTTGAACAACGTCACATCATCAGCGCCCCGCTTCCCGGCGGACAGAAACGGTCCATCCTGATCACGGACGGCCTGGAAACGCCCAACGACTGAGGTATCGAACCATGACAGAATATGAAGACCCGACAGAAAAAAACGAACAGGAACTGAATCTTTTTTCCGAACAGGTCCAGCCGGAAGACGCGCCGGCCGCGTCTGATATGAACGTTTCCGCCGCGCCGCCGTCGGATGCGCCGGAAGCATCGGCAGCCCCCGCACCGGACGCCGTTCCCCCGGCAGACAAATCCGTCGAGGCCGGGATCGATGCAGCTCCCGCGCAGTCCCGGGACGGCGATTCTCCGGTCGTTGCGCCGCCTCCGCCCCGCAAGCACGCCGTCCAGCGGCCGGGCATCGTCTCGCCCCGCCCCGGCCGGGCCGCCTACGTCGCGCCGGCATCGGCGTCCGCGCAGAAGGCGCACAAACCGCTTCCGCACGCGCTTCAGCAGAACCAGACGCTGGGACAGATGCTGACCGGCATCCGCAACGCGCGCGGGCTCTCGCTGGAGGAAGTCTCGTTCTCCACGCGAATCCGCATGGAGTATCTGCTGGAGCTGGAATCCGACGAACTCCTGAAGAACCTTCCCCCTGTCTACGTTTCCGCCTACGTCCGCAAGCTCGCCGAAGTCTACGACCTTTCCGCATCGGACAGCGAGATCCTGATCGAGAAGATGCGCGTGGAAACGCCCGAAGATCCCGAGGAGCTCCCGGAAAAGCTGGTCAAGTCCGTGAACGAGGGCGCGCTGGTGAACGAAAACGAAAACAAGCGCATCCGGTACATCACGATTGCTTTCTTCACGGCTATCGGCATCGTCGCCATCGCGATCCTCTGGCTCGTCATCCTGGTGATCGTTCACCACGTCCGCGCTCCGGAACCCTCCCGCGATCCGTCGTCGGCTGCGGTCGGCGGCGCGGTCCAGCCCGCTGAGGAACCCGTTTCCCAGACGATCCTGCTGGACGAGTCGGAGCTGGACGCTCTGATCGTGCCGGAGACCCCCTCGATCTCCGTCCTGAAGATGAGCAAGACGCCCGGCGTACGCGACACGCCGTGATTCCGGCGCAGGAGCGTTTCCCGCTTCCCGCCTCGAATCAGGGATAAAAATGTCCCGTCTCCCGGCCGGACAACCGCGACCGGACCGGGACGGGATGCCGGGCCCGGAGGCAAAGCAGCGGGCTGCGGCTCAAATCTTTTTCCTTTTACCGGCGATAAAGCCCCAGGCCGTTCACACAGCGGATCAGCTGAAGGGAATGGTCGGCGGCGAATTTTTCCGCCAGGCCGGGCAGCTCGTAGTCTTCCACGTTTTCGGCGAACTCGCAAATCAGGTATGCATCGTCGAACGTGGTTGAATTCTTATACGCATCCACATCGTCCAGGACGACTTTGCCGTCCAGGAACCGGATGACCAGCAGATACTTCTGGCGCAGGAGATACGCCTCGCCCTTCTCGTCGACGCAATAGAACACGCCGCCCCTGTAACTCTCGCCGTTTCCGTCGATCGTCAGGATGTCCTGCTGCGGCTCCATCAGGACCAGATTGCGGATGGCTTTTCCCTCGCCGATGCCGATCCAGGCGAGGGCGGCGGTTATGATGAGCACCGGCGGCAGCATGAAAAGCATATTGCGACCGTGTTCCGCGGCCTCCGCCTCCTCCTTCAGCCAGTTGCAGGCGAGCTGGAACAGCACGCCGAAAACGACCGCGCCATAGATAAGCGACGGGAAAACGTACCAGTCCAGTTTCACGAAGCAGCAGGAGAACGCCGTGAACATGAACACGCTATAGAACGCGGCCCATTTCCACAGCGGATCGGACGTCGTGAAAAACTTGCGCGTTCCCTTGAAGCAGCAGAACAGGACGAGGAACGCGACGACCTCCAGAAGCGGGATGATGACCAGATAATGGTTGAGCGTGATGAAATAGAAATACCACGGCTTCGGGGAATGTTCCTTCGAAAACTCCTCCGACACTCTTCCCAGCAGATCGAGGTCGATCATGCTCTGGAAGAAGCTCCAGCCGTCGGCGGAGGCCCGGACCGCGGCCCAGATCAGGACCGGCGCCGCACCGGCCGCCACGGTCAGCGCGAGATCGAACCAGGAATAGCGTTTCCAATGGGCGATCACGAAGATCACTGCCAGAATGCCGGGCACGCCGACATGGAAGCTCTTGGTCAGGAACGCCAGCCCCAGGAAGAACGCGGCAAACGGGAGCAGACGGCTTTTCTTGACGGACAGCCACAGGAAAACGAACGCGGCAAAGCAGAACATCATGAACGTCGCGTCAGGATCTCCGGTTCGGAACGCGTGGACCCAGTTGGTCGGACAGACGAAAAACGCGGCTGTGCCGACAAGCGCGGCGGGCGCACCGACCTCCCGCCACAGCAGGTAGAACATCAGCCCGCCGATGAGCAGATAGCATACGGCGGAAAAGAATCGGAAGCCGAAGATGTTCTTGCCGAAGATCTTCATTCCGAGCAGGTTGTTATAGAAGGAAAGCAGCGGCTTGGCGTTCCAGTAGTCCGGCTCGTAATTGAAGGTGTTGACGATGTAGTTGCCGGTATCCATCATCTCGCATGCGGAAACGCCGTGGCGCGCCTCATCCCAGCTGCGGATCCTCGATTTGCCGAGAAAGGTGAAAACATTGACGGCGGCACAGAGGAACAGTATGACAGCCAGCGAGCCCGCCACATACCGGCGGTTCCGGATCAGTATGGAAATCAGCGCATTCATGGTATTCCCTTCAGAGGTGTTAGATTCTTTCCCGAATGCAGTACATCGGGCGACGTTTGGACTCCAGATAGGTCTTGGCGATGTATTCGCCTATGATGCCGATGGCAAAGGTCTGGAACCCCCCGAAAATGACGATCAGCGAAGCCAGGAACGTCCAGCCCTGGACCGTGTAGCCGAAGAACTTGCTGAACAGGATGTAGCCGAGGAAAAACACTCCGGCCAGCATGAAGAGGATCCCCGCGACGGAAATCATCACGATGGGATAGACGCTGAACGAGGTAATCCCGTCCCATGCGAGGTGAAGCATCTTCGGGATGGAGTATTTCGTGGCGCGGGCCGACGGAAGGCGTTTGTAGTAGACGACAGCGGTCTCGAAGCCGAGCGTCGCGACCAGCCCGCGGAGAAACAGATTGACCTCGCGGTATTCCGAAAGCGCCTCGAGGGCCCTGGCGGACATCAGACGGAAGTCCGCGTGGTTGCTGATGGTCCTGACGCCCATGCACTTCATGAGACGGTAAAACAGCTCGGCGAAGAAGCGCTTGCACCAGGAATCGGAGGAGCGGTCCGAACGGACGCCGAAGACGATGTCCGCGCCCGCTTCCGCCTTGCGAACCATTTCCGGAAGCACCTGGATGTCGTCCTGAAGATCGGCGTCCAGGGAGATGACGGCGTCGGCGCGGTCCTTCGCTTCCATCAGACCGGCGAACAGCGCGCTCTGATGTCCGCGGTTCGCGGCCAGACGCAGCCCGGAAACGGCGTCCGGATGCGCGTCGTGGAGTTCCCGGATGATCCGCCAGGTGGCGTCGGCCGAACCGTCATCGACGAACAGGATGCCGCTGTCCTCCGACACGAGGGAATCGCATTTCATGATCCCGAGGATATCAAGGAGCTTTCCGCAGGAATCCCGGAGGATCGCCTCTTCGTTGAAACAGGGAACAACCAGCAGAAGTTTCAGCATCGTTTGCAAACCTTGTCCTGCGCCGGGAGGATCACTTCGAAACGAGGCCGAGCCATTCCTGAATGACAGGAGCGACCTTGATGAAAAGCGGGGTGAAGACGACGGCGACCATGCTCATGAGCTTCACGAGGATGTTCAGGGCCGGGCCGCTGGTGTCCTTGCACGGGTCGCCGACGGTGTCGCCGATGACGGCCGCGCCGTGGACCGGGTTCTTGGTGCCGTCGGGAAGCTTCTTGCCGCCGAAATTGCCTTTTTCGATGTGTTTCTTGGCGTTGTCCCAGGCGCCGCCGGCGTTGTTCAGCATGCAGGCGAGGGAGAAACCGCAGGTGAGGCCGCCGATGAGCAGGCCCATGATGCCGGCCACGCCGAGGATCAGGCCGGTGGCGACCGGGATGATGATGGCGAGAAGCGCGGGGAGCATCATCTCATGCTGGGCGCCCTTGGTGGAGATGGCCACGCAGCGCGCGTAGTCGGGCTTGCCCGTGCCGTCCATGATGCCGGGGATGGTGCGGAACTGGCGGCGGACCTCCTCGACCATGCGTCCGGCGGCACGTCCGACGGCCTTCATGGTGAGTGCGCAGAAGACGAACGCCATCATGGCGCCGAGGAAGCATCCGCAGAGGAACATCGGGTTCATGACGTTGATCCGGAAGAAGTCGACCAGAACGGCGAAGTGGTCGGACCCGAGCGCGAGTTTCGCCTTGACCTCCAGCGGGAACGCGTTGAACTTGCCGCCCCAGATCTCAATCTCCTGAATCTCGGCGGCGAGGAGCGCCATGGCGGTGAGCGCGGCGGAACCGATGGCGAAGCCCTTGCCCGTGGCCGCGGTGGTGTTGCCGAGCATGTCGAGCGCGTCGGTGCGTTCGCGGACGTGAGGCGGCAGGGCGGACATTTCGGCGTTGCCGCCGGCGTTGTCGGCGATGGGGCCGTAGGCGTCGGTGGCGAGGGTGATGCCGAGCGTGGCAAGCATGCCGACCGCGGCAAAGCCGATGCCGTAAAGACCGAAGATGGTGCCCTTGGTGAAGCCGCCGGCGCTGGCAAACGCGCAGATGATCGCGACGATGGTGGCGACGACCGGGATCGCGGCGGAGAGCATGCCGAGGGAAAGACCGTCGATGATGGCCGTGGCGGGTCCCATCTGGGCCTGCGCGGCAAGTTCCTTGGTCGGGCCGTATTCGTCGGACGTGTAGTATTCGGTGCTGTAGCCGATCACCACGCCCGCGACCAGGCCGGAGACGATGGCGCCAAACACGCCCCAGGTGATGACGTCGCACGCAGCCAGAATGCCGCAGGCGACGAGGATCAGGACGGAGCTGCCCCAGGTGCCGAGACGGAGCGCGCGGAGCAGCGTGCCCATGCTGGCGCCTTCCTTGCAGCGGACCGCGAAGATGCCGATCAGGGACAGCACCACGCCGATGCCCGCGACGATCATCGGGGCGTTCACGCAGTCCACGGTCTTGTCAAGCGAGAGGGGAATGGCCGCACCGAGCGCGGCGGTGGAGAGGATGGAGCCGCAGTAGGATTCGTAGAGGTCGGCGCCCATGCCCGCGACATCGCCCACATTGTCGCCCACGTTGTCCGCGATGGTGGCCGGATTGCGCGGGTCGTCCTCGGGAATACCCGCCTCGACCTTGCCGACGAGGTCGGCGCCGACGTCCGCGGCCTTGGTGTAGATGCCGCCGCCGACGCGGGCGAAGAGGGCCTGCGTGGACGCGCCCATGCCGAACGTGAGCATGGTGGTGGTGATCTCGACGAACTTGTGCGAGACGTCGAATCCGGGCGCGACGAGCTGGAGACCGAAGAGGGAAAGTCCCTGGGCCATGTGCTCGGGCGTGTAGACGAGACGGTCGAGAATGAAATACCAGACGGTGATGTCAAGAAGTCCGAAGCCGACCACGGCAAGCCCCATGACCGCGCCGGATCGGAACGCCACCTGAAGTCCGCGGTTCAGACTCTCGCTCGCGCCCTGTGCCGTGCGGCTGGAGGCGGCGGTGGCCGTCTTCATGCCAACGTACCCGCAGAGGCCGGAGAAGAAACCGCCGGTCAGGAACGCGACCGGGACGAAGGGGTTCTGAAGCTTCAGGACGGCCAGGACGGAGAAGATCACGAAAAGGACCGCGAAGACGATGCCGACGCGCGAATACTGCTGGCGCAGATACGCCATCGCACCGGCACGCACATAGCCGGCGATCTCTTCCATACGCTCGTTGCCTGTGCCGGCGCGTTTCATCAGAACGTAGCAGAGCATAGCGGAAAAAAGCGCGACGATGGAACAGATGGGAGCGATCCACCAGATGCCGCCGACGCCGTTGACACTTGCAAACACGGGACCAGATACGGATCCGAACATGATAACCTCCGGATGTTGAATGAGTGCAAAAAAATAGTCGCATATAAGATACATCTGAAAGATGTATTTTTCAAGTGGAAGACGCTAATTTCGAAGGCGCAGACCACGAGAACGGCAAAGAAAAAACGGAGACGCCGCCGGATGCGCGGCGGTCACTTCTTCGGCACGAGCGGGACCGGCGAGTCCTTCTTGTGGAAGAAATCGTTCTTCCAGGCGTATTTTTCTCCCTCGTAGCAGCTCATCCGCTGGATGTAACGGTAGCGGATGCCGTCGGAAAGGAAATCGAGCGCCTGATGGCGGAGGAGGTAGAAGAAATCGCGGACCGATTCCGCGGCGAATCCGAGGAACGCGCGGCAGAAGGACGGCCGTCTGCCGTAAAGCATGCCGTTCGCGATCCCCTCGTTGTAGAATCGTTTGCGGAGGATCTCGGGCGAGTAGTTGTGCGAATGGACCACGGCGGCGTCCTCGGAATAGACGATCAGGAGGCCGGACTCGCGGATGCGCAGCGCCCAGTCGATGTCCTCGGAGTACTGGAATGCCGGATTGAACCGGATCTTCCGGGCGACATCCGTGCGGACCGCGGAAAAGACCAGCGAAAACATGAATCCCCAGGAAGCCGCAATGGATCCGTCGCCGAACGCGCGCTCGTAGTCCTTCTGGACGAGCGGCAGGGCGTCGGGACGCGGGATCTGGTTGCCGTAGACCGCGCCGATGTGGGAATCGTGAAGCGGGACGAGGATGCGTTCGACGGCGTCGCGCGTGCAGGGGACGGCGTCGGAGTTGTTGAAGACGATGTATTTGCCGCGCGCAGCATCGACGGCGCGGTTCAGCACGCGTGGGGGATTGTACGGCTGGCCGTCCCAGGGCATGATCGTGACGCCGGGGAAGGATGCGGCGATCTCCAGCGTACCGTCCGAGGAATCGTCGTCGAAAAGCAGGATCTCCATGCGACCGGCGACCGTCTGTTCGGTCAGCATGGTCAGCGTGTCGCGGATGACGGCGCAGTCGTTGTGGGAACGCACGATGACGGAAATCTCGACCGGACGTGACTGCGTGTCAGATTCAGGCATCTTGCTTCGGAGCTCCGGTTGTCTTGAGTTCGAATGCGGCCTGCTTCATCAGGCGGAAGAAATCCGCGATCTCGCGCGGATGCTCGGAAAGTTCGTGAACGGAAAGAATGCAGGCGGTGGAGTCGCGGTCGTCGGGCGAAAAACCGTGCATGCCGGGAATCGGCTTGTTCCCCATGTCGCTCGGGACGAGCTGGATGCCCGGATCAAGCAGGAAGATCTCGTCGCCGTACATATCGTCGGCGAAATCGACATGAAGCGCGGTCTTTTCCTCCTGGGAAAGCCAGTGTCCCGGGGCGTCCGTGACGGCGTCCATGATCGGTTTGCGGGCCTCCGGCTTCAGGAACCAGACGCGGAGCATGGTGGAGTCGTAGGCGGCAATATAGTCGCGTCCGAATTTCAGCGGGAGCGCCTCGATCTTCGCCTTCAGGTCGGTCTCGCCTTTCAGAGGCGTCATGCCGTGGTCGGAGAAAATGCAGAAATCGACCTGGCGGAAATGGATGCGGGCGGTTTCGAGCAGTCCGCGCACCCGGGCGGAGAATGCCCGGAGATGCGCCGCGACAACGTCCGGCTCATGCACATGGAAATGCAGCATGCCGTCCAGTCCGGCGGTGTAGATGAAGAAAAACTCCGTGCGTTCCTCCTCGAGAAGCCGTTGCGCCACGGTCATGTTCCGCTCGTCGCCGAGGCGCCAGTCCGAGATATGGAACGACACGCCGGATTCCGTGAGGACGTCGCGCAGATTCTTCACCGGGGCCAGGCCGTGCGGGGCGAAAATGTCCTGTTTCTCGCAGTAGTCGAAGAAGGGCAGCCGGGCATACGGGACGCGATAGAGGTTGAAGTAGCCCGTAAAACGCTTGCGCCGCGCCAGCCACATGCTCACGCGGTGACGGATGCGGTGGTTGTCGAACACGACCGAAGGATGCAGGAAGGGATGCAGAAAGCGGAAAAAGGAAAACGGGGATTCGGATTCCTTCCCCTTCGGACGATAGAAAAAGCTGAAATGACCGTGTTTCGTGGGCGGCTCTCCGGTCAGGATCGTCGGAACGCATGTCGAGGAATAACCGAACTGCGTTCGGACGGGAAGACGCACGGGGAACTCATCCATCATGAAACGATAGTGCTGGACAATTTCGTAACCGAGCGCATCGCTGAACATAAAAATCTTGACACGATCCTTCACAGGGATAAAACCTCGAAAAAAGACAATAATAATTCGATTGAAGAATATAGCACTAAAATGTCAAATATCAAGAAAAAAACAGTTTTTTCGCGCACAAAACCGGGCAAAAAGCGTCGTGCGGAGCGGTCTCGCGTCAATTATACCGCTTCCAAAGCCGGATGAACGTGTCGGTCCCGTGATCCGGGTCCAGCAGACAGACCGCCAGAAGACGCAGCAGCTTGACACGCGGATGGACCGCAACCGGATGCAGCAGATCCGGCAGAATTCGGGCGCTGCAGACGGAGAGAATCATGGACTTCAGGGAACGCGGTGCGGCTTCCGCGATGCTGCAGGCGGAACAATGCGCGTCGGCGGAGGCGATCCGCCCGGTGATCTCCGTGGCGACAAGCGCCATGGATCGGGTCCAGCAGTCCAAGTGATATGCGAAATCCGGGGCCTTTCCGGTTCCGGGGGCATACTTGAAATCCAGCGCGGCCTCGTAGGCCGGGATCAGCCAGGAGGCCTCGTGATAGCGGCGCAGCGCCTCCAGCCGTTCCGAACCCGTCCTGCGGTAATCATGGTGCACGATCAGGATGGCGTCGCCGCAGCCAAGCGCGGCCTTGTGGATGTTCCGGCGGACAAAATCCGCCTCGGCCGGATCGGAAGCGCGCTGCCGGGCGAAAAGGAGTCCGGCTCCGCGGTTCAGGAGCAGGCGGGCGGCTTCCGTCCAGTGGAGTTCGGTAAACGGGATGTGCGGGACGTCGTCGAAGACGTGTTCATCGCCGAAGATGATGCGGCATCCGGCGAAAAGCTCCTGGATCATCAGCGTGTCGGCGTCCTTGCAGAGCGCGGCCAGCGATTTGACGCAGCAGAAATCGATGTCGATGGAAAGCTTCCCGCGCCATTCCGCCGAAATGTCGTTCAGAACCCGCTTCAGCGCCGGAGACGGGGACATGCCGTTCATCACCACGAAGAAATCCAGATCGTTGTACGGCATGCCGTCCGGAGTCGCGCCGCCCTCGCCCCGCCCGTAGCCGCCGCCGAGCGCGACCGCGCGGACGGAAGAGGATTCGGGGGAAGCGGCAAGCGTTGCGCGGATGCCTTCGAGGGCATCGTCGATGTGGCGTTCAACGCGGGGATCTGCGGTTTTCGAGTAGGACATGATCAGATTCGGAACAGTAGTTTCAGATGGAATCATCGGGATGAACAGCCGGGCGGGAGAACGGGATCGCGGCCGAAATCCTTGCGGTAAAGCCGGGTCGCGGCCCGGAGGACATCCGGCCAGATTCTTTCGTCGAGCACGCCGGCGCGCGGGGTGTATGCGGCGATAAAGCGGAGCGCGTCGCGCCGCGAAAGCCCGCAGTCCATGGCGGAGAAGAAGATCCCGGCCAGGTCCTTGACGCGGTAGCGGCGCGGGATGCGCGAGCGCAGCTGGGCCCGGTGGAGATCGATCACATGCAGCCGGATCCGTTTCTCCTGAAGCGAGGCGGGATCCAGCAGGAAATGGCAGAGGTAGCAGTCGCGGTGGTTCAGGCCGCTGGCGTGCATGCGGGCGCAGGTCACGGCGAGCGCGCGGATGATGCGGTTTTTGAGCGCGGGCGGCGGGGGGTTCGTTTTCCAGTCCCGGCAAAAATCCTCCAGCGAGATCATGCCGACGAGGTCCTCGGTCACCAGGAACGACTCCATGGCGGCCGGATTCGTGCCGCGGATGCCGAAAGCGCATGCGGTCATGGTGGGGACGCCGAGCTTGTTCAGCAGGGAAATCGCGAGATATTCGTTGGCGGACCCGATCACGGGAAGCTTGAACTGGAGCAGGTTCTTCCAGATTTCGCCCCAGCCGACAGGCCCGTGGAGCTTGATGAAGTAGGATTTTCCGTCCATGCGGAAACGCATGGTCCTGCGGTTCTTGACGTCGCGGAAGACTTCGCCCTTCACGGCGAACGCGCTGGCAAAGGGATCTTTGCTCCAGGCTTTCCGGAATGTCTCGTCGAAGTAAAGCTTTTCCATGAAGTTCACCCGCGGATTACGGCAT